>Ga0181612_108812_pt1 | contig 22497 bp, 11 predicted proteins | sample HoacroProtozoa21_FD_119630 | JGI IMG/M metagenome (GOLD analysis project Ga0181612, IMG submission 119630) | Hoatzin crop microbial communities from Cojedes, Venezuel. Combined Assembly of Gp0051906, Gp0051904, Gp0051908
CGTGCTGAGGGTTCCAGAGCTGGATGCAGGACTCCTGAGGGGTTCTCACCAGAGCGGAGCAGAGGGGCAGAATCCCTCCCTTGTCCTGCTGGCCATGCTGCTGGGGATGCAGCCCAGGGTACGCTCGGCTTTCTGGGCTGTGAATGCACATTGATGGGTCATGTTGAGCTTCTCGTCAATCAGCATCACCAAGTCCTTCTCCTCAGGGCTGGTCTCCATCCATTCTCCACCCAGCCTGGATTTGTCCTTGAGGGTTGCCCTGACCCAGGTGCAGGACCTTGCATTTGGCCTTGCTGAACTCCATGTGGTTCACAGGAGCCCACCTCTCAAACCTGTCAAGGTCCCTCTGGATGGCATCCCTTCCCTTCAGCATGTCATCAGCAAACCTGCTGAAGGTGCACTCAATCCCACTGTCCATATCATCAACAGAGATGTTAAGCAGCGCCCATCCCAACACAGACCCCTGAGTAACGCCACTCATCACTGGCCTCCAACTGTACATTGAGCCATTGACCGTAACACTCCGAGTGCGACCATCCAACCAATTCATTATCCACCGAGCGATCCATCCATCAAATCCATGTCTCTCCAATTTCGTCTCTAAGCCAGTCATGGCTACTTTCATCAGTGCCTTTTATTTTTGGTTGTCTTTTCTTTAATGAAGTAAATTTCTAATCCCAGGATTGTCTTAGATTTTAAATTTTTTTGTGCCAGAGACATTGCTGTCTCTTGTTTTGATGAATGCATTGTTATGACAATTCATTAATAGATTATATATTTAGTTATATTTTGTGCCAAAAATAAAGTAACTCTTGTTAGAATGTGTATCCAACTACTAGATTTAGTTTCTTGCATTATTTCAACATTCTGACTCATTATGTTCTTCTTTCTTTAATTTTAGATTACATACATTAGAGGTCTGTCTCTCTTGTTTGCCCATAATAAGTTTTACTAAGCAAATTTCCTAATCACTGAAAGTGTGAGAATCAGCTAAAGTAGTAAAGAATTCTAGACATGATGAGAGTGAATTATATGTATATATAAGAAGATTTGTTATTGTTTGATGGAAATCTCAACTTCTGTGAAAATGTAGTAAGAAACTTCTGCTTTGAGGAAATATTTTAAAGCAATTTAAAGTAGATCGTCATAAGGGAAAAGCTATCTTTGACAGTTTTTCTTCTAGAGTTACTGTGTAGAACTTTGTCAGTATCCTAGGTAGTTCTTTTCTTTATTGCTGTTGAGAGTCACTTAGCTTTGCTGCATGGTCTGGTTTTGGCTGACAGGATGGGGACTTAGGTCCCCAGGTGGAGGGCAGACTCTGCATTCAGACTACATTTGAGAAAGAATCTCATGGAAAAGTTAGTTAAATAACAGAAAGCAGGTAAAGGGTTCAAAAATCAGGGTTCATTTTTTAATCAGCTATTTTACTCATATAGTTTAGGAAGTAGCCAACCTGTGAAGAGGGAAGTGAACAAGATGAAGCTTGTGCTTTGAAATTCTTTAGCTGGTGGTATGTGTAGATACCAAAATGGAGTTTTGCTGAGTGAAGCAAAATTACTTATTTTCACTTAAATTTTATTGTGTCTCTTACACCATCAGCAGATGGAAAAAGGTTTGTCAGGAAAAGAGAAACATAAGGTCAAGTGAGCCCTATCAAAGAGTCTGTAGTGCAATATGATGGCCAAAGACAGTCCTTATAACTAAGAGGTGGAAGTTGTAAGACCTTAGATCAAGTTTCAGCTTCTACTTGCCTCTGTCAAGATTTGTACAAAGCCTGGCAGCAGCTTTGGCCTTGGTGATAGTGGAAAGATACCTGCAGACCCACCAAAACTATGAGAGGCTCATATAATATCACCTATCCAAACCCAGGCACAGACAGCACAGAGAGGTGATATTTGTCTCAGAGTTAGATAGTACAGTTCGTGCCTCTCTCTCAGCCCAAAGGGGCTCTGACATCTTTACCCATTGTCAGAGTCAATGAATGAAGTGTTAAGGGACTGAAACTGCCCCAGCAGTGAGATAGTTCAGTGAGAATAAGGTTAAATGCTTCTTTTATTGGTTTGGCACTCAACTACTAAGAAGAATTGCACCTTGGATTTAATAAGCTTTAAAGACTCTGTTTTCAGGTTTGTCAGTAATCTCAAAACTGCTTTTTTTGACAGAAATTGTTGCTCTTCCCTTTTTATCTGCTTGATTCTCCTTAAAAAGGTTGGACTTAGTGATGATATTGCTCGTTCGTGCAGCTCATCCCATCAGTTTCGAATAGTATCAAATGGGTTAAATACATGTTCAGAAATTAAGAATTGTAATTGTAGTTTATGTAAGAGTTCTAAGAGGCTAGGTGATGGATTCTTTACATGTTTTTTTGTGACATGATTTTGTTCTTGGTGATTTGAGTTTGTCTTAAATAAGCGTTCATTTTTCCCTACTTTTTACCCTCCCTTTTTGTGATAAAGTGCGTTGTTCTCTAGTGTAGTTAATAGCCCTTGACTATTCAAACAGAGGAGATCCAAACTGTGTAATGCTCTCGCCAAGGAATGTGAACTTCTTTTCGATAAAAATGTTTATCTACTCACTGATTCGCTTCTGAAACTTCATTTTTCTTTGTACAGGATCTAAGATCTATGTTTGGAAACATTTCATCATTCCCAGTTTATAAGTTATAGATTTTTTTCAGAGAACTGTCACATAAAGCAGCAATAGTAATCACTGTCTGCATGTTTATCTTCATTGTATGAATGTGATGAATTTTGAGAGACTCTACAAAGGAGTTTAGTTCAGTGTAACTAATCCTTTACAAAAAAAAAAAAGTTAAGTGTTGCTATAATTGTCAGTATTTCCATATGCATAAAATTTGTCCACAAGATCCAATTACTTTTCCTAAGATGGCTCAGCATCCTGTATCTCCTAAAAGGTTAGTAGGAGTTCATTCTGCACCATGTCAAATTATGTTTCTAATCCAGGCCAACGATCCCTTGTGTAAGAATACTTTTTCTTCTCTGGTGGAAAAATGAGGTGTTGACTAATTATTAGCTGGTGATACTTTGCTTTTACCTGGAATTTTTTTTCCTTTTTTTTGATGTTGACGTTTTCTGTGCAGCAGGAAATCTCCAGTTTTCAATCAAATATGCTTGCATGTTTTACAAAAAAGTGATGATTCTTTTAGAACTGAGGAAGTTAGCTTTATTTAAAAGTAAGATCTCTAGGTGTCAGTGGAAGTTCATCTCAAGCAGCAGAAGTTAGGGAAAATAAAATAACTTTAGTAAATTAACTTAAGTTTAAGAAATTTGTACTTGCATGTTGTATGACTGCAATTCCTATTTCCGACTAGCTAACTGAAAGCTTTATGTAATTTCCACTAACACAGGAGTCTCAGCTCATATTGTTTAGCCCTTAGCTGGATTTCTTCTAATTTCTTTTCAATTTTAGTCAGAAACCCTGGTGGCATTTTGAGAGATTTTCAATCTGTATCAGTCATATTATACAGAACAAGAGGAAGAGTCTGTGCTTGGTCTTCTGTTTAACAGGAAGGCTGTCTTCAACAGAAGTGCTCCACTGCTATTGCTTTTGCAACATATCATTACAATCAGTATCATTTGTTCCATGCTTTTTCAGCATCTGTGAAGCAGCAGCTGGTTACTGCTTTCTTCATCATCAAAGTGCTTTCAAGGACATTGGACTAGAAACTTCTAGGGGAATTTTATTAATTTGCAAACACCGAAATACGAGTATTTCAATGTTGGTTTCATATGTAGGTCAAGTAAGATGTTTAAAAATATTGGGGAAGACTTATCCACCATGGGAATGTGTGTGTTGATCAAATATGAAAAATCTTGGAAGCAATGGAATTTTCTTCTTATAATTTCAATGATTCTTCAGTATTTTGATAATTGTAATTATTTTCTTTATTATTTCCTTTTATTTTGCTAGGCATACCAGAAATACAATTGGTTCCTTTAAATCTTCATGGTGACATAAAATGTCTGCATTTACTACACTTCACTCCTGGGATTTACACAGCTCTAACACAAATAAATCTTCAAACAGAAAGAAGCACATTCTAGCCACCTCTAATTGTTCTGTAACATTAAACATCTACAAATAGCATTTAACTGATAGCCACCAGCCTACATTTTACCTATGTGGGTTTAGGCAATAGAACCAAAAGATTTGGACATTTTGATTTAGAAGGCATCATGCTGTCAGCGTATCCTTTGCGTATTTGTTCTTACATGTAAGTGGGTTTCCAGTTTTATGGTAAAGCTATCAAGAAATGTATCATGAGGTGGCACTTGCTGTCTTAGCTAATCATCAACTTCTTTTTAATAATAATTCAATGTAAGCTTGGGAAAGAGAAGATCCAAAATGATCAACACTTAAATGTTTTAAATAGGTAAGAAATGCTGGTGGAGGCACTATAGGACATAAGAATATTAGAACAACTGAGTCCTCTGTCACATTCTTCATTTACTTAAGGCCAACCCATTGCAGATGTTGTTAAAGAACAGCTAAAGTCTGATACAATCAAGTATTTGATACAATCAAGGCTAAATTGCTTTGGTGATATTTGAATATGACATCTGTGTGCCATTTGTTACACCTAGAAATGCAAATTGATTCCTGCTTTCAAAGTAATTTTAGAATGGGTAAGACTGGTGATTTTGGAAAGAGACATAGCAAACTTTGCTGTTTGAATTTCTCCACCTATCAACATATTGTTAAAGTATCTGTAATTTCATTGCACTTCCTTTGGGAAATATGAGTTCACGGAATTACTTTAATTGGCTGCTATTATTTTCCCCAGAGAACCTGATTTACTTTATTATGTTGTTACGAAGTCATAGAATCTTTGAGGTGGGAAAGGACCAACCTCCCTTCTCAAAGCAATGTCAACTACAGCACGTTGTTCAGAATCGTGTCTAGCTGGGTTTGAATATCTCCAAGGGTGGAGACTTTACAACCTCTCTAGGCAACCTGTTCTGGTGTTTGACTCCCCTTACAGTAAAAAAGGTTTTCTTGCTACATTCGAGTGCAATTTCCATTGTTTTACTTTCCATTGCCTCTTTTCCTTTCTCGGGTTACCATTGAAGATAGTCTGGCTCTGTCGTCTTTAGTATTTTGCATCTGATATTTATACGCTTTCATAAGGTCTCCCCCGAACATTTCTTCTTGCCGCTGAACAGTCCCAGCTTTCTCACCCTCTCCTCTTATGTCAGAAATTGGAAATTGTTTTGGATAGATGAGGAAACCATCCTTTATATATTCCTAATACAATTCTGAAGTTTATTCTAACTCCTTTATCGATGTAATTTTGTTATTCCTAATAATTTTATTATAGTTATGCCCCTGCTGATTGTAAGAACATCACATTTTGCCCTCTCCCCACTTATTGAAATATCTCCTGTGTCCTCTGCATGTGTCTTTGGTATGTAAAGGTAAAGGATATGTCTCATAGTATAATAGTTCTCATTACAGTTTTAAAAATTAAAAAATTACAGTAAGTGTCTGCAGTTATACTACATTTAAGATGTAGTGACTGAAACTAATATTGTGGAACAATAAAGCACGTTTATGTTAAAGGTCTACTTTGCTTTTGATTTCTGCCACTAGGAAAGTGGGCCTTTCACATAATCAGCACTAGGAAAATCTTGTCTTGTTCAGTGCCTCTTTTACCCCTCCACCATCTTTTTTATTTGTAGAATAGGAATGTATTTTGTTTGGTTTTTCTTTTATAATGCTTCCTTAGTGTTTGTGGCTTATTCGGTTCACACAATCATTTCCTCTTTGTTGATAAACTGTCCTTCCCTCAAAATGGCCTAAAAGCATTTCCTCCCTTTGCCTTTTCCAGCATTTCTGCCTGACTTTTTAAAAACAAAACAAAAGAAAATGAAAAAATCTCCAAGCTAGCCTTTCCAAACTGGCAGCCTGGTCAGTGTAGCCTGAATCCCTGTAAAGCCAAATGCTTTGAGGACACTTGAATTCAGGAAATTGAAATTGCCCAGTAAATGCCAAGAGCTAGGGTTATTCAAATGGCCCTAGGGAATTAGGCTCATTTCTTACTAAAAGACTTAGTGAGGACATAATCTCTGTTTCTTGGCCGTTTATATTTATCACTGTTGGTTATATTTATGAAATTTTTCTTTTATTTAAGTGCTTTAAAATTCCAGCAAAACCACTGACAGAAGCTATCTATGTTTCTCCCTAATTTCTTGTTTCAGTAAAACTTTCATACTTATAACTGGCTTTCCTTCTTCTAAATTTCTGTCCCCTGAATTATTTGTAACTTAAATATATAAATTTATAATTTATATATTATATGTAGAATTTATATATATAAATATATAAGTATTCCCCAATTGTATTAAAAGCTGCAAGTTTACACTCTTAACTACTCTCCTCTCTGCACTGTGTTCCAACAGAGGAAGGTCAGTGAGGGACAAGAAATGTGAGTTCAAATGAAAAAGACCAGGCAAAAGGCATTTCATGGGGCTTGCATACAGTAGCAAGTGTTAAAAGTTAAGATTTTGGCTCTAATTCAGGTGTTCACTTGGGAGATGTCTCACTCTGGTCGAGTATCTTAGAATCTCACTGTGCAGAAATATATAAGAGGTTTTCAGTCTCTTATTTTGCAAGTCTTTACACCCACAAATGGAAATATAAAAAATCAATAGCAGAACACTTTTTTTCACTGGAGTACAACTTAAGAGAATAAATCTTCCATGCAATCGCAGGATATACAAATAAATAATAAGTCACATGATTATGAAATAAATAAAGGTATGTTGTTTTCCTTAGTTGTCTGGATTCGGGATACCACATCCTCACTCTTTTTTTCTCATTGATTTGAAAATGAAGATATATGACCTCCATCTCTCTGTACTGTTGGTATATTCTCGTACATTCTGATAGTAAATGAAATGAGGCCAGTTAACCGTATCCCTGCCATACGTTGTCAGGTAACACAGCAAGGATAAAATAATGTAGTAGGAACTTTCTTTTTCTTGTTCTTGATTCAAGTGTATAATATTTACCAGAATTTATCCTATTTCTTCTTCTAATTTTTAGCAGCAATTATACTTTTCCTTTTGCTAAAGTGTTGGAAGTACGTGCCTCAAGCACATCAAATCAATTCTTTTTTTGCAGTCTTTTGAAGTTAATAATGTCTCTTCACCCTCATGGTGGGCTTTCCTATCCTTACCTTTTAAATTCTTAGTTTTATAAGAATGATGAACATTGTTTTTAATGAAGCAAATTTAGCTATGGAGATACAGGTTTTTCTTCCTAAGTTATTGGTTGCTGCCCTGTGCAGCTGTTCTTCATATTAATTTTAAATAGCATTTTGACTTATCAAATACAGCTTTATTTGGAAATTCACTTAGGTTAATGGTTAAATTCCTTTCTTAATTTTTTTCTTCCTTTTCCCCCTTGTTTATGTGTTTATAAGCTTTGTTATTGTGGGGAATGTTATGATAATATTATCCATATAAATTTTTTCAGCAACTGCACAATACTTCAGATCTGTCTTGCATCAATCACATTGCGCCAAAATCTGTGATAGCTAATCGATAAAGTTCCTGACTATAGTGGGAGTTTTGCTCAATTTAAGACCTGAAGCATTTGGTCTGTAGTTTTTCCTGTACTAAAAGAACTTCATCATGTTTTCATGAAATAAACCTAGTATTCTTTTCTGTTGGTTTCTTTTCCAGGATCTCATTTCCTCTAAGACATCTGGCATGTAAAATTGGCTGACAGGAGTGTTGCCTGGTGCATGAGCCTTGGAATGTTAGAACTCTAAAGCTCAGTGCCATATCATGAGTGTGTTTTTCATAATGTCAGGAAGGACAAGTTTCCAGTTTATTCTTCTGCACAGACACAGGATTTTTCTTTTAATTGTGCCTTGACCAGTTGTTATATGTAGGAGCTGAACCTCTAGCTGCTAATGTACAGAGAGCAATAGCTTACTCAAGTAACCAGTCTGAAAAGAAGACACCAGAACCAAAAGGCTTGGTTTCCTCTCTGATTTGAATGACGTGGATACATTCAGAATGGTTGTGGATGATTTTTCCCCAACTTGTCTTTTTACTTACAAGGTTACAAGGTTGATGAATTGTAAAAATATTTGCTTTGCCAAACAGACATGCTTTATGTCTTTCTCATAAAGCAAACAAAACCTAAAATCATTCTTTAGTTCCATTAATATGAAAGGAGAGGTTTCCATTGTTCATATTAGATTTTGGACAGAGCTTTTAGGCAGGCTTATAGCTGAACTATTTTTAGTTTTCTAATATAAGGAATGTATAATTGAAATATTCAGGACTGCTGTCACCTACTGCACATAGCATATATGAGTGGTGTTGTTCTGTTAGTCAGACTTGCATCACATTTGAGCTGTCATACATTCAGCTATACTGAAGTCAGGGAGCTGCAGCTCCTCTCAAAACTCTCGAAAGGTTCTGTGTCTGTCATGTTAGACAGTCAGGTGAGTGCCAAGTTCACTGAAGCTCACCAAACTGAGTGTGTTGAGGCTACAATTGCTGCAAAAAGTCGGAGAAGTCAAGCTACAGAGCAAATGGGGGTGGGGTGGAGGAGAAGGCGCAAAATGAGAAGGCAGGGCTGAAAGCAAGAAAGCGAAAAAGGGTTTGTTAAAAGTCAATGAGGAGAGGAACCAAGATACTCTGGTCATTCATCCCTAGTGTACTTTCCCCATGCGTCAGTCTGTCAGGCTGTGTTCTCCTTGATATCACTGCTCCTCTTCGTTGCTCACAGCAGCCTGATACTTTCTGACATGTCGATTCCCACTCCACTGGCATATTTGACTTTCCTTTCTTGTCTGGTTGTCCTTAATTCTTCATTATGCAAAAATTTTGGCTTTTGGCTGCTTCACATCTGTGGGATTCCAAGGGGAGAAATCAGATTTTTTTTTTTTTTTCTAATCAACAAGAAATATAACAGTGAAGTACCCTACTAGCTGGGAATATCCTCACGCTGGCACTGTAATAAGTGTGTTTAAACTTTTAGGATTTCCATTGCTATGAAGGCAGAGAGCTTTGCTAGATTTCTGTGTTATTGAAAGATAGCAAGTCATCAAAATTATGCATTTTAAGGAAAAGTCTTATTTTAGAGAGCAGAACATTTTGCATACTGAGCATAGCCTCGAGTGTCTGCTGAGAATTTGCGCCAGAGACAGAACCTAAAATAATACAGCCGTAGAAAGGATACTGAACGAATCTGAAATCTGTGCCGGTTTCAAGTTTCAGATACTGCTTTTGCACAAAGGAAATAGTTTCTTATTTATCAGATGTAAAATAAGGCTTACTGTATTGCATGTATGTCCAGTTTAGAGGAACAATTTTTATAGCTTTGAAGGTAGGTTATTTATAATTTTCAGCAAATTAGGTTTTTTTTTGTCAAAATGCTGTGTGCATAATGAATTTCAAAATTTACAGTAATAACAGATTTCAGCATCTCCTATGCAGAATTAGAAAGAAATGTACAGAATATAAATTTTGAACTCAATTATGTATATCTGTAACATTCTCCTAAATGTTTAATATTTGTTTCACACTGTATAGATTCATTAATATGACTTTTCTGTCAGACAATGCAGTTAATGGAATGCAACAATCCTTTAATGGGTTTTTAGTCTACCATCTCTTTCCAAGACTGAAAAAACTCCAAGCCTTTCATGTTTTCTTGTAGGTCATGTTTCCTAGACCTCTGGTCGTTTTTGCATCCGTTTGAGTACTTTCTACTCAACACCATCCATGGAATTTGATGCAAAAACTGAATACAGTATTTCAGTGGAAGCCTTAAGACTTTGGAAATTGCTGTATTTTCTTTGTATCTGCCACTCCTCCTCCCCTAGTTTCAAAGATGCATTTTACCATAAATTAGGTCCTTTAGAAATGGCATAAATAGTTAAGTAAATTTTGTTAGTTAGAAGTGAAGAGTATTTCTTCTCATGTCATTAAATTTCTGTGTAAAGTATTAGAAGAGCCTTTTTTTATTCTCTTCACTGATGTCTTTTTGTATTAGGACATGAGAAATTCCTCAGCACAGGAGCTGTAATCATGCTACGTGAGTGACAAAGCATTCTCAATTGCTATATGAAAAGGCTTGTCACAATTTCTCAGTCCTAGATTTTGTGCTAATAGAAAAGTGAAGTATTAATATTTAAAATATTAAGATAGGATAAAATGATGATACTTTTAGAGGACATTTTTCTCCATTGCTTAAAGGGAAAGCCTGGAAAATAAAATTTTCAGTGGCTACATGTAGGTGTGATGAATAGGTGCAAATCCACAGTGGAGAAAGATGGAATGTCTTATGATGTCTAAAATTCTACAGTGAGGTAGGTGTGTGCATTTGTTAATATGAATGACCAAAATTAATATGTAACTTGGCATTTAGAGGTATCCCTGAGTCAGCTGACATTCCTCTTCAAGTTTCTACTGTGGATTAGCTCCTCTGCACCTCTGCATGCCCCGAAACATCAAAACGAGAATTTTGAAACTAATGATTTCACCTGAAAATGCTGCTTTGTCAATACATAAGCTACACACATATTCTATATAAAAATATTCTTTTTAGTGACAATTTTAAATTCTTGAAATATTCCATAGTATATTTTCCAAATATAGGTTTGAGGCAGTCATCTGACTTTAAGATAGGAAAACATGCACTATGATTTCTCAGTTACGAATCTGATCTTCTTCAGATCTTGAATTTAAGGTGAGATGAATGTTTTCTTCAATCAATGAGATGCTTCAATGCTTTTACTGCTTTCTTCTTGACCTAGTGTGTAAACAGAGATGTCATTACCAAGCCTTTAAAACAAGCAAAGTCTTAGCCCTCTTCTGAGCAAAGTGCGTGACAAATAATTGACATGTGAATTTAGTGTACTGTTTTTTCCTTATTCAAAAACAGTCTAGATCTCATTTGATTAAGCATAAAAACCCTCTGTGAATACATTAGCAGTATTGATGAATACTTAGTTTTTCATTGTCTCCTTTTGTTTTTGATAAGACATTGTTAAATTGCATGATAGTTTTTCCTCTTATAGGAATACAGTTTTATTCTCCAGACACTGAAGGAATTGTTTCCACAGTGAGATTTTTTCCAAGAATTTCCTTTTCCAATTAAAAGTGGAAACTTTAATCAGCTGGTAAATTAGTGTGTACTTGTTACAGCTTGTTTGTCTGATGCTCGTTTCCCTCGTAAATATATTACAAGAGAGTTAAATCTTGTCAGCCACATGGTGGTTAGAAGAGGGCTCTTGGCAGTGATTCAGAAACTATTGGCTTGTTATCGTCTGGAATTAGCTCGTTTTTCTTTTTTGTCTGTTTTGAAGTTTTTGACCTTTTGACAGTGAGTAATGTCTGTTGTGCAGCCCTACTGAAAGAGCAAGTGTTGAGAAATATGTAGCAGTTGCTGATTTCTCCTAATTCAATATCACTTGGCTGCTTACATGATGTTAATTCTTGTTTTTATCCCATATAGGTATTGATTTCTCAAGAGATCATTAGAGAGAGATAAAAAGATCCTTCATCATCTCTTCTGGTAGCTGAATTTCTGTGTAGGTTTTTCAAGGAGATCAATGAAGCTACATTTTGGCTTTTTTATTTTATAAAAATAAACCTGTTAGGAGTACATATATAGTTTAGATTGCATTCGAAACTGCTACATGTAATTGTTTACAGTGGTTGTAGAAACCTGTGTCTGTTTTTATGTAGGACTTTTCAGAAGTCTGTGATATTTGAGGACTGTACTTTATGGTGTTTTCAGTTAGACTTCTAGGCTGATGTCAGCATACCAGCTTACTGTCTTTCACCTTCTGAATTTGCAGTCTGGTAGATTCTGATGTCTGAGACGTCCATACTTAACTTTTAGGATGGCATGTTAAAAATGGGATAAATATATTCCCTATATATATATCTGATAAATTTATCTAACTGTATGGTCAAATGAATGTAATACCCTAATTTTTCTTTCAAGCTACTCTGAAATATCTGGGTTGACTTGATATATGTATTTTAGTACACAGGTTAAATTCTTCATCAGCAAAGAAGAATTTGAAACAGCGACTAGGAATGATTAAAAGGCAAACTTAAAGAAACAGGTAACAAATTTAAATATATGAAGTAGCCTTGTCCCATGACATATAAAGGTAGATAATCTCTTTAACTGGAAAAGGATGTCATAAACATTTCAAAGGCCTTGACAGTACTTCCAGTTGATTTCAGTAGCCTTCTCATCAGAACTGTCCTACACTTGATGTTTTACTTCCCAAGTATAGAAGAATACAATGTCTGTAGCAGGATATTTGTTTTTAACAGCAGATATAAAAGCAGAACTGGAATTCTCAAGTGCTACTCTTGGTTTTGTTATGAACTAGTTATATATATTTTTAGCTAGTTAGCTAGAACTTGGTCTTTCACTTTTGTCTGATGCATAATGAAGACAATTCTGCTTCATTTTCTTCTGAAAAACACTGTGAGATGTTCCATAAGTGGAAAGAATTATTCATTCATGATCTCATAACATAATTATCTGTACTAGTTACTGTCAATTTTTTATGTTATGTTCAAATTATATGGCATACCACCTTGATAATGTGTTCAGGCTTCAGTAATCTGAAGCACCACATGACACATTTCTGAACTGAGAGTTGTAGAGGGGCCTTCATCACAGAGTGTTATATAATTACTGTTATGTTTCAGCTTTCGTATTTTTGCATTTGACCTTTCAGTTTCCTGAAACTTTTGAGGTTAAAACTTTGCAGATGTATTCTCTTCCTGAGTAGTGTCTGTGATTGTATGTACACTCTGAAATTGGACAAGTAATAGACATTTCGGCATAACGGGGTAAGCTGGATAGGAAAGAATCCACTCTGTTATTACAAATTATTTAGTATTGGTTTTAGCCAAATATTGAACAGAATTTTATAGAATGGGGGAGACAGTCCAGATAAGTTGTCTGTCTTTCTTCCATTGTTTACCTTGATAGATTTATGAACTTTTCATTATTATATATTGCACATAAAGTCAGCTTTTTGTGCAGCTGGAAAATCCCTCATCTACACAAGCTTGTGCTGCATACATCCATGTACTTCTGATGATTCCCACCCTTTCTGGTGCTTAAGAGAATTTATTGAACTAATGTAACCACTCAGGAAGAAATCACAAGGTGCTGGAGAAGCATCGTTGTGTCACTGGTTAAACTGTGATTGCCTTTAATCGAGGTGCCAGGGACAATTTACCTGTATCTGACACTAATGTGCTGATTGATATTGGGGAAGTTATTCTGTCTAACCCATAATAAAATAAAAGCATAGCCATTCATTTCCCACATTTGAGGATGTGAGAGCCATAATGAGGGAGGGTTTGTAATATTCTTTGGAATTTTTCAGCTGTAAGCAAATAAATTACTGTGTTAATCTGCTTCTGGGAAGCTTGAAGGAATAGTGACTACTGCAAAGGGGAGAACAGAGTTTCTTCCTCATGGCCTAGACTTACTGTCTCACACAGAAGCCAGATAGCATGGGAAATGCTCTCCTGAGAGATTCTCTGGATGTATAATTGCTACGACACGAGGGATGGGGAAAGAATGTTTAGCACTGATGTTTTTCGTACAAAGAAACTTGTGCACACACAAAACAACAGTTGAAAAAAAAAACAGAGAAAGAAGGTACTTACAGTACTGATGGATGCTTAACATGCAGCAGAAAGGATAGTTTTAGAACAAGATAAGTAATAAATTATATTTTCTGAAGTAGCAATTTGTCAATACATTGGAAAAGTACTCTCAGACGAAAATTTAAATACACATTTACAGAGTATTCTTATCTTGGATGTAGAGGGTTAGCTAAATGTGTTTATATGGGTACTTTCTAGGGAGCTAACTTTAACAAGTGGTGGTGGCAGCTCCTTGATTAACAGTGCTACCTGGAAAGCAAAGATGCAGCCACATAAGGAAAATCGGACGGTGTTAGAAAATTAAGAGTGAGTCTGTTCTTAGGGGACAGTGAAGAATCTTACCCTATGAGAATACTCTTTCGAAAAATCAGAAAAACAGTGTATGGATTTGAAGTTTTTCGCATTGGGTAAGGGAATAGAAAGAAGGAGGACGTAAAGAACAGAGGAAAGAAGTAAGACAGCATATATAAAAAAGGTAACTAGCAGAGCAAAACCAAATCAAGGGAGTTGTACTCTGACAGGGGAAAGGATCAGAGCTATATGAAATATAGGAAGGCTGAAGTTTGTACTCTGTTATTTATTTGAAAGGCATATAGTAATTAAAATATTCAAAGAAAATAAGGTTTAAATGCACTTCTTATGAAATATTGTTGAAAAATTACAGTGAAGGGAGTAAAAAGAGTATGCAAAGAGAGAAATTTGAAAAGAATAAAACTCATTCCATAGCTTTCTGTTGAAGTAGCAGAGGTATGTCATGAGTTCATAAAGAAAAAAGATACAATATTACATCTCTATTAATAGAATTACATTACATGGAAAAATACTTATTTTAATAATATCACTTCTATTAATGAGAAACATTTTAAATGGGCCTAACGATGGTATATATTTATGTAGTGATAGAAGCACCTTACAGAATCCTGGTGAAGACTCAGGTGGCATTTCTACACTGGCAATTCTGTTACTGCACTGGTACTTAGAGCAAATAAGTTTAAAGAAACAGTCTGTTTCCTTGTTAAAAGGAAATAGAAATGCAAAAAGACCAAAAGACAAATCATGCCAACCAGAGATTTTCTTTATTTAGTGCCCAGGAAAGTTCCAGTCCATCTCTGAATAGCATGGTTAGAAAGTGTGTTGACCTCAAGATTTCAGCAGTATTTCAGAGCTAGACTTGCTGGCTGCTGACATTCTACAGGATACAGAAATCCGAGCTTCAAACTAGTACAAAGGAAAACCGTAGATGTCAGTGGTTACCCAGAAAGCCAGTCAAAATGTCCCCATTTGAATCCAAGATCTAAGTTTGTGAGATGCTTATGAAATTCCTTGACTCACTGGAGTCCTTGGGTAGTGACAGGGTTAGCATGCTGCAAGTTCAGCTATGAAGTTGTCTAGATTTTTTGATTATAGACAGTATGGATGCTGAAATAGAAAGAGCAAAAAGTGAAATTAAGGATAGGAGGAAATGTTTTAATATCAACTGGCACTTTTGTTCTGGCTGGCGTAGCAGAGAACATACAGCATTTGAACAAAGTTAAAAAGCTGGGTAAAATGACTAAATGTTGTTTAGACAGAACAAGAACAGCAGGAAATGTGTCTGATAGTAAGTTACATTTGCAGAAAAGGCTAATTCAAGTGTTTTGTCTGAAGTCAATCGCTTATTTATTGATTACTAAAACAACAATGTGCTTAAAGCAGTACGGGATTGTGTTCAGCATGTTAAATTAATTACCAAGAAATTTGCAGAGTGATTTGGCTCTAAGAGCTAGGAATGAGTTATGTGTATGAAAAAATATTTGAAGCTAGGAAGTACCAACAATGATAACAATATACAGATGAAGATCTGCAGGAAAGGCGATGATATAAAGTACTTTTGGAAAAGCAAGGATTTGAAGAATGTGAAATGAAATAAACTATCTCCCTTGCGCAGTATGAATACAGATTTTGGTAGCAATTCTGCAGTCAAGTAGTTTCAATAAAATCCATATGAATCCAAACACAGCTAACAGACTGATACCTCTGTAATCTGAACTAGAATACAAATGATGGATGTGACAGACACGTAAACTACTTGAAAGAAATAAAGAAAATATATATCTGAAATACCAATGCATAGACCAAAACTCAACAAAAATTAGGAGCCTTTCTGTGGCTTGTTAGTGGTGTAAATAACTGATTTCCCTGCTCTATCTACTTATAAACCTAAAAGATCTTAAAGTGATTAGAGTTGTGTAGTGTGCTGTGTGCCCAGAACTTTTCCATCTCAAGAATTAAAATACCTCCCTCTTCTGTAAGCCATACTGGGTTCTGGAATCTGTCCTGTATAGTGTTGAAGTCTTCAAAGGTCTTGATCTCATCAGAAGGCTAAGGATATGTGTAATTGTGTACTATTGGGCACATCAAGAATTCTGGCATTTTTTTTTTTTTTTCAAATTGCAATCTAATTGCAGTATGTGTAGAGTCAATGAGAGATCAGATTTTGTTCCATTTTCAGCCGGATGGCTTTCAAAGCTTTATCTCTTACTTCTTAACAGCATGTCCAAATCAGTAGATATACCGGCTTTTTGCATTGGAAGGACTGGGCAGGCATTTGCTGCTTCTTCTGTTGCACTGGGTCACTATGTAGCAAGAATATGTGATATATGGAACAGAAAGAAAAAGTAAATAAAAAGAGTGAAATCATTACTTAGTGGAGAGAACACATGCTGAGAAGGTGTGTCCTGGAGGGCTTGGAGTCTGGTCCAAAGATAATGCATTTTAATTGCAATGGTTGTATTAAAAGTTAAGTCCAAGCACTCCCCAAACAAACAAAATCAACCCAGTGGTAATCTGGAAATACTGCTTTAATCTTTGTTTTATCTCAGTTTGACGAACACTTTTCTTCCTGTTCTGTTCAATTTCTCTCAGTGTTTTTGTTGTCAAAATACAGAGATGACAAATTACTTGTTGTCAGAATACCAGCAGAAAATCTGTGTACCACTGATACATAGTGCAACATGTGCAAACTGTTATGAGCGTTAATAGCTCTGTCACCCTCTCAGTTGCTAAAACATGCTTCTCAGAGGTAACTCATTTTTGCAGAGATGAAAAATTGGTTTACAATCATCACTAATCAACTTTATCTAAAAAGTATGTACAAGAGATATAATGAGTAAAAATATAAAGTCGTAAGCCAAAATTCAGGCAGTCATGTATGAATAAAGGTATTTTTAACCAAATGTTAAGCAGTATGAAAATACAGGACAAAACCAAATAGCTGAATGAAGTGTCCCAAGTAAAACAAAAAAATCAGTTTAGAACTTCACACACAATGTCAATTTTGCACTAATAAAATAAGAACTTCTTCCATAGCATTCTTAACAGCTGGTGTTGATAGTCCTAATTTTTGTTAAGCTTCCAGAAGTCCTGCTGGCCTTCAAGTAGCAATGGATTTCTAGATCGATTTTTCTCTATAGCTGAGATCCAAAACCAGTTCCAAGTTAGGTCAATAAATAAGAACATTTCCCAGTAAATTAATATCCAAGCTTGGTTAACCTGCAGCAACTCTTTGATAAAAAATTTCTTTAAATTATCTGTATCTGAGGAAGTGCAAAACTGAAAAAAGGAGCTGGCCATGAAATTTTTTAATTTTGCTGCACTGTTAGTAATTTTTAGGCGTTTTCTGAATCTCTGTGGAGTGTTCTGATTTTGATTGTGTTAGCATAGCTTACCATGCAGTTGTATTTATTAACAAGCACATGTTGTTCACATAAGATGGAATACTTGTGACAACGTATGCAATATGTAGGATTAAAAATTTTTTTAAATTTTGATTAATGAATGGATTTTAAAATGTTCCTTGGCCACATTGCCAAATGCACAAGTTGTTGTGGTCTTTGTTAACTGCATCTGATTGTCAGAAAGTAAAAATGAAAATACATTTATTACTGTTGGGTGATTATTTTTAAAATGAGATCTCCATAAATAGCTGAAGTATTACGATAAGACAGAGTGGGTTTAAAAATTATTGGCTGTGGATATTTAAATATAGAGATTTTTGTGTGAAGGATATTACTTTAGGGATTGTTCACTTAGTGTCTAGAATGGCTACTGTGCCAGCAGGATAAGAATACAAGAACTCAGAGTAAAGATAAGATGGAGAAACTGGTCCAGGAAACTGTTTTGCACTGTAGCCAAAATCAATATCTAGGGAAAAATGCTAGAACAAGGCAACACATAGTGAAACTTTCCTACCCTACATTCATTTATGATTTAGGGACTTCCTGGGCCTTTTTTGTGTCTGTTTACATTTGCAGTGATAAGGCTGTCCTCAGGCCTTCCAGAACCACGAGTTGACTAGTAGAGTGAAGAATTGCCCACAACAAAACAAGACAGAATTATGGAGCACTTAAGCCACACAGAGATCCACAAGTTCTTGGGACCACATGGGGTACGTATGAGGGTGATTAGGGAGCTATGCAGTATTGTGGTGAAGCTGCTGTCTATCATGTTAGAAAGGTTATGGCAACTGTGGGAGTTTAGTGACTGAAAAAAGGGAAACATTGCATCCATCTGAGGAGGCCAAGATCTATGGAGACATAAGCTGGCCTCAGTACCTGGAAAACTGTAGAAAAAAAATCTTCTCTAAGCTGTTTCCAAGCACATGAAGGACAAGATGGCAACTGGGAACGGTAAGCATAGATTTTTCAAGGCATAATCATGCCTGATCGACCCGATTGTCTTAATATCACCCATGAATTTTGTGTTCTTACCGCTCACCCTTTCTCTAGCTCATTTAGGAAAAGGTTGAACAGCAAGAGTGCTAGAATAGGTTGCAGCAGGATTTTACGTGTGGTGACCCTCCACTATCGACTGGCCATTTTTCCTGATTTGTCTTTTCCGCTTTTTAATCAGTGGTGTTCTCATATGCAGAACTTCCCTCCCATTCCATGACCATTTAGTGTTTTTAAGAACTTATGGTGGGGGATCTCATTTACAAGAATTTTGGAAATCAAGACCATCCTGATCTTCCTTGACTATATGCTTGTCCTTTCTTCTGAAGAACTCCCAACACATTTCTGAGGCTTAACATCACAATAACCATCTTCCTTTTCCTGCAAGATACCATATTTATCGTATAATATTTATTCACATTCCCACAGATTCTATTCTTAATAATAATTTAAGTGATAGAGATACAAGGCATGGTAGCTCCATAAATGTCACTTGGATATCTTTGGAAGAGTCAGTATACCTTAGTTACCAACTAGTTCTCGTTTAGCAAGGAACTTTTGAGTGAGTGGCTGTGTACCAAAGTTCAGATATCTTAATCTGTAGGTGAATACCGTTTGTTCCTGGTCATTCATTACTATCAATTTTATCTACAGGTTCCATAATTCCTTCTGCTGCTGCTTTATTTATCAAGGCTCTTGAGCCGCTAGTTCACTTTTCATGTCCTATCTTAGGAGTGCAGCCTGCTCATCCTGTTAAGGTATGTCCTGATTTTGGTATATTCTGAGAGTTGAAATGTGTATGCAAGGGGGAGAGAAAAGAAGAATGCAAATTACTGCAAATTCTATGTGGATGAGGAGTTTTCAACGCATTTTTTATTAACCATAATCCTTTATTAGACCTCACAGAGGTGTAAACTATACATACAAATACATTAGAAAGATACCCTCTTAACAGTAATGCTTCACATTTTGGACCTGATACCAAGAGGGTTGCAAACATTTCAGTACATTCTACAAACCAAAGGGTGCATTAGCCTTGATGTATACAGTGACAAAGCCCTTTACTGAAATCAAAGTAGATAAAAGTGAAAATCAGTCAACTACCTCTTCCAACCTTTACCTACCATAAATGCATATAAAAGCCTTTAAAAGCATGAATACGCTATTATTTATGGAGCGGTTTACTGTTCTAGACACCTCGTAGAGAGAAGGGAAGAGAATGGTCAAGACGGCATTACATGAACTGCAAACTAGCAAAAATTATTGATCTTTTTTTATATGTGTACATATTAAGAGCTCCTTTTATTGATTTATTGGTTGTTACTAGAAAAGCTTATAAGTGCTAAATGGGGAGAATAGAGCAACAAAGACACTGTTGAGGTATTTGGGGAATTCTGCAACACAATGATGTTACATACACAGTATGAAATATTATTTGTCATCAAGTAGTGACATTGTATCATGAGTAAGCACAAGAAAATAAAAAAGAAGGAATAAATCCAGTTAGAACTTTAATAGAGACTCTAAATGTTTTTAGTCAAGGAACATTTAACACTTGTCACTGTTTGGTTATAATGACTTGAAATGTTAATAGTAGCATTATTCAGTAGTGAAATCAGAAATTCATGTATCCACATTCATGCTTGCATCACAGAAACCCCAGTTATAGTCAGGATACCAACTGAAGTCCAACAGTGAAGAAAGAGAGGACAGTTCATATTGCTATTGGAAAGAGTGTCCTCCTGAAAACCAAGTGCTATTGATCTCTTCATTTAGCACTTCTGAGTGGCTTTGCAGATAATTTGGGCAGAAAGCTCAGTATGATTTGATTATCAGCAGCAGCTGGTGCTGCTGTTTCTGCTTTAACTTTATTTCCTAAAATCCTGAGGCTTGATAAACATGTTTAGTATTCAACCCAAAGACTCCAAGGACTAAGGAACTATAGGAACTATAAAAGAGAACAAACACATTCTGATAAAAGCAAAGTGAAGTATCAGACTCCAGGTGAAGCTGTTCAGAACACTATGAAGCACCAGTATGCTTTCAGCGGAGCATTTTGACTCATGTTTGATGTGACTTAGTTTAATCAGGCAACTATTATCTTTATACACTTTTAAAAATTTTTTTTTATCTTGCACAGGATTTATATAGAATTCAGTCGAACCAATTCCTTAGAAATAGTAATAAATGAAAAGGTAAGATTTATATACTCTACCATGCAATGTAACTTGCATGTGCTTTATTATATTGAAACTTGCATCTAAGTGGAAATAATGGAGAGTTAAATTTTTTAATGCAGTATTTATATCAATTTGATTTGAAATCCTAATCTAAAAAAAAAAGATATAGAATTCATCCCTGTACACCAAATAAGGTCATTGTACCTCTTTCATTGGTAGCACTTTAGTCTATTGATCTTTACTTTATCTATGATCATGGCTAAAGTGGGTTTATTCATACTGTAAGCCAGGTTAATGCCAGTAAACCAGGAAGAGTGGAACATTCATTTGATTTTAAAATTTACAAAGTCAAATATTTCACTACAAAACATTAATTTAATTGAATCAGTTGTAAATATAGTTATCTGGTTAAACCTTTTTCTTTAACACGAGTACATGAAGCGTGATCCTATGTATTGAGAGAGAGTCCTTTTTGTTCTGTGGGTTTTTTGTTGTTGCTTTAGAGGAATGAGATGATACTAATGAACGTAAAATACAGTAAGATGGAATGTTGTTGATTTAGTTAAAAAATGGTTCATATGTTTAAAATGTGAAAAAACCACAAATCTCCCAACTATATTTGTGTTGTTTCTTAAGAACTTCAGTCAAGGGTGAATATGTAAATATTGTAGGTGGGTGTATGTATGTTAAGCATTTGCAGGAAAAACATTTAGCAGCAGAAGTATCATGTTGATGCTTTTTATGACTTTTGTGAGACAAGGTGGTAAAATAAAAACTTACTGAAGAATACAGAGGAATAAAAAATTATTATAAATAATTTGAGAGATAGGAATTTAGAGTACTAAGTCTTTCCAATTCTGAAATTGTTGAGGGTACTATAGGGAGGTATGAATTACTCTTACAAAAACCATCTAATTGATATTGTTCAATGACAGAAATTTTCATTCTTCTCTGTTTATATTACACATTATTCTTGAAGGGGTGCTTACACTTAAAAAATCTCACTTAACAAAAGTTATCTGGAGAAGAGGAAGTAAAAGAAAAATTTTAAATCAATGTTTTCATAGTAAGGCCCTCAGAGTTAGTATCTTGTATTTGTACTTAGATTTGCCTCATGACAGCAAAGTGTCTTATGATTTGAAAGTCAGGTAATTTTTTGAAGTGTGAAAAACAAAGGTAGGAACTAACTTGTGACACCCATATTATTCAATGTTCTTCTAAAATTAGATTCCAGTTGGATTATTGTATATAATCCATGAGAAATAATGTGTAAGAAACAAGAAATTCAAATTTTACTTGAGAGGAAAAAGAAAAACATAATGTACACATGCACACATGCACATACACACATTATAACATCATATATATACACATATACATAGTTATATCTATATATGTATATATCTATATATATGTACACACACCCTTTATGCATCTAGTATAATATTTCCTAATCTAAGCATCAGGGAGGTCCTTCTTGTTTTGATCTCTGCTAGACTGGTATCTCTATACTGTACTATATGTAATCAAGTTTCAGATATTCCCATAACACCCTTCATGTACAAAAATCAAAGAAGATTTATATATATTGGATACTGTGTGTTTGGACAGTTACAGTCCAGCAGAATTTTCCAATGATATAAGAAGCAAAATGTATAGTGTAAGATCAGAATGAAGAAAACCTTTGGGTTAATAACTTCTTTTCCTTCTTTCAAGACAACTTTAATCTAGTTGCTTTACTTAATGTTACTTCCACACATGAATTGGATAGTTAATAATCTCATCAAGGCAAATTCTTTATTTTTTTGTGGGTTGTACCCAAGAGGAAAAAATCTTAATCACCTGAAAGCCTCATCTTCTTCTCCTTACCCCTGCCCCCCAAATCAAAACACAGTGAATCAAACCAAAACACCC
>Ga0181612_104241_pt1 | contig 22493 bp, 18 predicted proteins | sample HoacroProtozoa21_FD_119630 | JGI IMG/M metagenome (GOLD analysis project Ga0181612, IMG submission 119630) | Hoatzin crop microbial communities from Cojedes, Venezuel. Combined Assembly of Gp0051906, Gp0051904, Gp0051908
AATTTTAAATTTAATAGTGAGGGATTAGATTTTCTTAAAGATAAAATAAATAATTATTGTAGTGATTATAAGTATAAAGATTTATTAATTAAAAAATTAGAAGGAAGTTATATAAATAAAAATTTACCAGTAATAGAAGTAAAAGACTATCATAATTTTTTTAGATTATTAAATGAATTATATGAATGTAATTCTTTAAAAGATAATTATTTTAAAGAACAATATTTCTTTATTGATATATGGCTTAGATGTACTGTAGAAGATTTAAGTGATATAAATAAATTTTTAGAAAAACAAATTCTTATGTTACAAGATCAAACATTTAAAGAATATTTAAATACTATAGATATTCCAATAGATTATATATCTGAAAATATATTAATTAAGAAAAGAAATACAAAGATATGGGATGAAGATTATAATGAATTTTGTTTTTATTTAGCTAATAGAAAGTCTTATTATGAGAGAGTATATAATTATGAAGAAATAATATCTGGATATTCAGAAAGTTATTTACTCCCTTTAGTTAGATATGATATATATGAAAGTAATGATGAAAGGATATGTAGAATAGGTTCTATTCAAAGTAAACAAGAAAGAGTAAGAGAACGTTTTAAAGATAAGTTTAAATATATTAGAAGTCTAGTTAATAAAAATAAAGGTAGTAGAGTTAATGCTGACCCAAGTAAAGTAATTAGTTTAAATATATTTATAGCTTTATTACATAGAGAAGGAATTACAGAGATAGAAATACCTGGTCTTTATATATTTGATTATTTATATCATCGAGCACGTAATAAAGAGATTATAAAACAATTAGAACAAGTAAAAGAAGATAATTATTTTAAAATAAGAATAGAAGTAAATAAAGCTTTAAATAAAGAAGATTTAGTATCTAAAATTAAATCAGAAGATTTATTAAATACAGTATATAGATTAATTAGTTATTATAATGGTAGTGAAATTATATCTTCTCCTTTAGTAACTGATTCATATTTAAGAGTTAGAATACCTATTATAGAAAATGAAGATGATATAACTAATGATTTATTAAGAGAAATGTATTTTAAGATAAAAAATTATGATAAATATAATAGATATAAAAGATAATTATGTTATAATTTTATGTTAGTTGGTGATAGTTATGAAATTTAATATAGTCACATTTGGTTGTAAAGTTAATACTTATGAATCTGAATATATAAAAGAAGAGATGTTAAATAATAATTTTTTATATGAAGATAATGTAAGTAAAGCTGATATTGTAATAGTAAATACATGTAGTGTAACTAATACTGCTGATAATAAATGTAAGAAAGCTATTAGAAGTATTAGAAGAGAAAATCCATTATGTATTCTTTTAGTATGTGGATGTACTGCCGAAAATAAAAGAGAAGAATTAAATAATTTGGATATAGATATTTTAATAGGTAATCAAGATAAATCAAAAATAGTAGAACTTATTAATAATTACTTAGATAGTCATGAAAAATATATTAAATTTTATAATGAAAGAGTTATTCCTTTTGAAGATATGCGTGTTAAAAAGTTTGATGATTTAACTAGAGCTTTTGTTAAAATAGAAGATGGATGTAATAATTTTTGTGCTTTTTGTATAATTCCTTATGTACGTAAAAGTATTCGTTCTAAAGATATGGATGATGTTATTGAAGAAGTTAATGATTTAGTAAATAAAAATCATAAAGAAATAGTATTAACTGGTATAAATACGGGGGCTTATGGAAAAGAAAAAGGTTTATATGATTTAACTGATTTAATAAGAGAATTATCCAAAATAGAAGGATTAAAAAGAATAAGAGTTTCTAGTATTGAAATGACAGAAATAAACGATAAATTTATTAATGAACTTAAATTTAATCCTAAATTATGTGGGCATTTACATATATCACTACAATCTGGTAGTGAAAAAATACTTAAATTAATGAATAGAAAATATACTAAGAAAGAATATTTAGATAATATAAAGAAGATAAAAGAAGCAAGACCAGATATTAATTTAACTACTGATATTATAGTAGGATTTCCTAATGAAACAGAAGAAGATTTTATAGAATGTATTAATTATGCTAAAGAAGTTGAATTTAGTAAGATACATGTTTTTCCTTATTCAGTTAGAGAAGGTACGAAAGCTGCATTAATGGATAATCAAGTACCTAATAATATTAAAAAAGAAAGAGCTAGAAGGTTAATTAAAATAGATGAAGAAATGCAACTTAAATATAATAAGAAATTTATAAATAAGGAAGTTAATGTTTTAATAGAAGAAATAAAGAATAATAAATCAATTGGACATACTGAGAAATTCCTTAAAGTAGTTATTCCATCTATTTTAGAAAAGAATAAAGAATATAAAGTATTAATTACGAAAGTTAATATAGAATACTTAGAAGGTAAAGTACTAGATTAAATAGTACTTTTTTTAATGAAAAGTTTTACTTTAAAAAAAGGATAATTTATTATATAATTTTATTAGGGTAAAATAGTGGGTGATTAAAAGTGGCAAATGAATTTTTAGATAATCAAATTGATTCATGTGTAGCAGAATTTAAAAATAAGTATAATTTAGATGTCTTTGCTGGTAGAACATATTTTGGTTATGATTTTGTTGATAAAAAGACAAGAATGGTAGTTGGTGTTTTGCCTTATGATGTTGAAACTAAAGAATTAGGTGAATTAAAACTATACGAAACTAATATAGGACTTGCTACTAAGAGTATTAATGTAGAAGAAAGTACACTTGATACAAAGTTTGTTTTAGAACATGATGAAAAGTTAGATGGTAACTTAAAAGGTATAGGATTACCAGAAGTAGAAGTAAAAGAACCAGAGGTAAAAGAAAATATTATTAGAGATGTTGATTTTACGATTGAAAATGTAGATGATATAACACTTGCTACTTGGGCTAATTATGTTATTAATAAAATGCATGATATAAATGAACAAAATGGATATGAAAAATATAAAGAAGTAGCTAATAATTTCTATGAATATTATTTTACATTAGCTATGAGTTCATATTATGACTATGTATATGAAAAAGTAGATTCTTCTTTACCTGATGGGGTAAATAAAGAAAGTATTAAAAGAAGTCATGCAAATTATAGAGAAAGTTTATATAAATTTAATAGTAAATTAGAAAATAGTGATTATTTTAAAGGTTTAAGTTTTAGTAATACTTTTTTTAGAAAAGCTATTTTATTAGATAATAATGATGAAGTATATATAGTTAATGGATATGGAGAAGTATTTACTAAAGATAATAAAGTAATTACTCTAGAAGATAGAAGTAAATATATTATTTATATTCCTAAAGAATATATGGAAAATAAAGATAATATGAATATAAAAAATTTATTAGGTAAGGAATATGTAAGATTAGATTTCTAATATAGGAGGGTTTATTTATGGATGATAATACAGCAGTTAAATTTACAAACAGAAATTATTATATTAAAAGAATAATTGAATTTTGGGAAGAATTAGATGGCGAAGCATATACAGAAGAAAGAATGGTTGAAGATATAAAAGAATTAGCTCAAGAAAAAGGAGTAAGCTTCGATAATGCATTAAATTTTGTATATATGAGACTATTTAAAGAAGTTAATAGAAAAAGAAGTGAAGAGGATGATAAAGTACTAGATATTAGAAATAATCCTCGTTATGAAAAGATGCGTAATAATAGTTTAAAATCCGAAAAAAATAAAGGTGTTCAAAATAATCGTCATAAAAAATTAGTTCAAATTAAGAAAAGAATTGCTATTACATCAGCAACTGTTGGTTTAGCTCTAGGATTATTTATAGGAACTACAGTAATGCCTGCTATCTCTAATAGTTTACAAAGTTATGATAATCCTTCATATTCTACAGGAGCTGAAGTAGTAAGAGAAGAAACACATAGAACATCAGATAATCAAAATTTTTGGTTTGATAATGTCAGTATAGCTAGTACATATACTGAAGATATGGATTTTGATTCTTTTATCTTTGGTGTATTTAATTCAATGAATGGTAGCGGTTGTGGAACTGATCAAGCTATGAAAAATATGAATATAGTATTGAGAACTTTAAATCATAAAGGCTATACAGAATATACTGATTTTCGTGAATACTGCGCTAGTAAAGGTTTTTGTTATTTAGATGAAGACGGAAATTATGAATTAAACGATAATGGAGAAATTAAGATAAATCTAGATGAATATTCTAGTCAAACAAAAAAATATATGAGGACAAGGAATGAACTTGCTGATTTAGAAAGTGAAGTTGAAAGCTTTCAAAAGGGATACTAGGTGATAATATGGAAGAAAGAGAATTTGTTACTTTAGAAGATGGAATATCTTATATGATAGTAGATGAAATCGAAGTAGATAAAGTAAATTATGTTTATTTAGCAGAAGAAGATAAACCAGAAAGCTTTCGTATACGTAAGATAGAAAAAGCTGGGAATATTGAAATGTTGGTTGGGCTTGATTCTGATACAGAATTTGATAAAGCTATGTTAGCATTTGTTAAAAGACATAAAGAAGATATATAAAGCGAAAAAATTATTCGCTTTTTTTTAACTTTGTGTTAATATTTAAAAAGGTGATTACTAGTGGATTTGATTAAAGGCAAATTTAAACAATTCATTTATGAAGGAGATAACGGCTATAGAGTCGGTCTTTTTCGTGTTAAAGAAGCTAGTGAGGGAATGAAAGAGTTTATTAATAAAACTATTACATATACGGGTTATTTTGCTGATACTAATGGGGAAGAATATTATAATTTAGAAGGCGAATATATTATAAATGAGAGATATGGAGGTCAATTTAAAGTTTTAAATTATGAAAGATTAGAACCAGAAGGAAAAGATGCTATTATAGAATTTTTATCTAGTCCTTTAATAAAAGGATGTGGTGAAAAAACAGCAATAAGTATTGTAGAGACATTAGGTGAAGATGCTATTAAATTAATAAAAGAAGATGAAAATAATCTTCTTAAAGTAGATGGAATATCAGAAGTAAAAGCTCATAGAATATATAATTCAATTATAAAATATCAAAGTACAGATGAAATAATAGTTAATTTAAAAAAATATGGTTTTACAATAAATGAATCATTAAGTATTTTAAGTGTCTATGGTAATAAGTCTTTAGAAGTAGTTGAAAATAATATTTATGATTTAATATCTATTATTGATTTTACTAAGTTAGATAAGATATTTTTAAATAATAATGAAACTAATGATAATAGAATAAATGCTTGTATAATAGAAACATTTAAGAGATTAGGTTTTAAGAATGGAGATACTTATCTTTATTTAGATGAAATTAATAGTAATTTAAGAACTGATTTTAAAATATTTTTAGAAGAAGATGAATTAAATAAATACTTAGATAAATTAAAGAAGAATAAGATGATTGTTATTGAAGATAATAAATATTTTTTAAAAGAATATTATGAATATGAGACGAGTATAGTAGAAGATTTATCTTTAATAATTAAACATCCTAAGAATAAAGTAAAAGACTATGATAAATTAATTAGTCAACTAGAAATAGAATATGATGTTAAATATAATAACGAACAAAAAGATGCTATTTTAAATGCTTTAGTAAATAGAATAAGTATTATTACTGGAGGACCAGGTACTGGGAAGACTACTATTATAAGTGCTATTACTAAGTTATATATGAAGATTAATAAATTAAATTATCATGATACTTTAAATAATATAGCTTTATTAGCACCTACTGGAAGAGCTGCTAAAAAGATGAGTGAAGCTACTGATTTACCTGCTTATACTATTCATCGTTATTTAAAGTGGAATAAAGAAAAAGATGAATTTCAAATTAACGAATATAATAAAAATAGTCATAAGCTTATTATAGTGGATGAAACTAGTATGATAGATACATATTTATTTAGTAGTTTACTTAAAGGAATAAAACATAATGTTACATTAGTTTTAGTAGGAGATTCTAATCAATTACCTTCTGTATCTGCTGGTTTAATTTTAAATGATTTAATAGATAGTAAATTATTTATTCATACTAATTTAGAACATATTTATCGTCAAAGTGAAAATTCTTATATACCAATACTTGCTAAAGAAATAAAAGAACATAATTTAGCTAGTGATTTTAATATTCAAAAAGATGATTATAATTTTATTCATGCATCAAGTAATCAAATAAAAGAATTAATTAAAAAGATATGTATTCGTTCGAAAGAAAAGAAAATTAAAGTAGAAAATATTCAAGTATTAGCACCAATGTATAAAGGAGAAAATGGGATAGATAATTTGAATGTTAATTTACAAGAGATATTTAATCCTAAAAGTAAAAATAAAAAAGAAACTAGATATGGTAGTATTATTTATCGAGAAAAAGATAAAGTATTACAGTTAGTTAATGATCCTGATAATAATATATTTAATGGAGATATTGGTTATATAAAAGAGATAACTAAAATAAATGAACCACGTAAGAAAGAAATTATTGTAATAGATTTTGATGGTAATGAAGTAGTTTATAAGAAAGAAGATTTAATTAATATTAAGCATGCTTATTGTATATCTATTCATAAAAGTCAAGGCAGTGAATTTAGTCATGTTATTATGCCAATAAGTAAATCTTATTATAAAATGCTTTATAATAAACTTATTTATACAGGGGTATCTAGAGCTAAGAAAAGTCTTATTATAATAGGGGAAGAAGAAAGTTTTTTAATGGCTATTAATAATGATTATTCTACAAATAGAAAAACTGATTTAAAAAATAAGTTAATTAATGAAAATTTGACAAGCTAGATAAAATAAGTTAATATCTTTTACCGTGGGGTGAAAAAATGAATAATTTAGCAGATTATTTATATACATGGTTAGATAAAACTACTAATATGACTTTATATATGGAAGATTCATTAAATCAAATTAATGATTTAATAAATGCTGAGTATATAGATAAAGACGAATTTATTAAACATTTTAATTTACCAGAAGATAGTGGTTTATATACATTAATAACTTTTATAGTAGCTAATTTAAATAATGAATCATTAATAAATTATGGTTTAGAATGTCGTAGTAGTAGAATAAGTAAGTAGTTTAACTATTTACTTTTTTTAATATTTTTTATATAATCTATTAGTAATTAGTTATTGATGAAAGAAAAAGTATTTATTGAATATTAAAGAGACTTAGTGGTTGGTGAAAACTAAGATAGGATATAAAGAAATAGCTACCTTTCTAGACTAATCGGGTTATACCGTTATCTAAATTAAGTTAAATAAAGGATGGTACCGTGCAATAGCACTCCTTATGTACTATTCTTTTTTATTTTAGGAGATGAACTTATGAATGTATATTTAATATGTGGAAAAGCAGGTAGTGGGAAAAATAAAGTAGCAGAGATACTTGCTAGTTTAAAAGAAGATTCTGTTATAACAGGTTTTTCTAAATATATTAAGAATTTTTGTTATGAACTTACTGATTGGGATGGTAATGATAATGATAAACCAAGAGAGTTCTTACAAAGTATGGGAGATATATTAAGAAAAATAGATAATAATTTTTTAGCTAAAAGAATGACTGAAGATTTAGAAGTATATAAAAAATATGGAATAAAGAATGTTATTATATGTGATACTAGATTAAAAAGTGAAATAGATTATATGAAGAAAAATAAAAATATTAATATAGTAACAATAAAAGTTAATTCTTTAGGTAGTACTAGATTTTTAACTGAAGAAGAAAAGAATCATCGTACAGAAATAGAACTTGATACATATGATAAGTTTGATTATGTAATTGAAAATAATTATGATAATACTTTAACTGAACAATTAGAAGAAATGCTTAAGGAGGAGAAATAATGAATTTAAAAGATTTATATATTAATTTTTTTGTAAGTAAAGGACATAAACAAATACCTAGTGCTCCTGTTGTACCAGAAAATGACCCTTCAGTATTATTTAATACTGCTGGTATGCAACCATTAATTCCTTATTTAATGGGAGAAAGTCATCCATATGGTAAAAGATTATGTGATTATCAAAAATGTATTCGTACTAATGATTTAGATGAAGTAGGAGATACTTTTCACCATACATTTTTTGAAATGTTAGGTAATTGGAGTTTAGGAGATTATTTTAAAGATGAAGCTATTTCTTGGTCTTTTGAATTTTTAACTGAAATATTACATATTCCTATTGAAAGACTTGCTGTTACAGTATTTAAAGGTAATGACATAATACCATTTGATGAAGTTTCTTATAATAAATGGTTAAGTTTAGGAATACCTGAAGATAGAATAGCTAAAACTGAAGATGATAATTTTTGGATAGCTGGAGAAACTGGTCCGTGTGGTCCTGATACAGAAATTTTTTACTGGCGTTCTGATGATGAAATACCTAAAAAATTTGATCCAGAAGATAGTCGTTGGGTAGAAATATGGAACGATGTATTTATGCAATTTAATAAACATAGTGATGGTAGTGTAGAAGAACTTCCTAATAAAAATGTTGATACAGGTATGGGTGTTGAGAGAACTACTGCTATATTAGAGGGTGTTAATGATAATTATGAATCTAGTATATGGAAAGATGTTATAGAATTAATATCTAAAATATCGAATAAAGAATATAGTGATGAATATAAAGTATCAATGCGCATTATAGCAGATCACTTACGTACAGCTGTCTTTATTTTAGCAGATCCATCTGGTATAGTACCTAGTAATACAGATCAAGGTTATATACTAAGAAGACTTATTAGAAGAGCTATTCGTCATGCTAAAACACTAGAGATAGATATTGATAGTAATTGGGAACAAGATATAGCTACGATATTATTAGATAAATATAAAAGTTATTATAAAGAATTAGAAGATAATTATGATTTAGTATTAAAAGAATTACATAATGAAAAAGAAAGATTTAATAAAACATTAGTTAAAGGTTTAAGACAATTTGAAAAAGTAACAAAAGATAATAAAGATATTGATGGAGAAACTGCTTTCCATTTATTTGATACATTTGGTTTTCCTTTAGAACTTACTGTAGAACTTGCAAATGAAAAGAATTTAAAAGTTGATACCGAAGGATTTAATAAGTATTTTAAAGAACATCAAGAAAAAAGTAGAACTGCTAGTCAAGGCAAATTCAAGGGTGGACTTGCAGGAGATTCAGAAATAGAAACAAAATATCATACAGCAACTCATTTACTTAATGCTGCTTTAAAACAAGTTGTTTCTAAAGATGTTCATCAAAAAGGATCTAATATTACGACTGAGAGAATGCGTTTTGACTTTAGTTGTGATCATAAGTTAACTGATGAAGAAAAGAAGAAGACTGAAGATTTAGTAAATAAATGGATAGAAGAAGGATATCCTGTTACAGTAGAAGAAATGACTAAAGAAGAAGCTATTAATTCAGGAGCAGAATGTATGTTTATAGAAAAATATCCTGATATAGTAACTGTTTATTCAATTGGGGATTTTTCTAAAGAATTATGTGGAGGTCCACATGTTAAGAATACTAAGGAATTAGGACATTTTAAAATAAAAAAAGAAGAATCATCATCTGCTGGTGTTAGAAGAATAAAAGCAATACTAGAATAATAGTATTGTTTTTTAATAAAATTTAATAATAAATTAAAATATTCGATGCTATAATAACTTTATAGGAGATGATTCTATGAATAAGAAAAAAGAAAAAATAACTATTCCTAAATATACTTTAGGAGAAGAATTAATAAATTCAATTAGTCATGGTATAGGAGCTTTACTTGCTATAGCAGGTTTAGTTTTAATATGTATTCATGCAACTTCAATAATGGGAAGAGTAACAGGAATAATCTATGCTAGTATTATGATTATTTTGTATATAATATCTTGTATATATCATGCATTAAGTCCTAGACTAAAAGGAAAAAAAGTACTTAGAGTATTAGATCATGCTAATGTTTTATTAATGGTAGCAGGTACTTATACACCAATATGTTTAGCTATGATAAAAGGTGCTCTTGGATGGACAATGTTTGGTATAGTATGGGGAATTACAATAGTAGCAATAGTATTAAATTGTATTAATTTAGAAAAATATAAAAAGATATGTATGGCATGTAATTTAATTCTTGGATGGAGTTCTCTTATTATAATTGGCAAATTATTTAATGTATGTCCTCAAAATGGTATTATTTTATTATTTATGGGAGGTATTATATATTCAGTAGGTGCTATTTTATATGGACTTGGTAAAAGTCATAAATATATGCATTCAGTCTTTCATTTCTTTGTATTAGGTGGAAGTATATTACATTTCTTTTTAATATATTTATATGTTATTTAAGATACTACTTAGTATCTTTTTTTATTTTTTAAAATAAAAAGAAGGATTTTAAAAATAGATAGAGAATAATATAAGTGAAGGGTGATTATAGCTAAAGAAAGGATTTATATGAAAAAAATATTAATTTATACTTTATTTATATTCTCATTATTTTTTATTATTAATATAGTAAATGCTGAAGAATTTACTGAAGGAGACTATTTAAGTGGTGAATATATTAAAAAAGTTTATAATGGTAAATCACATTATTTAACTATGCAATATATTAAAGATTCTAAAGGAGAAGTAGTTTATTGTTTAGAACCATATACTAAATTTTATGAAGATAAAACATATACTGAATATGAAAAAGATTTAAGTAAGTATGAAGGTTTAACTGATAATCAAAAAAGAAGAATTTCTTTAATTATATATTATGGTTATGGATATAATAATCATACTAGTAATAAATGGTATGCAGTAACTCAATATCTTATATGGCAAGAGATTGGTGAAGGAGATATTTATTTTACTGATACATTAAATGGAGATAAGATTACTAAGTATGAAGATGAACAAAAAGAGTTATTAGCTTTAGTAAAAGAACATGATAAGGAACCTGATTTTATTAAGGAATATGAAATAGATTATAATAATAATTTAAATATTAAAGACTTAGATAGTAATTATGAAATAGTTAGTAGTAGTTATAAATATACTGTTAATAAAAGTAGTACAACATTTAAAAATATTAAAGAAGATGGAACTATTGAGGTTAGAAAAGCAAGTAATTATTATGATAATAATGTTACTATATATGATAGTGATGATAGTCAAGATTTAATAAAAGCAGGCAATATAGAAAATGAAATATATACAATAAATATTAAAGTATTAAAAGGTAATATAAAGATAAATATTTATGATGATGATTCAATTTATACTGTAGAGAGTGAATTTAAACCTTGTTATGATATTTTAAAAGATTCTAAAAAAGTAGATAGTGTATGTGCAACAGAAGAATTAACATATTTAACTGTTGACTTGGAATACGGAGAATATGAAATAAAACAAACTAGTACAGGTAGTGGTTATAAAGAAGATACAAGTACATATAAAGTAACTATAGATAGTAATAATAATACACCAGAAGTTTCTGTATATAATTATTTAATTAAGAATAAAATAGAGATTCAAAAATATGCTTGTAAAAATAGTGTATGTGCTTATGAAGAGGGAGCTATATTTGATATATATGATATAAATAATAATTTAGTTAATAGTATAACTACTAATAAAACAGGATATGGAAGTCTTGAAGTAGGTTATGGAAGTTATACAGTTAAACAAAGTAGTGGTAAAACAGATTATAGTTATGTAGATAATTATGTAGAAAGAATAGTAGATGAAGAAGAAAAACATTATCAAGAATTGTTTAATAATTATATAGAGGAAGAGGATACAGGAGAAGTACTTGGTGTAGCTAAGATAGTAGAGGATATAGAAGATACTGAATTACCACCAAATACTAAGGTAGATAAGAAGAGTATTTATAAAATTTTAAAGAAATTAATGGCAGTTTTTAAAACTATTTTTATAGTAATATTTGCAATAATCCGCAATTACTGATATAATTAGTAACGTTTGGGGGTTAGAAAAATGAACGAAGTATTAAGTTTAGTACAAGAAAAAGGTGCTATGATAGTTGCTCGTAATGAAGCTCATAATAATAATTTAGATAATTATTTGGAATCAAGAATAAGAGAAATAGATAGACAAGTTTTTATTTTAATAGATAGTTTAGATGTAGAAGAAAAAAGAAACTTAAAAACTGTTTTACAAGAAAGAAAAGAACAATTAGATATAGAAATTAGAAGTTCTTATAAACGTATTAATTCAATTACAACAAACAATGTGTCTCTTGTAGAAAAAGAAGAAAAAATTAAAGAATTAAGAGCTCAAAGAGAAAATATTAAAATCTTTAAACAAATAAGTTTTGTTTATGATTCATTTATACATTATTTAATTGTTCCAGCTAAAGATAGTACTCCAGGGAAGAAATAATCTTCCTTTTTTTGTCTTTTTTTATTAAAAAAACGTAATTTTTTGCAAAAAAATTAAAATAAAAAAAGGAAATTAAGGTTTTAGGTAGAATAATTATAAGTGAGGGGTGATTTTTTATGGCCAACGATATTAATGCTATAAGAATGAATGCTGATATTGTAAAAGTTATCGGCAGTTATATCCCTTTAAATCAGAGAGGGAAAAATTATATATGTGTTTGTCCTTTTCATGATGATCATTCACCAAGTATGAGTGTGTCACCAGAGAAACAAATATTTAAATGTTTTTCCTGTGGTAAAACAGGTAATGTATTTACTTTTGTTGAAGAATATGAAAATGTTTCCTTTTTAGAAGCGGTTTCGATAGTAGCATCTAAGTGTGGCTTGGAATTTAAGAAAGTAACTAATACTAAAGTGTCTACTTTTAAAGAAGATTATGATGTTATGAACTTAGCAGAAAAGTTTTTTCAAAATAATTTAAGAACTGAATTTGGGAAAGTTGCTCTTAAATATCTACAAGAAAGAGGACTTAATGAAGAAAATATTAAAGAAATGGGTATTGGTCTTAGTTTAGATGATAATAAATCTTTAATAAAAATCTTAAATAAAAAAGGTTATGACAATAAGAAGTTATTAGATTTAAGTTTAATTTCTAGTAGTCAAGGGGAATATTATGATATGTTTAATAGACGTATTACATTTCCTTTATATGATAAAGATGGAAATATAGTTGGTTTTAGTGGAAGAATATATCGTAATGAAAAAGATGTATCTAAATATGTAAATAGTAGAGAAACTAAAATATTTAAAAAAGGAGAAACATTATATAATTATCATATTGCTAAAAATGCTGTTCGGACTGAAAAGAAAGTAATTTTAGTAGAAGGATTTATGGATGCTATTAGATTAATAGTTAATGGATATAAAAATGTTATTGCTTTACAAGGAACAGCGATGACTAAAGAACAAATAGATTTAATAAAGAAACTTAGGTGTCCTGTTATATTATCTTTAGATAATGATAATGCTGGTTTAATAGCAACACTGAATAATGGCGAAGAACTTGTAAAAAACAATATAGATACGGAAGTAATAAGACTTACAGGAGAAAAAGATCCTGATGAATATATTTTAGCTAATGGAATAGATGCTTATATAGATAATATTAATCATGCAATATCATATTTTGAATTTAAAATTAATTATTTAAAAGAAAATAAAGATTTAAATAAAATAGAAGATTTAACAGAATATATAAACGATGTATTAAAAAATTTAAGTACTAATAATGATCTGATACTTAGAGAAATTACATTAAAAAAATTAGCTAAAGAATATGATTTATCCATAGATACATTACAAAATAAATTAAATGAATATCAACCAGTTCAAAATATAAAACATGAAAAACAAGTAAAAAAAGAAATAAAAAAGACAGCTTTTCAAAAGAGTTGTGAAAAAATATTATATTATATGATGAATGATATGGAATATGTTAATTTATATCAGAATAGTTTAGGTTTTTTTAGTGATATTGAATATCGAGAAATAGCTAATGAAATAGTATATTATTGTGATAAAAATAAAAATATTAATTTAGCAGATTTTATTACTTATACAAGTGATAAAAAGATAAAAGATAAAGTGTTAGATATTGTTTCATCTTCAGAAATGGATGACTTAAATAAGGAAAATATGTTAGAATACATTAATGCCGTCAACAAGCTTAATAATAAGAATGAAATAAAAAGATTAAAGGCGTTAATGAAGGAAGAAACAGATATTGATAAAAAGATGAAATTAGCAATGCAAATTGCTGAACTTAAAAAAGAGGATGTGTAGTTTATGAAAGAAATAAAAAGTTTAGAAGAAAGAGAAAAGGATTTAATAGCTCTTGGTAAAAAGAATAATAATACATTAACATTTGAACAATTAGCAGATGCTTTAAAAGGATTAGAAATAGATAATGATTCTTTAGATAATTTATATAATACTTTAATGGATAATGGTATTGAAGTAGTTGCTGAACAAAAAGATGGTGAAGAATCATCAGATGGTGAAGAAAATTTAGTTTTAACAGATGAAGAAATAACTAAAGATATTAATATTAATGATCCAGTAAGAATGTATTTAAAAGAAATAGGTCGTATTAGTTTACTTAGTACTGAAGAAGAATTAGAATTATCGATTAGAATAGCTAATGGTGATGATGAAGCTAAAAATATATTAGCTGAATCTAACTTACGTTTAGTTGTATCAATAGCTAAAAGATATGTTGGACGTGGATTATTATTCTTAGATTTAATTCAAGAAGGTAATATAGGTCTTATGAAAGCTGTTGAAAAGTTTGATTATGGTAAAGGATATAAATTTAGTACTTATGCTACTTGGTGGATTAGACAAGCAATTACTAGAGCACTTGCAGATCAAGCTAGAACAATTCGTGTACCAGTTCATATGGTTGAAACAATAAATAAGATGGCTCGTATTCAACGTCAAATGACTCTAGAACTTAATAGAGAGCCTAGTGAAGAAGAGCTTGCTGAAAAAATGGGAATTACTGTTGAAAAAGTTAGAGAAGTAATGAAAATAAGTCAAGATCCAGTATCTTTAGATACACCAATAGGTGAAGAAGACGATTCTCATTTAGGAGATTTTATTAAAGATGAAAGAAGTATGTCTCCAGAAGAATATGCTACTAATGAAATACTAAAAGAAGAAATAAAAAATGTTTTAATGACTCTTCAAGAAAGAGAACAAGAAGTATTAGAACTTAGATTTGGTTTAGTAGATGGTACTAGTCATACTTTAGAAGAAGTAGGTAAGAAATTTAATGTTACTAGAGAACGTATTCGTCAAATAGAAGCTAAAGCATTACGTAAATTAAGACATCCATCAAGAGCTAAAAAATTAAAGGATTTCTTAAGTGATTAATTTAAGTGATAGATTACTTTCAATTACACAATTCTTAGAATTTAATGATAAAGTAGTTGATGTAGGTTGTGATCATGGTTTACTTTCTATTTATATAAAGATGAATAATATAGTAAGTAAAATTATTGCTAGTGATATAAATGCTAATGCTCTTAATAATGCAAAACAAAATATAAAAAAATATAATTTAGATATAAGTACTATTTTAAGTGATGGTTTAAATAATATTAATACAAATGATTTAAATACTTTGATAATATCTGGTATGGGAACTATTACTATAAAGCATATTTTAAGTAATAATAAAGAAAAGTTAGAACATATTAATAAAATAATTATTCAATCTAATACTGAACATGAAGAACTTAGAAAGTTTATGAATAGTATAAATTATTATTTAGAAGATGAAATTTATATATATGATAAAAATAAATGGTATATAACTAGTAAGTTTATTAAAGATAATAGAAAGAATACTGATACAGAAATAAAATATGGTTATTTAAATAATAAAGAATATAATGATTATTTAATAATGAAAATAAATAGTATATTAAGTCATATACCTAAAAGTAATAGTGATTATATTAAATTAAAAAATAATTTAGAAGAAATAAAAAAGATTACTAATAATTAACGGTTATTCGTTAATTTTTTTTATTTAATTTATGATATTGTGATATACTTTAAATACAATAGGGGTTGATGTAATGTTAGTAGATATTTATATAATAATATTACTTTTTATAACTGGATTACTTCTTGGTACTATAGGAATACTTATTGGTATTAGAAGACCTCTTGGATATAAAAAAATAAATAGTAAATGTGATAAATGTTCTGAAGAATATTCTTGGTATGAATTAATACCTATTATATCTTATTTTTTAAGTAAGGGAGAGTGTCCATATTGTAAAAGAAGTATTACATTATGGTATACAATATTAGAAATTATAGCAGGTATTTTATTTTCTTTATCTTATATTATATATGGTTTTAGTTATGAAATGATTGCTATGATTATTTTAACTATTTTAAGTATAATTATATTTGTAAGTGATTTTAAATATTATACCATTTTAGATGGTCCATTATTAGTATTTAGTATTATTATTTTAATTTTAAAATATTTATTTTATGGAGCTAAGACTTTTTTATTATCATTATGTAGTGGTATTTTAATTTTTATATTTATGTATTTAGTTAAATTAATAGGTGATGCTATATTTAAAAGAGAATCTTTAGGTGGGGGAGATATTAAATTATCAATGTTTTTTGGTTTCTTTATAGGAATAAGACTTAGTATAATATCTTTAGTAATAGGATCTTTTTTAGCTTTTCCATATGCTATATATTTAATATTAGTAGGTAAAGAAAAAGAAATACCTTTTGGGCCTTTCTTAGTAACTGGGCTTTATATAACATTTTTATTAATGGAATATATTAGTAATTTTATTAATATTGTATTTTAAAAGAACACTTATTAAAAGTGTTCTTTTTATACTATTTGATAACTATCATCGTAATTAAAACCATCTTCATCTTCATCTTCTGATGCTAATTTACTAATTAAATCTTCAGTAGGTTTAGGTGGCTCAGTAACAGGTTCTGTAATTGGTTCTGTAACTGGTACATTAGTAACTGGTTCTGTTTCTGGAGTAGTGGTTACTGGAACTGTTTCTGGTTCAGTAGGAGTATCACTTGTTACTTTAAGATTATTTATTTCGGGAGTAGTATTTATAATAGGTTCTTTTTCTAATATTTTATTATTTTCAACTTCTTTTTTAGTTTCTTCTGTTACTTCAACTTCTTCTGTATCTTTTCCTAGAATAAGATTTTTTAGTTCTTCATCATCTTCACTGAAATCTGTTTTTAAATCAAGCATTTCTATTATTTCACTAAATGATGTTTCTCCTCTAATAACTTTTTTGAAACCATCTTTTAAAATAGTATCATTATCACCATATATAATTTTTCTTATTAAAGAATGATTACGATTATTATTAATAGCATCTCTTAATTCTGGTGTAATTGGAACTACTTCGGAAACAGGTATTAAACCAATATATCCATCTTTACATTCATCACATGAATCAGGTTCATATATTTCTAAAACATCTTCACCAGTTGTTTTTTTAATAATCTTTCTTTCATAATCAGTTACTTTTCTTTTAGTACGACAGTTTGGACATAATTTTTTGACTACTCTTTGAGAAATAATACCAATTATATTATCACCTAATAGATAATTTTCAACATTCATATTTAATAAAGCTTCAATAGTTTGATATGCTGTTTTAGTATTAAGTGTTGATATAACAAGACGACCGGTTGCTGCTAATCTTAAAGCTGTTCTTGTTGTTTCATCATCAATTAATTCATTTATAGCAATAACATTAGGGTCTAATTGAGAGATATTTCTTAATATAGTATGGTAATTTAAACCTTTTTCAGGAGATAGTTGAACTTGATTTACACCATCTATTTTCATTTTAACTGGGTCTTCAATACTTATAATATTTGTTTCTGGATTAACTAGTTCTTTAAGTAGGGCATATGTAGTAGTTGTTTTTCCACTACCAATACTACCTGTTATAATAATTACTCCTTGTTTTTCTTTAAGTAATTTTTTAATTTTAACAATATCTTCTTGTTCCATACCAATTCTATCTATACTTTTTAAATTAGTTGCATAGTTAGAAATATGAACAACTATTTTTTCACCATTAATAGTAGGTAATGTATAAACACTCATATTACGAATTTTACCATCTACTTCTAAATTAATAGCACCTGTTTGTGGTAGAGTAGAATCAGTAATATTCATACCTGCTAATATTTTTACTCTTGTTAAAATATTTGCTTTAACATTTTCTGGAGCTATTGTATATTCTTCTAATTCAATATTAGTTCTAAATTTTATTAATAAATCATTACTTCTTGGATCAAAATGAATATCAGTTGCACGCATTTTAACAGCATCTGTTAATATTTTTTTTACTACACTAACGGTAGGTTCTTTATCAAAATCAAATTCTCTTATTGCCATATATATCTAACTCCCTATTTTATTCTAAAATAATTATACAATAATTAATTATTTATCTCAATTATTATTTAAATACTCTTGGTATACGATTTGATATAGTACTAATAATTTCATAGTTAATAGTATGACATAAAGTAGCTATATCTTCTATTTTAATTATTTCATTATCCCAAATATATACTTTAGTACCAAGTTTTACATTATCGATATCAGTTACATCTATCATAAAAGAATCCATACATATATTACCTATTATAGGAGCTTTTTTATTATTTATAACAACATAACCTTTATTAGATAAATCTCTTCTTATACCATCTGCATATCCTAAAGGGATAGTTGCTACTTTAGTTTTTCTTTTAGTATAGTAGGTATGATTATAACTAATTGGGGTATTTATATCTACTTCTTTAAGATAAGTTATTTCACTTACTAGTTTACTTATTGGTTCTAATTTTAATTTATTTAGTGCTCCTTTATATGATTCATAACCATATGATATAATACCAACTCTTACAGTATTAAAATAACTATTTTGATAATTTAAAATACCATTAGATGCTGCCATATGAATATATTTTATATTAGTTATTTTTTTATTTATTTCTTTTAAATAATTATTAAATGAATCAATTTGCTTATTTGTAAAATCTTTATCATTATCAGCACTACTTAGATGTGTAAAGATACCATCTACTTTTATTTTAGGATAGTTAATAATTTTATTAATTAGAGATAAGTCTTTAATACCAGTTCTTCCCATACCTGTATCTATTTCGATATGAACTTTTATTTCTTTATTTCTTTTAATTAATTCATCAAGGAATTCATTATTACAGATAGATGGTGTTATTTGATATTTAAATATATTATCTATTTCTTTTATACTAGGTTGATTTAGTACTAAGATATCATTTTTATAACCATTATTTCTTAATTCAATAGCTTCTTCTACTAGAGCTACTGCTACGATATTGAAATTATTTATGATATTAGATTTATTTATATATGTACCATAACCATTTGCTTTTATAACTGGTATTAAATTAATATTAGGTCCTATAAATTTTTTTATTTTATGAATATTATTTAGATATTTATTTAAATCTATTTCCATATAACTTGGTCGCATAGTTATCACCAATTAAATTATAGCATTATTTTATTGATTTTAATTTTAAATTATTTTATAATACGTTTAGTTACGTTGAACAAGAGGAGTAATCTTTTTATTTATTTTAGAGAGTTAGTGGTTGGTGAAAACTAATAATGAAGGAAGATGAAGGTAGCTTGGGAGTATTTATACTGAAATTAAGTAAGTTTAAACGTTACTCGCGTTAAGAGATTAAGAAGTAATTAAGGTGGTACCACGAACTATTCGTCCTTTGGATGAATAGTTTTTTTATAGAAAGGGATGTTAATATGCTAGATAAGAAGTATGATCATAAAAAAGTAGAAGAAGGGAAATATGCTACTTGGTTAGATAAAGGATATTTTAAGTGTGATCCTGAATCTAAAAAAGAAGCTTATACTATAGTACTTCCTCCTCCTAATGTAACAGGGGTTTTACATTTAGGACATGCATGGGATGTAACTTTACAAGATATTATAATTCGTTATAAAAGAATGGAAGGCTATGACTGTTTATGGTTACCAGGAATGGATCATGCTGCTATTGCAACAGAAGCTAAAGTAGTTGGTAGATTAAAAGAAAAAGGATTAGAAAAGCATAAAGTTGGTCGTGAAAAATTCTTGGAAGAATGTTGGAACTGGACACATGAACATGCGGATATTATAAGAGAACAATGGGCTAAACTTGGTATATCTTTAGATTATTCTAAAGAAAGATTTACTTTAGATAAAGGAATGGAAGAAGCTGTAAAACGTGTGTTTGTTGACTATTATAATAAAGGTTTAATATATCGTGGAGAAAGAATAATTAACTGGGATCCAGCTGCAGAAACCGCTTTATCTAATGAAGAAGTTATTTATAAAGAAGAACAATCTGCTTTTTATCATTTAAAATATAGATTAGAAGATAGTGATGAATATTTAGATGTAGCAACAACTAGACCTGAAACACTATTTGGTGATACAGCAGTTGCTGTTAATGAAAAAGACGAAAGATATAAAAAGTTTGTTGGTAAAAATGTTATTTTACCACTTGTAAATAAAAAGATACCAGTTATAACAGATGAACATGCAGATATGGAAAAAGGAACTGGTGTTGTTAAAATAACTCCTGCTCATGACCCTAATGACTTTGAAGTAGGGAATCGTCATAATTTAGAGAGAATAGTAGTGATGAATCCTGATGCTACTATGAATGAAAATGCTGGTAAGTATGAAGGAATGACTAGAGAAGAATGTAGAGAAGCAGTACTTAAGGATTTAGAAAAAGAAGATTTATTACTTAAAGTAGAACCATTAATTCATGAAGTTGGACATAGTGAGAGAACGGGTGTAATGGTAGAACCTTATATATCAAAACAATGGTTTGTTAAAATGAGACCGCTTGCTGATAAGGTTTTAAAATATCAAAAAGATAAAGATAAAAAAGTTAATTTTGTACCTAGTAGATATGAAAAAACAATGAATCACTGGATGGAAATAACATATGACTGGTGTATATCTCGTCAACTTTGGTGGGGACATAGAATACCTGCTTGGTATAAAGGTGATGAAGTTTATGTTGGAATGGAAGCACCTAAAGGTAAAGGATGGGTACAAGATGAAGATGTTCTTGATACTTGGTTTTCATCAGCTCTTTGGCCTTTTGCAACTTTAGGTTGGCCAGAAAAGACTGAACTATTAAAAAAATATTATCCAAACAATTGCTTAGTAACTGGATATGATATTATACCTTTCTGGGTTAATAGAATGACTTTCCAAGGTGAAGAATTACTTGGTAAAAGACCTTTTAAAGATTGTTTAATTCATGGCTTAATTCGTGATAAACAAGGTAGAAAATTTTCTAAATCATTAGGTAATGGGATTGATCCATTCGATATGATAGAAAAGTATGGAGCAGATGCTTTACGTTATTATCTAGCTACTGATGTTGCTTCTGGTACAGATATGAGATTTGATGAAGATAAAATAAAATCAACATGGAATTATATTAATAAAATATGGAATGCTTCTCGTTTTGTTTTATCTAATATTGAAGACTTAAAAGAAATAGATTTAAGTAATTTAAAGAACGAAGATAAATGGATATTATCTAAGTATAATAAAGTAGTTAAAGAAACTAAAAAGTTTATGGATAAATATCAATTTAATAACGCTGGTGCTTGTTTATATGAATTTGTATGGAATGTATTCTGTGATTATTATATAGAAATTGCTAAGTATAGTATTTCTTTAGATAGTACTAAGTCAACTTTATGTTATGTTTTAACAGGTATCTTAAAGATGTTACATCCTTTTATGCCTTATGTAACTGAAGAAATATATAGAATGTTACCAGTTAAAGATAGTGAATCAATAATGATTTCTGAATATCCTAAATATTCTAAAAAATATATTTATGAAACAGAAGAGGTTGTTGTAGATGATACAATAGATTTTATTAAGAAATTTAGAAATATTAAAGCAGAACATAATATGACTAAAGAACTTAAAGTTATGTTTGATACAACAGATGATAATAATTTAATAGTTAAAATGCTTAAATTAGATGAAAACTTAGTAGATAAACCTTTAGGTATAAAAGCTTATAAAGTATTTAGTAATAGAATAAAAGCAACTATTTTCTTTGAACATCTTGATACAGAAAAAGATAAATTACTTAAAGAATCTACTATTAAAGCATTAGAAAGTTCAATAGCTAGAAGAGAAAAATTATTACAAAACGAAAACTATGTTAATAAAGCTCCTGCTAAGATAGTTGAACTAGATCGTCAAAAATTAATAGAAGAAAAGAAAAAGTTAGAAGAATTATTAAAATAATTCTTCTCAGACTGTTGACAAACTGCCTTTTAAAAATAATTTAAAATTTTATTATTAAAAAGTGGGGGATAGTCAGTTAAAATTAAGGCATATTTTTCTAATTTTATAGTTAAATGTGCTTTTTTTAGTACTAAAGTGGTGAATAAAAACAGGCCGTTGACAAAGTCGGT
>Ga0181612_145787_pt1 | contig 22493 bp, 12 predicted proteins | sample HoacroProtozoa21_FD_119630 | JGI IMG/M metagenome (GOLD analysis project Ga0181612, IMG submission 119630) | Hoatzin crop microbial communities from Cojedes, Venezuel. Combined Assembly of Gp0051906, Gp0051904, Gp0051908
GCACAGGAAGTTCCGTCTGAACATGAGGAAGAACTTCTTCCTTCTGAGGGTGACGGAGCACTGGAACAGGCTGCCCAGGGAGGTTGTGGAGTCTCCTTCTCTGGAGATATTCAAGACCCGCCTGGACACGGCCCTGTGCCGCCTGCTGTAGGTGACCCTGCTTCGGCAGGAGGGTTGGACTAGATGACCCACAGAGGTCCTTTCCAAACCCTACCATTTTGTGATTCTGTGATTCTGTGATTTTCCACAGGATGAAGTAAGTGTCTCCTATCCATTGAGATAAGAAGGAGGGAAGTGGGGGAGGAGGAGGAAAGCCAAAGAAAACTTGCAAGTGAGTGAACGAAGTTTATTACTGGGCCACGTGGCTTGATTCATTTTACACTCATGAGTTTCAGGTCATGCAGCATTTGATGACTGACAGCAGCTTGCTGTGCTTAACTGGAACCTGCCCTGTGCATTACATCAATGTTTGCTGATAACTGTTGAAGCACACCCTGAGGAACCCACGTTTCATTTGCAATCAGGAAATGAACACCATTCCTTCCCCAGCAGGACCCTTTTTGACCTGTTCCCACCAGTCTTAGTCCTTTCTCTGCCCCCACGTCTCCTGGTTTCTCACCATAGAACCAGCCAGGGGACAGGGATTATTTGGGATGTCTGTACTCCAGCCTGCTCAAAACAGGCTCAGCACTGAGTTTGGACCATGTTGCTCAGGGTTTTATCCATTAAGGTCTTGGAAATCTGCAGGAACAGATTTTTCACAGCCCCTCTGGGCAACCTGATTCAGTGGCTGACTGTCCCCATGGTGTGACTCTTCACTCAATTCCTACACAGATTTTGGCTAACACACAGCTCATGTTAAGGCCTGATGTATGCTGGGATCAGCACCATTAGGTCAAAGCAAAGACAACACATAGACAGGACACGGTGGCCAGAAAGGGCTAAAGGTCGTTATGCAGCCATTAGCACCTGCAGCTTGCTGTCTTCTGCAGCCATCGTCCTTGCATATTGGTTGTCTCGCAGTTTCTTCATAATCTGCTAACTCATGGAAATGGTGTAGACCAAAATTCCAAGCTGGAAGGAATAAATACATCCACTTACCCAAAAAAACTTTTGAAGCAGATCCAACAGCAGCTGCACTTCTGAGGCTTTCATGCTTCCCAGTGTGAAACAGGGGATGCCTGCACCATGATGTAGGAGGAAGGATGAGCGCTCTTCTCATCAGCTAGCTAACTCTTTTGCCCATAGGTGTGTGAATTACAAGTTATGAGTTGCGACTTATGAGTTAGAGAGCTTGTGAGTTAGAAACCTCGTGACTTAAGTGACGAATTAGTGAATTCACATGTTAGACTAGTCTGTACAAAGGGCATTGAACCTTTGTTTGTCATGTTTGTTTTGTTCCCTAATGAGCTCATAAAATGAGCTTTAATTTACAGAATATGTTGACCTGTAAATTTGAGAGATCCAAACAGACCGTGACACCATGGTAATTTTTTTCCTTATATCAAGCACAAACTTCCCAGTTTGCTTTGTGCTCATTGTCTCTTCTCACACCAGCGTGGATCTCTCAAAGGGTATGATTTTTCTTGACAACCTCCTAACTGGTATTGGAAGCCTGCTATTAGGACCCCTGAGCCTCTTCTTCAGGCTGGACAAACCCATTTCCCTCAGCCCCTCCTAGTAGGGCAGGTGTGTGCTCCTCTCCGACCACCCCATTGCATTGCAAATGGACCCCCTCAAGTTTCTCACCATTCTTCTTGTATTTGGAGCATAGTGTGTCCAAACCAGGACACAGTATCCCAAATACACTCTGAAAGGCGCCAAGAAAAGGGGAAAAAAACCCTTCCCTTAATCTACTGGTGATGCTCCTGTTAATACAGAGCAATATGCTGTGAGTCTTTGGCTCTTACAGGGCTCACTGTGGATTTGTGTTTATCTTGCTTTCCCCCAGGAACCCTTTGCCCTTTTTCCACAAAGCTGCTGCCTTTGCCCAATCTCCTTGAGTTCCCAGGCTTTTTACAGCCAGTCTATTTCATGCCCTTGCATTTCTCTCCACCTCACAAGCAATCAAATCTTAGTTAGGGTCTCTCCAATTTCTGCAGTCCAGTTCCAAATGTGGTTTGTTTTCCTCATCACCCCTAGGCTCTGTGTAATCTACAAACTCCATGAGATCCTTTCTACATCAAATATTTAGCTTCCTTCTTCCCTGTGTTTGCATCAAGTTCCTTCTCACTCCTGCTTGGACTGACCTTGAAAAACAACCTTAGATCTTACTGACGGTGCTAATCCATGGACTCAGCCAAGAGACGAAACTACTAGGAATATTTTCCTCTCCCTTTTGAAAGTTCCATAGAGATAGAATATGCTTAACATAAGAAAGCATAAAATATTCTTCAAAAGCATACACCTTGTAAAACTATGAGTGCACAGGAAAGAAAGGAAGAAAGAAAATCCCAATTAAAACAAAGCAAATCCCACATTACACAAATTTCTTCTTTCAAAGCACAGAATCTCTAGATCTTTCCAAAGAAAAAGTAGCCAAATCATTAAAATTAAATCCAAACTATGCATTTGTCCTACCCCCATCTTTATAAGAGTAGAACTTTGGGAGAAGTTATCCAAGGCAATTCATCTTATACATAAACCAGAGATACAGTGGTGTAAACTTGGCTAAATTGTGGGACAACTGAAATTAAGGTCTTACAATGGGAAATGCCGAGAAATTAGAGAAACAGGGTTGGGAGAGCCTTGTAATGAGTATGCTCTGTATATCGGTAGGGTGCGTGACTGCACGTCATATAACGGACATATTTTCATGTTTAAGATACAAATTACATGTTTCAAAGCAGCTATATATCTGCCAACTGCACGGTATTGAAAAAGAAAGAGCGATACAAGCTCACGCTTCTTCACGAAAGAAAATGTTCAAGTCTCTTATGTTTGCCATGCTGCTGCTTAACACCACACAAAAAAGAACCAGAGTATTTGCACAGTTTGCTGCATTTGCAGGAACCTATCTTAAACACTAGATGTCCTTGATAAGAATGTAAAATGCGGTATGAACCCACTTATTACCTATCACACTTCTTTAAATAACATCTGTCAAATGCAGAAAGTTTTGGTAACTCCCAATAACTGAAGCATAAGCATGATTGTGGTCCTTGCGACCTCCTGCATCACCAGTTTGTTAGCAGAACCATCAGGAATGAGGTGTTCTCCTTTTCTTCCTGCTTTGGTCAGAAAATGCTGATCTGTTAAAACTCAACCTTGTGCAGAAGCAGATTAATTTTGAGAAGACAAGTTTTCTCATGAAGCCAGCAAAAAACTAACCCAACAACAACAAAATAGCCAGCTTTGTCAGAAGAAATATCTGAACGATCTGTTAACTTGCCCTCTCTGCACACATGCGGGAGTTCTCATGATCCACATATTTTGTGAAGAAACTTGAAGTTCAGTTTTGTGCTACTAAAGGAAGGGAATTCTTTTGAAATCTTTTAGTCCAGAAGATAAAAGTTTTCATCCAAGCCACACCATACTCCAAACCCCAAAGTTCTGTGCTGTCCACATTTGCCAGCAGCAGAAGGAAGAAATATGGCGAGGTAAAAGGGCAGTGATGACAATGGATTTAGCTCCACAAAATTTTTGCTATGTGCTCTAAGTTTAAATTATTACACTGTGTCTGTTTATATCAAAGCTACACCTTCCAAGGTGCCAAGCACCTTCAGAACTGGCTTAAGCTAAGCACACACAAGCCCACTGAAACCACTGGGGAAACAGACTTACTAGAAGTTAAATTTGCAACTCTAGCCATCAAGTCTCTGGGAAAGCAATAGTAACAACATTTTTTTTCTATAAGCTGACAACGCTAAAATCAACAAGCTTCGGATGAGAGATTTTGGGCATCTCTAATGTATGTCAGTAATAACAGACAACTCACTGCATGCTAACAATTGTTTTCTCTACATGCAGCTTCACACAACCTTTGGCTAAACTGAGGGTTCTTGTAGAGGATTTAAAATGCATTTTTGGCTAACTTAGCACATCAAAATCAAATAATAGTAGTAGTAGTAGTAGTAATAATAATAATAATGATGTGGTAATCCAACACACATATGCTTCTTGCTGAAATGTCTTCTTGAAGCCCAGATAAGTTGAATTCATTGTTTCGGTAGTTTACCATAGTCTGTAATTCCTAGCTCCAAATCTCTTTTATTTGTTGTCTATCACCATGAGAACTTGATCAAATCAGCACGATTTATAAAAACAGACGAGGAGACAGAACATACAAAGTGTCTTTTCTTTACTAAATGAGATTATACGACACAATTCTCAACCCCTAAAAAGTATTTTCAGATGAAGTACAGTTCATTACTGGTTGGTTATATTATTTTATCTATTCCTTTACTACTTCAACACTTCTTTGAAGATCAGTGGAATAAGTATTCAATGTTTGTATTACAATAGCTCCTAGAAGTCTTGACCACACTATTACCACACTATTACCTTGACTACACAATACACATGGATTCTTGAGGTAAAAAAGACATAAATTGTATCTGCTGAACAGAGTAGACAGACAAGATCAAATAAAAAATACATCTATTTAGTCTTTCTACAGGTCTGATTTTTTTTGTAAAACAGAGTTGAGCAATATATTCCAAACAGCAGAAAAAGCCTATAGTTAACGTAGGGATTGAGCCTAGATTTCTGGGATACAAATGTATTTGCTTAGTCGTATGGCTGGTTCCAGGCTTATTGGATTTTTCTTTTTACTACATTGCATAGAATGGATCGTAGCAAAAAGCAATAGAAATAAAAAATACATATGTACTAATATTTCCATTGGATAAAGTATTCAAAGGAAGATAACATTCTATGCCGAAATGTCAAAGGCTTATATCTGTGTGTGTACATACTTTCCTATATATACATATACATATACATATATATACTGTATATATACACACATCTATATATGACTGCAGAAATTATGAAGCCAGAAATCCAATTCTACCAACTGCATTGTATCTAATCTCACTGTGTATCTTTCTATGCCTCCATTGCTTACATAGAAGTAGATACGTATTCCTTGATGAGTAGCAACGCTTTGAAGATTCATCTGCTGAAGCATCTTACCTGTGCTTTTTCCAGTAAAATTAGTTCTAATCAGTAAATACTAATAGATTTTAGTAATTTATACATCATTTGTTCACAGGGAAGCAGCAAGTCAGTGGCTACTATTCTATATATTTCTGAGGGGTTTGTTTTCATTATCCCATACATTTAGACTTCTTCCTCCCCAAAATCTCGGTGTCAAAAAAAAAAAAAAAACACCTCAGAATCTATCTAACACCTCCATTTTGTTACGAGGAATGTACTGTTTGTTGTTTACTCCCCATATGTTATACTGCAAATATTTTATTGATGGAATAAAGCAAATGTAAGATGTACTTGTGTTTTAGTTTTCCTTTTCAATTATGGATAATAATTTGATAATCAATGGTCCTGTTTATGCTGTATTTTATGGCCAGCTCATTTGATTTGTCTGATGGACAATAAATTGTTTCAAAGCCAAAAAAACATTGCTTCACAGTTGTTATTTAGTGCTCCCATTGTCTAAAATCAATCGGTTTTCTGTTAATCACATGATGGTTATATCTCACAAGTATGTCTGGTGCGTTTTCTGTTTTGGGTTCGCTTATTAAACCGAAGAAAAGTTCTCAGAAGTTGGTGGTGGATGGGGAGAGATGGAATTGGCAGCTTTATTACAATTCAGTATTTTTTCTGACAAAGGCATAGGAAAAGAAGAAAACTGCATTAAGCATAACAGAAATCAAGGGCTTCAGAGGAGTCTAACTGCACCAAAAAAAGTACCATCTCCATCCAAGGATATTTTGGCCCTTCTTCGTGGTATTGTAAGTTGAAGTTCATCCCCTTCTTCTAATTTTGCAATGCCTGGCAAAAGATTTGGAATATTTTTAAATTAATATTTCAAATACATTATTTTCATAAACAGTATTCAAAAAGTCATTACACGACATCTTACAAATATAAGCATGGCTTGTTACTTGTGATGAGTGCTTTTTTACCTTTAGGCGCAATCTTAGAAATTGCAGCCTACCCAAAGCTCACACTTAACGACCTCTGTGGAGCTGGATCTACTTTCCACTCTGTACTCAGCATTCAGCACACAGTTCATTTCAGCAAACACTGCAAAACTTCATAACAGTGGTGTACCCAGATTCTTCACGTTATGGTGATGTGATTGTCAAAGTCAGCACTGGTTATTGCTGGTCCTAGACCACTCTGCTCCCACACTTCTGGAGGAGGTCTCATGAGTTTTACCGACCAAATGAAGTTACCAGACATCAGCTGATCCACTGCAACTGCAGAGCACAAAAGTTTGCTTCCTGCCAGCCACACATCAGCTGATGTGATAACCGAAATCATCTCGCCTTCAAGTTGCAGTCACTGAGCTGAGAGCACATCTGACATCTGCTGCGACACATGCTCAACAGCATGAGATTTGGTTTTCCAGGTGAAAGCAGAAGGGTGGGAATTTGGGAAGCAGGAACTGCGGAGCGGCAGGATGGAGCAGAGCTCCTAGTTAAGAAATGGGAGGAGTAATACAAGGGTGAAATAAGAGGATAGATGAAATTGAAGGTGATTATGATGCCAGAACGTGTGGGTGGAGGGACAGAAAGTTAAAGAAAATGTTTGGACAGCCTCAATTGCCAGGAGGAAGTAACTAATTTATTTTTGTTTGGAAAAAAATTTAGCTTCCTTCCCCATCCCATTCGTTTAACATCATTACTTGTCAACAGTCAACTCCATCACTCAATGTCATCTACTTTTTTTATGAGGCATTGCAAAAAAAGATATATTTTATTCACAGAAGTCTTGCTGGAAAATAACAAAAGAGAAAAGCCTCAAATCCACCATTAAGGGGGAAAGACAGACAGATGAGAGCTACTGAATGAGGTCTAATAGGCCTCGACAATAATTGCTTAAATGCTACTGCAAGAATACACATGTATATCGAGCATTCAGCCTGCTGGACTTGCATTAAATATTTCAGTTGATCTTTCTTGTGATGTTTCTGATTTGCACAGTCAGAAAGACCTCCTTTATAGGAATTAACTATTTTTCATCTAACCGAAGAGTAAAACTGCAGTAGCCATTAGAAGGAGTAGAGAATTAAACTAATAAGAAATACCTTTGGAAATCCCACAGTAGGGTATGCAAAAATTGGATGACTAAAATTCATACATGCTGTTTTAAAGCAGATGATATCTCCTAAATATTGGGATAACTAAACGTGGAATTCAACCCCTAAGTTAAACTGAGTTCTTCAATAAAGACACTACGTGCCTGCTTCAGGCATCTAACCGAAAGCACAAAAGTATCTAACCACATTATACAGTCAATGGAGACAGGGTAATTGTGCAGGTCACCAAAGTTACATGCATACCCTCCAACTGCCAATACTTTATCCAAAACCGTATTTTTTGAAATTATTCTGTCATTCTGCAATTAACCAGATCCATGAATGCAGTTCATTTTCTTTACAACTGCCACAATACTTAATCACCCAGCGCTACAGATTCTACTTGATACAGTTTGTTCGCAAACAAAGAAAAGAAAACTTAGATGTTTACCAGCAGTATAACAAGAATTATTCGGATAAGACTGTGGCATATTTTGGATGCAACGAAACAATGTCACCAAGCTGAGATCATCACCAAACACGTGGGCCTTCTTCCTCTGTATTAGGTGTCCCATAGCAAATGTTGTATCTGTATATAAAACCTGCAGAATGAAGAGGTGCAGGCTTGAAACATACTGTATGGAGACATTAAAAATCCCTTAAAAAGTCAGATGCTGAAGTGAATTGATCTTTCTCACCTGGCCATATATGAAAAAATATCCTGTTTCTTTGATCACTATTTTATTTCCTTGTTCTTCCAGAGCTGTTCCACGTTTAAAGCTCAGAAGCCAAGGGACAATGCTTGAATCATCTGAAAGAAACAATAATTTTGGAGTATCCAGAAAGAAAAGTTACTTTCTTCGTTTTCATATGACAAAAATCAACAAAGCTGACTTCTAGTCAAGGCTTACAGTCTCACCAGCTGGACTTCCCTGCTGAAAAGAGGATATTTGCAAGAGCTGTCCAGATGCAGGGCTCTCTTTTTAATTTTTTTTTTAAATTCAGTGACTTAACTCAGTTATTTCTTTGCAGTTAGATAAAATTGGACTGGAGAGTTAATACATGGAATAGTTAGCTATAAATCATGGAACATATTCTTACCTTTCTGTTGGATATCGCTTTTGCTGTCAGCAATCAGTTGCAAGCAGGCCTGCAGCACTGCAAAGTGAAAGCATTTTGTAATAGAAGAAATATAAATCTGTAGTAGAACAGAGCACGCTTTTGAAACTACTTAAAAAAAAAAGAAAGGACGTGGAAAAAATCTTCTCTCAGTCTCACCACTCATTTGAAAACATAAACTATTGATTTTAATGCAGATCTTACTCAGACATGCCAAAACAAAATTCATACCACAAAACCTAGTAGATAACTTTCAGAGTTCAGTCAACTAAGCAAGAGATCTGAGACAGTAGCACGAGTAATACTTGCTTGTTGTAATCTCTGGTCCTAATATAATTGTAAAATGTAGCAAGTTGAATGAGCTAGGAATCATCAGATCAATTAGCCTTGTTAATTTTCTAAGCAGAAGCTCAAAAAAACCCCCAACCCTACCAGCTATGACAGATATCAGATTTTCTAATGATGTTTACTATATAATTTCAAGAAATTAGTTGCCGGTCATAGTTGCTGTAAAAAATTAGTCATATATACTGGTTACATGGTACTTTCAAAATAAATTCCCAAAGTCCATATATATATGTACTTTCAACATGTTTTCAGATATGCACACTCAGTCAATCTATACTGACACTAAGAGAGAAGTTACAGAGATGACTGTTAGCAAATTAATGCACACATAACAAATAGCTTAGTATCTGTCAAAACTGATGCATTACTCAGAACTGTAGAGCTTGGTGACACTAATGAGAAACTAGGAGTTCGATCAAAGAAAAACATTGTGGTATGTTAAAATATAGGCTCGTAAGTGAAACAAAGATCTTGTAAAAAAATCTGCTAGGCATAAATGTCAGGGAACAGGATAAAAGAAAACAAAAGTATAGCTGCATTTGCTTAGAGCAGATTTTAATGAAAACATCTGGTTCGAGTGCTACTTTGAAGGCTGGGAAACAGAGTAGCAATATTTACTGCACTTGACAGAAAACAATACTCAGAGTCAAGAGAAGAAAATTCTGCCATAAATTGCTACATCTCCATTTTTGTTTACCTCTTTTCAAGTCAGAAGGTTGCAGGTCAGATTTGGCCTCTCTTGCTATAACGGGCAGTGCCCTGCTCCATGGGATCCTGTTCCTACACCTGCCAGCCATACTCATGTGTGCAACCAAGTGCCCAGCAGCACAAACCTCTTGCTGCACGGCAGGTAGTGAGAGGATCTGAGCAGAAAGCGGCCTCTCTCTGTATCTAAGTCTCCTTTCCAAGAGGGTCTGCCTGAAGCTGCTAGAAGAGGGCTGGATGCTCACCAGCACTCAGCCGTGCCAACTAGCAGCAAAGATTGAAGCACACGTCGGGGAACCCTCCAGTGTCACAATAATCACACAACCTACAAGCCCTACCTACGTTACTGGGAATGCAATCCTGCCAGCTCGCATCTTCTACACAGGATTGTGTCGTTGAGTTCTACCAATAGTCATCACTCATGTGCCAAAATCTATAGATTTTGAGACCGAGGACTTAAAGGCATCTGAGTTCCCTGCCTTCTGATAAGGAATAGAATGAACAAGCCAACACAAAATCAAAAAACGTATCACACTTCAGTCATTTTTCTATCACACTTCAGTCATTTTTCTATCACACTTGTGAGTGACAGAATTTTCTGGAAAAGAAGCTTCCAATTAAAATCAAAATGTGATTTTCCAGAGTCGCACAACAAAGCACATCAGGCAATTTATTTCACAAGGTATTCGTTTACTCTCCTTTGGAGCAAAGTGCCTTCCTAGTGAATGGAATTTTCTGATTCCCTAGTATTTCAGTAATCTAAATCAAAATTCTCATTCCTGCTTCTAAAAGAACTCTCTAGCGTGGCCACTGGATTTTCCACTAACCAAGCGAGAGGGTTTCTTATGGCTCACACTAACCAGCTGCTGTTCAGCTGGGTACCAACGCGTCGTGTCCATAAGCAGTGAAAGTTATGGCTACTTTAGCAACTCTTGTTAAGCATGCTCTGCAAACTTCATTGACATTCTTGAAAGTATCCTGATTCACAATTTGTAAATCTATATTTATGTTTCAGTTATTTGCAGCATTAAAATACTGGTCATCATTGCTGAGAACTGCTACACAGTGATTAAAATCAGCAAGTTCAGTACATTTTGAGATCTTTTCCATCTTCTTAAAACACAAACCAACTCTAGATATATTTTCTAAAAAAATCTCACTGTCTCTTTTTTCAGTGTATGCAGATAGAAATAAGGCTCCATGGAATATAGTAAGCTTGCTCTTAATGGAGAAATACGGATACAGCAGTCTCATTCATGACAACAAAGAGAACAGAGATTAGCACAGTGGCCATTTTACCTAAAGACGCAAAGGACAAATAATATCTAAAAAAGTGTTTGAGGGATGGAACAACAACGTGCTTCAAAAAAATGTTCAGAAGCCATGACTGAGACACGACTATTTACAGTAGATACAAGCACTTCACTTTGATCTCAGTGGAACTACCTACATGCTTAAAATTCAGTAATTAATAAGTTCAGAGTAAACAACACTACCATTAAAGAGGGGATATGGATATACAGAGTATATTTTCATGGTAAATTAACAGGGATTTTCAGTAAAAATTTAACATTGTTAAGAAATGTTAGCAATTCTATTCCAGGAAGGACCCAAATCTTACCTGAATTACAATGTCAAGCATTTATGTATAACAAAATATGGGTTGAATAGTTACTATCAGTACTGAGCAGAATAAATCAAAAGCTCTACCTGAATGCCTTTCAGCCTAGCGTAAATCAAACCTGAGCATCAGGTTTGCAGTCTAAAGTATTTTTGAATAATTAATAATGCAAACAGAATACAGGATTCATAAAATATGTCTTAAAAATGTGTAAAAATATCTAGACTGAGTGTCACCATGTGGCCTAGCTGTATAAAACAAAGTGTATCTAGAATAATAGTGTGCCTCATCCTCTTGTGAGTTCATGTAATAGCTTTGCTTTGATGAGGTTTTTTTTTCTGATTTTAACTGCTCTGCAGGGTGTGGTTAGGATGAAGAACATTTCAGAATCTCTTCTTCCATGAACAGAACAGCGAATTCTGAAGAAGTTAGTGACTCCAGATGCCTTTATAAACCACAGCCAGCACATGAAAGGATGTGTTCTCCACCAGTTGAGCAATGTAACCACAATTTCTAAAAGAAAGCAAGCTTTTGCAGCAGGATGGGAACACAGCCTTCTGCATATTTGCATGATTTAAGATCTGATATTGGTAAAATAAAATTTGCTCTCCCATGCAAATTTTTGTATTATTTAACTTGCTCAATCATTTTAGTAATTTGCAGTCTAACCTCATAATCGTTCCAAACAAAATTTCAAGTTTTTTATCTCTGAACTCATGAACAAAGTTTGAAGTTTCGATATATGAGGCCTGAGACATCTCAATTTTTGCTGAAATAAAAACGAGCAAAACCCCTGAGCTTAAAGAAACAGACCTGCTTGTTTAGGTTCTTTCTTTGGTCTAGATCTGTTCTCTGTAGAATTCCTGAAACATACTTAAACACTACGTAATTCAGTTTATAAATTATATACATATTCTTGAACAATTTGCAGTTCTTTTCCCTCAACTTCTTCATTTCTCATCACAAGAGATCTTTAACTTTTTGCTTGTGCATTTTTATAGACTGGTTAATTTGGTGATTTTTAATGAAGTCTTTATATGGCAGATTTGTTCAGTTCCTGCATTAAAATGGCTTGGTCACAGTTACAGATATGACTCAGAGCTAACAAGTGTCTTCAAGGAATTGGTAGCATTCTTCTGACCTTAACAGAATTACCAGCAACAAGTTCCAATCAGAACAACAAGGAAATCATTTACTAAGAACTAAGATGACTTTATGCGGACTTCTATTATACAGTATAAGGCAGAATATTGTTTTTAAAAGTTAGAGCCTATTTTGTGTATTTTTGATTGCATAGTGTTCTGCATAACATGCAACACTGAATCATTCATTGCAGAATTTTTCATGTAAAATTGCAAGCATTGTATCAAGCACTGTTCTATCGTTTCACATACAAGGGCCTACTTCCTTTTCAGTTAACTTGTTGTCAGCAGAAACAAAAAAGAATAACATGTCTTTTCAAGAAGTAGGCCTTTCTCTTTTTTTTATTAAGAGAACTCTTATGTTTCCCCTCTTCAAATAATAAAATAAGAAGTATTTTGAATATTCGGTGGGGGAATTTTGTATGTGGCGTTTGTTTAGACTAGTAACAAAAGGCTAGGTTTCTTGAGTCAAAGATCGCTGAAGTCAAGTCCACTTGTAAAAGTTCATGTTATCCCTCTCTCACAGAGATCTCAAACAACAACATACAAAGTCAAAACACTTCTAACCAACAAATGCACCAATTTGCCAGTAAGGCAATTATACCAAGAACAATGGCAAAATTCTCACAACTTCTACGCCATGCTTTCATGGCAGTAGTTATTTCCCGTGGGCACAACTGATACTGGGACAGAACCTGGGAACCACTAGTAAAAAAAAAAAAGCCAAGTCACATTCCAGGTTAACCTGTTTCACTGCTTTGTGGAATACCTTAGAATTTCCCCTCACTTCCTTCCATACATGCAGTCAGACTGGTTGAGACGGATAACCTCAACACACCACAGTAAATACGGTGCATGGATGCTCCCTTCTGATCACAGCAGAACATTGCCTGAATTTGAGTTTACAGAAGGCCTGGTGCTCACCTCCCTGGTTGGCCAGGGGAATCAGAATCCCACAGTAATGATCAGCATGAGGCACAGAAGAGAGTGTGTAAATGACAATTGACATTCGTACACTGAACTGGCTCAGGCAGTGGGACCTATATCTTGTTCCTGGACGCAAGCACACATACAACTTAGAGAGAAACATGCAGGCAAGGCAATTGATAATTGTGACCAGGGTATAAAATTCAGGAAAGGTTTTTGTTGTGTAGCAATGTTCCCCTACAGGCAAAATTTATAAAAAGACAGGTAAATAAGAAACAATGTATCTGTTATTTTATGTCCTGATATGACACTTGCCAGAAGTGGTTAGATGATCTATCTGCCTGCATATTAATAATATGTACCTTTCAAAATCACCCATTAACTCCTACTCCTTGTATCAAGAACTCTGGTTCTGACTGCTAACCATAGAGCTGTATTTGGAACTGATGCTTGAAACCCATCTCTTGAAACTACTTGAGCTGGAAATTTTCTCAAGACACGAAATGCACATAAAACTACTGATGACTAATAGTTTTCCGGATGAACACAGACAAATGCATACTCCATAAAAATATGAAAGAACAACATTATGTTAGATCCATTTTCCCTCAGTTGTCATTTAAATTAAAATTCTAATTCATGGCCACTTTTGTGAACACAACATCAAGCAAACAGAAAAAAAAATCGGAAATTCCACGTGTACATGAAGGGCTGTGCTGGGTCAAAAAAGAATCATGGGTCATCCATTTCTGGAAATTAAGAATTTAAATTTAAAAATAAAACAGAATCAAACCACAGCTTTATTTATAACAAAAAAAAAATGGTTCTATATTTTACTTCTGCTCTCTGATGAGGAGCAATTGTGACATTTTCAAGTATTTACCTTCTAATGAATTGGTTCATGTTAAAGTGAAATTATGGGTCAACGATTAAGTATGAGACCAGACTCTACTTTGAGACCCTGTTGAAGCAAACAGAAATAGCACAAGAACAAGGCACTCCACTCAATACTGTAACTTCTCTGCCATCGTACCAGAATGAGTGCAGTGCATCTGCAGCATGATTTGGAGGCTGACAGGTTTCCGGTACCCAGAAATGGATGCGAGAAGATCAAAATGCAGGGCTAGGAATTGTGTGTATGGGACCACGTAACAGACAGAATTCAGCACCATGAAAAACATCGGGTTCTCTTATCTCACTCACTCTGCTAAAACAAAGTTTAACATTGACTGGTAGGTTCATGGTCATCAGTGAAGTCTGAGAAAATGTAACATCTTGCTGAACTCTGACAAGTTTAACTCATTGTAATTATAGTAGGCAAAAAGGTAACCCTGTCTAACAGATTACCTTTTACATAAATGCAAGATGTGTAATTTACTTTTTTTTAATATAGAAAAAAAATATGATGGCAGTGTTAGAAAACAGTTTTGTAGTAGGTCAACCTAGGCAGATTTCCCTTTTAAATGAATGTTCGTATTCTCTGTCTGTTATCCATCCTAAATAATTTTAAAGCCAGATCTATCTTTAAAAAAAAAGCTTACGGAAAGAAGTAGCTTGATTAGAAATCTATGTGAAGAAAGATAAATAGGTATAATCAGAGGTGGCTACCTGATGAGAAGAATCTTATGTCTGCCAGAAGCACAGCTAAGGACCCCAAAACCTTCCTCTCTCCCATACACCCTCATACACCCTCAAATAGCAATAAGAATAAAGATTAAAGCTACTGGGAAGGGAACTGGGTAACTGGCAGAGTATTGATGCTATAAAATTAATTTCAAAAAAGACATCTCCTGATTTTTGAAGATACTTGTGCTTTAGGTATAAAAGGTCACTATTTTTCATTTGGGGCATGCTAGGGTGGGGAGATCAGGGGAGCTCTGTGGCTCCCATGATAGGAAACAGGTTACAAGAAATAAAATTCAAGCCATCTTATCCTCAGTCCTGTTTGTGAAATCACTCTTAGCCAAGACCCCGAACCAAAGATTGCTAATGAAATAAAATCAACCTCATTTAAACCTACGGATCTTGGGTGATGTCCTAAATGAATACTCTCTTTTGTGAGACTTGGAGGTAATTACACCGATTATACTCTAGAGCATAAATTTCATTTAGCTTGTTGAAGCTTAAGTGAAATACATTTCACATTAATAGTCAACGAAAAGCACGTTTTAAGCAAAGTCTGATTTAGTCTTTACCTACAAATTACTCCATTTTAACTTCATCCATTAATAATTTAAGATATTGGTTTTCGTCAGTTAAAATAATCTAAAAGTATCTGTAAGAGGATTGAACAGATTTAGCAACTCAGGAACATTTTTAGTTACTCGGTACAATTACAGTATGTATGCAAACTGTTATAATAAAATTCTGTATTTCATCCTATCAATCAGGTATCGTCATGTCTGGAAAGAGAAAAAGAAACAAGTGTGGCCATTTTATTCCCAAAAGAAACAAATATACCCCATTAATATTCCAACATTATAATACACATCAGATGTTTTCTATGGAAGACAGTCTTCAGTGTTCTCTGGAGCACCTTTTAAAAAGGCCATGATAAAAAAATCTTACTGGATAGGCATGCCTTTATTAATTTTGCTAATTATATTAATAGATTGTTATAGTGCAGAAATGATGCTAAGCTTCTGAATTCCATGTACTCTGCCTCTTTTGACAGGTACAAGCCAGCCTTTCTCTTTGAAAGCTCCTACTTCCCTAAAGTTAAGGATCTTTCTTGTTACTTCTCCCTTTTAGGACAAGCATGTTTTCCCAGAAAAATGACTTGGCATTTTTATACTAGCTTTCCCTCTGTAATACTGGTCAGAGAGAAACAAGTTAGGCATTACACTGAACTGAGAATGATGGATTTAGAATTGAGCAATTTACAATCTGAAGAATTTAAAGTCGCCTTAGTCAGCCCTACCGCAGCATCGGTAAATATCTCCGTTAGGAGAAGCAGACTCGGGATCTAATGTTCAAAGTTCAACCCGCAGATAGCATGAATATCTGGTACCTTAAACAGCATGGCAACCATGAAGAGAATGTACCTACAGTCAGCACCATTCATTCAGCAATAATTGTAAAAACCTTAATGGGGTCTGGGAGCAGGGATCGGCTGGCAGGAGAAGATATAAGTAAATCACTGCTGCTTTCCTCAAGACAGCATCCAACGGTGGCATCCAAATGTGGCATTCAACCCGTTCCACCGGGTGCTATTTACCTGTTTCTTCTGCATGGACAACAGACCTTCTCCCCCTGTCTCTGCTCCCATCCCAGATTTCCTTTCGGACGCTTCCAGTCGGGCCAGGACCAGGAAGCCTGTTCTCCTAACAGGCAGAAGCGACAGTCAGGGAAAGCAGCCTCACATTTGCTCATCCCCTGCAAGCCGAAAACCACCCCTCCAGCTTACCTGCCTGGCGCCAGCTGCAGACGCTTGCAGGAAGGAAGAAACAGGGGCACCCGCTTTACTTTCATCAGGGGACACAGGTGGCCGGTCTAGCAGAGACCTTGCCTGGACCCTGTAGATCAGCTCGCTGCGCAGAGCTTCTAATTCTGTTTTCAGGGTGATAACATGGTAAAGAGACGCTGCTGCAAGGCAAAAGGACAGGAGCATCGCCAGCCACAGGAATGCGACAGAAAAGAGTCCCGTGGCGCCTGCAGCAGCACCGGGGGGGGCAGAGGGAGAGGAGGCGGTATCCTTCTGCGGGATGACGTGCACACAGTCCACGGATTTCATCGCTGCTCTTTCCTCACTACAGCCAGAGGGAGAGTTCAGCTGTCCCCTTCCGAGGTGCAATCCATGCTACCAGTTGCTCTCTGAAACTAAGGGCATCCAGAATATGTGAACAAAACGCCCAGATCATTTCCTGTCATATGAAGCCGTCGATAGAACCATTAAACTTAATGTACAGAGTGGAGGTCTGAGATTCTGTCTCCGTTTAGTTTTCTTCCTTCTGTGCTGCATTTTGGAAATGAATACTTTCTCATGAGCTGCTTGCTCAATCTACCTTCCTCCTTTCACTTTCAACTATTTATTTACATGGCAGCTTGCTATTACCGTTTCCCACTGTCTTTATATTTAGGCATAGCCAGTACCGCTAGTGATAAATCTATTAAGCGTTATCTAGAAGTGCAGAGACAATGTTAAGTTTCCTGGCACCATTTATCCAGTGCTACTTAAAAGACATTCACATACGACAATGCACGTGCCTCTGTGTGTGTGTGTAGGTACATAGATGTAATGTGTATATACATATATATATATATCACACATATATATTGTATATATTAATGTCTATCTATTCGTATCTAAAGTGCCTATATGCCTACAGAGGGGGCAACCTATACAAACAAAAATTTCTGTTGTTTCCTAAACGTGATAGTGAAACATATTCTCAGGTAGGAGTAACAAATTATTGGTCTCTCGGATGTACGAAGTTGCAGATTCTGCAGTTCAGTTCATCATGATAATATGAATGGTGGCGCTGGGTTGACGGTTGGACTTGACGATCTCAGAGGTCTTTTCCAACCTTAATGATTCTATGATTCTATGATTCTATGATTCTATGAGAAGGGATGACTTTTTATTAAACTTGTCTAATAAATATAGTTTCTCTACAGAATTCAAGGACTTGGATTAATGCAAAAGGGGACACAGAGAAGCGGGGAAAGGAAACTTGGAGTGGGTGGGAGAACTAGAAGGGGTGAAAACTAGAGGATGGGATATTTAAAAAAAACCCAACTTTAAACATGCATACTAAAGTTTTTCAGGTGAATCCCAAGTGTCTGGCTTAAGCTCATCTTTTTGAGATTTTACTAGTCACACAAAATTAAAGTTTTACTCCTTTGTTAAAAGTTTCAGTGGTCTAGGACAGAAAAAAAAGATCAAAAAGCATCGCAATTAGGGCTAAAATCAGCCCCCCTGCTGGAACCTAAATTTTTCTACCATGTAAGTAAACTTTATCTTTGCAAGAGAGACAACTTCTACAGGTCTGTCTGAATACTGTACAATGACTCCTGGTGGCAACACTTGTCAGATTAGTTGAGATCAAGCTGATTCCGTTGGGAAGGAGAAGGAAGAAGGAGCAGCAATAAAGTAACAACTTCCGTAGCCTCTCCCACTTCTATTTCTTAAGACTATGAGAAATTGAGGGTTATTATAAGCTTTACCATCTTCCGTTGTGATGCAAGGCATTCTTTTCCTTTCTTTGCCACCTCTAGCAACCACCCAATACCCTGCACAGACAAGTAATTCTTTTCGTAAATGCAGAGGAAAAAAAATGATACCATGTATCTTCACTTGCCCCCAGAAGGCATGTACATAGGAAATGATACAGAAATCGGTGCAGGGTGGAACAAAGGCAGAATACCCTACTGCTTCTGTACCTGTTTTCAAGGCTAAGTTAAAGTGTAAATGGGACAGCATTTTGAAGGAAATTTAGATGAACTAAGGCAGGTTGTTTGGAACAGAATAAGCAATTAATAGAACTACGCAGACATGCCTTGAAGTATCACTAGACATCAGAACATTACCAGCCTAGTACTGACTGTGTTCCTAAAATAAAATAACATGACAGTTGGAAAAAAAGTGCTATTTAAGAAAATGAAAGCAAGTGAGAGAATAAAAATTATAACGAGCTATCCAGGAATACCGAGAAACAATTTGCCAGCGAGGTCTCTGCGGTCATTAACATATAAGAAAATAACAGACAGGTATACAATTAGCATCACTCTAGCCACTTCTAGAGAAAATAAGCTGTTCCCGGCCTCCACACCTTCTTTAAATGGGGTCATTATCTGAGCTGACAAAATAATTGTGGTGACACAGAGGACTTCTGTAAGACATCTGTCTTTGTCTTGCTTATCATTCTGATAAATGAGAATTTCAAAGGGGAGATGAGGTAAATCAGAACAGCCCACACATGGCAAATTGTTGAATTCAGCAGATATTTCTAGCTGGGTATCAAAGGGATCACTCTGTACGCAACCTTGTGTTGTTCTATAGTTTCATAAGCAGTTAGTTATTTGAAAGAAAATATGATTTTAAACAACTTTTGTGATGACAAAAACATAGCGGAAAAATAAATAATGACAGTGAGGGATCAATCATGAAAAACAACATTAATTGCCTAGAAATACACTTAATTGAACAACTTCCATTTTAACACAATCAAATGAAGCTTTGGTAAATTGCAGACTACTAATTACATTGAAGTAAAAACTCAGAAAGATGACTTAAACAAAGAAAACCATGCTAGTTGCAGAGCCTAGGGTGTGGAGTCGGTTCCTTGATGCTTGCCACTATGTCTTGTCATAACATACTGTCCTTATGATTCCTCCTGCTGGCAGAGCCGCAAAGTAGTCCTTAACCTGCTTAAAGCAGTCAATGAGATTAACACACGTGCAGTTTCTTCTTCTCTTAGTCATACTAAGGAGTGCTCAGATTAGCCTTTCATTAGCAGACATGGGAGGGTGTTGACTCCAGCTGAACACGAGCTCTCAGTGGAACTTTGTTGTTGAAACAGAAGTGTAATATTTGGATAGATATGCTGCAGCAAACTATTAAATAAAAACAGGAGGTAACTGTAACCGTGCTTTTATATTGACAAATCTGTTTGCATATAGTTATGACTGCTAAAACTGAACAGTGGAAAGGGTTCAGAAGAAAAATCCAAAATGAATATGAGAGGTCTAAAGAACTCATGACGGAAAGGGTATTCTGTTTGTGGTTAGCAGCCTGCTTCTGCTGGCCAGCTTCTCTGAAAACCCTTTTGCAAAAGTTTGTACCATCTTAACTGTCGCTCAAGACACACATGCTGTGCTACACAGGCATGCAGTAAAACCTTAGGGCAACAAGTGACCACCTCAAGCTCAGTTCAAATCAGCATTTTCCAAACTGTTTCTAGAAAAGAAAATGCTGCTGCATTAAGCTGCAGAAAACTAGTCCTGGCCAACTAACTCAGGAAGCAAATAGGAATAAACCCTTCTAATAAAGGTATTCTGAAAATATGGTCCTATTTTGCATGCACAGTACAGCTGATCCACACACACACAGTGAATCAAACCATTTAGTGCCTCTTTAACCCAAAGAATGAGCTATGTTGAACAGTCCCGTCAACTGATTTGAGCTATGCTGATCACTCCCGTCAACTGACTAAGTGACCTCTTTAATTTAGCCGAGGAAAACTATTAAAAAATGCCTTGGCTAGTCTAAGAATTTTACTTAACCAAGTCTTTCACGTTTGAGAAAAAGAGTAAACTTTTAGGTAAAACTCAAAATAAGAAGAAAAAACCCCAACAATTACCACTGAAGACTCTTAATGGTGAGAAAGTTTCACTAGGGGAAACGGATTCTTGAACAAAATCAAGTCTGGTTAAACCTTACAAGATGTTACAGCAGAAACAAACGCTGTAATTTCTGCAAGCAATTAATTTTTTTCATTTCCGTTATGCAGAGTATCAGATTAAATGATCAAGACGGGTCCTGTTAACCTGAAAATTCATAGTAACGTATATTTTTTATAGTAAGAAATCACACAGGAAATTTGTGGTTGAACCAAAAACTGAACTCTTGATTTCCTGAAATCCAGTACTGTACTTCAACCACAAAAAGTGTCTCCTTCAAGGGGGTGTAAAATCTTATAGTGAAGCTTAACATACAAAAGAGAAGCAGATGATTCGAATATGAAGACTTGGATAAAAACCCAATTTACTCATGAAATGTAGAAGTTTACTTAAAAACAAATGTTCTGTTTTTAAAAGGGAGGCTGTGCAGATGCTGCAACCCAGAGATCCAGGCAAATGTCGATGGCCATACTGAAAGTATGCCTCCAGTGGCAAAGGTCCAACTTCAGTTACTTCTGAGGTAGCCACAAAACGGAACTGGTCCTTGCGGTTATTACAAAAAGAAAGAGGCCACCATAGCTTGCCTTACTACACAAGACAGTGCAGAGCAGATAGAGGAGCAAAGAATAAGCAAAGGTTCCATTTTAAGTACACTTCATTTGAAGTCCTTTCTGAAGATGGACAAAATGGATGGATTATTTTCGAGGAGATCAGAATAAATCATATATGACAGTTTTCTGCAATTACAACTATCTGTATTAAGAGTATTCACAGATAGCCCTGTGACAGAACACTCCCTTCAAAGACACTCGATTAGTTCTTTCAGCCACTAACTACAACTTCCATAGTAGTAAAACCAGGTTGTTCCTGTCTCACATATGGGTCCAAAAATCACTGTATTTGTGGATGCTGTGCTCCTGTGGCTGCGTATCTTACATCCTTTTATTCCAAATTTTAGGAAGCTGTTGAATACCTTGCAAGTAAAGGGCATGTTATACAAACAGTTAAAGCCTTATATGATATATTACCTTGTTAAAAGGAAAAAAAAAAAACTCCTACGAGATTTTTCTGAAGCAAAACAGGCATTCTTTTCTCTTTGCCTTTTAATTTCAAAATTGCCTAGGATAACACGAGTGTCTCTGCACATCTTAGATATGCCATGCTCAATTTATTCCTTGTCTAACACTTTCTCTCGACACCTAGACAATTTGGGTCCAAATCTGGCATGCATACTACACAAAGTAAATGTACAGCTGACTTGCAGCCATCATTCATCATTACTTTTTACATGGTTATTACAGTGCTTTCAAAGAGACTAGCAAATGGCACAGGAAAGAGAAGCAGTTATTATAGGTGTCTCTCAAAGTATGCAGTAGAACCAACAAGAAATATAAAATAATTTTAAAAACAGATAAAATATAAAAAGAAATCACAAGATTAATATACCACGGCAGCTTAATGCCAGCCTCCTCCCCTTCCTCGCCACCCCCGATGTTACAGCGATTCCTTCTTACTGCACAGGGAAAAAGCAGCTCTGTCATACAGCTGTAGCTCACTTCTCTTATAGTCTCACTGGCTTGGCTATCCAGCAACACGGAGCATTGCATTTCTGCACCTCTTCGACACTGTGCAACTTCACGGATTTTGCACAGATGGGCTAAAAAAGCATATATATGGTAGCAAAATAAACCAGGAGCCATAGCCCTTCGTGTGGGAGTGGCCACTCTTCTGCTGCTACAGGCTGCAGACCTTTAATAGAGGGCACAGGACAGGGATCCAAGTATTTTCAAATCAGTGTGATTTCTTCATAGCTGTATCTAATTGCTACAGTGTCCCCGAGCCCTCAAAGACAGAAATGGAAGGGTTCTCTGCCTGACCTTTGCCTTTGAATTTTTGTAAATAATTAGCCCACACCAGACGTAAGCATAACGCAAAACAGCTGTAGAACTTCCTTTCTTTTTGCCTTCAAGCAGTAAAATCCATTCCTTAGTTGCTCGTCAAAATTAGCAGCAATGTCTCTCCAAACTTGGTATGTGAACACGCTTAGATTTTATGTCAGCAACCTTGCAGCTTCGCATTATGC
>Ga0181612_123766_pt1 | contig 22491 bp, 12 predicted proteins | sample HoacroProtozoa21_FD_119630 | JGI IMG/M metagenome (GOLD analysis project Ga0181612, IMG submission 119630) | Hoatzin crop microbial communities from Cojedes, Venezuel. Combined Assembly of Gp0051906, Gp0051904, Gp0051908
AAAAAAAAGAAGCCTCAAGCTAAGGTGGGATACAGTGCTGTGAAGCAGAAACATTGTTGGTGCTGCAGCATGAGATAGTTTTATCAAGAAGATGCATTAGATACAGCTCTGAAGTCAATAAAAAGAAGAAAATCAGAGATCACTGGGTCATCACAGTGGACTGATATATATGCCATTTAAGCACCTGCAATTGCCAATGTTCGGTGTATGTTGTTCTGTGTGGCAGGGGGTGGGCTAAGGGAAGGGTGTTAAGCAGAATATAATCTTCTCACCACTTAATTATCCAGAAAGATCCATGTTACATTCGGAACCCTCTTCTTGGCTGAAATACCTTTCTACCTGCAAGCCCCTTAGAACTGTAAATGTTGCGTTTGGGCATGATTTCATAGGCACTGGGATCTACTAGCCAGAGCGTTTGCCTAGACTGTGGGAGAGCTGACTTCTGTTCCCAAGTCTGCGCTCTCTCATTTGAGCAAAACACTTCAACTCTCCAAGCTTCTGTTCCTCCTCACACAAACCAACAATCATTCACTTCTTTGTTTTCCTTGCAAAGGAAAAACTGCTTTTAGTGCTCCTGTATTTGGCAAAGTGAGGCAGTTTCTCAGGCAGTGATTTCAGTCCTACACAATGCAAGATCTGACGTTTTGAAAAGAGCAGGGCAATGGCAAAACTTGTCAGTATGTGCAGGCTCTAGCTTCTGCTTATTTTTATGTGATAAAACTCCACCCAAGATTAGAGCCTGGCGCATACAAACACAAAGGCAGTCTGCACTGAGATTTTATGTGATAGTCAAAGGCGGGAAGAAAGGAAGTATAGTATTTCTATTTTATACATGGGAACTGAGGCACAGAGATACTATGCTTTGCTCGAAGTTATTCAGGAAGCCTGTGGCAGAGCCAAGAACGGAGCTGAGATCAGTCATAACCGCAGGTCTGGCCCTTCTCTAAGTGCTGCTGGCTTTGCCTTGCTGGTCATGTGAGCTGAACTGGCTCCCTCAATATTGCTTCCAGTGCTCTCTATCTCTGTGTTCCCTGTGTAAGCCTGTTTTTCTTCGGAAACCTAGGAGTAAAACCTACAAATGATAGATAATGGTAACTAACATCTGTGGAAAACGCTGCATTTTAATGAATATAATGAGATCCAAATGTAAGCATAACTTCTTACTGAAATTATGGGGAATTCCATCTAAAACTTTATTACGTGATCTGGCCTTTCTATTTTTAACCGGCCTTAAACTGATTATATGGCAGTCTTTGAAATGATCACAGAATTGTCATATCCATTCCTACTAGAAAATGAAGAGATGCCCTTGAAAATGCTCTCCATAAAATCTGTAAAAGCCAGTAGGCAATGACTTCTGTAATGCATGTGGATTAAAAGTCAGTGATTGTGCTGATATCCTTGGCTTCAGTCCAGATTTAATGAGCAGTAATGGGACAGACCATAATTAAGTGTCATCTGAAGCTTTTGGGTTTTTTGTGTTGTGGAGTACCCTTTAGCAAGTGTTGCTGTTTTGCCATCAGAAGAAAAGACTTTAAAATACTTCTTGCTTTCTTTTGGGATACTTAAAACAGCACCAGCACCAGTTCATTCCTACACCCCTGCCAACGCTGAGCCTGCAAGTCGCCCTCCTTGGGTAACAGATGACTCATTTTCCCAGAAATTTGCACCTGGAAAAACCACCACCACTGTCACAAAGCACATCCTACCAAGGGGTGCTCCAGTACCAGCTCCTGCCTCAACTTCTGCTTACCCATCTCCAGTGTCAGCTTCTTCCCAGGCTCCTGCAATAGCCCGGGGAACTGTGCAGAGGGCTGAGCGTTTTCCAGCCAGCAGCCGAACTCCTCTCTGTGGGCACTGTAACAGCATAATTCGGTAAGGTCACGAGGTTTTGAAGAGGGATGAAGCAGAAAAAAAGTATCAGAGAGACTGGTTATTGTACATTAATATACAGTACCAGAGCCCAAGACTCAGTTAAATTACCCAGCAGGGATGTCTGTTGTCTGCTTCATTAGTTGAACATTTCCAGAGCTCATTTTGCTATTGTGTGGTTCACTTTTTATCACTGCAAAGTTATACATCCTAATTGTTTGTTTCACGGATGCTGTGGCAAATCACTGTTTGTTTTTTAAACAAGTTTCTGGTCCTAAGGTCCCCCTTGAAGGAGGTACATACAACTTCACTGGGAGAGGTGGGGGGGGCTATGGAGAGAAAAGAAACGAGACATCATTTTGGAACAGCAGCCAAGTGTAATTGTTGCTTTTGTGTCTGGAGAAAGATAATGCCTACACTCTATTACCAGTGATTCATAGCATGCCTCTCCCTTCTCTCCCAATCCGTTCTGCTGGACTGGTGCCCATTGCTACCCTGTGGACTGCTAACCAACTTTAAGTAATCCATGTGTAATGACAGTCTCCCCCACTAAAAGCAGCTAGTTTGGTGATGTGGAACTGCTGATTATTGCCCTTTATGTATTCCAAAATGGAAAAACTCCAGTAATAATCACTATATCTAATTGCAATCAAGAGTAAATCACCAAAACGAATTTAATGTGTCTTCCATATAATCAAACAGCAAGTTGTCATCTGATAGGCTGACATTTCTAGAACATGCCACATGCAGTGCTCTCAGATGAAAAGCAGGCAGGAGGCTTTAGGAGCTGTTGTGAGGTGCGGGTGTGTAGGTTTGGAAGTTTGCCTGCTTTTTCATGCTTTCAAACAGCAGCGTTATCTTCTGTGTTACAACCCTTGGCCTTTTCCTGTTGTCTTTGCAGCTGTTTGCAAAGACCACTTATAGCTACGTAGATATGAAAACAATTGATGATTTTTCCAACAGTTGTCTGTAAATCCAACATATATGGCTGAACAGTAATGAAGCATTTTAACCAGTCGGTGAAGTGTTTGAGTAATGATCTTGAAAAAGACCATTTCTGTTCAGGCTTCTGGATCTTATTTTAATACGCACCTTCATGGTTGGAGTGGAATGCTTGTTATACACGTGTGTGGTGTTTAACAAAGTGGGTTTGTAGCCAGGGTCATTCAATCTTTTTGCAATACAAATACGATAATGACGATTGTTTATAGGGGTCCTTTCCTGGTAGCCATGGGTCGCTCTTGGCATCCAGAAGAATTCAACTGTGCTTACTGCAAGACATCCTTGGCCGATATGTGCTTTGTGGAAGAGCAGAACAGCGTGTACTGTGAGCGCTGTTACGAACAGTTCTTTGCACCAACCTGTGCCAGATGCCACACTAAGATCATGGGGGTAAGAGAAAAAGCTTAACCCTTCCTCCAACTGCATGGTTCACTGAAATAGTGACATAGTTTAGACTCTAAGCAATAAATGTAGATATTTAATTATTTCCCCCTTTTTAATAATATTTCCCAGCATGTTGATTATTTCAGCACGAGAAATACATTATTTTGTAATAATTTTTATCTCTCTGAAAACTTGGATATTTCTGTACCTTCTTCAACTCGTAGACAGCATATGTAGTCTAATTACCATCTCACTGAGTGTAAAGTAAGTAACGCTTTCTGGATAATTCTTTGCTATCTGATACACACTATGTTACTTTTATCTATCTTTTCCTTATATTTATAGTAAGCAACTTGAACTGTTTGGGTTTTTTTTTTTCCTTATACAGCACTTAGTCTAAATTTCAATGGAGAAGTCAGCAATCTTAGGAAGAGGCCTGTTGCTCTTGCTGCACCTCACTGGCAGCTGGCAACGCAGCTGCCAAGAGGAATTTTGCTGACTTCTTATAGTTAAGAAAATACAGACTAAATACAAAGATCTGAATTCCAGAAAGGCAAAAATGGATGCCACTTTTATCTTAACATACTCATGCTTAGGTACAAGTAAATTTGCTCTGCATATACATTAGATGATGATGAGGTTGGAATATCGTAAGATAATTTTAGCAGTGCATTTATGCATGCAGTTACAGTGAATATATGACATGATTCTCTCAAATGAGGACGCAAGAAGTACGACACTGTTTTTTCCCTGCTTATCTGTCACCTTTTGACATCTGTCTAAACGTTGGCATTGACAGACTAGGTGCTTTTCTCTGCAATTGCCAATTAGGGATGGCAGCATCAGACATCTATGGTGAAGCTCTGGCTCCAACCAAGTCTTGTTTGCTACTGCGGTAGTGGGAGTAATTTTACAGCAGAGTACTGACTTAACTTACCTAATTAATGCTGGCACAAATCAGTTCCCCATTATGGATTTTCATCAGGAAAATGGCAAAGATGCCAGCTGCCTCTATTTATAGTAATAAGATCTCTCAATCTGGTTTTTGCTGCTTAGCTCAGTGAGGTTCATAAATTGATCCAAACCTATTTATCAGTGATAGTTGTTTTGCAAACAGTAACAGAAGTTAATGAATCTCGAATGGTGATTCTCTAATGAGATATATGGCAAACATACATTAGAGTATTTTGTCTGTATATTCACTGGACTGAAAGCATGGAAGAGGACTTCGATCCCTTTTGTCATAGTCAATGGAGACTAAAAATAATCTTTAAAAGAGAATTGGAATCTACGTATATAATTGGAAGCAACATAAAATAGGATCTAGATTCTCAGCTGGTGTAAATCAATCCTGTTTCACTGAAATTGACAAGGTTAAATTAATTTACACCCGTTGCACAGCTGGCTCTTTGAATTCTGGACTGTTTGACAGAGATGCACTGTCAAACATCATCTTGGGCACAAATAAGATTGACAAATCAGCAGGTAACCATGCGTCAGAGCTCAGTACAGCAGCTTTTGGACATGGAGGACTTCTGTATGACAAGATAAGGATGAAGCACTGATAGAGATTGCTCCATACCGGATAGAAGAAAGAAGCTGGTAAAATCTGGATACTCAGTTCAAGAGAACATCAGTTGCACAGAATCTTGTTTTTTTCTGTGATGAACACAGGGCCTAGGAACAGACACGCAGAGTCATTTTCACTAATCACATAAGTTAAATTCTAAGAAAATTATTTTTTAGATTTTCACATTAGTTTGTGATGCGTTCTTGTGAGAAGCTTAAAGAAGCTGAAAGAGTACATAATCTAAGTTGCTTTGAAACATCAGACTTAAATCACTTATCCCCTGCATGCATTTCTTGCTCTTAGAGAGGAAATTACTCTTTAAAATTTATTTAACAAATCATACTCTTGCATTGAAGAGTTCATACTAGTCATGTCAAAACAATGGAGAAAATAATCAGAATCTTTGTGCAGAATCTTTCCTGGAACAGCGACTGGGCATGTTGATACAAACAGCTGGCTGAACTATGTTGTTTCATTTTGGCAAATACATTGTTCTAGAAGGTTTGCAGTCCTGTTTCCTCTTTCTTTCCAAAGGATCCCAATTTGTCATACTTCTTTCTTTTGAGGAGGAGAATTGACTGATACAGAAGGGAAAAATCTGCCTTGTACTTTTCTGCAGGAGGTAGTTGCAGGGCATGTTATTCTGCTGGAGATTTTTGTTTGTTTGTTTATTTGTTTTACAGGAAGTGATGCATGCCCTAAGACAGACTTGGCACACAAGTTGCTTTGTCTGTGCTGCTTGTAAGATGCCGTTCGGGAATAGCCTCTTTCACATGGAGGATGGGGAACCTTATTGTGAGAAAGGTATGGCAAACTGGACAGTTCTGCTCAGGGATCACATGCTTCATGTTGTATGGAAGCAACACAAGAACAAAGCAGCTGATAAACAAAATCAGTTACCCATCCAGCATGGATTTTGTTTTCACTCTCCGCGTATACAAGTGCTTCCCTCCCTGTATTTTTCTCCACTTTATAGGACAGACCAGCAGAGTTCTGGTCTTTTGCCTTTCTGTCCCACAATGCCTTGCCTCATTTCTGTCCCTTACATACTATGGTATGCCTAATGACTCCCACGAATTCCATATTCCTTTAGAATTTCTGCTATCTTTTTCAATGTCAAGTACTCCCAATTTGCACTTGATATTGAAAGTAAAGATGTATTAACCAACCAGTACGGGATTTCCATAACATTCTCTCTTAATGCAGACAGAACATAAATCCAGTCATGGAAACTTAAACTATGCTTCTATACCACCCTTAAGGTAACACTCAGTGGCCATTAGATTGTGTTTACTATGACCATATTTGCCCTTATGGATAGCTTCCACATATATTAAAGCTAATTTAAAACTAATGTGAAACATAACTTCAAATTTCATTAATTTTTTGTTTGTTTTCTGTGCTTGTGTCGGTAATTGTCATGTTGACGTGGGGTTTTGCACTGAGTTTGTATTTAAATAACGAAAGAAAAGAAGCAAATTTCAGTGTGTTTCAGTGAACGTAGTAGGAAACTGAGCAAAAACAATCCAAAAATTCATCCTCTGAAAACTATCTATTTCTCTGGGATTTAATACGTTAAGAGTTTGTTCTAAGTTTGCCTTTTGTTTTATTTTAGATTATATTGCTTTGTTCAGCACAAAATGCCATGGCTGTGATTTTCCTGTTGAAGCTGGAGATAAATTCATTGAAGCTCTTGGACATACTTGGCATGATACCTGCTTCATTTGTGCTGTAGGTTCTACACAAAATACTATTGTATGTCTTTATACTCGTAAATTGTGAAGTAACATTAGGAGACCTGAAAGCAGGAATAACTAACATATGCCTAAGGATGCAGAGGGACAGAATTTCAATTTGTACTTGCAGACAGGGATGGATGGGAGCCATTTCTCTCCTCCTCCATAATCTTTTACTAGAATTATTAAAAATGACCATCACAAGTGAGTGCTTTCTAATAAAACATCCAGTTTTAGAGAGTATGTACAGTAATACATAGCACTATTGCTGTTATTCTTTCCAATGTTTACCAAATAAAGATGAAGCAGAATTCAAAATAAATTAACACCATACTGAACAGCTTAGCCATAATTTTACTTACAAAGCAGTGCAGTTTGTATCTCCATGCAGAATGCTTGTTGAAACTTGCAAAAAGGAGTCTGTTTAGAGAGAATGAATAGTAATTAGCATAGAAGTTGGTCAAACTCATCAATCTGTGGTGTGCATACAGCTATACAGTGTGGCCGTATTCCCACACTCTGCACACAAAGCAGTAAAATCCACGTGATAAACGGTACTTGTCATATAGTTCTAATACAGCTGTGCTGCTCTACAACGTATTATTCCTAAGGAAACAGCATCTAGAACCTCTAATTAGCTAAAAATAGTATGTTGGCCACACCAAAAACTACAGTGACAATTTCTAATGTTTGTTGAACTCTAAAATTTAGGTTGAAGAGTAGAAAGTATAGAAATGTTTATAAATGTCTAAGTTAAACTAGTTACTGGCCTTTCAAGGGTACGTGGAAGTGAGTGACACAAAAGTGTCCTGTCAAAATTGAAATCTTTTGAAATTCTAACATAGAAAGGAATACTAAGACACTGAGTTCCCTTCACAAACTAACAGCTATTAGTCACTTATAAAAGACACTTCCTCTGAATATTTTTTTTCTTTTTTGCTTGTTTATTTAACTGCATTCTTACGTATTTATTTAAATTAGCAACCCAATTTTCTGTGGAGGTGACGGTTTTAACAACGCAGTTCTCACAGCATTTTTTGTCAGGCGCTAACTCTCTTTCAGTGGGTTAAGTCAAATGCAAATAAGCACACGACTCTTCTAATTTCTAATATGCTATCCTCATGTCCTTTCTTGTGATTTTCCTTCCACTTGCAGTAGCACATCGCTGATGTTATCACTCGCTGGTCTTAAGCCTGCCATAAGCATGAGGGATAACATTTATTCTTATTCCTCGATTCTGATGTGTTGGCTTCCTTAAGTGTTTCTAGTCAACTCTGATCTTGCAAGCGGTGTTGCACTACCCTGTGTAGATATCTGTACAATTCCAGGGCAGTTTATGCTGATCGAAACCGGGGCTGCCCTACCTGGGCCGTGCATTCTCACAGGTTTTGTTACGCCAACACCAGCACTTAACGCAGCCAGGCAGAGAACTCTGTGGGTTGAAGAATAACCTGGTAAGAGTAAGTAATTAGTTTTCAATGATACCGGCTGTCTGAACGACTCACTCCTTGATCACATAAGCACCCGTACCAAGACAAAATAATAACAGGAATGAGTATCTAATGGTACCATGGCAGGACAGTACCCCTGAGCTTTTGTAAAATCCAGTGTTACAAAGATCAGAATCTAGGTCTTAAAGTCTGAGATAACCAGATGTGCTCAAGTGTGCCACTGTCCTTTGACGGTCTACATAAGCACTGCGGGGACATGCCGAAGCTGCCTAGGAGATCCTGTACCTAGACTTCATTAAAAGGGAAACTAGTGAACTTAGTGGGTAGTGGTGGCAGGAAAACACAGACAGGAGAGCTAATGCTAACCAGAGCCTAACCTCAACATGGAGTAGGAAAGCTACCAAGGCATGCACTTTGATCCAGGAAATCAGATGCACTTCTGCCAAAGAAATGTGTGAGCAGAAGAGAAATACAGTTGAAATTGATAATCACATCTTTCTCTCTCTCTTTTTCTTCAATTTTTCTAATGATTCCTGATTGTGTTTATTATTAATTCTAGGTTTGCCATGTGAATTTGGAAGGTCAGCCGTTCTACTCCAAGAAGGATAAGCCACTGTGCAAGAAGCATGCCCATGCCATCAATATTTAAAAGAAGAGCTGGTAGTCAGTAATGCTGGGGAAAAACAGATGACTGACTGGGCAATTATAAAGTTGATAACCATGGCTGGCATTTCTCTTGGTAAAAGCTAGGAAGTTGATACTTCTGAAGTTTAACTTTAACCTCTTTCATAAATGCAGAACATGCTTTTGCAAGGTTCATACACAAACCTACTGAACGAACAGTCAAATGAACCAGTCCACTATTAGAGCAACTGTTGGGAGAAATATTGAAATTAACTAAAAACTGTAACATAAAACGTAATGCTCAAATACAGTTTCATATGAACTAACCACGGCAGCTTTACTGCTTAGACTACACACTAGTGTTTAACAACTGGAAAAGTCCTTTTGTAATAAGTCATTTCTTTCATAACAAGAATAAGTGCCACATGTACAATAATTTGTAGAACCAAAGGTCATAGCTTTCAAAGGGAAATAAATAGATTAGGGTTTCCTCTGTGAAAAGTGAATGCTATTCCATTATGTTGTGGTGCTACCTCACAGCATCAGTTATTTTAGATTCTTTCTAAATAAGTCTGCCTTGAATCCATATGTAGCTGGGAAGCCTAGGAGACAATCTGTAACTTAGTTTGAAAATGAAGTGGAAACAGAATTAACTCCTTCCATAACCCAGTAAGATCGAGAAAAGCATACTGGGTCAACCTTGCCAGTGCATTTGGCTTGTACACGCACAGTAGATTAGTTCACTTTCAGCTCATAATGGAAAAGGACAACTGGCTGTCTCCAAATCGTTCTTAGGCTGAATGGAATAGGGCTGGCTGGAAAGGCCAGCTTTTAGCTCAAAACCAGTTTTCCTTTCCTTTTGTGGAAAAAAATACTCAAAGTTGGTTTGGTTTCTAATTCCCATTGGTATCAGTGGGAGGTAGGAACCTACATCTGGACCTTCACATTGATGAACACAGAAGACACACATCCATCTAGCACAGCTAGGAAGTGGGTGATAGCCTGCAAAAGTTCCCTACTCTATCCCACATATTTAGGATGAGGGCATGTTTTTTCTTCTATAGTAAATTAACATTGATTCAAAATTCATAAGGTAGCATAACACCACAAGCCCATACTCTTTATTAGTTTTGTTAGTTTAAATGCAACACATCCTGAACTGTAGTAGTATTTGCCATTATATAACAGCAGATAGGCTCCAACAATTAGGATAACCATATAGTGATCTTTTTAATATTTTAAGAACAACTTGCAAGTTGTTCAAACAGTTATTTATAACTTTTTTTTGGAAAAAAAGCAATACTTGTAATACTGATATTTCTGAATTTTTAATTTTAGATATCAGTTACTTTTGTATTGGAGACAGCACTTCTGTCTGATAGAAAATAGAGTTAAAATGGAAAGTCTGATCACTATTGAAGTTTTATTAATTTGTTTAAGTGGGAATTATGATGTGTATGTTGACAGATTGCAGTACGGACAGTTTTGGATTAGTATTTCTGAGGCTGAGGATGCATTCTACAGGCCACATTCTGGTGCCACCTACACCCTATTTTACCTTGTGTTTTGAGTAACAAGGAATGACATTGCACTGCCTGCCTTTTCTCTTTTTTCTCCCTCGGGCAATGCCCATTTTAAGAAAGCTGGTGTGTCTTTTCAGGGATGAAAATCTATCCAAAGCTTGGGGGAGGAATAAGAGAAATTTGGAGTTCCAATACGAGAGTCAAGTTATCTGCAGGCAGTCTGCACCTTGGACAAACATAACAACCTGAGCTGCCTGTGGCAGTTGTGACATGTATGGCCTGTAGTTATTCAGAAGGTATCTTAGTTCTCACTGATCTTAGCAGTGATCTGATCCGAGTGCTACAGGGTCAGATTTTTGTATGCATGAATTATTCTGAAACACTAGTACATTATATGCAAAGCCTTTTTTTTTTCTATAGCAAACAAAATTTCTGTTTTCAGTCAGTGCTGGGCTGGTGTGAATATGGTTCCATTGATTACAAAATCCAAAGATCTGGCTCATAATATTCTCTAGAGGAATAAATTGTAATCATGGAAGTTAAATATTTTTTCACTCATATTTGACTTCATTAAATACCTTTTCATAACAGTGAGACAATTCTAGATTTCCTTTTAGTTTTTGAATGTCATTCAACAAAATGGTGTTTTTTATTCTCTGTTATTAAAGAGAATTCATATCAGCATTTTATATACTGAGACTGCATTGAAGATATTCTTTAGGCAGATTTCTGTCTTACCCACTGACTGGGACTAGTCTCTTACTGTCAACATCAAAACAGGGCGTCAGACTCCTTGGGAGGACACAAAATGCTAGGGCTTGTGATGCCTCGGGAAAGTTTCATGAGGTCTTTTGTCTCTAGTCTGAGTGTATATGTGTGTGTCTCCCTCTCCACCTTCCCCCTCAGTGCCCCGAAAAGCTCCCTCTTATCCAGCAGCGTGAAGGATAAAGCATCTGGGAGATGGTCAGAGGTGGAGGGCTGCAGCTTCGGCAGGGGTACAGCCTGTGCAGAGATGGTGGTAGGCAGCATGGCTGGGGCTGTCTCCTCTTCATGTTCCCAGGGGAGCCCAGCTGAAGGGGTCTAGGCCAGCCTTCGAGTTGCTGGGGTGGGCAGGGCTGTGGGAGACTTGGGGTATCGGTGTGGGCAGGGAAAGGGAGGCTTGTATCAGAGTAGGGAGAGCCCCTGCGGCAGCCAGAATGTAGGGGTTCTGGGGGCTTCTGTTCGGGTGTGACAAGAGGAGAGGGGAAGCCCTTACTGAAGCTGGGGCTGGAGGAGCGGGAATAGCTAGGGAAGGCCCATTTCACAGAGTTGATCTGTCAGATAGTTGGGGTGGGGCAGAGGGGGAAACAGCCAGGATGACTCACTACAGCCAGGGAAAGGGCCAGAAGCAAGAAATCAGGGTACAAGGAGCTCACAGTAGTCCAGAGAGATAGTATGAATACGTATAGAAGGGGTGAGTGGGGGGATACAGGATCCAATCTAGTAAATTTGAAGTCAGTACTGCAGAAAGGTGAATGCAGCGTATGTAAGCAAAGCTGAGCTAGCTTGCGGAGTGGCAACAGTGAAAACGCAGCAGCACGCAGACTTCAGTGGGAACCGCACTAGCTTGAGAGAGTCCTGAAAATTTCCTTTTCAGTGGGAGCCGTACTAACTTGAGAGTCCTGAAAACTTCCTTGGACAGGTAACCTGCACTGTAACACATGCCCTGACTCCAGCTGGTGTCTGAGCAAGTGAGATTAAATCTAGTTTACATATCGCTATATGAGGTACAGTGATATCTCTGAATGAAGAACAGAGATACCCTGAGGATTATCATGTAATAAATTTCCTGTTTTGACTTGTGCTGCTTCATAATGTGGTCCAAAAATAGGGAATCTACTTACCTGCCCTTGATATCTATATTAAGATATAATTTTTGCACATATCTGAACCAGAAATTTGTGAATAATAATGTGGTATTTTAACTTTCACAGGGGTAGAATACCACATAACTGCTGATACTCTTCTACCACATGTCACCTTTGTGATATGGAGGGGGAAAAGATGCATAGAGAAAGATATAGATAATTCATAATAGGGGCCTTAAACTATCACTGAACATAAATGCTATACAAAAACATGAAAGATGAATAATGTGTACTTGTTTATGTTTTATGTCTTGTAATAGATGCCTGGGACAAGTCCTAAGTTCCTCTAAATATTTCTTTTCATTCTAATTAACGTGAGGTTTTACATAATAAAACAAAGATACTGTACCTCTGAATGATCAAATAAAAAGACCAGTCTTTTATCTAATTAAAAAGTGTTCAGTAACTTTCCATTCAAAGGCTTCAAAATTATCTTAATGCTTTTTCTCTTTTCCTGTTCTTTTTTGCAGAACAGGGTAAAATAAATTTTTCCAAAGAAGACTGTTTTTATTGTCTGGAAAAAAAATACTCATGACTCTTTTTTTTGGAGGGGACGTTAGCTTTTACTATATTGGATTTACACATTATACATTTCTAAAATCAATTCAAAACACGGAAAAATATTGGTCCTTCAGTGGTCAGTACTTTGGGTGAGATGTTTTGTTAGAGATTATTTGTATTTATGTTTAATAATGTGAATGTCCACAGCACTGAACACACTCATTAGTGTCTAATGCTGGGCACACTAATGTTTATTTGCAATACTTGTCTCCTGGTAGCAGATACTAATTGGTTTAGTATTTATAAACATCCGAATTTGAAACTGAGTGATTCCTTGCCTGCAGTGATCATATTAGAAGTCTAGGTTTTATAATATATTGACATGTTGACTTGATGCCACAAGTGCCCTTTGTTTTAGATACATATTTTTCCTTAAGTTCCTAGTTATTTCAGAAACCGAATGTAGTGTGGTTTATGAGGTGTGAGTAACTACCTTGCATGGATTATCTGTGCCAACATGAATAAAACAGTCTAGTAATAAATGGAATGTGCAAATACAGTTAAAGTTTTATGATTTGGGCATATTTATTAATATGGCATGTGAACAGCTGACAGCTTTCAGCCATGTAATACTGATAAGAAAGCATACACAAGCTTGTACTCTATTTCAGACTGAAAATAAAAATTAAAAGCATTGGTTTCAACTTTATTGTATATCAATCTTGAATGTTTTATTAACCAAATAACGCTGTTTTACACAAACAAATGTTAGTATGCTTAAAAGATGTAGTGTGCTAACTGTACATGTTGTAACTTAGCAAGACTTGTATAGTCACAGACCTTGTTGTGTCAACAAACACTGTTTATAGTAACTTTTTAAGGAATGTGTAAATTCTGTCTTAGGTTACATAGATGCATCTGAGAACAAAGTTTGATTGCATAAGTTCAGGTGGGTGTTCTTCCATTTCTTAGCAGAAGTGACTTTTAAATAATATACAAAATATTTTAAACGTCCTCACCGAGATCTAGTGCCAAGAAATACTTCCAAATGAAAGGATATCTTCATTAACAGTGTGGCTTATAAAAACAGCCATTTTGTGCATTCCTAATCCACACCCCTCAGGAATGCAGGATTTTTAAAGATACAACTAATTATATTAAACTTCTTAATTAAGAAGTTACATGATAAATGGGCAGACTTGGCCTCAGATGGCATTACAAAGTACAGCATCAGGAATCACAACTTTGTGCACTTCGATTTTCTTTTACAGCCCTATTTACAGTGTGCATAAGGAAAAACACAACTCAGAAAAATGAACAGAACATATGCAATTTTCTGTCAGCTCAAAATTGCTGTTTTTCAGATTGTGTGTTCTGACCTTCAACCTTTGCACAAGACAGTGGTTCTTAAACTGTGCACTGTGATCCCTGGAGAGTTCAGCTGTTGGAAGTGGAAGTGATACAGGCACAAGCGTAGTACTGTGCCAGCTAATAGGGTGCAAAAAGTGAAGAGAGCAAAGTTCATTAGAAAAGGACAGGGTGCAAAACAGCTTAACAAGTGTTGCATTAAGAGATTCTTAATGGAAGAGAGATTATGATTTGCTCTGAAGAAAATGGTGATTTCAAAACTATAGGCTTTGGCATTGTTGCCCCCCCCAGTCACGAATCTTAAATTCAGCCAGTTTCTGTTGATTAAGAAAGGAAGGAATGTGTGAATAAGATTGCTGAAACCATTATTGAATACACAATGAAATGCTTTGTTCTCCCAGCCAAATCAGAGAGTTATGGATGAGATTCAGATTATATTCAGGCATAAATTCTGTGCTGGATGCCTATAAAACATGCCCTTAGATAGCTGTTAAAAATACAGTTCCTCCTCCTCTTAGGAAGATTACATCAAAAGAAAACAGTAACAAATGTGTGATGTACTAATAAGGACCGTCAGACTGAGTCACAAGACTCTTCTGTGTAACAAGGACAAGCAGAATGAGTTTTTTTTCAAACAAAGCTAAACTTTTGAACCAAACATGTTTTTCCTGTAAAAGTTTCCACATTTTAACTGTTAGCAATTAATAAATTAATACGGATAAAGTAGCATTAATAAATCTGCCTCCCGTACAAAAGTATTTTCTAATCTTACTACCTTAGAATTCAGACTATTTTCATTAATGACAAAGGTGTTATGAAAATTCTTCTGTTTCCACTCAGTTTTACTATGTGTAGTGTTACTGAAAGAGTTGAGGCCTTTCTGAAACTGAATTCATGTTTTATTTTCCTTTTAATTTGAAAATATAGATAAAAATAACTTTGAATTGAATAAATAAAGGTGATGGTCCTTCCAGTGCTTGCGGAATTAATACTGCTTGCTAAAAGCAAGCTAGGAAACTTGCTGTTCTTCTAGGATGTTTTATTCTCATGGTGCATTAAAGAGGATGTTTTGGATTTTTAGGAAGCTTAATAAATATCTATCACCATAATTGAGGAGCTCATTTCAGAACAAAAGAATGATTCACAGTGTTTTAATTATTTTAAGATCTAATTGTACATAGACTGGAAAATAATGTTGGGATCAAAGTTTAGTTTGATTTAAAGAAATCTTAATGTTGACGAATGCAAGCACTCCTATATGCATGTATGGAAAATGTATCTCGATTAAAACACTCAGAACTGAGGCTCTGATTTCCTTTAAGTGGATGTGTTTCATACCTACAGTATTTGAGCTTAAATTGTTGTCATATAGTCCATTTACTATACATAGCATAATAATAATGCATTAAACTGAGTGTATCTAGAGACACAGTTTTTGTTGTCACTTAGGTATTTCTGCTTTATGAAGTAACGTCTAGAACTCTGATAGCATAGGAGATGTAGGAGCAGAAAGAAGGGCACGCTTTCCAAAATCTGGCTTCATATAAAAAAACATTAATTCAGGGATAAAAAATTTATTTGTGTATTATAAACAAAGACCAAATGTATTCTTTCACAACTAAATGTTCTTCTGCAGTACCCATGCCACTGGTAGGTCTGCATGTCCCCTGACCCATTCTCTTTTTCTTCCTGGAAATTTTTCCCTGTACTGATTCTGAGGACATCATCATAAATATCCCTGTGATTTCTGCACACGTGGAAGTCTGACCAGAGTTACTGTTACACATGCTTGTAAGCTATGTAACACTGTGGGGTAAAAAGTAATACAATGTGCTGTGCTGCTAGTGTGAATGTATTCGGTCAGCCTACTGCCTCCTGGAAATACCGGATTTACTGAGATTTATTGCGGATACACAATATATACGACACTAACTGGAAGTTTCTGCTTTACTGCATGTATGCTACACAGCATCTACACTATACTGCACATACTTCTGGCCAAAAAATCCTTGCAAGAAATGTGACAGTGCTAGCCAGAGAGATTCAAGTTCTAGTTATCACATCAAATTTAGCATACCTGAATCTAAACTGTGTTGTTATGAAGTAACGACAGAGCATAGTTATCCTTTAAGACTGTATTCCCAGTGCCAGCTGCTGCAACAGGAGGAAAACAGGGCTGCATTTTACACAGATGGTGATTTTCTGCCATGTTTACTATGTAAACCAGTTTCTGGAATGGGAGCTTTTCTGAGTTGCCATTCTTCTGTTACTTTGTTCTGACATCAACCAGACTGAATTCAAACTTGCAAAGATTCAGTTCATTTGGCAGAATTTATTTACGCTCATAAGGAAGGACTCCACTTTTCCCCCATGTCACTTACTCAGCTTTGCCTTACACATTGTATAGCATGTATAATCTTGTAATGGATTGGAAAGAGTCTGGTGGTGTTAATTACACCTAGGCACACAAACACCGACTTTTAGGTTAGGAGGAGCATCCTGAGAGATTAAATTCTTAACAGCAAATATGTAACACGTTATCCACCTTTTATAGACTTACGTGGCTGGTGGTTGTTGGAGACTTCACTGATTTCCTAAGCAGTGACAGAAGCTGTTCTCTGTTCAGAAGTTCTCTAAAAACAAAGGATCAGTGTTATTAAAAAGTAGATATTAAAGTCTGGGGCCACTGTACATCCTTAGGGTCCAGATTTGCACTATTTAGTACAACCTCAAACAGATTTTGCTCCTATGCAATTCTCACCAAAAAAATTAAAGAATGCGTAAGAGGGAAATGCTGGGCTGTTGCTAGTCCTCCCTAATGCTGGGTAAGAATCCTCAACCCCCTCCAGCTTAGGGAAATTCACTGGCACAGAAAGGTATAAATCGCATATCTGTGTGCCAGCTTCAGAGTACCTGGCCACAAATACCTAAGCTGAGATTTTACGCGTTTCTCTAAAGGCCAGTGACATCTGATCTCATAACATAAAAAAATTAATAGAACAATCTTTAAGTCCAAGGATAGTTAAGTAAACATTTATTTTAGACTTTCATTATTAAGTGCAGCTACTTAAAAGTGAACAATTGCTATCACAGAGGGCACATGTGAAAGTAGTACAATGAGATAAAAATGTAGGAGAGTGAAAACGTAAAGAAAAAGCAGCTCTTGGTGTAACAATTAACCACCCAATTTACCCTTCCTTTATTCATCGCAGGATAATTCATTGTAACTGAATTAATGGTGAAACACTCAGTAATAGGCCTTGGTAAGGAAATAGGAGCAGTGTATCAGGATATCCTTTTTCCGCCCCAGAGTACCAATACTTTCAATTTTATATACAACGGAAGTAATTAGATGTAACACAAAGAAGCACAGCTGTGTTTCCTGATGGTCACACATGCAATAGCTACTATTGTGTAGCGTTTTGAGTATGTACACTGAAAACTGTTCAGCTGCTTTGAACATTCTATATTTTCGAGATTTAATTTCCATTAGTAGCTTTTAAATTTATAGTGGAATTTTAATATGCTATTATCTTAGATCCAATCCTGCATCCCTAATCAGGTAATTTTTTGCTGATGCCAGTGGGAGTTTAAACTGAATTAGGTATAGCTGCCAAACCCAGAGATGTGCAGACACAGGCGAATTTCTCATTGGAAGCAAAGGAAGTTACAGACTATTTGTCAGGATTTGCATTTAGTTGTATGTGTTTCTTTAACTTGTTCAAGTTCCAGCACCAGTACATATTCAAGTGTCTTACGGGCTAAGGGAGAAAAGCTTTATTGCTATGCCTTTAACTTCATTACATCATTTTCAGGCATATTAGCTAACTGCTGTGGCTGAAATAAAAGCATATCCTGTTCTTATTGTTAATGCAGTAGAACTATACTATCTTGTTTGTACTAGAATATGAAAAAAATAGGAGAATGAGAGTATTTTCCTGCATTTGTTCTTATTTAACAGCAATGCATTCATGGTTAAAGATTATGTTTAGACTGAGAAAAAAATTAAGGATTTTACTGATTACAATTATTTGGTTCATTTATTTTGTAAAGGATTCAGATCTGTTTCATTCTAACAAGCTTGGAAGAACATAGCATTTTCAGTCTCATAAATGTCCATCTTTGTAAATCTCTAGACTACCCACCACAGCTGCCAAAAACACATCCACTTCAATCCACGCCTCTTGAGGACAAAGCTGTTTTACACACCGAGACAGAAATTTTCCATATTGAAAAGAATTCTCCTTGTTCAGCACCAGGTTTAAAAAACATTTCCTCTTTCAGCATTGGTTCAGTTTCTGTGGCTGAAAAGGATCATTATCAAGAAGTGACTTTTTTGTTACAAAGGCTCAAGAGGATGAAGCCTCAGCATCAGCAGAACTGTTAATACAATGTGGTTTTGGATCTAAGGGTTATTCAAAGTTGTAAAAAAACCTAACAAATACCTCTTGTAATAAAAGGTGGAGGAACACAAACATATCTTAGATATCCTGATACCCAGAGAGAAGCTAATAATTAAAACTTCCTTGTAGATCATTCAGCACTGCAGACTGACAGTTAATTCAGAACACGAAGTTAAAAATCAGCACTACAGTCTAACTCTAAATACTTAATCTTCTCAGAGCAAGTTAAGACTTCAAGGATTTTATTTGCATGCATCTAGGGCAAAACATATTACTAATTCTCCAAACAAACTGATGTGAGTGAAGCACCCAGATGAAGCCTCTGCTGAGCTTACAAATATTTTCTTTTTCTGCGTAAGACTTTTAATGTTCTTACTACCGACCACTGGCTTTTAAAAAAAACAACATAATTTGAAATGTTTCTTTGTATTTATAAGGAGATGTCTCAGGGTTTATTATGGCCCGGTGAAAAGACAACAACATGTTTTGTGCACCTAGGAGCTCATGAACAGAATCATACAGCTCAGCTGGGCACGGGAAGAAGAAACAGAAAAAGCAACAGGAAGTTTGGTTCTTGACGGGCAAGGTGTCTCCTAGAGCACTTGTAACATCGGGCGAAGCGCTCCCGTTACTACAGCCCTTTGCAAGATGCAACCGAGCTCCCTACTACACAGCTCAGTAAAGGATCAGTCCGCAGCCTGCAGCAGCTGCTTAAGGCACATGAGGGCATAGCCATTAAGCCCTCTTTGCTCCCTGTCCACCTGCACAAGGCTAAAGCAGAATCTGGTCTGCAGAAGCCCAGAAGTAACCCCAAAATACACCCCGTGCTTAAGCTGTGGCAACAAGTTCCTGCAGCCTCGTGCCTGCGCTCTGCACCTTGAGCTGTTACTCTCTGGAGTATCTCCACAGTGCTCTCCAGTGCTGCGCTGTGCTAAGTTCCACGTCATGCTTCTCGGACTGAAGGCTGGCTGGGGCTTGCCGTGTTGATGAATACTTTCGCCTTTTTACTATCACTGCTTCACTAGCAGAAATTTTTAAAAAAACACCTTTCTTCACAGATTTGATTCTGCCTTATTGAATTTATTACACTTACATTTAAAACACTTAACAAAATCCATGACATTTCTCAGTAACAGACAAGGAATAAATTTATAATCAAAAGAATGTGCTTTCAAGTAAAATAAATCTGAAAAAAGACAAAGCCAAATTCACGTTATTTTAAGTGAAAAAATTGTGTCCCTGGCTGAAGGATAATATTCTTTTAATATGTAACATGGAATATTTATTTTGGTAACAGTAACAGAGAAGTACTCATCTAATTGCAAACAGTTTTGAAAAATAGCTTTGGAGCACAGATTTAAGACATATGAATTCCAGAGACTGAAGGGAAGAAGGATCTACAAAGTCCTATCACATGGATGACCTTCTCCCTATATATATATCTCTTTGTTCTTAAAGATCTTTTGATATTTAAGATTTGCAGTTCCCAAGTGATTCCAAGAACTAACAAGAAATTCCTGGAGAGGAAATGATAAAGAAAGCAGCTGGAAGACTATCCAATTCATGATTTAATTTTTTTTTTAAGTACAACACTCTTCATGACAGTCAATCTTGAACTGCTTCTTCTGTGTTTCATGTTAGACTTCCACATCCCATCCTGGACAAATGTCAAATAAACATATGTTTATTTTCAGACCACAGTGTCTTTGAGTATTGCTCGATTAACAAAACAAATACTTCATGTTACCAAAACCTGATGTGTCTGAGTTTTTGCAGATTCCTAACATCTTCACCAGGTAAGATTTCTGTTACTGAAAATTTATTCGCTAGAACCCTGTGTCTTTCTGAGTGACTGCCTATCACCAAAAGTGTTCATCTTCTGCTTTAAATAGGTATCTCTACCTATCCTGCAAGGTAAACAAAGCAAAACAAATCAGGTTTGATTCTTCGTGGTTTACTTGACAAAAAATCTTCGGTTAAATTTCCACAGTTACTTTCATTCGGGGAAATAGAGTTGGGTTCTTCAGGCGGTGCATAAAGAAAATGCTTCCATCATCAGGTCGAATGTCTCACATGTCAGGATTGGTCAACAATCCCCTTCTCACACACGGACCGCTGTATGATTGTAAATAAGCAATTTTAGTCTACTCACTCATTGTTTTTATGCTTTTGCTGTACATCTGTATGTTTCAAAAATGACAGTTTTATACCCATGTGAAATTGCAAAGATATTGTAAGTACTGCACATTTTGAAAGGCACCAGTACTTTGATGTGATGTTTTGTCAGACATCCATCATAATCCAAATGCTTTTTAAGGTTGTTACGATTCATCATTTTAGATCAAGACTCAGTTCTGTCTCCTGCAACCCTAATATTATTGTAACGTAGCTTACTTTTACTGACTTTATTCTCTGATTAAGATGAGTATTTACACAGTGCTCTGTATTTACGCAGAGAATAGGCATATTGGCCACGGCAATGCAAACTTCATCCTCAGCACCACTACTTCTGACCTGACAGGGACTGTCACCTGTGACATCTTCAGTGCCCGAGTGCCTTGAAAAGTACTAGCTGAGGCGGCAATTTCTGCGATGTGCAAATTTACGCTGTGGAAAGTGGATGAAAATAGTCAATGCATTTCACACGAGGGATCAAATAAATTTCAAGGCTAGTGGGTTTTGCTAAATTCATGCATACTGGATTTAAATCAATACGCAACGCCTGAAAAGCACGGGACTCTATTACCACACAGATTATTATTTAACGAGATGCTAGCTCTAACAGCTTTGGTTCTGGTTGGGAGCACACACACGCACGTTGCATTCTTCTTCCATATCGAGTGTCTGTTCTGTTGCTATAATCTGATAGTAGACAGAGTGGAAGAACAGCAGACTCATATTTTCCTTTGAAATTATAAACATAAGCATACAAGTTCTGTATTGCTTGGCATGAAGGCTGTGATTTTGTCTTTCTTGCAGGCTGTCTTTGTTTTGGACACTGGCAGATTTTTCTGGATGATGGTCATCGGAAAAAATTTTCTAAAATTCTAGTAAGACAAGACCTGTATTTTTAAATGCCTGTCACAGCAGTAGCTGGCCACCTACACTTACTAGGTGTGCCTTTAACCGCCTACATTTCAAAGGAGTCTGTGAAGTTGATAGGTTTGAAACTATACTTCCTCTTTTGTTTTGCTGTACAGGATAGTATGCAAGCTAAGCACTCGCCTATAAACGCATGTGAACGGTTTTGCAGAGCCAGTGCTCTCATCTTACATTCAGAGGTGAGAACTCTGGAGTGGAGTACACAATATTTATCAGTCCTATATGATAGTAGCATGCAAAAATGAAGCTAGACTGTGGAGAGGTCAACAAAATAAGCAAGCCCGTGTTTCCCGCAGTATACGCACATGTGGCCATTTGGCACTGATAAGTGAAATTGCTTCCCAGTCGGTTATTCTCTAGAAACAGTTTATCTGAGCAGGCATCTTGACACCAGCAATTGCTGGTGTCCTGAAGGCCTAAAGGGTGTTTTGCTCTGCAGCAAAGGGAAACTAAGTAGGTTTTTATGATCTGTGTGATCTTTGTGTTCCCCAACAGCTGGCTTCGCGTACAGAGTTCTTGACGCAGAATAACCAAATGGAAGGCAAGACCATGTCAACAACACAACTGCCACCACTTTGTTGAGTGAATGATTAAAAAAGAGCAGCCCAGGTGGGAACTGTACGGTCTCCTTGTCATATGACATCCTGCCATTACAGCTCCTTCTGCGCTGCTGCTGGGAGACATCACTTGAAGACAGACAGGCAAATTATTGCTTTGCTAATTTGTCCTAATGACGAGGAGCTTGGAAACAAAATGCAAATCACGGCCTTCAGCAACCTTATCAGTGGGCAAAGCAGCTCACTGCAGAAGTTATAAGGTATTCCCGTCTAACTAACTGGGCTTATTTATTTAGAGATACAGGAAATGGAAAAAAAAAAAGCAAACAAACAATTCTGCCCTTTGCAGTGGAGCTCTCCCTCACACGGCACGGCAGCGTCAGAGCTGTTTTTCCACACAGCCAGACGGCCGCTTCAGGCCCTCATTTCTCCCCGTGCTGCCGCCTGCTCGTCGCCCACCCCAGCTCACAGCCCCCCCCCCCCCTTAATTC
>Ga0181612_182796_pt1 | contig 22490 bp, 11 predicted proteins | sample HoacroProtozoa21_FD_119630 | JGI IMG/M metagenome (GOLD analysis project Ga0181612, IMG submission 119630) | Hoatzin crop microbial communities from Cojedes, Venezuel. Combined Assembly of Gp0051906, Gp0051904, Gp0051908
CTGAGCAGGACTGTTTTGGTACTACAGAAGGCGGCTGGCCAGAGACGTCAAGCCATCCTGCACGTGCTCCTCTGGTGGTTTCTGGATCCAGCAGCACCCCTAGGGGCAGGCAGCTCTTCCACTCCGAATGGTGCCTCTCCCTGCAGAAATCATCTCCCTCCTCTGCCCCCAGATACGAGTGACAGAGTTTGGATGCAGTATCAGCAGATGGCTGGCGTTCAAGATTTTGTAAAGTTTTCTTTTTCAAATGAAGTAGGACACAGATGGTGCTGTTCCTGCTTTCCCAAAGCCTGACTGGAACGTGAACGTAGACCTGTCTGAGCTAGGAAGCTCAGCCCTGTAGTATGTTTCCAAAGGGCTGCAGAAACTACTGCACGGACCAGTTTAGCCTGAACCAGTCCCACACGTGGCATTGTTTCCCTTCCCCTGCTTTTATCTGAATGGAAGGTTTTGTTCCTCTTGTACTGACCTCACCACACTTGATGCCTGTTAGCAATATCCTTCCAGATGTTCAAGAGGCAGCTCCACAGAAATTCACTGCCACTGTCAGCAACAAGCATGCTACCCTGGGTAAAATCCTCACTGCATCTTCCAATAAATACTACTTTTGTACTCTTCCACCACTTCATGCAAGGTGTTGGCTGCATGCTCATAAGACTTCACAGATTCTGCGATTCTCACAACCACCATCCACACCAGCAGCTCCATCACCTCCAGGCCACCACGGTGGTGGCACTTGGCTTGTCACATCCTGCTAGGTAGTGACTAACACTCGAAAGGATGGGAAGAGGCCCACTGCCTTGTTTCCTGCAGGGGCTACTAACCAAAGAAGGAGTGAGATCTCCTGATTGCAGTTCATTGAGAGCAAACTTTCCACAGCCCCAAATCACTTAACGCTATCAACCACTCCCCATTAGGACAGAGGGCAGTGAGGAGAAAGAATGCCCGGCTGGTAATTGAGAGAAATCCTCTAATTTGGTAGCAGGAGGAGACGCTGAGGACAACAAGGTGATCGCCGTTCCTGCACAGGCAGCCTGAGGCTGGTGCTCACGCGGAAAGAAGAGGGCACAAGCAGATACGTCACCCCCTCACGGCGTGCACCCACCTCCGTACCTGCCTCCTGAGAAGAGTAAATGAACACCGAAGGGCAACACCAGCTGAGAGCTCCCCTTGTGGCGGGGTGACTCGGAAACGTGTCTGCAAGACCTTTCCTGATCCTGCCAGTGCCACAAAGCGAAACCAAACCTCCTGATCCTGCATGAGTGTTATCAACGACCGCTACGATTGTACATGCATGTATAGTATCAGCTTCAGCTTCCACACCAGCAAAGGCTTTTTTTTCTTTTTAAAAGCATTTGTTTCCCCATCAGATTTTCTGGCTATACACGCAACATTAAAACACAGAGTAAGAATCAAAGTTGTAAATATCTCTGCTCAAAACAGAGCTCTTGCAAAATAAACTCATACCACTTTTCATGGAAGACTCAAGCGAGGAGGCAGACTTTGCATTAAGCCCTCAACGCGCATGGACTCTGGAAAAGGAGATTTCTTGGCAGTTGAGTGACATCATGCTTACACCGGTTGTTGCATGTTCCTCTCTGACCTTTTCTAGGGAGCCACTGTACTCGGCTTCTTCATTTGCCTATTTAATCATCAATGTGAAACTCACACAACCCTACTGGTGTCTCTGTGGTCTTCTCATCGGGGCAATGAGTAGAAATGATCCCCAAAAGAGCGGCACATTCATAAGTCTCCCATGCCCACGGGATGAAAAAGAGAGCGAGCAGAGAACAGATGAATGTTAATCTCTCCTCCTTGCCTCCAGCAGCAGTCTGTACTCTCCCACGCAGAGATAAGGGAGGCTGTACAATTTGTGGAGGCCAAACTGTCTGGAAAAATGAAGAGAGAGAGAACTGATGGCAAATTCTCTTCTTTATCCATTCTCTTGGTGTAAGGAAAGTGAAAGTCAGTCATTGAGTTGCTGATGGAAGATGAGACCACAGGGTCTTTAAGGGACTGCTTGTATGCAAACCACAGGGCTGGACTACTCAGGATTGTATCAGTTCAACATATTTGCTACCTAAAAATATTCTGCTCACACACTGCTTGTGCTGTATGACTTCTTACGGGGATTATTATTGGCAGATTACATTTTTTCATCTGATCATAAGAACATATGAAAAGGACCCAAGACCACTCCGTTATGGATGTTAATTCACAAATGCAGGACTCCTCTCTAGCCTACATGACTCCAAACACCTACTTCCTAACCATGAGCAGGCAGCCAATAAGCACATGAAATACCGAGCTTGGAGCATTTGCCACCACACACACCTCTTTCACTGATTTGTGTCTCAAAGGTACGCAAAAAGGCACGCAGTACTGTGCATGCGCCAAGCGAGAGCACGGGGGAGCAGCTCTAAGCAGGAAACAGAAGCTCACCTTAGATTAGCACAGCTCACTCGAGTGTAGTGCTGTGCTCAGATTTGGTTTTGATTTGCAAACCTTGCTGTCATTGGCTAAAAGGATGTTGGAAGCTTTGTTAAAAAAAAGCAAAAAAAAAAAAGGCCAGAAAGCTAAAACAAACACAAAAATGAAGTTTCCCTGGCAGCAGTCGGTACCTTTAAGAGCTGTTTAAGATGCACCTCCCTGTTTCATAGCATCCTGCTTCTTGCTCTCCCATCTACCCTTCTAGCTGAAGGCAGCCGCTCAGGTGGGCACCTCCCAGCTCTCCAGCGAAAAGATGCAGCAGAGAGCGCAGCAAGAGCATCTCCCCACTGCAGGGGCCCGAGGGAACACCAGTTACCTCTGATCTTGAGAGCCCCTCCCCACCAGCCCAAATACCCGATGCAAGAGAAGCAATTTCTTGAGATGTCTTACAAATAAGTGTCAAAGTCCAGCTGCAACTTGGTTGCAAGCAAATTTTAAATGGCACCTTGGTGGGCTGGCGGCAGGCTTCCAGCTCTTACCATTAACTCCAAAATTAAGAGACCTGGAGTCATCACACTGCCCGAAGATGGCGGACCCCACCCTTTAAGGCACGTGCCAGCAATTGCAGCCATGGTTTCGATTACGCTAATACCTGCCCAGTAAGAACCACTCTTTCAGAGTTCACTCAATTACCCTAACTCATGATAAATCACGGTAGCGGAGACATACTGCAACTAGTGACCTGATTAAGGGCAAGGTGAAAGTTTTTCTCTGGGTAATCTAGAGAAGAAATTTGAGCCTCAAAGAGAGAGCTCAAACGAAGATTGAGGGGGGAAAAAATGCCACTCTTTAATGTTAGTATTTATTAATATTTGGCCTTCAACTGTGGATAAACAGACAAGAATCTCTCTGCCTGTGCACATATTTAAGACTGTTTACACACAAAGTCCAAAAGGATGTCCTGATTTTATAAATAATTTGATCTGATGACTACATCAGAAAAAGCACAACTTGAGGCTACGTACAGAGGCAAAAACACTTGGCTACTGATGTCTAAACAGGGGGGGGCAAAGACTAAACATCAGAGCCACTAGAACTCAGCAAATGGTTTACAGTCGAAGCTAAGCAAATAACATAGCGCATGTCCAACGCACACCAAACTGCGACTGTTCTGAAACTTTGAAAGCTGTGCTTACCAGTAACTCATTTTAAGCATTCAACAGAAGATTCCCCTGAATGCAAACACTCCCTCCGTGACTTATACCTGACCGCACAAGCCATCCGGCAATGCCTTCTCCTCCGATGTGGTAGGCACAGCGCATCAGCAAGAGCGCTCGCGGAGCCACAGGGCCAGGTAACACACAGACAGCACTGGGAGAAGCTGAGACTTCTCTCTGCCGGGAACCAGGAGAAAAGGTTCCCAAAAGATTTACTGGCTGAGCTCAGTCCCCGCATTTTGTTTTTCTTTGTCACGTGCTACAGCATGGGCGCATATATGGTTGTAGTTACAAGTGTATGTAATTTGCTTAAGATAAATCATTTTGCATGCCACGGCAGCGGGGTAACAGAAACCCTGCACACAAGAAGCTCATCAGCCTATAAAGAAATACCATTTCCAGCTAAAATTTGCTCTTCAGTTTAGTCAACTGCACAAAGTTACTTTGTTTCCAGTCTTGTTTCTCAGCTGAGAACCTGTGAACAGCAGCATAAGAATACCACAAGCAGTCTCAAAAAGACTGTGAAAGAGGTATTTGCTACCCAAATTTTGGGTAGACTTCCAATTGGGCAGACTTCCAAAATCGGGCAAATGATGGGGGTTTTTTTGTGATGTTTCCTATTGTCTGCTGCAAGCCATAATGCCAGGTCATACTCCGAATACATTGCACAAGGGCATGCTTTGAGTTTAAAAGGAGAGGCAAACAAGAGGTCTGTATGCAGAAGGAAGGAATAGAGGCTTGTTTTATTAAAAAAACACAAAACCACAAGCAGTATACATGTAATTTCGGTGTAGCTAAGCTTCGTATAGCTACTGATACTGTATATACAGATACACTATCTGATATACAGTATCAGTAGACAGTATCTGATATATACTATCAGTAAGGAATATCTGACAATAAAGTAGAAGTGTGTGCTTTTAAGCAGACCTACATTTCTGACCCAGAGGAGCAATGAGGACTGCAAGCATTTAACTCAAAATCAGTGACCGCATGTGGTAAGCAAGGCTTGCCAGGATGTGATCCTTAATTCTGACTTCATTCTGCATAGCTCCCTTGAAAACGGATCAGCTGAGACATCTTGCCCAAAGCAGCTCCTACAGAGCACAGCCCAACCAAAGACAAGTCCGGGATGCCAAAAATAACAATAAAAAAAAGTTTTTACCTCAAATAATGAGGTATCCCTTATAATTCAGCCCTATAAAACTGGATTTGTCAAGTCCTAAATTGGGTTGCAGCAGTATTTCATTACAGCATAAATCTTCCTTACACCCTAGTAAAGATGTCTAATAATTTAATATCCTATAATTTTTTTTAATCTGGAACTCATCAAAAATTGCCTGAAATAGGCATATCTCTTGCAGTTGATTTTCCATATAGGTATAGATTCCAAAATGTAACTGGTTCACATTCTTTGCATGGAAAAACATTTGCAAAGTGCATTTACATGTAGACTAAGAAAGGTTGTAATTAATTCTCTTGGGTTTCTTAGGTAGGTCAGTGCACATCCTACAAAGGCTTCTGTATTATCCCATGATATTCATTGAGCATCATTTTTTTCCCGAAAGCAGCAGAACCTCTTGAACAGAATTACACCAGCCAGTAAAAATTTCAGAAGAAAAAAGTGGACTTCCAGAGCCAGAATTTTTAGAACTTTTTTTTTTAAACTTTTAAACTTCTTATTCAAAGTTTCACAGACCCTTTTTTTCTGAAATGGATTACTGCACAAAATTATTGACTCTCATACTACTATTTCAGTGGATAACAGACTTCACAGAAAAAGAAATAAAAGCAAGGAGAAGATATTTAAATAGAGGGGAGGGGCAGAGATACTCCTAGTACTTGTTGTTATTAAAATTTGTAATTCTTATTCCATCCCAGCTAATCAGGTCTGTAACAAAACAACCACCATTTCAAAGCAGTTACCATGTCTGTATAAACCACCATTGTAAAAAGTTAAGAATACGACCACATCAAGCACTATGGAATATATATATGCTTTTCTTCATTAAATAGATATGATAAAATGGCTACATAAATTTAAGATTGCTCTAAGTTTAAAAAAAACAGTGATGTCATCATTTGCTTGCTGCTCCTGAGAAGTCAGCCCAGTTTACATCCTCACTCCCTGCTGTCTCGCTTTGCTTTCCTCAACCCAAGAAACAGACCTGGCACCGCAGCACTTCAGTGCCGGGATCATCAGAGGAAGCCAGGACGGGTCCGTTTCATCGCTTACCAAGCTTCTTTTAAGAGAAATTCAATAAAACCTGCACTGCCAGAAGTTAAAATAAAAGGTGAACTGCCCTCTTCTTTGCTATGTCTCCGTGAGCACGCATGCTATTTTGTTCTTCACCCTGTTCAGCCAAGGGTCTCCAGCAGCATATGGAGAAGCTAATGCGTGGTCCCGATCCTGCAAAACCCCTCTAGAAGAAGGCCCTAGAAAGCACCTAAATAGAGCATGCAGCAATAAAGACGTGTTTGACTACTTATTGCATGGTTGCACTCCCTGGAGTGGAGTCTTGATACAGGCTTAAGTCAAGATAGTGAGTGTCACAAGCACTGCACAGCTTGCTGTCAGATCTTTGAGACAATTTTAAAGAAGGGGGGGGGGGGAAAGAGTGGTTTGTTTGGGCTTTTTTAAAAACTTCAAATATTTTACGCTATGGTAAGGCCTTAACAAAACTGTTATTTTAGGTAACTGACTGACTCATTTTTCCCTGAGATTAAATGATATCAACCCATTCCTAAAGAGCCAGGCAATCTAAAAGCAGTTCACTGCAAACAAGCTGAGTTTGTACTGTCCAAAGAGCTTCCTAACCCTGTTTTCAGACTAACATACAGGCAGCCCTGTTGCTTCTCTCCCAGTTCCCACACCGACACAGCAGGAACTTTCCTTTCCCCGTTACTCGGTTCACCAAAGCACCAGGTTTTCTGTGGGTGCTCCAGCTGGTGAGCTCCGGCTGGAGAGTCAAGGGTCTCTGCAGGGCTCCGGCGGGCTTCTGGGAGGCTGGGGGAGGGGGGGTGTGTGTGTGTCCGTATTTTGATTTTTTGGAGTCAAACGCTGGGACTAAGACAGGAAGCTCCTTAGTTAACCACTGCTCCCAGCAATCCTAGGAAACAATCTGTCTGAAAAAAAGGCACTTTTTTAAAATTAAAAAAAAAAAAAAAAAACAAACACCACAAAAAAACACCCACGAACATTGTTATCTAAGATTAATGCCCAGCCAGTTTCCCCAGTTTTTAAGAACTGGGTTGGCTTTTCCAGCCGAGGAGGAAGTGAGGCCAGACTCTAAGAGCCTTGGGCTGATGCCGATCTGCAGAAACTCCACAGAGCTCAGTAAAATTATTCTGTATTTATTTATAGCTCTACCAATAAATGCAAAATCTGGTTAAAACGTTTTTCAGATACTGAAACTGTGCTAGCCTTAAAAATATAATTCTAGCTGATTTCTGACTTTTGAATTGCTCAGATAAAGGAGGGACCTGTATTAATTCCTGTCTTTCTAAATTTGCTTCCCCAGGCACCTCAGTTAATTCAGTGCATCTACTGCAGTTAAAGCTTACTTCTGTTGTTCTACTCTGTGCTTTGTATTTTACAACATATGTAGCTGCATATATACACAAAATGCATACTAGAATTTTTTGTTTATAAACAAAGGGCACACGATAAATATAAGTAATATAAATATCTGACCTTTTATTACCAAATCACCAATACTTCAAGCAAGTATTTTTATTCAGTTAGCATTCTTCTTTAAACACACACACATCACAGAAAACCCACACAACACAAGAACACACAAAATCTTCTCCTTAAATTAGTATTTACTTGCTGTGAAAAGTTAATATTTTCCTTAACTGGAACATTTTTATAGCTGGGAAAACAATGCATAAAGAAGTGGCTAAATTCCCATGCTTGTACATCTATTCAGTAAAATATTTCTTCAAGGAAGTTTAATCAACAGAGTTATGTCTAACATGCACAGTCACCCAAGAAGTGCTGTCCACAAAACACTACCAACAAAAGTATTTGTATAAACAGCAGAGGAAAGACATGGTAATGTTTATTACTCAGGTGGATCATCTCACCAATCAGACTCAGCTTTTATGGCATTATAATTAACAGCATAAATTTTAAACGATTACAGCCTTGGTTAGTCTTCATACCTGGCAGAATTTGTATCTACTACTTCCAATACACTTAATCTTGGTTTTGAAATAAAGGTACACCAATCAATTTATTGCAATTGTCAAACTCGGCATTCACTACTGTTCTCCCTTTCTTAAAATAACAAAAAAAACCACAAAAAACCAAAAACCCGCACACCAAACACCCCAACCCATGTCCAATACCTCTTCCCAGAAGTATGCTTTTTAGGTTTTCATATACAAAACAGACTTGAACTCGCCTCAGCTGATCTGCACAACTTCGATGACTGCATTTTCGAAATAAACCCCAGGAAATTAGTCATGATAGCGTAGCATCTCTAGGGGACAGTTTGGGTGGCCACCAGCAAGATGCGCGTGGAAGGATGCGAGAGAGAGAGAGATTGGTATCTACCACTTCCTCCTTTCTGCCAAAAAGATGAGAAGAGGCTAGAGAGTCCTTCCTCACTTACTGCGGGCTCAACCCCAGGCGCAGGAGAGGGCCAATGCTGGCGTTCACGTACAACCCCAAAAAAGGAGCAAGACCAACAGATTTGGTGGAGAAGTTCCTCAAAGCCAAAATCACATGGTTCTCTAGTTTGGTTAAAAGGTGTTTTCTTGCAATGTCTTGGAAAGATGTTTTTAAAAAATAAGACCACAAACCTGTAAAGGATCGAGCCTCCAGAAGAACAGTCCTTTCCAGTCCCCAGCAGCTATGTGATACCTGTTTAGCTCAGAAGGTCATCAGAACATGCACACCCATGAAAAACACAGAATAGCCTGAAACACACCACCTCCTCCCTATGGCAAACCCACAAAAAAGGTTCCTTCCCCTCACATGAGGAAAGGAGGACATCAGTATGCCCAAATCACTCTAATAGGAAAAACTCGCCAGTTGGAACAGGTGATTTCTTCAGGAGCTGGTCCATGCCCCAACCCCAGCACAAAGACTATGCAGTGAAATGCAAGTGTCCGGCTGGACTCACCCCACGGGCAGCTGGGAAAAGGCAGTGTTCTTCCCAAAGAAATTTTAGAGCTAAATCAGAGCTGTTCAGCTCTAATCCAACAGATTTTACACATTACACAAAGCACGTGCCAGCTCAGCACACCTTGCAAGTCTGCTGTCCTCAAGTATAGCAGCAAAACTGGTCAATGCTCAACAACAATAACAAAATTTTAATGCTGCCTGCAAAAGGTCAGTATCACAGACAAGGAGACAAGTGTCAGGTTTTCCTCCAGAGGCAATTTTGCCCATCCTAGCACCCTGCCCGTCAAGCTTTCCAACATGACCATACCTTGCAGATAGCAGATTTTGGGACCCCAGAGGCTGACAAGACTCTCTGCAGCCAAGAGGCCTCACATCTTCCACTGTGTGTCCTGCCAGTGAGAGCAGGCATGGATGGGAAAAGGAGGAGTGACAGCATCCCAGGGTCTAGCCCTGCCTGCTGAAAGATGAGGAGCTGAGCAAAGGAGCAGCTCTTGTCACCAGAAAGCCCACTCCTAACATCCCCTCCCCTGCCCCGAGCAGTGGCATTCCACAGGATGCTATACGCAGGGCCCAGCAGCGCCCTAGGGGAAATGTTTCATAAAAACCTACTTTTCCTAACATTTCCACATCACCCACATTGGATGACAAAGGAATAAAATGACTCCCTGGGAAACCAAGGGGAAAACTGTGCAGAAAGGCCTCCTGCTATGCCAAGAAGATGCCCACCTCTGAGAGCAGGAGGAGAAAGGGAAACCAGCGGAGTGAATCGTGGGGCATTAAGAGCTTGGCGGATGGTGGCTCTGCCAACAGAGACATAGGGGAGTAACTTCCACAAGGACTCTGAAGGATGGCTGGAAGAGGAGACCTTCATTTTCCTTCTATGGCACCACAGTTCCTAAATTACCTTAGGCAGCCTCCACACCACAGACCCAGAAAACGCCTTCCAAAGACCTCAGCCTAAAGCTCTCACCTGAACTACTTTCTTTCATTTGCCTCTTCCCACAATTCCCATCCATCTCCCAGCTTCCCTTCCTACCTCGTGGCTGAAAGTCTGGGCACAGCAGCACTGCCCAGCCCCAAAAGATAAGGGACTCGGTTTGCTCCTTCCCAAGCCAGAATGAGCCCAGGAAGAGATGAGGATGAGGAAAGCAGGGCTGCCGGTGGGAAAGCCCAGTAAGGAAGCCAACTTCAGCTGGCAGCGATCACAATTTAGCCAAAGGCAATTAACCCACCTGCAACTGCAGTTTCTGGTGGACTGGTGGGTCCAAACTGTAAGGGCTTCACAGGAAACTCCATTCTCCTGGCTGATGCTCTTCTCCTTTATCCTCGTTAACATCATTTGCTTATTTTTTTCAAAAGCAGGGAAGCTGTCATTTCTGCTCAGAGCTGTATAACACAACTGAAGTCTTTCCTTTTCACACTGAGAAGCACCTTACAGAATAGGTTTTAGTTGCCTTTCCTTAGAAAAATACCTATTTTTTTCAGGCTTTAATGGTCTCCCTTTAGCATCTCCACTTTCCAAGCACTAGTATGAATTTCCCACAGATTTTTAACCACATGGTAATTACACAGGCTAGGCCCCCTTTGCTGAAACTTCAAATGTTAATTAACAGTAGAAGGGCCATGTTAATAGCTTTGCTCTATTAAGCTTTCTGGGATCATTACTCCAACTTCATACAGCTAGGAAAGGGGAAAACATACACAAGGAACAACAGCAAGAAGTAAGGCAGAACTAGGCTGTGAATTAGTAAGAAAATGAAAAACTGATGGATGAATAATGAGGGAATGATGGATTGGGTTATCCTGTTGTATGCAGGGATTTGACTGTGTGGCGGGGCACATATTTATAACACACAAATGTCTGGCAAGTTGGAGTTTCTCTTTTGCCTTCTGCCACATTCATTTATGTAGCCTGCTCATGCAGCTCCTACCAAGAGCCATGCTCTCCAACCGACTGCACTGTTTCCTGGAGATGGAGAAGCCTGGTTTTGGGCCAAATAAGGGTTCACCACTTTTTTCCTGGGCATTTTTGGAAGTAAGGGCATTTCCACTAGAGACAATTGTCCTCAACCCAGGATAAAAGATTATACAACACAGACTGGTACAATGCCATTTGTAGTTAAAACAACAGTTTCAAGATCAATCTTCTTCAGCTATTAAAACAAGTCAGAAGGACCCTGGGGGAAGGCAAAGCTTACACTTCAGATACAATGCTTCTGGTGTTTGAGAGGTTTAATATGGATACTATCCCATAAACTCTTCAGCATCACATTTCTGAGCAGAGGGATACATTTATTTCTTTGGATAGGAAAGACGGACTAGATGACCATCACATGCTGGTGAAAACTGCTACGTCATAAAATAACGCACAGCCACCTGAATTTGTAAGTTCCTCTAATGAAGTAGCATGTGCCAAGCCAGGCAATGCTGATGAATTACATTAGAAACCTATAGACTTCTCAGAACTAATTAATTTGCAGAGCTGCAAGTGCACAGACTTACATACACTCATGGTTCTGAAGGAAAATAAATTCTGACTTCTTACATCCACGTATTTTCACTTGACCATAAACCTGTAAGATTATTAACTATAATAAAACTCTAAAATGGATGCTAAAATTGTGTTTGAGGGCAGCATCAGACATTCCAAAAACATATATAAGCTGAATTCTAGTGCACTATATAAAGGCAAGTTTAAACTAGAAAGCTTTACTGTGATTTGTGGTACTTTAAAAGCACTCTTGTAACAATTTTAATAGTTTAAAATATTGGAGCTTAGTTCCAAAGAGATGTAGCTAGTCCTAAACTGCCATTTTAATGGAATTTTTGCACCCTCTCTCCATGTTCTACTTTATAAATAAACCTCTAGACTTTTTATTGATTTTTTTAACATGATAGATTGAGCTTCTCTGGCAGAGAAGGCCAAAGAACAGCACATGAAAAATTACAGGTTCACAGTTTGTGAAAGGGACAACAATAACAAAACCCCCAAGGGAAAACAATTGCAATATAATGCATATATGCCTGTGTTCATTGCTTTTCGGATCTGCACTCTGTGTGTGTGTGTATATATATCTCAAGACTTCTTTATTAAATTCACTGTCAGAAACAATTAAAAGAATATCACATACAGTTATATCACGTGCTGTACATGTTTTTCAGTTACAAAGCATAACTTTGGCTGCACTGTCTGACTTGAGCTGCACTTGCTCTGAAGCGGTATAGGACATGCCATCAAAATTATCTCAAAAAGTTCTGTAGTAGTTCAAGGTCTAGGTTCTGGAGACAAAGAAGTAAAAACATTCAAGAAAGTTTTTATGGTACATATAGCTACAGCTAGCATAAGTTAATACAGTTAGCCAGTCTTATAGGGTCCTGTGCCAAACAGCTCATCAGGATACTGTCCTGCTGACCCAAAGTCTGTAACCAGCTCTGCCCGTGTGAACATCACCAAATGCACTTGTGGTCAAGCTGTGAGATCTCTACTCCTCCTGTAACCCAACTGAGAAACATACTACAGTGGCAGAATAAAAACTTACTTGTTGCACGGATGCAAGCATAATGGATTCTTAAGCCACCCCCACAAAAAAGACACTGTTAGTTTTCTGACACAGAGAGGGACCTACTTTGATGGTGCGATCCAGTTTTCAGTGACCAGCATCTTGCAAGGGATAGGCAGAACAGCTGATACCACAGGTTACTTTCTTACAGAGGGAAGAACATGAAGGACAACCAGAAAAAAAAAAAAAAAAAACAAACCCCACAACAGAATGCCGGCAGCAAAACCTAAACTTAATAATACAATCACAGATTCTTAGCAGTATTTTGTCTTCATCCCATTTGGTTTGTCTCTCCTTACTGCAATGTATTTTTTTTTAAAACCTGGATCTGTTCACTACATATGTGACTACATTAAAAAGATTCCTTGAACACATGACTGTGCAGTATCGTTTGAATTCTTTGCAGGATCTTGCAAACTCCTGTGTGCTTAATTTTAGAAATAAGGACAACAAAAAACATTCAAAAACCCAACAACAACGTCTGCCATTTCCATATGTGCTCTATATTTTACTAGTTCTTTACCAGAAATGAAAAAAAGCCAACAAACCCCACACAAAAAGAACGTTAGGGGCATTACGTCTTCCCTGACACTTTGAAATGTACGATGCTTCTAAATTGTCGGTCTCCTAGAAATATGTTACACCCGGCTATAAGTTCTGCAACTGACAGGCAGAAGTAATGGCAATTTAGAGAGCTGTTTAGATGATGTGACAGCAATATCAGGGATATTGGGGATTCTGGCCATGCAATGCCCCTGAATGATTTTCAGTGGACACAGCTGCATCGCTGCAAGTCCAGAGTGACTACAAGTCCTCCCGCATCTTCCTTTCAGTGGTTGTTCTTCAGATGATGGAGGGAGACGCAAGATCAACAATTACTATCACAGTAGTTGCCAATAGTGACCTACTACACATGCATGCAATGCAACAGTAACCAGTAGTACAACCAGAAGGGCTCAGGATGCCCAACATACAGGGAAAGGTGGGGTCATAGAGCGGGAGAAACCACAGCAGAGATTTCATGTCATGTCTCCCACCAGCCCATACCACCTAGGTCACCAAGAAGGGGTGCAACACATGTCCAGTATAGTTCCTTTGGGCTGGTGTGCACATCAGAAGGGATGGTGCTTTTCCTCCATTCAGCCAAACCAGATATACAGACCCAAAAACAGACCTCCTGGCTCCTTCTCAGAGGTCACACCTCTGCAGCTGAACTGTGGAGCTGAAGGACCAGCGCTGCTACCAACTGTGCTGTTGCTCCATGAGGAACACGACCTTCAGAGGCCGACAGTTTCAACTTGGCTCTTTTGCTGGCACTAAACTCACACAATTCTTTATCCCCATTAAGAGTTTGATTTTTAAATACCGCTCCGCCTCGGCTCACAGGCACCTGCTACTGACAATTATCGGAGAACATATGTAAGAAAAAAGAATAGCATATGGCTACACAAATAACTACAGCAATGAAGTGCTCCTTGCAAGCTCTAAAAGGGACAAGCAATTTCACCAGTTCTCCAGTGGGCCACCTCCACGGCGTGTGTGAGCACCTACTGCTAACACCAACACCTTGCCCTCCCTGGGCATCCCCTGGCACTTCCCTCTCCATCCCATAGTAAAGAAAGAAATTCTTCCCTATGAGGGTGGTGAAGCACTGGAACAGGTTGCCTGGAGAAGCTGTGGATGCCCCCTTCCTGGAAGTGTTCAAGGCCAGGTTGGATGGGGCTTTGAGCAACCTGGTCTAGTGGAAGGTGTCCCTGTCCATGGCAGGGGGGTGGAACTACATGATCTGTAAGGTCCCTTCCAACCCAAACCCTTCCGTGATTCTATGATTCCCTTCTCCTCCATTGCTACAGAAGCAGAGCTGAGCCAGAAGAGACATCAAAAAAAAAAAAACCCAAAGCATGTGAAGGGGAAGCCATCGCTTTCACATGCCAAGAGCCTGATCCAAAGCTACTCCTAAAAGCCTTCCTGCTGGAGCCGCCCAGAGGCCTCCTCACCTTCCTCCCAGGGCAGAGCATGGCCAACGAGAGGCAGGAGGAGTAGGGAAATCTCTCCAAGTCCATTGCGATGACAGGTGGGTTTGTTTCGCTGTTTTGTTTTTTTTTTTTTTAAAGTCATTCGAATCAGTCGCTTCCCCACTGGCTCCGACCTCCCAAAATAGTAAAGGTAAATAAAAACATTCTGTATATAGGCCATTAACGGCTGGAAATTCTGCAAGAGGAGAGTCAGAACAATTGTTATCCTGTTGCTTTGTCTCTGTGCACGTTTGGTACCATCACAGCACCAAGTCTGCTACATTCAAATGCATAAATTCAACATCACATTTCTCCCCCTTTTCTTCTTAATGTATTTATTCTTCCTCTGGGAAGTGACTTACTTTAAAAATTACTTTGTGATTAAAAAAGGCAGCAATCGACTTTTCAAAATGTCAACTTTAATTTGATTTCTGTTTCCCTCCTCCCGGCTCCTCAGGCTCTCACAGGAAACCCCCATACCTCCATTTCACACTTCACCGCAGCTGCAGCCCTAGCATCCACGCCAGAAGGGCAGCCCCAAAACCTTGGTGTTTCTGGTGAAGATGAGGCACTCTATACCCTTGCCACAGAGCTCAGCTTTGCACATTGGACATGCAGACACAACCTTGGAACTTTAATTCAAAAACCTACTCAGCCTCACCAGGGCAGGCAGTTTAAACCTGCAGGGCTGAGGGGACATACCCACGCAATGAAGCATCACAGCAAACTCCAGATCTGGTCACCAGGCCAAACTCCAGACCTGGTCACTACAAAAAGGCAACACTCCATCCGTTCCTTGCTTACGTTGCATCAGCAATCCTGGGAACAACACCACGTTTGGGGGTCACACGCGCAGTGGTGAAGTAAGTTACGTTCCCATCGATTTCAAAAGGCTTTAGACCGGGTCTTTACTTCTCTTCATCTTAAAAATGCAGAGCATTTATGATGAAGTTATCAGTGTGGCACAGTCAGTAAGGGAAGACTCGCAGCATAGAGCTAATACTCTGTTAATAACCCGATGGAGAGGAGAAAAACCTCTGAATTTCGCATATTTAGCATGGCTGACATAAGCTGTGATGTCATTTCCACATAAAGGCTAGTGAAAAAAAATCTTTTTTTTTTTTTTTTCAGATCCAAGATAAAGAGGTATGTAAATTGCTTGGCCTCCATTTCAAATAAACAGTGTGAGATAACCCAAAAACTTAATACCGCTTTCAGCCTTCATTCCTGTGCTTCAGAGGGCTCGAAGCCTACGACAGGATCAGATCGCTGGGAGAGCAGCGAGCCAAACCACTTGTACAGGCACGTAGCCTCAGCGCCGTCCCACCCAGGAGTGCCAGCAGAGTCTGGTTCTCACTCTTCAACAAGATGTTTGGGGTTTTTTTTTTATTTTGGGGGAAGTAACTTTAAACAAACTATCAAAAAAAATCAGGCTGTAACAACTCTAAAGGATTTTTGGTAGGATTATGGCTGAAATTAACAATTCTCTAAGGACAGATTGAACAAGCCAACCCAAACAGGTGAAGATCAGAGAGAAAAGGCATCTAAGAATCATAAAAGATGCCCAGCTAAATTAACAACAACAAAAAAGTCCCTTCAGCCAAACAGAGAAGAAATCGCTGAAAAAAATTCTGAAAGTACAAAAAAATACCCCACAAAACTTAATGAATTTGGGTAACTCAGGAAAGGCTGCAGAATAATTTTACCTTTTTTTTTTTTTTAATAAAAAACACATTTTCCACCCAAAAAGTAACTCCTTAATACAAACTTTGCCTTAAGTGCAATGCATACCTATTATGCCAGTAAATAATTTTAGAACCTGAGAACATTTATGAGAAAATTCAACCTGGAGGGTAATTTTCCTGAAGTTTCTGCTTGGCAAATGAAAACAGCGTTTTCAACAGATGAATATCCTTCCCTGTAATTGTTATTCTGTTACCATCATGTAAATTGGTGTTTTATACAGATGCAGCTTGAAACCTACCTGATGAAAAAAAACCCAACAAAAATCAAACAAACCTGCACAGGACAGGGCAGAGCAGCACTATTAACATGTAAGCACAGGTTTCTAAATAATAATAATAATAAAAAAAAAAAGTTGTTGCATAATTTATTCACTTTCTTACTAGTTTCACAGATTAAGACCACAGCACCACGAGATAACTAAGAGATTTCTTTTGCCTGTAGCTCAGTAATTTACAAGTCTTCAGGCTTAATTGGGTTTTGTTGTTGTTGTTCAATGGGAAAAAACTGTGGAAATAACGTTTACCTGCATTCCCAGTCTACAAAGCTCACAAACTGCGGCTTGATACAGGCACATGCCCACCAAGCACCATAAAGAAAGATTTACAGTAAGTGGTGACTAATCTTTACAGCGTATACTGTACGTGTATCACTGAGTCAGCTTGAAAGTTCGTTCATTCAGTCGAACACCGCTTCTTCCATTCTTCTCTCTCTCTGATCTGCACACAGATCTGAAATCTGCCTTCCCTTCATTCAGGGAGAGCTTCTCATTGCCTTAATAGGTAATAGGTGCAGCTACAAAAAACTTACTGCTGTTATACAGGATTGACCTAAAAATCACGGACTTGCCCACACAGCAGCATAAAAAACAAACAAACAGAACAACAACAAAAAAAAGCCCTACAGTTTCTTTCAGCAAGAAACTTCTGTGTATGCAAGGAAGGAGCCCTGCAAGAAGGGACTCTCTACCGGGAATGAGCTGACCCTGCTACTGGAAAAACTTCCGAGCTCCGACATTTGGCAATCTGATCATACAAAGCCTGCGAGAAATGCCCAGTTCAAGCGATCTGGCTTACCGGTAAAAACAGCAGTAGCAGAACAACACAGGCACAAACTATAGAGAGCTGGAATGGCCACATATGACTTTGCATTTGCTGAAGCCTAAAATAAGATGCCCCATTCTCTTTTTCGTTTCTTGCAATTTACATAATTAGCAGTACGGATTTTCCAGAAATAACCTGAAAGTAAAAGTTCTACCTGAAAAAAAACCCAAACCTGTTTATGCTAAGGATAGCGTGGGGATTAAATGTAAGGATTTTCTTTACATTATCGAAGACTATCATCTGCTTTGTAACGACGATTCTTTAACTAGAACAACACAATTATTACACAGTAAAGTAATCACAGCAAAGAGCCGCATTCATACACAGACCCAACCTTGCACCTTCTTTCAAACAGTCGCACAGGTCGTTCAACTGACCACAATATGAGCAAGCATTGCTACAGATGACTAAAAGTTGAAAAATTTGGCCCACTGCTGAGCACACTTAATCCAACACAAGCCTTTCCATCAACTAGCTTTATGTAGTAATCTATGTGCCATTGCCACAACGTCTGCGCTGCAACCTTATTAGTTTTGGACGATTGCCTACTGGCTGAGAGCTAGCCTTTAAAACCAGATGAGCCCATGTTATTTTAATGAACCCCTACTTTAACTAACGATCAAGTAGTTAGCCTAGGGATCGTACGCTGACAGACTTCCAGCATGAAAGTATTGCTCCTTTCATAGATTATTGTAATTCTGGGGTATTAGTCTATCGTTCATATCTGCACATTCAACATCCAGATTAAAATTTCTTCTAAAAGTTGGAAACAGTTGAAATAAAAGTCTGCTAGGACCTTATTTTATCACCCCTGCTCATGTTAAGCAGTACCTTCCTATGCAGGCAGCCACATTTGGCTTAACTTACGTTCTTTTCATTAACAAAACAGCACTTAACCCAATGTCTTTTTTCTGTGCACCTCCCTTTTCAAGGTATATTACTTCTTTAAATCTAAAGCTGTTTTTAACTTCAAAGACTAATTTTTTTACTACAAGCAAAATGAAGGGTAAAATTCATCCTCTGCAATGCATTTTTGGTTTTCAAGCATATAAATGGCAGAGCCTTTTTTTGTTTTACCTGCAAGGCATATTCTCTTATTCATGCTTTTTCATTATAATAGCAGCAACTTTAGAAAAGTAATAAAGTTGATTATGAACCAGCTCTTTCAAAATCTGATAGTCCTAAAAAACCCACTTTTCCTCACTTCAGAAAAATTTTGCTTCTCATTTTCTACATTTATCAAACACATGCAGGCAGCAACAATGCTTTTTCAACACGATCCATGCCGCTCAGACACCAATTTACTGAACTCTGACAGCATAAAACAAGCTTACCTGACAAAAAAAATCTAGAGTATTACTGTTCACCACCGAGAAGCCTCTTCCAGCCTTGGAAACACACAGTATCAATGGAAAAAAGAGGGAGAAGCTGCCTGCCTGCACTTCTGCAAACATTTTGGCTTAGAGGAATTATTGCCACCTTAAATGGAGATATGTCCCTACCACACTCAGAAACAGGGGTTTAACGTAGTTAAGAATATGAATCTCACTTTTCCAGACATAAATTGTCTGCTAATTTAGAAATCTCCCTCCACTTCTCCCGCTCTGTACCTGACGCTTTGCCATGCAGGCTTACTGAAACATGAGGACGGTTCGCAGGGCATTGCTGCACGAGGACTGAAAGGTAATTAGTGCTTCACTGCTTGTGTTCAGAGACACCCCCTAAGTAAGTAGATACTTGGTTCCTACAATCTGTCTCATCTTGACGTGATCAGGAGGGTGAAAGTCTTTCCGGACAGAGGCAAGAATGTCATTTCTGACACTCAAATGCCTACAGAAAAGACTGCATCCTGCCCTGCCTGGCATGCTACTGCTCGCAGCAATTGTGTTGCCAAAGAAAGTCAGAACTTCAAACGGCTTCATTCAATCCTTTTATATAAAGTATCCTGGTTCAGCATCTCACCACTAAAGCACGTCAATCTCTTGAGATGGTTTTCTGCCCTGTTTTTGCCAGGAACTCATTAGAGTATCACTGCAAGTACTTGTTTATTATCATTGCTGTGATTCTGAATTCACGTTTTTACACTGATCAATAAAAACTAAATCAACACGCTACACACCCAGCCCACACATGAAGAAAATTCGTTTAACAAGAAGATCAAAGTTGTCTGCCTTCTACTGCTGTAAAGTCACAACCAGCCTGTTGGTTTTTGCCAGTTATCTTTGAAGAATGATTGGAAATGAACAAAAATAATTCTGGAAGCACGTATTGAAATTGCAAATACAAAACAGAGATAGGAGGACACATGCAAATAACCACGTGGGAGACCTTCGCTTAAATTGGAATTGTATGGCAGGCCAAACAGACAGACAGGGTACCAACGCTCCTGCAAAGCTACAGCATTCAACGTAGCTTAACATTAACCATTTATTTTGTTTTATCAAAATACACAGCGGTTCCTCTACAACACTGAATATAAGCTTTTTAAAAATAACCAAAAAGCACTGAAAAGCGAGCCAGATCATTAGCATAAGAACTGCTTCTGCCCATTTCCCCTCAATATATTAGGGGCACAAGCAGCAACAAAACTGCTGTGCTCGACGCACAACACATGACATAAACTTGTGGTTCAGGCGACAACAGCCTCCTGCGCTCAGCAGACACAGCTCTGGTGATGGCCACAGAGCTCACAGTTATTTAAAGTCCCACTGCAACCTAGGAGCCATCGCAAAGGTGATGCTTTCAGCCTCCAGAGAGCACAATATGCGGCCCTCTCCCCAATGAAAGCAGCGCGCAGCCAGCTCAAAGACCACCACCTCTCTGCAAGGTAAGCCCAGATTTGGCGCTCAGGACGAAACAAAACATAGAAGGGGCAGGCCAAAAAAGAAGCAGCTGGGAAGATATTTATGGAACTTTAAGTCAAAACGCTAAATATTTCAGGGCTTGGGCAGCCTACATTTTGGGGAAAAGAAAGTTCAGCTTAGTTATGCAGGGCCTTCTGAGTATTCATGCTGGTGGCAAATGTGAACCATTTAAAGACTGGTTGGCATCCATTTATTATTTCATACACTGCTATTGTTGCTGACAATGGAAATCTTAACATCATAAAAAAAAAAACAACCAGCAAATTTGCTTATGAAATAACAATGACACTATTTACTAGTCAGGGTCGGGGTTTTTTTCTGGTACAAACAGGATCTTGCACCAGGACATCTTCTCCACCAGCAGCAAGAGAGACGGCAGGGTAGCAGCAGAGCCGCAGCAGTCCTACTCCAACAGCCAGCACCGAGAGATTCTTGCCAAAGAAGCCCCACGTACCTGCTCCTTCTTCATGCACTGCTACACTGTCCAAAGGAGTAAATAATCTTCAGTCTCTGATCAAAATGTGTATCAACAGCATCACATCTTACGCTTCCAAACTTTCACAAATTTATAATGTAGTATTTCCAAATGTGGCAGGATTTAAAAACTGTATTCAAAATTAAAGTCCATGGGATCTCTTTGAGGAAAAAACACTGTAACATATGACAACATACTTCAGAACATATTTCCTGCTCACCAATAAATTGTATTAAATTCTGCACGTAGAGCAGAGCGCTATTTCAACTTATGCAAATCTCTAAGAGCATTCATCTCACTGGGACCCACTTAAGATCATGCTCTTGCAAGAGTGCCCATATGCATTTGTGCCATAGAACAGCAGGGTTTACCCTACTGACTGGTCCAAAACTACATGCCAGGATTGTAGTGTGTGTTCTGTTAAGAAAATGAAAGAATTTACTATTCAGGTCAAGTGTAAAACTAAAACAAAAAAAAAAAGAAAAAAAGAAAAAAAGCCTTATTAATATAGCTGTAATTGGCATAATCTTCCAAGTGTAAATAGAGATCCTTCCAGGAAAAGGCATTTCTAGTTCTGATTTGGCATGTGAAACATGACAATACTGGGAAAAACACTTTTCTGCTAGTCCAACTGGAGCTCAGGCAGGACTCTTATCCACACAGAAGTGTTGCAAAACCCCTCAGTCCCCTAATATGCACTACTTTACCAGCAGAATTTTTGGTTTAAAGGGGAGTATGTATTCAAGGTTGCCTCTAAACACACCAGCATTAGCTATTTTCTTTTTCTCTTAAATATAAAAACTAGCACATAGACTTCCCTCCTATCCTCCCCCACACCCCCCCCAAACACACATACACTAAAAATATATAAATAAAGGAAATGAAACTTCCCCATCAATGAAAATGGGGGGGGGGGAGGAGAGAACAAAGACAAAAATGGGTCTGTACAGCATCTTTTATGGCCAACGAAGAGTCAAATGACTTTTTTTTTTGTTTAAAGACAGGGAACTTCAGCCATTATCAAATTTTAAATTTAACAGCCACTGGCTTCTTAGGGCTGGGTATGTTTTTTCACCGTTCTATGCTGAAGTTATTTAGGATTTGATATTCACTTAAAGAGAAAGTATTTTATATAAACACTAAACCTCAAATGGATCCTGTCCTTTAAGAGCCCTGGTAAGCCTTGTTCTAGCCAAACAGCATGCAGAAAACCCTCTCACCATCAGGGACCTTTACAAAATAATGAATAATGCTGATAATTTAGCATTTAACGTATACCTGTTTTGCTAGGGCAATCCTTCCCCAATCCGCATTTTTGCAGTCTTTACACTCCAGGGTTAGCTGGTGGTTTTAGTACCGGAGTCTGAGCTTTTCCTCATTACTGAACATGAGATTTTTTGGAAAAAAACAAAACAAAACCAAAACAAAAACAAACAAAAAACAAAACCCCACACAAATATCAAAAAAGACCATCTACAACAATGTTTCTTTGCTAGAGATGCAATGAAGTCTAAACATGAAGAGGGAAAAAAAAAAAAACCACAGGCAAAGCAAAACAAAACCTTGCAGCACTGCTCTTCAAGGACATATCACAATGCAGGCTCTATCAAAAATCTTACCATGAGCAGTTGATGAGGGGAGGGAGGGGTAAGACGGCAACCATTTTCTTGCTGGACTAAAAAGACACGAGAAAATTCGTGATAAGGCCCAGGATGGCTGCTTTAGAAAAGTTGAATTGGTGGGGTAGGGAAACTCAGCACTTGTGGCCATGGGCCTGAGAAGTGACCTACACCAGCACAAGCCGAGCAGTGGATGGGAAGCTGAAGATCAGCGATTCAAGTGAAATTCTAACAAAATTTGAACTGTAAATCGGAAAAAGACAAACCAAAAAGAAAATCTGAAAAAAATCAACTACCTTTTGAGCCTGCATCACATCAGCATCTTGGGTC
>Ga0181612_146015_pt1 | contig 22489 bp, 7 predicted proteins | sample HoacroProtozoa21_FD_119630 | JGI IMG/M metagenome (GOLD analysis project Ga0181612, IMG submission 119630) | Hoatzin crop microbial communities from Cojedes, Venezuel. Combined Assembly of Gp0051906, Gp0051904, Gp0051908
CTCTGAGCAACCCGATCCAGTTGAAGATGCCCCTGCTCACTGCAGGGGGTTGGGCTAGACGACCTCTAAACGTCCATTCCAAACCAAAGCATTCTATGATTCTGTGATAAAGTGGTTCCAGTTTTATGAAGAATACGGAAGCTTTTTCAGAATTTTGAATTTGCTTTCTTGCTTTTTGTTTGTTTGGTTTTGCCTTAATTCATACAACTCCCATGAAATGTCCATGCTTTGTAAATTAAAAGAAAATTTATGGGGGGACAGGTCCTAAAAATGGATGAGTATAAAACTGAAAACAGTTTTCAGAGTGCTTCAGAGGTGGTGTACTCTAATCTTACAGCTCTGTTAAATCACAGTGTGTGATAATATGTAACAAATTATAGTAACTCCATTTTTGTTTTGTCAGCTTTGTGCGGTGATATCTTTGTCTTTGATTTGCAATTAAGGTTTCTGCTATTAAAGGCTGACATTGGTTCACACAAGTTTTCCTGATTTCAAAGTATTTCATTAACGGTTTCTTTTCCCTCTATTTTCTTTTGAGCATGAATCTTTTAATTCAGCTAACATTTTCTAAACCTTTTTATCCCTTCCTCATGCTTTCCCAGGTTACAGAATGGCCAGTGGGAAACCAGGGTTTGCTGTATGACCGTAACTGGATGGTTGTCAACCAGAATGGAGTCTGCATGACTCAGAAGCAGGAGCCAAGGTTGTGTCTTGTAAATCCCTCAATTGATCTGAATAAAAAGGTTATGGTCATCCAGGCAGAAGGTTAGTAACCAATATCCTTTTCTCCCCTTCATTACTGATGTCAAGCTTCTAGGCAGAGACACCGACATGCACCCGCCAAACTAGAGAATGCTGTGTATGCTTACTGACTTCAGGGACAAATTCTGCTACCAGCTGTGGGCAAAGAAAGCCCGGGCTGTAATATACAGCCCTGGGTAGTTTCCTAGCTTCTTGTTGCGATGGGCGGAGAGTAGACAGTGACTCCCTATGTGCAATCCTGAAGTGGGTGCTCCAGCAAGGAGTAATGAATTGACAGATGTGGACATTTACGGATTAGTCTACCTCTCCACATCATGAAGTCCATCAGCCTGAAGGGACTGTTATTACTGCAAAGGTAAAGGAACAGGCATCTAACATCAAACACTGTGGCCAAAGACCCTCCCATTTTATAGCTCTCTTACTCCTTCCAGCTGTGGGACTAGAGGGGTGGAGTCTTCAGTGGAAATTAGTATAAATTAAAATAAGGACTAGACATTATTTAGCTCAGTAAAAGACTTGCACTTGGAGGCAATTATTTAATGATGTTTGGACTTCTTTGGATTCAGCAAAACCCTTTTTATTCTCTGCTGAGGGGAAAAAAGAAGAAAAAAACTTATGGAAAGCATTACGGAAAGCCCTTTGCTACTTGCGGGTACAAATTATTTATTTTGCTAACACTGCTGTTAGCACTAAACGCTGGAACAGGTTTGTATTCCACAAAAGTCATTATTAATGCTGAATTTGCATGTGGCTGAATGGTGTTCATCATTTCCCTGGGGTCTGACATTTACTCAGCCTGTATGTCTTAACCATTCATAATATATGTGCCCACGTTTTCAGCAGCTACAGTAAACAAGGCAACCTGTATTCAGATTTTTCACCCTTTATTAGGAATCCATATGAGAATATCTTTAACGGCAGTCTCCTTTCTATTTGTACATTACACTTGATGTCCTTTCCAGTGTCTACGCACTCTTTATTAAATTAAGTCTGACCAGTTGATTTCTTTTGACTGGAATAGGTTTGACAAATTTGGGTACATTTGGGTATTTCCACTAGTCCCGTGCAATTTTGTTTGTGTATGTGTTTGAGATCCCAAACACAATCTAGTCTCTTCTTAGGGATTCCAGACAGGCTCATTGGCACAAAGGCGGCTATTTTCCACTCTTCCCTCTATAAGCTTTCTTTGAAAAGATTTTGTTAATTTCAGTCCTATGTGGAGCACACTGCACCTCAAATTTCTGTAGTACAGTTGCATAGACAGCCTTCTCCCACATTTAAATTACCAAATACTTCAGAACTAATTACTTCTAGAAATTCAATTCCTTTCCATCTCTCCTCCTTTCTGTCCATACCTCTTGCCTGCAATGTGAGGTCTTGTTTCCAAACCTTCTCCATTTATCCTTCACATTTTCAGAGGTTCAGCTCTGTTGGGCCTTTTGATGCCTTCATTCTGCTCTTCTGAGTGTGTTCTTAATTTTTTTCCTTGCTAGTACCACATTGTTCAGACAAGTGCATATCCATTAATATGTTTGCCTGTCAATAATATCTGCACTGACATACTTCAGAGAATCAGGAAGAAGTTCTCTCAGACAAAAATGACAGTCATGACACTCGTTTCTCACTGACATTTACAGTGTCTTGCCATTGTTAGTGCCAGGGTGAAATTAACGTTTAAATCCTACGTTTTACTTTGTATCATTTTTTGAGTTTTCACTGTCACTCACCTTCCTTCCTATGAAAGCAAGAACTGTTTCCACCCAGAAGTGATTGACGAAGTCTGTGGATCGCTTTCCCACCCAAAAGAGATTGATCAGGTCTCCGATGTGCTCTAACAGAATCGTGGTTGGGGTTTATTTATAGCCTGCTTTGGTACAGCCAGTATGTAACAGTAGATTCATATTTTTCTATGTATAATGACTCTAGATAACAATAATCTTAGCCCAGAAGGTGGTCTGAGCCCTCATTTTATAATAGTCTTGCAAATTTTCACTCTCGTAGTGTACTTGCAACCTGTGATATTTTTTTAAAGCTTGACAGCGAGGTAATGGCTCTCATTTGCTTGGGGACACTATTCCAGAGGTTACTGCTTGTAAGACAGCACGGTGATGGAAATACATACAAACTTACATGGTAAGACTGAGCAGATAAGTCTTCAGGAAGTTATTCCAATGTTTATTCTGTTTTCTTTCCTCTTACCTGCAGTCTAAATGTTTGTTTGTTTGCATTAAATTTTTAATGTTTTCTTTTATGCCTTCACAAACATGGGTCATTGTTGTATCTCCCACTAAAATCATTTCATGGCAGACAAATTTAATTTAATTTGTTGACTCTTTCTTTGAAAATCCCGTGTTAATCACTGTTGCTCTCCCCAGCCTGTCAGTAGTTTGTTGCTAATGTAGGACCTGAAGCTGAACGCCGCGTGTGTAGCTGGAGCAACAATCAGGGTGGTGAAGAGCAGTGCCAGGCTGGCTGTCATGCAGCTCAGAGCCTTCACTGGCCTACGTCAGTGGCTAATGGTATTTCAGATTTGTAGCACTTAGCCTGCTGACTACAGCCACCTCCAGGTCTCTTCCAGCGTCATTGCTGTATGAGTTATTTCTCACACTGGATGCCTCCCACCCAAACTGCCTTCCCTCAGGTGCATGCATCTTTCCAAGATGAATTTTGTTTCCTCCAACTCTCCCTCTCCTCCCCCTGCCCTCACAGTCCCCCTGCAGTTTCTCTGTTCTTCTCAGTGTGATGGGGACATATCTGGTGGTGAGGAGTGGGTGAAGGAGGCAACAGCAGGGAAAAAAGAGAGACAAAACCTTCGAGCTGTGCATTTACTGAATCCCCCCGCCTCAGTGCAGATGACAACCCAGTGGCTCCCAGCTGACCGGGTGACAGCTGCAGTTGAGCTAGCTGCCTTCCTCCGGCTCTGCTGCAAGGAGGCTGTAACCACTCTGCTTTCTCTACCAGTTTCTCTGCTGTCATCTGTGCTTTCCTCATTGTGAGAGCAGGCTGTGGCAATGATCTCCACCTAGAGCGCGCTTTGCTGTCTGGAGGTGTCTCTCTCCAAAGGAGAGAGCCTGAGGCAACCATGCTGCTGGATTAGGGGCCTCTGGTAAGTGCCTAAAGCCCAGCGGGGCGAATCCCACTTAGCTGAATTATGCAGCATTCTTAAAGAACATTTTGCTGTTACACTATTAGATTATGGTGAAGACTTTATCTGTGCCACTTTGAAAACATAAAGAGTCTGTTCTCTCTCCCCCTCCAGGCATGTGCTTTCCTCTCCCTTTAGAACTTTTCATTAGTGCAGAATTTGTTTATGGCTATTTTATTTCAAGATGGTTTAATATTCTCTGTCTTCTCTGTCCAACAAAATAAAATTGTCAGCATGATTTAGTGTGACAGTAACTACTTGAATACCTTTTGCTGAATCCTCCATGTGCCAAGATACTGCTTCATGTTGTTTTTTTAACCCCTGCGCATAGCGTGTCTCTGTAGCCCAACATCCAGCCTAGGATGAGCAGCCCCGCTGTCCGACTGACCCGGCTGTGCAATCCTGCTGTCCCTGTGGGCAGCCCCCCTGGGGCTCTAGACAAGGCCAAAACTGCTTGAAGGCTTAAGATGCTTGCCTAGTGTGCCTGCAGAAATAGTTGGCTTGCATGGCAGGTGGGGAGCTCCAGGTATTGCCCTGGCCCCTGAGGAAGGGCTCAGTGAGAGCAGAGGGAGAGGAAGGGCTTGTGCTTGGTCTCTCATTGTACTTTACATAGAGTAAAGACTGAGACTGAGATTTTTGTTTTGAGAAACTGCATTTCTGAATTTTGTCAGAATTATTTTCTTAGGCTATGTGGTTGTTAACAGACATTTCCTATTCTTTTTGAGGTGAAGAGTGTAACTAACCCTGGCTATGACAGGACCCACTTTGAGAAAACTGGCGTCACTTTAAATCAGCTCCTGTGCAGAAAGACAACTTCTTGTATCTCGACTGACGCAGTTAATGCTTAGGCTCCCAGCACCTTAAAGGTGGGCAGAAGCAAGTGCCTTTATTTCTAGAAGTCATATTACTTGAGTGGGAATCAAGGAAAATCTTGTTATGCTGCTCCATCAAATACATGGGGGCAGAGACTACACTGGGCTTGTTCCTGACTGACATAAAAGTACGCCAAACAGAATTTAGCTGAAAATACATTTCCGTAGAAGTCTAATTTCCCTCTTTCCATTTTAGCTAACAATCAATGTTACTCTGGCAAGCTCGGCATTAGTTTGCCACTACACAGAGGGAGAAATTTTGAGTGTTGTGAAGGCCCTTTAAAATATTGGAGTAGAAAGATGCTAGCAAAACTGAGCAACTAATTACACTTTATGGAGTTTATTGTGCCTTCAAATAGTCATGTGTTACTGCCAATAAAAATAATGGGAATTAAGTGCATACACTGATGAAAGAGTATACATGAATAGTTTATATTTCAGTCTATTGAAATAACAGAACTCTAATTTTTCTCATTGACTGAAAATAGGAGCTATAAAGATAAGAATATTTTTTTTTATATTAATACTGTGAGCACATCTGTGAATTTTATTATCAAGCAAATAGCCATGGAGAATGACAGCTTTTACATTTTAGTAACACAATATTCGGCTTTATTTTTTTGCCTTAAGCTAGAATAAAATTGTAATTAACAATGTTTAACTGACCTAAACATCACTGTAAAATGTGTACTGTTCAATAAAAATGTGATACACTTGCTGATGTACAAAAGCAGGGCTTGTAAAGCCCCAAGACTCAATTTTAAGAAATTTTGTGAGTATGCCTTGCTTAGAAAGTATTTTTAAAAGAGATAATGGCTAAGGATGCATACAGGACAAAATCTTTCAAACTCTTCTTTTCCAGAAGGAATGATGCTACTGTTAATTTTTTCAATGTACAAGAGCATTTGTTTTAGTTTATAAGATGACAACATTGGCTTCTTTTTTAGGTTGTTGCAAGCAAGTTCAATACATTCATTAATTGTGTGTTTTATTTTCCTAAGTAAACCTAGCTTTTCCTCCTCTGTCTTTTCTTCTGAAGTATACTAACATCATTAGCTGAAAAAGGAGTAGACGTCTTTCTGTATTGAAAACTGTCGTGGAACAGAGCTGATAGCTGGGCTATAGTGAATCTGAATTACATTTCATTATTCTTCAGAAGAGAGTAAAACAATTTGATTTCACCGTATTGCAGAGCTGGTAGAGCTTGATTCTTACTTGTACTACAATAATATAAACAGGAAGTAATGAGTGAAATTGAAACATGCTGATATAAAGCTGGGGGACAGATCAGTCTTTGCGGTTTATGTCGCAGTGTGATGGAAAAGAGTTGGATTCATTGCAGCCACACAGTAAAAACCTTTGTTCGTCATTTCAGATTATTGCTTTCAATTAACAGAAAGGAAAATAGTACAGCTTTTCTTTTAGTACTAGTAAGCTGCAGTAGCCTCTCCATCTCTTTGGCTCATTCTGTTCAAGATAACAAAACTATGGAAGAAGCTATTAACATAGATACTACCAGAGATTCCTCATCTGGTTTAAACTTAGAGATGGATAGATGGGAGTAATTCTCTCGTTAGTGGTTTCCATACATTTTATCTTTAAATTATTGTAGTTTTATAACACATTATATTTCTTTCCTTGAACAGCCTGTGCCTATTTTTTCTCTCCCACCCCGCACCTCCATCTTTTATCTTTCCTCTTTCTGACCACTCCATCCCACCACTCCAAAAAAACCCAACCGGACAGTGATTAACCTCATCTCCTGATTTGCAAGAGGGGGGCACAACAGTGATAAACATCCTTTCACCAGAAGCCATGACCGAGGCAGTAAATCTGTGCCAGTTTTGTTGCCCAAAATATACAGATACTCAAAGCTGAAATCGTGTGTTCCTTAATGTGGTTTGGGTACCAAGGTCATCTGCAGTCTTTGCTCTTTGCATTATCATTTGGAGCCACCTGCAGGCAGAGAATATAATTCTATCAAAAAGAAGGAGGCTTTTTGTTACGTGCTGTTTGGGAGGCTGCTGTGATTGTGAACAGGTGCAAAAATGAGAACTTTTTTCACGAACCCATGTTTCTGCATAAATGTTTTTTTTTAAATATGGTTTGCTTTCTGCTGTCTAGGCATGGACCCGATATCTGTATCACTAGAAGAAAATACTGGAAAAGAGGCTACGATATGTGAGAGTAAAGTCTGTTCACACAGGTGAGTGAAAGCAGAGAGGAATCAAAGCTGAAAATCACTGCAATGACACTCAGGACATGATTGGAGGGACACACAGGTGCAGAAGTCCTCAAAAAAGGAAGAGGAGGGTGGAAAGCAACGAATGACCTAGTGGACCAGGAGAAGACAGATTTAGATACGTAATTTGGCATGCCCAGCACGTCTGGTAGAAAACACTAAAAAATAATAAATAATAAAAAATAAAAAGGAGGGGAAGGACAGCACAAGACACTGTGATGACTTGGCACTGACTTGAATAAGTGAGATCTTTGTTTTACTTGCTGCAAGGATGAGAAAGGAGAATGGTGTCCCCAGTTATTTCCAAATGCCAGCTGGAGACCTCAGCAAGACTCTGCAATTCAGTTCCTTTGTTTGACAGTAATGGTGCTGGCAACTTTGCCCATTTCATGCTGTGCAGATTCAAAATTGCTGGAACCCGCTGAGGCTACAAACAGCTTTCCATATTTACAACCCTTTTTAATTTTGTTTTGACCATCCATGTTGATCAGTGTTCTCTTAACAATCTTGGGAAGACTGCAGGTGAGTGTGTGAAATAATATTAACTCTAATCAAGAGACATACCACTTCAGTGAAATATAACATTATGCATAAACTAATTTCCTATCAAGGAACTTAAGTGTTTATCCATCATGTTTTCCAAGTACTTCCCACTCTCATTAAGTTTTCTGAGTGGTAGTGTATCAAGTGCCTTTCTAAAGTACTTTTGCGTTATCTACTATGTTTCTTTTCACTGAGTCTCTTGGTAAGTCCCACTAAAAGAGCCACTTACAGATTTACGTCTTCTTTTAACCAAAGTATACTAATTCTGTGTAACCCTCTACGTTTGCGTCTCTGAGGGTAGCACAGAAACCAGAAGAAGACCTCGCCATTTTCTGCATAAAGCCATGCAGGAAATTATCCTCTCCTTCTTTTCTACTAGCTATTCAGATGATAAAGAGGGTCTTCTTCTCAGAAGTGTATTTTCCTCAGGTAGTGGAATTCACCCAAGAGTCATTTGTTTTAACCATCTGTCCCACGTCCCTTAGTGTTGACTCATTCTTAGCCTCCCCATGGTTAGCTGGTCTATTACAGGCTGTAAAATAGCCTAGATTATCTTACTGTCTGTCTGCATATAGTTTGCTGCCATACCATTTATTGTAGTTTGTCTTTCATGTCACTGACTGTGTCATTTTTAGTGTACGAAGTAGGAAATTTTCATGGGAAGCTGCTTAGAGTTCTGAGGAGGAAGGAAAGGCTGGAATGACAAAGAAAGGGGAGATGCAAGATAAACTGCACAGTGTGGGCTGTGATTAGCAACTAAACAAGGTAGGAGGTAAGGCAGAATGAGTGGACGATGCTGATGAGGCTCTCAGACTGCTCAGAGATCCAGCAGCGCTGATGTCAGGTTCCCGTTTTTCAGCAGGGAAGCTTCCGGGGCCAAGAAATGAGAAGTAGAGCACATCAGTGTCTTACAGTAGGACAGGAGGTGATCTGAGGTCCAGGGGCTTTTCTGCAAAGTGTCTGAGGTGAGCAGTGGGAGCCAAAGTCTTTGTTGAAAGACTGTTATTCAAAAGAAACCCCTACTGAAGGCATTTTCCACTTAATTCTGCTCTCTACCACTGTGATTTCATCCAGTTCTATTGGCTTAGATGGTTACTCTGAATTTACACTGAGATAGCTGAGAAAAGCACATGATGTAGATTCTGCAAGCAGTCACATGAGGAAGTTTAATTTCACAGCACCCACAAAAGTTTAATGAGGCCAAGTTTCCCTTGTGAAGCAGTTCATCAGTGTCAGCATTCATCTCAGCAGGGGTTGTCCATCAGCATGTGCTGCTCACATCGGAGGGACATGGCTGCTCACGTCGGAAGGACATGGCTTTGAAGTGTAATATCTGACACTGGACAGATGCAAGTAGAAGCTAGTGATGTTAAGATTATTGATGTTGTAGAAGACCCTAAATGCTCAAGGTTAGTGCTCCGCTGAAATAGGCAAGGACATTGCCTCCTTTTTTGACAGGCCACAATATCAAAGAGATCAAAGAAGAATATCAGTGGTAGAAGACAAAGGAGTAGTTAAAACCAAGGTGAACTGGTCCTGTTGTGTGTAAATATATGTATTATATCCCTTGGGATCAATATTCAGACTTCAGCTGTCCTTGTTTCTTGTTCTATAAATTACCTAGCTAGAGGGACCAGCTGTAAAGCACTGAAGCTAAATGACAGAGTAAGAAGATGAGTGGGGAACTCAAGGCAAACAGCAAGTAAAATCTGAGAGAAGCAGGCCCTTCTTTATAAATTGCCTGACGCGTGCCAAACGAAATGTGATGCTGACAGATGTAAAGTGATACTCAGCAAAAATAAACATAAGCAGAAAATGAGTAGAACTGAGCTATAACAGAAGGACTTTGAATAAGACCTTGACGAGATGGTGGTACTTGCTCAGACCATTGTCTGATGATAAGGGAAATCAATTTAAAAGCATAGGAGTCTTGGAATACAAAAAATGCATAGTGACATTTGATGAAATGCTAAGAATGCTGTGTGTCTCTAACTCAGCCACTGTGACTCCAAATGGTAAGCAAATAACAAAAAAAAAAGGGCAGAACTTTGATTCTGATTTATATATGACTAAGTCCCAGAAGGCTGCTAGAGGTAATTGGGTCAGTAGAGAATTTAAATACCCCTAGGACTTCTGTTTGGGTGGGAAAAAATATTTGGGCAATTTGTTTCACCTGTGCTGTTACCATGGAAGATTCATGCCTTCTCATTAGCAGCCCTCTCCCTAACACTGCGACCAGCAAGGACACAAGAACTGCTCAGCTCAGACTACAGAATCTCACATGGAGTCTCACCTTTTGGCCCTTGTTTCTTGCCACAGTGCCTGCATCTCATAATACCAGAGTTTCATTTCAGCTCTAGGACATCACTGGCTAGATGCACCTGTGGTCGGCATCAGTCCAGTCTCAGAGTGAGGAGAGGGATGTGGAGCTGCACCACAATCAAAATTCAGAACAACCACTGAAGAGATATCTGATCCCTGCTGGATTATAAAATCTCTTTGATTTCACTTGTCCTAGCTTTTTACCTCTGTAACTCAGCTGAACAACTCAGCTGAACCTATAAAGCATTTTGTAAAGCTGAAGCCACTTCTCTCAGTCCTAGGGCTTAGCATCTTTTGCTGCAAGGAGCTGTTTTCTTGTTTCACAGAGCAGATGGTCTCCATGCAGGTCAGATTCTTTGGATGGGTAAGACAAAACAGTGAGCATAGGACCACTGCTACCTCACTTTCCTTACTACAAGAATCCTGCCTAGATCGGCATGAGAATTTGCATTCCTCTTATCTGTTTATGCTATTTAAAAGTTAGATGTCTGTCAAATCCCCTTTTGTAGTCAATAAAGGGAATTAAACACTCCCAGAGTCAGAGTCATCCTGAGGCCTAACATAGATGGGAGCTACTTACTTATTTCCATTATCTGTAAGGGAACCCAGATAACTAATTTAAGATTGAAGTTAAGATTACTCAGGGCTGAGGAATCTAATGGCAAATAGGATCACTTCCCAGTGGTCTGATCTGTGCCCTTCCTGAACTGAGACAGGTGATCTCAAAATCCTTCTAGCAAAGATTACAGTCATGTAAAGACAGCAAATCTATTGCCAGCCTTGCATAACTCACTAGACAATTTACTAGTTATGGAAACCATCTTTACATAGAGAGGTACTTGGGCTCTGCTAGTGAAGCCATGTTTTAATGTGGAGAATCTGTACTAACGTGAACTAAATCACGGAATTAACATCATTATACCTGATGGGATCATTAAAAATTACACAGAGCATGGCATAGTGGGGCAACCTTAAATTCAACTCCGATTAATCCTCTTTGTTTTAGTAAAAAGCACAGACCAGAGAGTGATTTCTTCATAATATATTGTAATATTGTAATATGGGCTACCAATTACTGTACTTGAGTGTTATGATTATTTAGTCCTTTATTCCACAGTAATTATCTGTATAAAATCAAATTAGATCTTGTGAATATTAACTTCAAGACTAGCAGAGTAAAGTTGAGGAAAGTGGGAGATAAAATTATGCAGAACTTCACATCTCTGTTTTATCACTCATCAGACAATACATGTTCTGTATTTTATGCTGGAAGAAGCAGGATAAACATCTTTGTAATTTGTCTTCAGTTTTGCAGCTTAATATTTGGGCAATCAAGTTTTATTAAGTCCCTTTTTTCTCATAACAGGGTAAAAACATACGACTGCGGAGAAAGAATTGCTGGCTGGTTCTCTATGTTTCTTGGTCGTCCATGTCGCTTGATAAGACAAAGTTCAGACATGAAAAACAGGTTGCATCAGAAAAATACAAAAGGTACATTGTCATTCTTAAAAATCTTTGTGATTCCTCACTTAGTAAACATCAGGCTCATGGACATCATACTGACTATGATTACCGTGATAAAGGGTGAGAGTCATGCAATATTGATCTAGTAGGTTTCAAAGTGTACATTTATAACCAAATTGGTTTTATGCTGCCCTTCTACTTCTTACATGTGGTGATAATGTACAGATACATGAGTCTGAGTTTTTTTTATAGTTTTGCCCATGATTTTGTCTGGAAACTCAATCAACATTTTGAAAAATGATCACGAAAAAACTATAAACAAAGAATTTATTCTTGGACTAAATTTCATTATAAAAAGGATAAAATGGAAAGAGCATTGAAAATCCATCGATATTGCTCTTGTAAATTGTTCTACAAATGTGGTAAATTGTCAGCTCTATCTCAGTTTCTAAATGCATTGCGTCATTACCATTTACAGGGTTGAGGGGATTCTTGGAATCTTTCCTTAGCGCCTGGAGCCCAGTGAATATGTTTTAATGAGAATGTATAAGAGATCAAAGGAAAGATGAGGTGAAATAACTAGTATAATTTTCCTGATTTTTAATGATCATTTTATAATGTTGGATTGATTTTTTTAGGTCTGGCACCTGCTACAAACATCTCACTCTCTCTTGTGAATGAAGCACAGTACCTCCTGATAAATGTAGCAAGCATTCTGCAGCTGAAAGAGCATATTTCTGCAAGGTAAGATTCTTCTGTCTCCAAATTTCAGCGGTGTTGAGCTCCAGAATCTCGCCATAAGGTGCCAATATACCTGTTTTATCTGGAAATTTAGGGATAGTTACTTTTCAGCGTTTAACAAATTTGTAGGTACTAAACTTCTATAATTACTCATTCCTGTATGACTTCTGAAAATCTGGATTAAATGCTTGAACATAATCTTTCTGCCAGTGATCTTTAGGAAGACTTAAACAAAATTCTTGTCAAATTATTTGGAGGCAGGACACTATTGGGAACCAGCCAATTTCTATTTGTGGGAAGAACAAGGATAATTAGGTTTTCTCAACATAAATAATCTGGCAGGTGAAAATATAAAATCTTGCTACTTGCTGAACTGTTTCTTTCCTATGGGAAGGATTAAGGTTTAGAGCAAACATTCACAACAGAAATATTTTAAAACTACTTGCAAGACTGGATTATTTTCAGTTCTTAATGGGACTTGGCTTTACTTGTACAAAAGTGGGAGATACAAGCAGCAAATGAAGCACTGAGCCAGCCCACTGTTCAAAGACAAGGAACCCATTACTAACTACATTTTCATATGCTGACAATAGAAGGTTGTTGTTTCTTGAATATAACTATGACACGCTCAAATTCCACAGAAAATCTGCCCTCAAGGCCTCCATCATAGCTGTGCATCCCACAGCCCCAGCATTTGTCTCTGAGCACCCTTTTCCTGTCACACCAAACTTCCCTGCCTCTCCTTGGAGTCATCTCTCTTAGTCACCCACCAAACTTGCACCCTGCATTGAAATTCCTGTTTTGACTAGAGGATGAATATACATACATATATATATATATATATATATCTGTAAGAGGATACGTATATAGCTTCAGGATTTAAAAGCACTGACTGCCTGAATAAAGCATCATTACAGACCACTGGAGCTTGCATTGCCTGAGGGTTTGCTTTCTTTAGGAGAAGCCAGTTGGGCAATTTTAGCATATCATGGCAGTGCTGCTCTGGGAAAAATGCCTGGAAAAGGTTTGAATCAGTCCATCTCTCAGCTGTTTTGACTACTCTTTCTCAGTGATAGTTAATGCCTTCTTTCGAGGCTTGACTGGCTGGGTTACATCTTCTTGGGAGGACACCACTTGCAGGCTTCTAGACTTTTTCCATGGTAAGACCCAGTGAGGAACCTTACAGACATGGGATCTGAGTGCAAAGAAGAGGAGTAAGGCACCAGAGGGGGCAGCAAGTGAGGGTGAAGGAGGAGCGGGAACTTTGGTAAAACATGCAATGTCAGGGGATTTTGCACCTGCTATCTTCCAGTACAACTAGGCTTGTAATCTCCTTCTCCTCAAAGAAAATTCCATATGTGTCTGGAGCTGCCATGGTGCCCCAGAAGCTTCTTGCTTCCCACTCTGCAGCACAAGTCAGAAAACTTCTCCCTATTTTGCCATGCAGTGCTTTCTCAGGGTGCTGGGGAAATGAATTCAGTATAGATACACAGCACCATCATTCTGCACTGTTACTAAATCGTGGTGCCCAAACTTTCCAAGTGCTGAACTGTGCAATGTACTTTCAAGAATCTGTACATGTGGGTCTTTATTAAATGTTTTTCTTAGGAAGTATTATTTAGCCTCTTGGCATGTGGGTTTGATTTTGTTTAATGGAAACCTGCTAATATTTATAAAACAATTTCAATCTTCAATTTAGTTTTAATAATTTCTCTGTATCTTCTGTAAGTAAAAATTAATCTTCTAGTTTGCACTTGGCTCTTGAGAGGTGATCTAAAACAGAAGCAGCAGTTTAATTAAAAATTAGAATGTAACATGCTGTTGGAGAGCTATATGTATATGGAGACATCCGCCTCTCTGGTGTTGCCTTTACAGGTTACCTCCATGAAAATCCCCGTGGCCTGGCCTTATGCTCAAATGCTTTTGCTAGAAATACGCCCCTGAAGATGCAAAAACTCATTTTCAAGTTTGCCTGTTAAATATATGTAATGCATTCTACAATTGCATGGCCTGCTACTGTGAGAAGTCCAAAGTACCCAAGCTAGCTTTGGCAAAATACACTGATTTTCACAACAGATCCTGGTTGAGATTTGCAGGATGAAGATGCCTGTCACTCCCTCGAGCCAATGCATGTTTTCAGGGGGTGGCAAATGATGGGCATTTACTCAGACACATGCTGCCAAGTATTTTGAAGCAGTTCTGAGGGCTGGGGAGAGGCACAGGAGAGTCAAGGTATTCTGAAGATGAGCCTGAGCATGCTGAAGGCAGAGGCTAGGAGTAGGGGCACTGCAGTCTTGAAGGATCAGCAGCAAGGGATAAAACAGTAGAAACTAGAAATAGTTTTCAGCAGCTGGCTCAGAACGCTGCGTGCCCAGCTGTGAGGTTACTGGGGCTTTTGATGCCCCCACCAGTACCAGCTGGGGTGGCAAGCACTGAAAAGTCACAAAACACATTCAAAACTGGAGGCCACACAGCAGCCAGGCTCCAAGAGCCCACAGCAAAGCTGGGAAGCACAGCAGAATAACTGCGCTGACCAACTGCTATTTTCCTCTCTGTCTGCCTGAGCATCGGCATAGTTTACACTTTCTGTTGGCTCCCATTTCCTGCAATCATTACAAATTTTGTCTCGGCCATGGGATTGCTTGTGGGATCTCGAGGGAAAACCTGTAGCCCTTCAGCTTCCCATCCCATCTTCTACCCCCAGGCTGCTGGAGCCCTTGTGAACAGCTAAGGCTCGGTGGAGCCGGGCTTGTGTAATTTGATTGAAAGTCTGCACAGGCCATTTAGCCTTACGCACATTTGTCTGCTAAAGAACACCATCCAGACTATTTTAAATAAAAATAAAGCTCTTTTTTTTTCATCTAACAGGACTCTTCTGCCAAGACTGCTTGATGTGAACAGTTTTCCCTGGGCTTTGATTTTGCATGGTTTTCTTCATTTTAGTTATAACACATTTTAAACTGTACATCCTTACTTTGTTTAAATATTTTTTTACCAGGACAGAAACTTCTCTGTTCACTGCTGACCCAGGTTTGTGCCTCTGCTGTGGGGTGTCATATCCTAAAGTTGTCAGACCACAGACCACTGATGGAGTATCAAAACCTGTTCACATCCATAATAGCTCATGTAAAAGAAACAATCTTCCCTGCTAATAATGGCGCTGAGAGAAGTCCTTTGCAAATTTTAGGGGTGTCTTTTTTTCTGGTACTGATCAAGTCTTCCTTTAGAAGGAAAGTGCAGAATGACATTTCAAAGGTACAGCCAGATTTCTGATATTTGTATGCAGTCTGCTGCTCTGTCTGCCTCATATATGTTCTCCGCACTGACACAAATCTACACTCTGGCAGTTCAAGTGCTTGTAAAGAGGTGGAGATATCGCCGCACAGAGATTAATTTTTTTCAAAATACCTATCATTTGGTGCAATCTGCTGCATCCCAAAGGCAAATAATAATAATATGAGGAATACATTCACTCATAAAATGCCTCTACTGGCCTTTTTCACCTTCAGCGTCTGCTGTTTTTGTCCCTTTTACGACTGCAGCATGTGCAGAATAAGTTTCTATTTGCTTTGGTTTTAGAAGCATTTAATGAGTCAAATGATTGCTAACTCAAAAGATCTTTTCATTTGTTACCATTAGCCTTACATATGATAACTAATAAGGAATTTTCTGATATGCACTGTTCGCAATCACCTGTCTACATGTTTTTGTACCTCCTTCACAGTTCCAGGTTACACCTCTGAAGAAGCCACCTAGAGGATTACAAATTAAAATCAAAGGATTATAAATTATAGTTGAAGGCTTAGAAATTATAGTTAAATACCTTGTGCCATTTTCATAGCCTTTGTAATAAAATTTGATCCAGGTTATGCTGGAGAAACATTTGCTGAATCATATTAGCTACTAGATTCTTGCAGCACAGATACCGAGTGCAGAACTAGTTAATAAACCTTACTATTTCTTTTTCTTTGTCAACTCTGTGAGACAGATTGGAAGAGCCATTGGAAATACAGGAATTAATCCCACGTTTCCGTGCCAACATTGTCATCAGTGCACCAGAGTCCTTTGAAGAAGAAGAGTGGGCTGAGATTTCAATAGGTGATCTGCGATTCCAGGTGTGAACTCATCTCCCTTGTCCTAGTCCCAGTCTATCATGAAGTATTTTGACCCCTGGAGACAGAGCAATTTTTCAGAAGGCTTTGACTGGAACATGGGCAGCACAGTTTGTACAGATGAAATTTATGAAGTGTGTAAAAAAAACTGTGACCTGTGGCAGACATGCTTCAATATAATTGAGAGGTTTTGACATATTTCTCCACACCTTTTTTTTTTTTAATTTCATAATTCATAAAATTTCCCACCTCTATCAAACTGAGCAGAAAAATAATCACTGTTTCAAGGCAGTTTGCAGCAAATACTTAGCCAGCATGTCACGAGAGAATACTGGTTGCTGTTGAGCATTATAGTCCAAATGTAACCTCGGATTGCTACACATATCAAGCAACTGACTGCCAAAAGATTGGACATGAATACAAGTAAACAGTTGCTGTCTGTTGCCCTCTGTTGTATGCATTTTGTCTTAATCTCCATTCAAGAAATGTTTCTAAGTCTAGCCTGGCAGGGATTTTTCATATGTTATGCTTCGTATCGTATTTGACAACATAATGTGCTTTGTACTATAAGGAAAATGCTGAAGAGTTAGACTTTGTTGGCAAATACATTCTTTTGAGAAAAACTTCAACAAAGGATCCATGAAGAAGCTACACGTGAAACCTAAGGGAATGATGCACCCATGTATTACGTGTTCTGTTGGATTTGACTGGTCCTTAGGTTTGGAATATCTATTTGAAAATGTGTTGCCTAGGATGTGAAAGTGGCTTATCCATTGTTTTCTTAGGGATGATAATGAAGGTGTAAATAACAGAAGTGCTACGGTCAGATCTAGGAGGTGTGATGGACATCACTCCTGTTTATTTCTGGTCAGCGTACTGTAAGAAATGGAGAGGCCATTTTTTCAGTAAGGGTGGAAATTATGACTTATCTGCTCTCTTCTTGTGTGTACTTTGATCAGTAAGCTGTAATATGAGTTACAGAAAAATTAGGAAAAATTCCATTAGGTAGGATATGAGGACAAAATCCATGGTGCATAGCTTGTTGGAGGCTGGAGTTGCACTAGTCTCAGCTCAGGATCCTGTTGTGGAAGATACTGTAAAACTACAGAATAAAAGGGCATTCCTGTTTCTGGCATTGAAGAACACAAGCTGAAAATAGAAAAGCTTATGCAGCTTGCATTGTCTTTTCCAGTCTCTGCTAGGTCCTTATTCACATACCGATGAAGTAACAGTAGAAATTACATTAATGGTACTTGATGCCAGGAAAATGGTAGAAGCTGTTGCAAAAAGCAAAGCAGGGAAAAGTATGTCCTTCTCTGTCTTGTTTTCTTGTTCTTTTAATAAAATATTAAAGTTATGGAAAATCGTCTCCTGAAAAAGCTGAGCCAAACGTATGATTTTGATGATTACACTGAAGAGTTGTACAAGCAGTTCTAGATGTACCTCAAAGAACTGAAACAGCACTTCAGATCAGCATACAAAAATGTTTGCAGTGTCAGCTTTAATTATATGCCCTATTTGAGATTTATGACACATGTTACAAAAGTAGAATGTGTATATTGAGATACTGTTAAGACAGTTTCTATATAACATACAGCTTTGCTAGAGTTAGGGTTACAATGTTAAGGAAAACTGGAATATGTCTTCCTTCTTAATTTTAATTAGATAAGAAGAAATTCACTGCAGGTTTTTTTCCCTAAAAGCACACCCTAGTTCAAACAAGGATTAACTTTAAGACCATGCTTTTTATGATGTTACAGTAGAGGTTTTCATTATTCCTTCTGATTATATAAACTTGTGAAAATTCACATCTTGCATTCTGATTATGTACAGGTGCTATGCCTGTAAGAAAGAATGGGGAATATTGTGTATTTCAGCTGCACTGAACCAATGTAGACCAAACCCTGTTAGTTTACCTCCAAGAAAATTCTCCTTGGGTAAATCCTGTGGTGGTAGCTTAATTTTGTATTCAGTTCCCCTTTGGGCAAGTAGCCCTGCCAGCCTGAAGATGAAGTGAAGCCATTAGGAAATACAAATATGTAAATGTTTTTGATTTCTCAGATTCTTTCTCTGGGAAAGTTTTCCTGAAAAAAAAGAAAAGAAAAAACGAATTAAAAAATTAGTGAGACTTTAGCAAGTAGATCCTTTGAAAATGTACCTGCATTAGGTGAACAGACCTGACCCCTTACATAATGAAAGCATAAAAGGACACAGGAAAAGTATGTGAAAGATATATTTTTAAGATATTATGATGGTCAGAAGCTTGTACTGTTCTGTGTTGTACTGCTTTGTTATACAGCTATGAACCTTCTTTAACTGAAATTTCAGGTTGTGGGTCCGTGTAGCAGATGTCAAATAATCTGCATTGATCAACAGTCTGGGGAACGAAACAAAGAATTTCTGCAGTCTCTTTCTGCTGCCAGAGGTAGAAAGGTCAGTACAATACGCCAAAATAGCTGTGTAGAAAGATGTAGTGACTTCACTGCATGCATAGTGAAATATCTGCTGAGTGAATATTCACGATTAAGTTGTTATGCTAATGGTTACCATTTGTTTTTTCAGTAAAAAGAGGATGCACTTAGAACCCAGATATGACATGGCTTATTTCCATAAAATGCTCAACATGTATTTTATTTGGAAATTTGCTATTAATATGCATTATTTTTTACTGTGCTTGCTTTTATTCATTGTGTACTGCTTTACAATGTGTTTACACTAGCTGATGCACTGACGTCATTCAACAAGAGAAATCTGCAGAAAAGTCAGAGTGTTTGAAACGATACGGTTAGCTCATAAGATTAACTTTATTCTTACTGTGAGAAACTACTTAGCAGGAAAAACAGCAGATGTGAATATAGTCAGAGTGGAGGGTAATTGATTAAGAAAGTGACTGGAGAATAAGCATGAAATACAGGCCGTCATTTGGAGTCCTTCTGCTTCCTAAGGTTGCATTGCTTCTTGGAATTGAGAGTGCTCAGACGACGGCTAGACAGTTTGGCATCCCAAAAGCTTCACAAATCTCCTCATAAGTATTTATTTAGCTGAAAATCCTTGCTCTAAATTCATTGCTTCTTGTTCATTAAGCTTCTGTTGTAAAAGTTCGTTAGCCAGTTCAGGGCTCAGAAGCCTCACCAATACCAGCCAAGCACCAGAGACTGGGCACGGCACAGAGGCAGAACAGTAACAAAGAGGCTGAAAATTATTCCCCCAAACAATGCACAGACAAGAGACAAATAATGCATTCTTTGTTTGGAAAAAAAATAATAAATTGATTTGTCTCAGTGACTCATTAAGCTACACTTTCAGTGAATGTTATCCTTGGTGAGTAGCTCCGCTGGCTCCGTCTGGGACCCAGCTGCCTGGTGTAGAGGGAGACGGGGAGAGGGGAGCAGGCAGAGCTGGCTCTCTCGGCACAGCTTCCTGCTGACCTGAGATGGCTTAGGGTTCCACGGCAGGCTCTGACATGCAGATCGCCACAGCACATGTGCCTTTGTGCCATGAGCTCCTGGCCATGGTGGGTAGCCTGAGGACAAAAGCCCTCTCCAGGTAATTGTGAGCCACAGCTGGAACATCTGGGACACTCTGGAGCGCATACTGGAGCTCCGGGTATGGATGCTGCCCAGCTGCCACACGGGGTGCGGTATGTGGAGGACTTTCTATACCCACCTGGATTTTACTGGATTGTGACTTGAATCCTCTGTGGAGGGAGAGCACTCTGTGTTCAACGACCTTCCCAAATGGCAACAAAACCTTACCCGGGATGCAGATTCTCAGGAGAGGCAAAGCACCTTCTGCATGTTTCCTACAGCAATGACAAACTTCTCTTTCATTCTGATTAACTCAACAATGCAAAGATTTTCTTGATACAAGCACTCCTAGAACCAAGTAACTCGTTGAAACAGAACTAAGGCGGAGAGAGCAATCCAGCCTCTCGAGAACAGCCTGGCACCAGATAAAAGACGTGTGGCAAGGCGAGGCACGGCAGAGCACAGTGCTGCTGTTCACAGCGGGGGAGTGCTCTGCTTCCCTCCGCTGCACAGCGATTTTCATGCTTCAAAGAACCGGGCCTTCAGCTTTTTTTATTTTTCCCAGCCTTCAGCCCTGCTGGCAGATGGGGTCTTGTGAGCGTGCCTTGCTCTGCAAAAGGCCAAGTCCTCTGGGTTAGCTTGACAGCTGAAAGAGATAGTTTGAACTGGTAGTTTTGCCTGAAATGGTCTGAGAAGACCTCAGAGCCCATCCGTTCTGCAAGTCATCTGTGGGGTGATGGTCACCAGCTGGCTGTCAGCGAGTACCACCAGAGGACTGTGGCATCTTCAGCGTGCTAAGCAGAGGACATTGATCCAAACCTTTCACAGTTCACAGTGGGGAGAGAGAAAGAACATCGAGTTCATGTGACTGTGTTAAATTGCAGAGCTAATCCTTCGGTGACTCACATCTCTAGCATGCGCTTTTCTGTTACAGAGTCGTCTAATAAGCTTCATTTTCTTCTTTTATCAGATACAGATTCAGTGAAGGAATTCAGCAGTGTTTGTTCCCAGCTGTCAATAATGCGATTCAAACTACAAAAAAACAATGCAGCAAAATAAGATTTAAGCTAATTTCCCAGTACAAGGGGAACTGATATTTTTGAAAGGCTGTCGTAGTTGCTCAATTTCCAAAACATTAAAGATATTGCACATACAAATGGATTGCAAATCCTGAAGGCTTAACAAGAGGGCCAGATATCAATATTTACCATTTTGTTTTGGATTTCCAAGAACACCAACCTGGAAAAATATGTCGAACTTTATCAAACTGCTGGCCCAAATGACAGCGCTGCTGCCAATGAACTTCAATAATAAGCTAAATAAAGTAAGGCTTGTAAGAGGTGGTTCGATATTTGTTTCTGAAATCATATTTTTCTCCATGCCTCCGAGACTCTTGAGAAGCTGGTGCTCTAAGTTGAAAGATTGAGGCTTTGCATACATGGGCTGCAGCTGAAAATCAGAACCAGGTACTGTAATTAGCCACACAAGCAATTTGCATGTTTCCTGATAAATGTAAAGCAGGGTGCTGAAGCCTAGCCAGCTACTTTTTATGAAACCTTTTATCACATTTTCACATTTGAAATAAAATGCAAACACCTCTACAAAGCAAACTTTAGCTCTGCTGTCATCAGTTCTGAAGAAACACTCATTAAGGATTCCTTCTGTAATGTTTGACTGAAAAGGAAAAATGAGCTCTCCTTCTGTGACAGAACCTTCTCTGTTGCTGCAGGAGACTATGAAAGACTAGATAGCTACATTAAGCAAATAGCATAAAAATAGCCACACGCTGTTTCAGATGCGTCACCACCTGATGCAAAACACACATAGACAGGACGGGGAGACCGCTGAATTCTTGCCTGTCTCCTGCGTTTTGCAGATGCAGTTTAGCACTAACAATAGTGGAAGCCCTGTGGGTAGATTTGCAGCAGTACTATAAGCTGGCACTTGCTGTCAGGGTAGCAAAGGGAAATGCATTAGCAGTCTGCCCCAGCATAAATGTATGGATAGCAGTACATCAAGGGAAATCCATTATGTTTGCACATGCCCTCTTACACTAAAAGGCTTGTGTTTTTTCCTGCGCGCTGTTGATCCTCCTTTATGTATCTCATTGTGCCTTGGGAGAGCTTCTCTCCCTGCAGAATTAGACGCTGTGCCTTTGGATTGCTTTCTGAAACATTAGCAAGGATAGCAAATGACTTCTCTCATCTGATGCATCATTATCATCATTTTCATAGTAATGCAGGGCTTTACACCATGCAATGCTTTTCATCCAAAGATCTGGAACATTTGCAAACAGTGATTGATGTAATTAATAGACGTCTGAAATAATGTGGTTCTCTTTTCTCTCTGAACTGGAAAATACGTTTATTTAAGGTAGAGCAAAGGAAAATCAGTGCTTAGGAAAACATTCTGCTGTCCAGGTATTTTCAACAGAACAAGATGGGGGGTTTTTGACACCAGCTTAAAAGTTTCCCTTTTTTCCAATATGAAAAATCAGCATGTTGGAAGTGAGTACTTCCACTTTCCTATTTTTTCAGGCTTTACTAATAAGTTTTGGTGAATCCAGAGCTAATAAAACATCCTTACATTAAAAAAAAAAATTCAGCTTTAATAATTGCATCTCCCAAACCTTTGCATGGGAGGGAGGCTATGTTATTGTGGGAATAAAATGAGCAGACATGAACGGGTAAATTTATCTACTGGGAGAAGGCAGCTGAAAGCTACATCCAGGGGCAAAATCCAGAACTCATCCATCCAAA
>Ga0181612_143183_pt1 | contig 22488 bp, 11 predicted proteins | sample HoacroProtozoa21_FD_119630 | JGI IMG/M metagenome (GOLD analysis project Ga0181612, IMG submission 119630) | Hoatzin crop microbial communities from Cojedes, Venezuel. Combined Assembly of Gp0051906, Gp0051904, Gp0051908
GGCCTTCTGTCTTTGTAGATTGCATCAAGAACGTATTTCCTGTTCATCTAGTTACAGTCACAAAGACAGCTCTCACCATGAATTAGCAGAATTAGGTATCATTTACAAATATTGTAACATTGTTACTAATACACTTCAAAAAAATTGCCAACTGGTTCATCTTCAACAAATTCCCTAGATCTTAAAAACAAAACCCAACACTTGAATGGACTAGGAAGAGGAGATTCTTGTCCTTGAAAAAGACACCTTAATTGCACAGTTATGCCATTGTCTTCCAAGGGGTTTGTTATTCTGTTAATATTTTAATTCTTCGAGTATATAGACACAACGGTAACTGATCTATCACAATATGTCTAGAACCTTTTAAAATATACACCATGTGCTATCTACCGATCTTCTCAGAAAGTAGCAGTTAATGGTTGAATCCATGTTTCGTCAGCAACTGTTCCTCAATTCTACAGCTTTCATGGAAGAGTATCACCTGAGCCTGGGTTCTTCAGTCACCTATAGACTACAGCAACACTATGCAGGCCTCAAAATGTATGCTCACACAACTGAAATAGTGGGGAGCAGGAAAGCTGTACCGAGAGAGTTAGATACGGTGCAGAAGTCCTCCACACCACGCTATCATCTATTCACCAGTTTTCAGATACGCTGAAGGACCATGCAAGGCTACTGCAACATTACTGAAACAAGTAGCCAGGTGGAAAGCACTCAGCTGAGACATTTACGTGGATATGGAGCGCAACAGAAGAGGCAAGATTCGAAATAGACTCTGGGGGAGTTACCTGCAGCGCACAGATAATCGGTTGTAGCCCAGCTTGCCAATGGTAACACAGGGTCTCCAGTATGCAAACAGCAGCCAGAGGAACAGACTCCAAGATTGTAGGCAGCGAGCATCAGTGCATTCCTGCAGCTCTGCCTGCCATTTTGATTGCTAAGAAAGCTGTTTCTTACCCTATCAGAAGAATATCTACACAAAAGAAGCCTCACAGCATTCCCTCAAGTAACAGCTGCAGGAAAGAAATCACACAAGACAATGAACACAGACACAACCTGTGCTGTGCACCGCAGCAAGGAAAGTACTCCCACAGCACACACGGTGACAGAGTGCCCGACTGAGCGACGCAGTGCTGTGCACTGACACACAGGTCCCACCAGTAAAGGCAACAGGTTTATCAGTATAACTGTATCAAAAGTAGGCACTTCTCTTGGTAAAGCATTTAACACTGAATACTCCCAAGTGCCTAAGGCCAGCAAAATCTATTGTAGATGCAGCTTTAACTTCTCCTTAGTGGTCCCATATTCCTCAATGGCATCATCATACCTCTCCACATGCTCTTCCACAGCATCATCTTGTCAGGAAAAGAAACTGATTCTTTCCCCTACTATTTTAACTACCATACTGAAACTCTGACTTCATTTAATAGAGAGCTCTTCTTGGAACTTTAATGGTACTTTAAAAATTACTGTATAAAGAAAAGCGTTAGTATAATTGCAATTCTTTAACTATAAAGAAGTATTTCAGGGGTATGACTTCTGGATTTTGATACTTCATTGCACTCTGGCTAATGAATTTCTTGCTTTTTCCTTTAAAATGCAAATAGCACTGGCAGCATGAAAATGATTTAACTCTTATGACCTTTTCAAAATTCAGTGTGCAGAACAGTTTAGGAAGGCTAGTACAGTTGGCAAAAATGCATTGTAAGAAACTTAGTGAAAGCATAATTTCTTTCTCAAAATTTCAAATTAGTAAGAGTTACACAAGTCATGCAGAATACCAGTTTCCTTTTCCTAACCCCTCAAGATCACGAAAATGCAACAGAAAGCTCTAAACTATGAAACACTAAATATAAAAACTAAGCAAAGCATAAATTAAGTGGCATACATAAACCCACACATAACTACTTAAGTGAAGGACATAGTTCTGGCTGTACCCAAAATTTGACTGTAGAATGATCTATCTTACACACCTGAAAATTTTTATTATTATGACCTTTACTCAGCATTCCAACTTTTTGCTAATCTTTCTCAGAAATGCATACTTAGCATAATTACCTCAAAGCACTACATGACAGTTTCTATACATACCTTTAAGTAAGATACCCACCTTCACAAACCAAGAATGATAAAGCCTGTCCCAGAGCTCTAGCACTTGTTTTTCAATCACAGCAGTGTTATTCACTTTTTCTCCCAAAATCTTATGGAGCTAAAACATATAGAAAAACTTCTATTATACAGAACAGAATGAAGCTGGCATCTACGGATATACTCCAAGCCAGATGAATCACATAACATTGTCAGTTAAGGCATGGCTCAAACCCACATGATTAGAAAAGCTGAGTATCAGTACAGAATATGCACATCAGACAACATGGTTCACAACATCAAGGCTTTGTCTGTAAAAAACATTCTGCAGCACTAAACTGAGGACTTCCTTCTGCACCAAAATACCAACACCATCCCTAAAATGTTTACTCCAAAATCCTCAATCATCTTTAGAGTAAATATCTGAAATAATCTGAGATGAGTGCTAGATATAAAAATGTATAAATAAGAATCTTTGCAAATTCTCCAGAAGAAAAATTTTTTAAAAATCCAATCTACCACACAGAAATTAGAATAGTGGTGGGGGAAAGACAAAAAAAAAAAGTCTACATTGTCTACAGTTGGACAGCTAAAGACAGACGAAAAAAATCTACTCCTCTTTATTTGATGCATTTTCACTGGCAATCTTATTAAAATGATGACAGATTTTTCAGCTCTTAAAAATAAATATTCCTCTGAGTAGAAAAGAGTACTAAAATCACGCCCACCCTTCCTTCAACTCACAGAGTGGAAAGAAAAGATCTGTCAACAAAATGGTTAACCACACAGAAAAGAATAACTGACAAAAATCTTTCTCTTTCTTTTCACTTTTATGAAATACAAGAAATGAAAACATTTAAAGAAGACGGGGGAGCTCGCTCTTACCTTATGTGTAATCCATTCTCGGCCATATTGGTATACATTATTAGCTGCTGAATTGAGTGCCTTCTGAATAACCTGGGCTTCTGGGAGCCAGCTAGATTTTTTTAAAGAAGGAAAACAAAGTTAACTGCCACATAGTTTACCCATTTCATTCTACATGAAACACATTAAAAATCTAATATTTTGAAACAACAACAAACAGTTACGGTTAAATACATATAAACTCACTACAACCAGAATATTTCCTTCTACTTACCAAGGAACAGACTTTCTCATAAGCAAAGCACAATTAAATCTAGGGTACGCCATTGCATTTGGAATTCTCCAAGGTTCCTGAAACCTTGCTATCTCAACTTTTGAAAAAGAGCTGTGCTCTTCCATCTATCTGCATGCTATTCACATCACACTCTTAGAAATGTTACAAGTCTTCTAGTTCTCTGAAAATACTGTATGAAGCAGTCTCATCTAGCTGCAAAGACAATCTTCTGAATTACGAACTGAATGTAAATTGTTAATGTAGTCTCCCTGAAAAAGTGACCAGATTAAGCAACAGATTTGTGCACCAGGTATTTCTAAGTCCCCACCAAACTATCTGCTCATGAATTTCTTCAGGGATTCATGTCACTTTCAAGCAATGGACTTACTGAGTTGCCAGCATTCCAACGCTTGTGAATACCGGGCACACATTCTCTGCTTTGACTTTCTTTGTATGCCTTGATTCAACAGCACATGTTGGAGACCTTCCAAATCAAGAAAGCATTCGGGAAATACAACTACCACATTTGTTCACCTGACTGAAGCTCAACATGGAGACTTTTCTGTCTGTATAACCCTTCAGAAATGCTCTGCATTGGAATTCCAAGACATTTCAGTCACTCGCCTCTAAAAGTAATGTGAGCATCAAGCTCTGACAGCTGGTGAACCTTGATGGATTTGACAAGCAGTATAGTTACTCTTAATGAATTGAAAGATAGTGGTTTGGATGCTGCAAATTTGGATGCAAACACTGGAAATACAAATTTAGCTAAAATTCTGCTAATTACTCCACTAGTACTCCAGTATTTTCATTATATGAATAAGCTTCTGGAAGTCAAATTTCCATTTTCATTAGTCCTACTTATTTCCACCTTACCACAAAATGGAAACAACACAAGAAATACCACAAAGGAATAAATAAACACAATTTTAAAGTGCTTTCTGTTCTCTTGATTGTGATTACCTAAGTGTTGCTAAAGCACATATTACTATAGCACTTATTAACTATATCATTTTAGTTTTGTTTTTGAAAATTTCTCTTGCTCTTATAATACAGCATGCACTTTCTTTCAATCCTGTTAGGCCATCATCACATTTGCTTAGAAAGTGCCCTTGAAAAAAGTCAACTATTCTTGTCCAGGGGATAATTCTTTTTTCCTGGACTCACCTTTAGTCAATGTCTGTTCAGTTGAAGCAGAACAAAAGCAAACTGGAACATCCTCCTCCCAAAACCGCACTCCTCAGTCTTACCTATTCCCCCTCTGCTGTTCATGCAATCACTTCTTTGCTCACCAGTGTGCCCTTGTTTTTCTTTATATGCATTTCTCTCAAAACCTTCTCTCTCCCACAATATTTGCCTTGGTGTTTGCTTTAATCATTAAACCGATCATATCTTACAAACTTCCCACCGTGTACACCGTACTCATCTGCTCTTAACAGGAACAGCCCTTCCCAACCAATTCATACAAAACTCTCCCCACTCATCATTCTTTGCACCCCCAGACTCTTTTTCGGTTCAGTCCAAAAACATTTTCTTCAACTCCTATTCCCTTTAAGGCATTCTGCAGCCAGCTCCCCACATTGAAAACATAATTCAGCTTTCATCTCACAACGTTATACAGAAAGCATACTTTGTCATTACTTTTCTTTTGCAGGTAAAAGGAAAATGAATATTGACCTCTTTATTCTCTGCACTATGCAAGTTTTTCTCCAAAACTGTAACTAGAGAAATTTATACAGCTGTCCTTCTCCACTGAAGTCCAACCAGTCCTCAAATGAGACACCACACTGACAGTCCTCCAGCGTAATGCATAAACACTACTGATGCGTGAGAGTTTAGCTTTTACATCTCTCTGCAACAGTCACTCCCATTTCTGTTCACCAAAAGGATTTTTTTAAATTAAAAACTATGCATAAAAGTATCTGGATGCTTGTTCATACACCCTATACTATTTGCTTAACTTCAACATTCTTACTTTGCCCATTCTGGGTGACTGGCTACTGTCTCATTGATCAAGCTGCTTGTGACTTGAATCATGTGAACGCTCTCTTGATGTACCTAAATTAAATATAGAGAGGAGAAATGTTACATAACGCAAACTAGAGCTCTTCCTACATTCAGAGCAGCTTTTTTTTTTTTTTTTTGGGGGGGGGGAAGGGGGGAGGGACCAGTTTATACATTTAAAGAATAATTTTTCCAATGCAGACAACCCCTTACGAAGAACGAAGCGCATTAATCCGAAAAAGCAGTCAATACAGTAATCATCAGTCTGTTCTGACAATTTTGGTCACACACTGCGTGACCAGTAATAGCAAATGGAAATTTAAACCTTATCAGTCGAAAAAATTCTAACAATACAGCAGTGCTGCCAAGGGAAGTACTAAATACAAAGCACAGTTTCAGATATACCTTTTTAAGCCACGGATCAAAGAATTGTAAAAATTAATGAATGCTCAGCTGTAACACGACAAACCATGCTATGAAGTGCCTCACCAAATTAATTCTCCAATAAGAATAATAAAAGCACCTTTTCTAAGTATCCTAATGTTCCTTTTATGAATATAAGAAATCTTTAGGCAGGAACGTTTGCACAACTTCTAAAGCTTTCAATTTTAAGTACTCAATGTTACATAAGCCTACATTTTGGAAAAAGGAGATTGACATCAGAACCCACTGATTTTTGTTCTGTGACTGTATTCAAGTCAAGCATTCAATCTCCATTGACTGTTTCAAGTACGAACACGGCTCCAATAACAAAAAAAAGAGAAGTACACGAGTGACCTCTTCTGGTGAGCAAAAAAACACCAAAACCCAACCACAAACCAAAAATCAATCTCTGAAAACATGTGATCATGAATCTCAGCACATGTAAACTCAGAACAGGATACCATGAGGTTACTGCAGGCAATTACACAAACAAATTAACAAATACACCTCACGTATTTTGCAAATACGTTTCTGATGCAAGGTAAATCAAAAAGAAAAAATTCTAAGCAGCGCTGTCACTGACCAGAAAACTGTAGCAGGTTGCAAAACAAATCTGTTTCTATAATAGCTAAGCTAGTAATTATTTTACTAGAATAAATTTTCTATTTCCAAATGTCTATATGTTAGTTTTGTCATATATGGAAATAAACATATAAATACAAATAAATATAAATATACAGATTTTTATACAAAGGAGGTCTTAAAATGATAAGTTCAACTACAGAGCATTTAGCTGCTAAATTTTTCAAAAAAATCTTTAAGGTACACAATTTTGCATAAATATCAGTAACTTTCATTCAGCATTTAAAATAAGCTCCATGATTACATTCCTTAGCACACTGTACCTTTGCAGTAAGGAGTAGGGCTAGCAGAAGGGTTCCTATCACTAGCAAAAATATTATGAAAATGCTGATTATTTTATCCAGCATTTTCTCCAACCACACGATCATCTGTGCAGAAAAAAGAAAAAACAAATCATAGAATATAAATCAATCTTTAACGAAAGCAACGTTATATGCCAGTATTGTTATCTTTATTTACAATCAGAGTGCAAAATCAGTCTCTAATCAAACAGCACTTATGCCCAAGCTTGGAGATGAACAATTAACAAGCGATGTTAGCATGATTAAGGTCATGGTATGACATGTGATTTTGCAAACGACATTTACACATTACCACAAGACACAGCAAGCTCTCTGCAAAGCAAGCAATAATTCAGTGTTTACTTACTAGACCTAAAGAAGCTAGCATTCATCTCAGCTATGAACCTCGGTATGTGCCTTTGTTTCTTGCCCTTCAGCAACTTGGAAGCTTACAGATACTATCTGCACTGGACTTGGAAGCTATCAAGGCATACTGTAAAGTACAATCATGGCTTTCAAATCTGAATAGCTAATAGCTATGTAAACTACAAATGAGGCATTTCTGCAAGTAACCAAATTTTTAAAGCTGCTCATCACCCTCTGAACTGAAATGAGGCTGGAGGTTTTCTACATTATTGAACACCAGGCCAATTATTCAGCACTGACTAATTCTATCCATTTCCAATTTTGAAAGGATGCTCAGCAATAAACATGCATCAGCTAAACCTACTGATACAGCAGACAGGCGTGTATGTTGTTCTGTCAATTCACGGCAAGGCCCATTCTACACAAGTCCACAAACAAATAATGATACCACTTAAGATTAGTGAAAATCTGATAATGTCATTCAAAACAATAAAACTGTTCAGCCACACAACTATGTAGAGTGCTCTAGAACAGTGTAAGCTGAGCTTCATCTCACATACAGATTAACCATTTACATAAAGAGCTATGCAAGCCCGTGCAAGTATAATAATAAATAAATAAATATTTCTAGCTTCTATGGATCAAATACCAAGGCTATTTCTTGCTCCATCTGGTATTGTTGCAGGAAAAAGCAGAAGAAATACAGCTGCAGAATTGGTGCTTTAAGAGACCTAAAGTCAAAGCCAATGCACAGTAGATGAAAGTATTTCCAAGTGACCACAAGTTATATATTTGGTGATTAGGCTGGTAACTTATTAGTTACTGATGTTACGAAACTACTAATACGCTTGCTGATGCTTTACATTAGTTCTTTCTTCATTATTTACCCTAACCATAGAAGTGAAATTGGCTGCGGAACAAGTGACTTCTACAGACTGCTGTGGGATGATTATATTGGTTAACACTGAAATTTTATCTCCTATTTGAAAAAAAAGTAGGGATTTTTTTTTTTTTTGGTGCTTATCCTGTAGCATCTGAGCAATTAATGCACATTAAGCAATTACTTCTAAACTCCAAGTTCTTTTATAATCAGCTCCTTGTTTGATCTACATTAACACAAGGATTATATTTAGCAATTTAAAACTGTTGTTCAAAATGATGAAGAAAACTGAAGAAAGTAAAATCCTTTTAAAAGAAACAAGTGTTGAGCCAACAAGTTTCTGTAACAAAATCTGCACTGTATTATGACCTGCAGAAAGGAATTCAGAGAATCTGAAGGAATCTGCAAAATCTTTTGTCTTAGATATTTTTAACAGTTTTCAGCATTGCTGAAATATCTGAGCCACCAGAAATGCCCTGCCGGTGCTAGAGGGAGGTTACTTGCCTGCAGCAGTACTGCAGCTTTCTGAAAAAACTGAGTAGCCTCTGTGTGGGGCTGTCACCTCTTTGGAAATAAGACTGAAAACAGCATTTGCTATGCCCTTCCAAGCCTCAGATACATCTAAGAATTATGCAAGAGAAGCAAGAAATAGACATCCCTGTTTCAAAGGTCAGAAATCAAATATATCCCTGAAAAACAATGGATGGCTAGGGGACGCATATTTTATAGCATAGGCTTCAAAATGAAGCTATTAAAAATTAAAGCCGCCCTTGTTATTTCTTAGTTAACAAAATTCAAACTAATAGCTATTTACTTTCTAACTTTCTAAGTCAAAGGTATGTAAGACTAACTGGTGGATTTCTTTTATAGTGCCTTAACCAGACTCACTGAATCGAAGAAATTGGTGGCACTGTCAGAGGTTTCCAAACATGCTAGCCTCAGTGATCGTGGGAGTGGTATCCAACAGATGAAATCTCAGTGCAGTTGAAGCTGGATGCTTTAGGTGTTTCACCATGGTAGCAACTATTGGAAGATCAAGCTCCAAAAGATCAGGAGGAGGACTCTCTCTGAACTGGAACACGACCAACAGTGGATCTTTTCTCGAAGCTCCTTACTGCGGGCTGGAGTATGCCTACACTGTCACTGAGGTGCGGCTGCCGCACACGTAAAGCCTGCATTACCTTTAATCTCGTTAGTAAAGTAATGGTAGCACTGACGTACCAGTACAGGCAGCAGCCTCAGCCATGCAAGCCCACCTTGGGTTTATTTACTTGGGCAGGTAGCCCAAGCAAGCTAGATGAAAGCCAGTTCTGCTATGCCTACAGGTACTGCAATTACATCTCTCATCACGGTCTTAAGGAGATCCAAGTCATACAGCTGGTACAGACAAATCGCAGGAGAAGACTGAATTGGATGAGCATTGTAGAAGTTAAAGCAGATGCACAATACTCATTTAGGGCTATATTTACTCCCTCTCCTTTAATTTCCTTCCTATTAAACATTCCTTCCTTCCTCTACATTTACCCACAACACTTCCTCAGCAAGCACTCACCTTTGCACACGCGTGCTAAATAATGCACAGGTGCTACGTTACTGTAGGTAAGCTAGACTGTTCAATCCCTGTGTGCTTCTACTTACCACTGAATCAGGTCCAGACTTCGTTCTTACCCCAGACCTCCCCTTTACATCCTTCCTGTAAACCATGGGCATGCACACAAAGACAAACATATGCTGACTAAATTCTAGTCATTAGCCAGAGATCATTAAGTTTTAAATTCAGTTCCAAGCTTCTAATCTAAAGGTTAGTCAACAGCAGGAAGCTGATTCTGCCACAAAATCCAAAATCACGCAAAGGTAAAGGAAAGCAAGGCTCCTAAGCTACAGAAGGTCACACTCATAAAACCAAACTGAAATGTTACTGATTTGTGATAGACTGTCTGCAAAAAACTGTCCTTAAATGACACAGTTTTGAAGGGAAAGTTATCAACCTTTTTGAAATTTTTAAATTCAGCTCACTGTAGAAACAGAAGTTTTTAAGATGAGTTGCATTCTGTTAAAATGCTTCTCAATCATTTGCAGGTACTCCCTGCTTTCAGCTTTTGGGCGATGATACAAACTGTATTACACTGTGCTGTAATACAGCTACAGCTCATACCTAACCATTGGCAAACCTGCCATCTAGACAGGTTCCCCATGTTACGCAGTATGATACATCACCTATGAATTCTTATTTTCATGTGTTTCACACTGCATAGCCATCAGAAAACTAGTTTTTCTAGTATGTTTTATCTACCGCATTACCCACATGGTGAAACATACCTGGACATCTACTTCAGTTTCAAATAAATCTACATGAATTACCAAAAAGGACTATCGTTTTTCCTTTCAACAGCTTCACTATCTACCACAATTTTTTCCTAGACCTTTCTTTGACTTGTTGACATTTCCCTTTAGTTCTGTTAATATTCGAGGATATCAACTTCTTAACATAATCTGATGAGAAAAAGGGGAAGGCTGTAATAGGACACATCTCCGGGTTATGCTGAAATGAGTCAGATGAGTAGTCAAGTTGGAAAAGACAGAGAACAGTCTATATGAGATCTCAAGCCTACTCATACCAGTAGTCCCTCCAACAGCAACAGCAGAATTTAGCAATTCTTTCTAAGGACTCCTGCTATAGACAATGTTATAAAGAACAAATGACGCCAGCCCAGCTGAACCTGTTCTATATTTTGGGCTGCATATACCATGTTAAACCATGGGATTCTGTACTATTCTTGTCTGCCAATAGAAGTTTCAAGCAGCTCTTTGACAGAAGCTCTTAGAATAGGAATTAAAAAACCCTAATGTTTATCACTAGCAGCCATAATCAACCATCATTTCAAACTTCGCTGTCTCTAGGTGGTATATTTTTAGTTTCTTGGTGGATTACCAGAAATTTATCTTGGTGTTCTCACAAGTACTTCCCCTCAAAGACAGGCAAAAAGGAGGAAGGTGCAGAGGAAGCAACCTTTTAACTGCATCCAGTGTTCTGTATTACAAGTCTCCTCCTTTCTTTGACTCTAATGACATTTCAACATACTCTACTGTTCCAAAAAGAAGAAAAAAACAACCCAACAAAACAAACCTGCGAGAACCTGACGGTTTGCACAGTACTTTTTGCCTTTCTTCTTCATCTGGATTATAATATTATCACTACTTGCTCATCATGCACAGGGGTCAGCTCTGCATGTAACACTACAGGACTTTCATGATCTCTCCCTAGGAAACTGTAAAGTAAAACAGCAGTTTTCAAAAATAGCTCTTCAAAAAAACGCTCTGTTAAGAAACTAGATCCAGAGGTTTTTGCCCAATAATGCAAAACTCTGAAGTAAAAATAAAATCCAGACATTTTAGAGTTCAAAGTAATTACAGGGAAATTATTTTTGCTACCTATGAAGAAAAAAATTGATCTATATACATGAATTTTCAAATAAGCAAACAACAGACTCCAAGCCAGGAAAAAAAGTAATTGAGACTAAACTTTCACCTGTGGCTCGCTGAACTCAGCTCTTCACCCGAGCTGTCCTAACAAACCAATACCTAATCAAAAAAATTTTATGAAAGGTTATGGTTGCACATATTTACTAACCATAAGTCACTCACATAACACAAACATTTCAAAGTCAGGAAATAAAAAGATCATTTTTAAACCAACCAAAATATACTCAAGGGCAAAAGAACATTCAAAGTTTGCCCTCCTAGTGGACAATTATAACTGAATCATAGAGCAAGCAACCCTGTCCTCGTGTCCAGAAACACAGAAAGCCCCCCATCACATAACCCTGAGCTCACCGATTAAATATTCACGATCAAACCTTCTAAATCCATTATAGCTGCTCAGCCTAGACACTACACGCAGCATTATTCCCCTTCTGCCACCCACAGCAGGTACCAGCCATTTACAAGCACCTTTCAGAGAGCTGTGCCAGTGCCCCCACGGCCTGCATGCTCAAGACTGTTCTATTTGTTTTCAATAGCATTCAGTATTTCAGCGACAATTTCAGGTGCCTCTCACAACTTGCAAGGGAGATCTACGTTTTCTATTGCAATTGCTACTGAATGGAAAAGACAGGTGGTTGGTTATAAAACCACAGTAACCATTCTGACTCTCCCATTAATACTGAAGTCGTAAGCAAAGATAAAAGTTGCTGCTGGAAGCATCACCCATTTCCAGACCTGGTATCTGATTTTTTCTGTCACTTAATCACTTGATTTTCATATATTTTATCACATACTTGATATTAATCTTTAGAACTCTGAGGTGTTGCAGACGTACACGTGCCACAGGCACCCCTCTCCAGCTCTGTGTTTGTCTGCAGCAATGGCTCTGCTCAAGTTCCGCAGAGGTATCACCGCACTGAGGAGTTGTCCAGATTTCAGTCACATGAGAGCAAACTTGGACCGAATCAGTTTTAACTTCTCTTGTGACGACAGTTCCTCAAAGAACAATAGTTAACCCTAGTGGACTAAGATGAACCATGGGAACTGAGGAGTACATTTCTTATAAAACACCGCACTTTTAAAAGCCACACAAAAGAAAATTTATTTTAGCTATACCAACGACTTTTTTTCTTTTTTTTTGTTTTTTTACCAGACCTCACTGCCCTTCAGACCGCCATTAGATTCAGCAGTTCTGAAACTGCGAGTATTCTCATTTCCCTCCTGCTACACCGAATACCACCAAGCATACAGTCCAGTCTGACACTTCAGCAGATGAACAGCACTGACTGAAGCCTGTCACTGCATTATTTGCAAGCACTTACATTTGTAGCTTTACAACTGTGCTTCACCGCTGCCATGTTAATTCAGTTAACTGATGCCTTCTCTGAGCAAAGAACAGCTCCCCAGTCCAGGGGAGAACTGGTTTCGTTCTGCATACAAGTGACGACCAGGAGAGATCAACTGTTCTTAAATAAAAGTTTCACTAAGTCAAGCTACTGCTTGAATGGCTAATACAATATTCTGCTGTACAAAACATTTAACTGTGCATTCATTTTAGTAGAAGACAAGATATCAGGTAGAATTATATGACCTTCAGTAGCTTATATTAAGAGCTGGAAAAGGGACACTTGGGAGAGAAAACTAAGAAGCAAGGCGTGTTAAGGAGTGTTCATGCTGCCAAAAAAAAATTAAAAAAAAAGACAACTCCCCAAAACCACAGAATCCGTTAGTTGGACTCACAATTTTTCTGTTTATTTACCTTCTGATTAAGCCAGTGCCACAGCTTGTCAGTGGCAGGGGGAGATGGAAGAAAAGAGAAAAAAGACAAGAACACAGTGGAAAATTACTGAAAAATGCAGTAATAGACAAGGGAAGAAAAGCAATGAGAGGCAGGTATAGTCATCCACAGAATGAAAATGAAATTGTTCCAAACACAATGGTAAATTGCAATAGGAAGAAAAGATCGTAATTTCTGATGCAAGAATCCAGATTTTACCATTAACATGCACTTCTTGAAACGAAGGAGGATTTAACTAATAATACCAACTTTAACAGAGCTATCAGCATAACCTGGCAATTCCAGTTTAGCTATACTGAGAGCTAACATTTCAGATTTCAGAGCAGGACTTGTAAAAGTACTCTGAGAAGGGTGCTCTACTGAAACACCAAAACTTAACATGAGACACTTGTTTATTGCATTAATGCTCCCACTCAGGCAGTTTCCTAGGTATTTCAAAACACTCCTATTATGTCAACTACTGTTAAACAAACTTTATACAGTTTTTTAGTACCACATTCATATTACAACATTCACATTCAATGGCACAACATCAAATATGTAATTAAATCTGATACACACACAACAGCAAATTGTAGATCAAGTAAATGTATGGGTATCATATAATTTTATTGGTTGTGCAGAAGGCTGCTTTCACTTCTCAACAGACAATCTCTCCTTTTCTACTACAGTTATTTTTCCTTACTAATTCTCACCCATACTGCTGAAGTACACCCATTTTAGGACCTAGTCCATGTATGACTACACTTTTAATTCTAGCCATTAGTAATCAGTTAGCATCATAATCACAACAGTGACAAGCTTGAACATTATTATTCATCTGCATTAAGAGGTTAAGATCAAGTAAGCAAAATTTGTTTCTCCCTGAAAACAAGATCACTGAATGCTCAATAGTGTTTTCACCAGTCACCAGAAATTATATTAGTTCCCAATGAAAACAAAATGTAAGAACATTTCAAATTAAAAAAAATCTCAGAATGTTCATTAAGTTATATCAGAAGCAAGAAGCAGATTTACAAAGAAACATGAACATCAAGAAACATGAAAATAAAGTATGTCACAAAGCACCCAGTTTTACTAACTTTTACTACTCATGGAAAGAATGACAGTAATGGAAAGCAATGACAAAGCTTCAAAAGCCTCAAACTGACACTGTAGAATTGGTTTCCATTTTACCCTTCATCTACACAGTGATTTAACAGTGAAAAAAAAAGGTAAAGTTGTTCACTGATTCAACAACATACTTTTGCCTTTAACTTTACTTCTGCATATTAAAAACCACTATACATTAGGTTAATTTCAGAAAAAAAACCCTTAGATCTCCTGGCTGTATTTCTCCACTTTGCAACTTTAATATAACAAAAGCTAGAGCTCCATCGTTAGCCTGAGATTTTAGCAGAATGTGAAAGAAAGTATTTGGTATTCTTCTATAATTTCAGCCTCCTGAAGTTGAATGATAAATATGTTAACTAGCAAATAACATTATATGTCAAAAATAAACATTAATAAAAAATGATTGTTAAGACCATATTTGGGAGGCTCTACCTTCCTACTATCTCACCAACACTGATGTTTAAGTAGTTGTACAAATGTAATCAATCTACATTTAAAAACAGGCTACAGCTTAATTCTAATCTTCAAGTCATCCAAAATTAATAGGGCTACAGCCATTTTTCCAGTATTTTACTGGAAAACTGTTTATACAAGATCTTACATGTCTATGGAAGCATTTCCTAGAATACCATATGCACTGGTAGAGATTCTGCCTGTTTTCTGTGCTTGCTTTAACTACATGCTAAACTTGGTACCAGAAGAACCAAATCTTGACTTTACCCAAAGTCCAAACAATCTATTATGTATAAAATTCTAGTACGCTATACCTAGTAAAAACATGTAACAACTACATGATTCACTGTAGTCTATCAGAAAGCATGCATGCAAAATACTAGCACATTCTAATTAACAGAAGTCCAGTGCACGCAGTTGAGCAACTGCTTATGCTGCTGAATTCCCTCGCAAACTCTAATCAAAATAAAACTAAAGTCACCATGTTAAAAGACTACAGTCTTCTTTTTAAAAAAAGAAAATTATCAGTGAAGCAAATTATTAGTTCTTGACTGCTGATAAGAACACGTATGACACCACAGCTGTTTAGTTTTAAGACAACTTGATGGAACAGAAACCTCCCCAACTCTTTCCTCCAGAAGTCTCTCACATCTGACCCGCTGCACCTGCTGGCTCCACTGGGCAAATGCACAACCAGGCACTAATGGATACAGTCAGGACATCCCGTTTCCATCGTCCACATTTAAAGCTGGCCTGCACATACAGGCACAGCTTGACCTACTGTTCATAAAGAAAATGAAAAGCAATGCTCTACTTTCTTTCCTCTTGATCAGAACTGCTCTTCAGCTCAAATTTGTCTGCGTTTCCAAGATAACCAGAGGTTGATGAGCAGTGGGAAATAAGAGCTGTTCTTTTCTTAATGCTTTTATTTAAGAAACAGACATAATCTGTAAATCTCAAAGACTTGCATGCATGAGCAGTACCCTCCCATAATTTCTCAGAACCGATTGTTTTCTGAACCATCTACACTAGCCTCCTGAACTTCATTTGGGGAGAAAAAGATGTGCCACTCTAAGATGTCTTCCTCATCCTCACTACCTTTTACTCAAAACGAGAACTATTTCTGAATCGGGCATACCAATTTAGAAAGGCCAAGGATTACCACTAGATAATGGTGTGAAATGGACCTTGTCAATGGCTTGTTATACTTAGCTAAGAGCCCCAATATATCCTGATGCTGAGATTCAGCCTCCAATTAACTCAGTATACAGAAACCAAAAACAAAACAAAGAAACAAAGAAAATCACTGAGCAGCTTTAGCTCTCACGAAAAGGAAGTACAAATAAAATATTAAAAAAAAAATCTAATCACAAAGGAAACGATCCTTCGATCTTGGCTTCTCACATACACATATAAAAGGTAAGCTGTAACAATTTAGCCCATGAATTTCTACTTCGTGTTTGCATATTCTCACTTCCTCTTCAACAGTGCCTACCGAAGCCAAAACTTTTGGTAATCCAACTTAAATACAGCTCATCCACCCTTTCTGGAAAAAAAAAACAACTTGCAAGGATGTCATTTTCACTCCTTTCCTTTTCCTCTCCCCACAAAAACCACAATTGCCAATATCTTATGGCATTGCTTCCCAAATTCTCAGAGATAAGAAGCCTCCATGATCCTCCAATGCACAGAATAAGCTTATCCAGTAGAACTTAAAAAGATATGAAAGTATGGGTGTGATAAGTGTTATAAGATGACACATAATTCCAGTCACCCATGAAAAAGCCAGGTAAACTGTAATTAGAATAGGCACAAACGAGAACCACAGAATCAAGCAGAGTTTCAAGTGTCTGTCTTTCTTATGAAGGCTAGAAGAGCTTGAATTGCTTTAATACATACAGCACAGAGTCAGAAGGAATATGACTGTCATCTAAAAAATGGGGGGAGAGGGGAGACGTTGTGCCAACACTTCTTTTGCTTAGACAAGAACAACATGAATATAAACTGACCTTAGATACATTTAAGCTGAAGAGTGAGAAGTTCTGCTGCACATTATGACAAAAGCCCTACCTTCTTTAAAGAGAAAAGATTTAAGTGGAATTAGGAAGAATACTATATCATGCAGCTATGCAATACAAGGATACTAAACTTGACAACTCATGAAATGCAATACATACGATACTGTGTCTAGAGAGTCTGCTTACATACAAAACAAAAGCTTTTAATTAAAAGCTTTGTGTAATGTAAGCTTTTATCCTAACGTGAACTCTTTGGAAACCCCCTTTATCTTTCTCATAGCTGTGTTCTGAAAGGCTTTTCCTTTTCCGAATTCTTCCTCAATGAATTCTGTGAAACTGTTACTTATCTCCTGCAGCCATTTTAATGCTTTTGTTGACCTTCTGACAGTCGTCTACCCATCAGATCTGGCTTAAGCTCTTCCTTTTCCCGTAGGAATTCAGAGCTATAAACTGCAGACAGATCTGCCAAGGTACAGACGCTGTGACAAATGTACTTACAGGGTTCAGTTACAGAAACTCTGAAGTAATGGCTTTTTCTAAAGCAGAGAATACTTTAACAACACAGTTACTGAAAGCACATTCTTACACACTGGCACAGCTATTACAAACAAAATCATCTATCAAGTTAAGTCAAAACTTACAACTCCAAATGGAGGAGCCTTCACAAATTTATGGAGCTTTCCAACTCTCCAATTTGCAACGCAAACGTGGGGGAGAAGGGAGGGGAACAAAGAAGCCTTATTCTACGGCACTTCCCAAACACCATATCCCACGTACTACTTCCTTTACAGAGGGAAGCCTCCCTTCTGTACCACCGTGCCACTGTGTTCAACAACTATACTTCCACACAGTATAAACAAATGTGTTCTAACTAGCTCAGGCCCTACTTACAGAATAAAATAGGTTATGTTTTAAATTAAGTTTTCACAACAGAAGTATGTACACCACATCCTTCAGATTAAAGGTCATTAAGTTTAACTTTAAAATCTTTGTAACCAAGTAAGGTGACTGAACCATGAGAAGCCTGCCTTACTCAGATAAGGCATCCTCTAAAGCTAACCCAACATTTAAAAAGTCACTTGTGTCGAGCTTTGCATGTAATCATTTAACAAAGTTTAAACGCGTACTTAAGTGTGAATAGTGACAGAAGAGACACGGTTTAAAATACACCATAAAACAGATACAGTTTTACAAGAGAGACATGTCCATTAGTGACAGACATTTATTTTAGAATTAAAGCGTCTTGGCATACAGTGAACAGAGAATAAAACAAACTACCAGGCTGCTAAGGAAATAAGTAGAAATACCTTACTGTCAAGCTTTAGCATGACTCTTCCGAGCCCTCTGATGGGTCGTGGAGCAAGAGCTTCCTGACGTTCCTTTACAAAATTTTCAACAAGTTGCCACCAACTTTTGCAATGGTTTGCCATGAAGTTCAAAACTCCAAAATGAACTACGAGTTTTTTAAGGGCCCAAACTGTAACCACAAGAAGGAAATCAAGTATTAGACATTTCAGAGGAGCACCACAAGACTATGCATCTATACCATTCTGAAAGACCTACGAAGAAGTAAAAAGTTTCTTGAGTTTTATTTCCCCTTAGAAACACTTTCAAAATTTTCAAGTGGTTTTAGTACTGATCTCCTCATTCGCTTTACAGCCGTACTGATCCACATGGAATTTAGATGGCAGCAGAAGAAAGGTGCCTGCGCACTGCCTGATTATGCAGACAACAGACTTCAGCAAGGCCTGGGATAAGCAGGTGCCATTCCAGTTTCAGTGCAGTGGATTTATCACATCTTCACACACACAATGTCAGAGCACTACACATAAAATGCCACATTCAGAACTTCATGGCATGCAACACATAAAAAAAATTCTCAGCCTCATTTCTTAAGTTTTAGGCCTTCTACACTGTTAAAGTTGTATCTTTCCTTTAAAAGCTGACAGCAGCAGATCATGCGTAATTTCACGGTAAAGAAGTGTTCATTTAAACCTTCAACTTAAATACAACTACTGACTAATTTTGCTTTTAAACATCAAAAATATTGAGATCAGCTTTTTATCTTGGCTTGAAGATCATTGCACAAAGCTTCAGAAAAATCCACACTGCTCTTCAAAACCAGGTAATGGAAGATGTTTACAACTTTTTTTCCCCCAAAACAAAACATTTTGCTACCACAAATAGCTTTTCTCCAACTCCCCTAACATACACCCACTGTAAAATAAAGGGCGTCTTAACAACACCAGAAATGTGTAGCATTACAGTTACAGAAATAAAAGCTCATGTCCATTTACTGGCCATGAAATAAAGCCCAGAGACTTCTCCATAAGGCTTACATTTCCAGTCCTGCGATGGCACTGCTCTCCCTCACTTACTGAGTATATGTGCAAAACTTGTGAATCGCCACAATCAGGAACGGAAAACCAAAAAAGCACGATACATACGAAACTTTCCTTTGAAGCTAACAGACCTTTAACAGTCATGAAATATTTGCCATATTCTTTTTTTTATTCAACAAAATATTACACCACTTAAATCACCTATCTTCTCATCACTGAAAAGAAGAAAAGCAAGTAATCTTTCAAAGCCCCTCACAAATTTAGCATCAGAACTGAGGAGTTAATTAATTCATATGATAAACAAAGATTTGTATTACAACTGATTTTACTTGAGTACTGATGCAAACACACCACTCACAAAAACATCATTACAAAATATATCAACTTAAAGGATCAAAATTATTATATGTAGCAGTAATAGATAGGGAGGTCTCACAACCCAGTCCTGCCATGAACTACTGATACACAAACCTCTAAACAAAACCATACTGCATCCCCAAATACTGAAAACTATGGTGCTAAAGGAAAACAAAGTGAAACTATGAGTAACAGCATCGCATAATTCTCCTCATTTCTCCCTAATTTTTTTTAAACCAGAATTTACTAACAGTGAAGGTCACAGGTAGATCAAAACCTAGTCAGTATTACAAATTCTACTGACGCAGGAGAATAACTTTCTGTGAAAACACCAGCAGCATTTCTCCAATCATACCGTATTTACAGCAACATCTGATACTGAATTCCACATCATTACATTCAAGTGTACTTATAATAAAGCTTTTTTTTAATTACGAAACACTATTCTCCAAACTAGATTCATTACTTACTGCCATACATCAACACCACAATAATCCCCTTGTCCTCAAAAATTCGCATCATGCTGCTACCTGCATATGTGTAAAATGACATACACAGATGAAAAGGTTAACTTCTAACCTCCACAGGGCATTTCTCAAAGTTCCACAAGAGCCGATTATCTGCAAGCCACTTGGGTAATAGTTTACTTTCTTGTTCATGGGAAAGCTCATTCAACAATTTTGTGACTTTTTGTTTACTTACCCTCTGGCACCACCATGTGGCAAACATGGCATTTGTGCTCACGAAGAAGCAGAATGATCTAATAATCTTTCTACTAAAGATCATGTGGCAAACATACAAAAAAGGAGAAAATACACTGTAGTGCCAGCACCTTAACAGCCTTGCAGGTTGAAGTTTTGCACGATGAAATCCAACTCATGGTCAATACACAAACTGCTGCTCAGCAAAACCGGGCAAGCTTGCACTTTACAAGGTAGACAACATACCTGAAATGGCATTCTAACCTTCTGCTATTATTTAAAAGTAAGCATCTAAATAGTATCTTCTATAGTAACTTGAGGGTACACTCACTGCAAAGCTGATGCCAGGAGGTGCTGCAGTCAATCACACAACTGCAATCATATTAGGTTAAAAAGAGACAGGAGAGAAAAAGCTAAAGGAGGGCTGTTATTAGAAAGATATAAACAAAAGAGACAGGCTGCACAGCAAGAAATTCCAAGCATCTCCAGGAAGTAGAAAATGATCTGAACACTATTTTTAAAACCAAAAAAAGAATGCAACAGAACAAGCAAGAAAGATCTTAAAAAGAGACAATAACGGGATTCTCAGGCTCACAACACTGAACAACATGCTACAAGTGTTCCACAATTTCGTTTATTGCATAGTTTTTGAAATAAAAAGTCATTTTTTCATCTTTTCATTTTATGGTATAATTACAGTATGAATTTTTCCACTCTCTGCATCAAGCAATTTTAAAAGAGTATCTCAGTCTACTGAAGTACAAATGCATTCAGGGAAAAATGTTAAAGGTACCAATATAATTTTAATAATCTAAATGCTCCTTCATCTAAGTCCTGTCTACCAATATAAGGAACTCTAGTGAAATTAACATCTTTCTATCTAAGGTTTTAGGGGTGGGAGTTTTATTTTTGGGGGGTTGGGGTTTTGTTGGTTTTTTTTTTTTTTAACATACTAGAAGCATTCTCCTTAAAGTCTCAGAAGTGCTTAAAGTTATTACCCTCCTTAAACCTGAGAAGTTGCAAGGAAACTTGCTTTGTAAGTCTTCCTATTTTCCACTGCTAAATATTTTTAATATCCCCTCTAACAATCCAGGTTATTATCATTCACGCTCTGACACTTACTGTGATCCACTGTTCTAAATTTGGCTCTGTTCATCATTATACTGCCTTTTCATAATATTTTTGTAGTGAGCTAGTCATATTCAGTTCTATGCCAAGAAAAAGCACTTAATGGTCTAGCGTCACTGCTAAAGCAACAGGTCACAAATCTTCTCAAAATTAATTTCTATTTTGGCATGCGTTTACTGTTAAGGTAGCTAATTTACACCTAGTAACTGGCAGCAGGAGTATTCATCCATTTCAATTACAGATACGCACTTTAATTCAGATTTGTGGGGCTGAAGTTTAAAACTACTCATTGTTGTCTGGCTAACAGCAAAACTATTGCACCCATTTTTCCTCCCCTCCAGGCATGTATTTCTAAATACCCCTTCACTTCGCAGTAAATTAAGCCATGTAAGCCCTGCTTCTAGTAAGTCTTAAAATTTATATTCTAATCCTTTTATCATTTTTATGATGCATTTCTGAGCTACATCCAACCTGCCGTCGCCATTTCCCATGATGTCCAGACACCAAAACTGGGCAGCTTCCTCTGTAGCAGCTACACCGGAATGAAATAAAGATCAAACTCCCCTCTCCTCTAACTCTATATTCAGCAATTTATGTGCCTAACCATCGCGTTACCCTTAGCTGCTGCTACAGTGCCACAGGCAGATGTGCAACTGTTCCTTTCACCACGCCTTTCGGAGCTCAGAGCCCTTCCAACCCGTGAGCACGGCCCCCCAGTTGTGATTTCCACATTTCCACAACTAGATGGTTTACAATGGCTTTGTGTATTGGGGGTTTTGGTAGCAGGGTGACCTTCATGGGGAGAGACCAGTTCCAGATGGCTCCACAACAGACCCACCACAGGCCAAAGCTGAGCCCATCAGGCACAGACACGGTGCCTCCATGAAAATGTATTTAAGAAAGGACAGAAAACACTACAGAGGAAGAAGAGGAGGGAAAACAGAGAGAGCAAGTGAACAGAGAGGAAGAGGGAACAGAGGGAGGCACAAATACAGGCTGGCTGGAAAACGGATTGAGAGCAGCCCTGAGGAGAAGGACTTGGGCGTGCTGGTTGACAAGAAGCTCAACATGACTCCGCAACGTGTGCTCAAAGCCCAGAAAACCAACCATACCCAGGGCTGCACCAAAAGCAGCGTGATCAGCAGGTCGAGGGAGCGGATTCTGCCCCTCTACTCTGCTCTGGTGAGACCCCATCTGGAGTCCTGCATCCTCAGGAGCCCTCAGCACAGGGAAAGACATGGAGCTGTTGGAGCGGGTTCAGAGGAGGGCCACA
>Ga0181612_182069_pt1 | contig 22488 bp, 12 predicted proteins | sample HoacroProtozoa21_FD_119630 | JGI IMG/M metagenome (GOLD analysis project Ga0181612, IMG submission 119630) | Hoatzin crop microbial communities from Cojedes, Venezuel. Combined Assembly of Gp0051906, Gp0051904, Gp0051908
AGTCTGATCTATCTATGCGTACGTACCGCAACATTTAGTTTATTTCCCTGGTTTTGGGTGGGGGCGGAAACTACGGCGCCTTTTCTCCAATACAAGGTTTTCATCTTCCTCATCCTCTTCGGCGGATAGGATGGTAGGATTGCCGCCACTAACCTTTCTGAGATCTTCCTCAGAAAGTTTTTGTTTTCTTTTTTCTTCTTCTGACATAATAAAAAATATTAAATGTTAATGATTACAAATATAAGAATTCTTTTTGAAGAGTAAGAGCCACGATATCGTCCGGCAATTCTATTCCGGTAAGGATTTCCATCGCCATTCTTTCCCCGAAAGTATGAAGGTTATTCACTTTCATCATATCCATCTTGAGCAACCACTCAGATACGCTCGCCGCCTCTTTTTGAATGGTCTGTTCATCGGCATCAGGGAGCCTCATTCGAGCGGCCACCTCGCCTGCGGCATCCAGTAAATCTCCAAGACAATCTACCCTAACCACTTTATTTTCAGCGTCATAGCCGATTTTATCGCCATCCTTCGCTATAGTGGTTTCCACGCCAAATTTGCGAAGAAACAGAGTAATCCTTCTGGGTAGAGGTTTTAATAGCATACGAGGAGCGACGTGCAATACTTGCCAAAAAAGTTCATCGGTGATTGTGCCAGGCCCACGCTTCATCGCCATCAGATAATCCTCGTGGTCGCCATCAACCTCCTCAAAACCATGGTATTTATAAAAGAGATAGCGCTGCATCCTTCTGTGCTTGTCGGCGGGAACCGCATCGCTAAAAGGGGATTCGGTAGACACAATTTGCGGCGCTCCTTTGACGAAGTTGGCAAAGACATCCAGCATTTGTTTTTCGTAGCCCTTGCCACGCATGTCGCCGCATATCGCTAAATAAGAGCCAAAATGAATTTTGGAAACGAAACGAGTAGCGGAAAGTCCCACGAACACATCCCCGTCGTACCAAGCCAGAACATTGTTAATGCAAACGTCGTTAAGCTCCAAGAGCTCTTCCAACGAAACTCGTTCATCTTCCGGAAAAGCTCTATTGTAAAGATCTATAAACTCCTGAGGAAAAGGAGTTTGTTTATCTATGCGAACGTAGCGCATCATTGTTTTTTCTTCAAATATAAGAAGAAATTATTTATTACCAATCCCAATAGCAGGGGAAAGTGGGTTCGGTGGTTTTTCCGGCTTCGAGGCGGGTGTCGCGGATGTAAGAAGCTGCCTTGCCGTCTATAAACACCTGAGCCTTAATGCTTGCCTCATCCGAAATTTCGAACGGCCCGCTGTAAACGGTAGATTCTGCGCTGGGATCAGACCCGTCGAGAGTGTAGAGAATGTTGCCGTCGGCCTGCTCGCAATCCATATAGACCATGCTGCGGCCGTTGCCCAGGGATTCAGCGGTGATTTTGGGGTAATCGTGCAGGTCGTAAGCGTTGATGCCCCGCTCCGCAATCTGGTCGCGATGATATTTCATGCGGGCCTTAAATCCTTGCCAATCAAGCTTTTCGGCAGGAGTCCAAGCAAGTTCTCCAACGGCAAGAATCCTGGGGAAAATCATATATTCCAGATGCTCGGGGCTTTCGATATACTCGGTCCAAGCGCACGCCTGTACCCCAATCACATTATCTAGATTCTCGGGCCTAATGAAACCCACTGTATCGCTGTAAACCCTTTTCGACTGAATCAGAAGCTCGTTTGCTGCCGTTTCTTCGGGGCTGGAAGGCTGGGGGTTAAAGCCATACATCTTCCAGATGGGGGAGTAACCACCCATGGCCTTGCGCTCTTGAAGCGGGTCTGCCTGATACCAATCGAGGTAGAGCACTTCGCCCGGGCACATAACGGTCCTGTATCCCTTATTGGCCGATTTAATGCCATTCTTCTGCCCTCTGTATGAATAAGATATGGCTGTGGAGTTAAGATTGGGGTCGGATATTATCTCGTCCCAACCTGCCATTGTGCGGCCCTTGGATTCCAGAATTTTTTGGATGCGCTCGATTAGATAAACCTGAAGTTCGTCGCAGCCTTTCATGCCCTTGCTCTTCATAAGTGCCTGACACTTAGGGCAAGAGGCCCAATCCTTACGGGTAGCTTCGTCGCAGCCGATGTGAATTGTCTTCGATGGGAAGATTTCCAGCACCTCAGAAAGCACAGCGTCCGCAAACTTGTAGACATCTTCATTCGCAGGGCAGAACTCTCCGTGCCCCACGCTCTCACCAGTGCAGGTAAGCTCTGGATAACCGGCGAAGACAGAGCCCGAATGGGCGGGGAATTCAATCTCGGGAATCACGTTGATATGGAGTTTGCTTGCATAAGAGACAATCTCGCGAAGTTCATCCTTGGTATAATAGCCTCCGTAGGCCCCAGGGGCATCTTTTGAGCAGAAAGTGCGAGCCTTGCGAACATACCAACGAGTCCAATCGCTGTCTGTACGGTAGGCCCCCTTTTCTATCAGCAGGGGATAGGCATCGATGGGTATTCTCCAGCCGCAATTATCGGTCAGATGGAAATGGAAGTTATTGAATTTATAGCGAGCCGCCTCATCGAGGAGCTTGAAAATCTCTTCTTTAGGGAAGAAATGGCGGGCAACGTCAAGATGGAATCCACGGTAGCTGAAGCGGGGGTAGTCGGTGATTGTGGCGCACTTGGCCTTGCCCCCTTTGGTCAGCTGCGAAAGGGTCTGTTTGGCGTAGAAGGCCCCCGCCTCGGTAGCGGCCTCAATCCTGACTCCCTTGCGAGTAACCTTAAGCCTATACCCCTCGTTTCCAAGCTCTTTGGTGTAAGCCTCGTTAAGGTCAAGTGCAAGGTTGTCAGGATTACCGCACCACCCTTCGGTAAACACCACGTCTACCGGCTCGGGCAAGAGAGCGGGTAGCTCATCGCTAGCCATCCCCTTGCACGAAAAGGTGAAAACCAAAACAACAACTGCTATGAATAGCCTTTTTAACATTTGCCTATTATTCAAATTCCACATCTACATTCCCCTCTACCACAAATTCCTCCCCCGTGGAGGTGATGGGGTGGGAGTTGTAAGTTAAATTTTTAATATGTAAATCACTGATAGTGTGCTGGTTGGAGTTGATATAAACAGCGGGATAGTTACACCCCTTGCTATCTAGGATTGTAAAGTTCTCGAGACGTACATTGTTTAGTGTGCAAGTGCCGTCCATGCTTGCGTTCTGAAGTATACCAACATTGCGGCCGGAAGCTGCGATGTTGTCAAATACTAGATTTCTAGCGGTGATATTGCTCATATTATTTGCTGTGCCCTTGGCCCAGGAATAATCGGGAGATGCATACTGGCAGATGGCAAAGCCTGCCCTTACATCGGTGGTGCTGGGGCTTCGGGTGTTCTCCAGAATAATGCAATCTTCGATGATTACATCATGGATATAGCCCGAGTTGTAGTTTTTATTGCCGTTCTCCACGCCAATCATGATACCGCCGGCATAGTCATTCCAAATTAAATTGTCGTGAACATGCACGTCATAGAGTTCGCAAACAGGGTCAGCATTGTGCCTTACCTTAAGGGTGATGCAATCGTCATAGTTGCGAAGGAAGCAGTTTTTAACTTCAACGTCATTGCTGCAAACAATGTCTATTCCATCGCCGTTCAGAATCCAACTAATTTGGTTTATGCCGTCAATCGTTACGTCGCTGTAATTGTATACCGACACGGTCCAGCTAGGGCTATCAATCATGGTTATATCCTTGATGGTCAGGCCAGTAAGGGCTGCTCTATCGGGGTTACAATTCACCAGAATATCACCATAGCTATAGGTTTCGCCCCAGTGGCGAAGCTTCTGTCCGCTAAGCACGCCATGTCCTGCTATGGTACAGTTGCTGCCATTGACCACAACCTCGCCATAGACCGTTGCGCCATAGTCAATATATAGAGTCTGGCCTTCGCTGAGGGTAATGGTGCCCGCATTGTGCTGCCCTGGGCCATAGTAAATAACTCCATTTCCACTGGGTTTATTGGTATCTGGGCGATAGGGCAGTAGGAAGAGATTGTGATAGCGGTCGCCATCAAATTCCACACTAAGTTTGCGTTGCTCGTATGATGGAATGGTGAACTCTATAATATCGTCATCCATGCTTGCCGCAATATTGTAGGTGCTTGGCCTGATATCTACCGAACCTATGCTTCCACTACGCTTCTGAATTTTCATCTTAACAGGTCCATCGAAAGGAGCTTCAAAGATGGCATAGCACATAGTGTCTCTGAGCGCTCTGGAATTGTTCCAGTCGTTCCAAATATAACCATGATGCTCATCCGCATTGGAACAAAGGGCGTTTTGTACATTTACACTGACCCACTCGCCATCGGTATCCTGGTAGTATACATTGTAGTAGGCATTCAGGTTTTCGTAGGTTGTACTTTTGTCGACAAGAGCATCAACGCTAGAGTAGATTTGTTCGGAAGTGCTTGTATTACTATAGTTTACCCCGATTTTGCCACTTGAGGACACATTGCTGAAGTCTATGTTCAAATTAATGTTGTCTCCTTTGTTGATACCCTTTTCGGTGGAGATTGGGCAAGTTACATTCCCTACCCTAAAGTGCAAAATCACCTCTAGTTCTTTTCCTACGGGAAGAATGTTAAAGCTGCCATTCGATGTTCCAAGAGGGATTCTAAGGGTATCGACCTTGCTTGTGTTCCCGTTGTAGGGAAAGTACTCAACAACGGCATCTTTCAGAAGGATATCCAGACCTTCAAAGCTAGATGCGGAAGATGTGTAATCTACAGAAATAGAGCTTGTTAATGGCTTTAGGTCTTGCTCTGTGAATTCGCTGCCGGAGACCACGTCCGCCCAACAGGAGTAAATCACAGGAAGGGTGCTTAAATCCTCGCCATAACCCAAATAGTAATCTTCCGCTTTGGAGCCTGCCCTTAATGACGAAAAGTGTACTTTTGAAATGTCTGGAGAGGTTACAGTGGCTACTCTATTGGTCTTTGCGGGGTCCTGTTTTGGAGCATCGTTGAAAGAGGCCAACTCTCTGATATTGCTGCACTTAGCTTGATAAAATTCGTATAGTACGGCATCCCATGTAACCATCACATCGGAAGTGTAGAGGGGATTCTGGGTGTAGTAAACATCGATTTGCTCACCCGAAGCCACCTCGCTCCGATTGCAACCGGCAGCAAGGGATAGTAGTATCAATAGTGTTAGCAGCATATATCTTTTCATTATATTACCAACCTTCGTTCTGGATTAAGTTCCCATTCTTGTGGATTTCAGAGTCAGGGATAGGATAGAAATTCATCTTATCTTGCCATAACCTGCTCTGTACAAGAGTCTTAGTAGCACTTATGCTACTATCTGCCTGCATAGTAAGATTAAAGCCATAGAGTTTGGTGGTTTCCGAGCCAATCTTCCAACGTCGAATATCCCAGAAGCGCTGGTCTTCAAAGGCAAGTTCAACCCTGCGTTCGTTGCGAAGTAGTTTTCGGAACGCATCGGCACCTAGATTCGATGACACGGGCTCCAAACCGGCTCTAGCCCTAACCATATTCAGCGCTTCCGCAGGGCTAAGGGTGTAGTTTACATTGCTTATGGAGCCGGTAAAGTTCGCTCTCCCGCTAGCTTCAAAAAGGGCTTCCGCATAGTTCAGCAGCACTTCGGCATATCTATAAAGCGGCACAACGTGCTGATAGCTGGTGGTGTTGCCCACGGTGAAAGATGTTTCTTCGCGGATAAATTTGCGAAGATAGAATCCAGTTGGGCTGGCTCCAGTCTTGGGCTTACCATTGTCGCCGCCATAGTAAATCTGCAAAGGCTTGCCTTGTAGGGAATCTCCGTTGGCATAAATTGTTTTTGCAAGACGGCAATCACCATCCTCGAAACATTCAACCAGATTTAGACTGGGGCAGGTTCCGGAATTGCCACCCTCTATACCGATGGGGTAGTTTGTGCCCTCGAAGGTGTTGGAAGGTGTCTCATACACTGCGAAAATCATCCCAACGGCATCGGTATTGTTTACAACATTCTCATCTTCCAAAGAGTAAACTCCCGAATCAATAATCTGCTTGCAGGTTGCGGCGGCATTGGCCCAAAGTCCGGTTTCATTGGTGTTGTTGTTAAGGGGAGATGCCAGATATAGCTGGGTTCTTGCCTTGATAGCCCTGGCGGCTCCTTTGGTTAAACGGGCAACCTCTCCAGCGTATGTACCTGCATAGGTGTCGGGTAGCATAGGAATAACACCGTCAAGCTCTTGAATAATCCATTCGGCGGCCTCTCTGTAGGATACTGGGGTCAGGCTATTCACCTCATCCATTGTATAGCTGCGGTCGGCAATAACTATGTTATTGTAGCGCTTTAGAAGTTCGAAGTGGAACCAAGCCCTAAGTGCGGTAATTTCGTAAGGGTAGCCCTTTAGTTGTTCCATCTTCTCCTCGTAATTCTCAACGTAGATGGATGCAGGAAAATCGGTAGGGGCATTTTCTAGATAGTAATTTGCCGCAGCAATTGCACTATAAAGGGTGGACCATTTGTCGTCGATGGTGTTTGTTCCCGACCAAGACCCATCGTAGTAGGTCTTAATCGAGTTGTTTTCCCAAGCGTAAACCGCATTGTCGGTAGCGGCCTCGCGCATTACTCCACCAACATCGGTAAGGTAGTCATAAACGTAGCTGTAGACGTTCGTAGCCACCATTTTGGTGTTTTCAAAGGTGCTGAACTGATATTCCTTTGACTGGTAGTCCGACTCGCTTTCATTTAGCAAATTACACGAAGCGAGGCAGACCAGAGTAGTTAATATGCAAAATATCTTTTTCATTAGAATGCGCATTTAAGTCCGAGTTGGAAGGTTCTAAGCGAAGGGTAACCAACACTAACATATTCGGGGTCAAGAATCTTAATCGAGTCAATCGAGAAGAGGTTATTGCCCCTAAAGAACACCCTGCACGACGACATTTTCAGTCGTTTTACCAAATTTGGATTGATGTCGTAGTAAACATAGAGGTTGCGAAGCTTGAAGAATCCTCCCTTTTCCATCCACAATGTGCTGTTGGCAAAGTTGTTATTGTTGCTAAGAGTAGTTAATCTAGGATATTTGGCGTTTGTATTGGTGCTGTTCCAATAGTTCGACAGATAATACTGGGAAATATTGTGCGCATCGTTATACAAAGGCTGGAAGATGCTATCGAGATTAGTGTACACATAGCGTCCCGCAACTCCGTTGAAGATGGCCTCAAATCCAAAATTCTTGTAGCTGGCACCAAGGGTAATTCCATAGTAGAAGTTGCCCAGAGACCCATTATTGGTGTAAGAATAGTCGTATGAGTCGATTCTTCCGTCACCATTGAGGTCTTTGTACTTAACATCACCAGGTTGAACGGATGCTACAAGAGTGGATTCGGGAACCCCTTCTTTAAGACTGCCGTCCGCATTAAAGTCGCTCTCGGTATAGAATCCATCGGCGGTGAGGGCATAGAAGCTGTCTATGGCTCTTCCGATGCTGCTCATATAGCTATAAGGTGTATATTCCTCGGTTCTAGCTTTAATCTTATCCTTTGTGTATGAGAGATTTACACCGGCTTTATAGTTGAAATCACCTACATTCTTGTGGTAGTTTGCGGCAAATTCCACTCCCTTATTTATAACTTCGCCATCGAAGATGGTAGGGAGTCCTAGACCTATAACGGAGGAGTATTTACCGCTAGCGTCGGTCATAATATTCTTGCGATGATTGTAGAATCCGTCGAATTGAACAAATAGATTATCGAGAAGGATTGCCTCAATTCCAATATCTGCCTTGGACTCTATTTCGGGTTGAATGTAGGATGAAGGGAGGTCTCCCTGTGCTAGACCAGAATCGGTGGTGGTGCCAAAGAAAACATAGCTTCCGCCACCGCCGTTGAACTGCTTGTCCATATCGTAGCTAAGACGACCATCAAAGCCGGTTAGGCCAAAGGAGGCCCTGAGTTTCAGGCTATTAAGAGCGGCGGGAGCATTAAACCAATCTTCCTTTGAAAGCAACCAAGCGGCACTTACAGCAGGGTACAGGCGATATTTATGTTTTGACTGAAGTCTTGCGCTGCCCGAGTAGTTTAGAGTGGCCGTTGCGAAGTATTTACCCGCATAGTTATAAATGCCGTTGAGGATAAAGTCGCGATTAGCACTGAAGTTATTGGCTCCACGATACTTTATTTTGGATTCGTCGTAGATGAAAGCCGCATTCAAGTTGTGGTCTCCCCAGCTATGGTTGTAGTAAACCTTGCCCCAAATTGTGTAACGCATGAATTGGGTGGAAAGATAGGTGGAGAAGGTCATCTGTGAATCGGTACCGTATGAGGTGTAGGTTCCGTTATAGTCGTAGTTGTAGTACTGATAAGACATTTGACGGGTGTCGGCTATATCGGCGCTATTATCATAGGCTATTCTGGCTTCGACTCCAAGGCCATCTACAAGCGCATCTAACTTTTGGTCTATGCTAAGGTCTGCAAAGAGTGCCCGCTGAAGTGTTACGGTGTAGCCATCTGCCTGCTGCTCGGCAAGTGGATTGGAGAAGTTGGTGCTTCTTACCCAATATCCGTCCTTGGTTATAGGGAATGCGGCGGATGGAGTGTTATACATGGAAGATAGAGAGGTGCCCGCAATGGGGTTGTTGTGCTGCATGATTCGGCCAGACATGTTTAGCTTCACCAAAGTAGTGGGGGTCATCTGAATATCCAGATTGGCCCTAATCTTCAGGGAAGACATTTCGCTATAGTTCAGTAGGCCATTATTTCCGTGGTAATTGGCGTAGATGAAGTATTTGGCTTTGCTGTCGGCCCCATCTATCGAGAGGTTGAGGTCGTGGTCCATGCCGGCACCACGCAGTACCTGTTTGCGCCAATCTACGCTGGGAACCTCGAGGCTTCCTGTGTATCGTGCATCCAGCCCGTCGTTGGCCAGAGCCTCGTTAACAGCGGCGGTATACTCGCTCGAAGTGGCCATTTTGGGAATGCGGAAAGGAGTCTGTACGCCCATGGTATAATTGGCCTTGAGTGAAAGACCCGACTTGTTTTTACCTCTTTTTGTGGTAATTAGAATCACACCATCGGCACCCCTGTTACCATAGAGGGCGATAGCGGCGGCATCCTTAAGCACGGTTATATTCTCCACCTCCTCAACATTGATATAGTCGGGAGAGCGCTCTATGCCATCGACAAATACAATTACGGAATTGCCGTTGAAGGAGCCTGTTCCTCGAACATAGTACGATGGGCCATTGTTCCAAGATGTGTTCTCTCCCTGCGTTACTTGCAGTCCGGGAATAAGGCCATAGAGATTGTTCATTACGTTGAATGTCCCGCTTGTGGCGATATTGCCGTTGTTCACAGCGTCTGCCGCAATTGAGGATTCAGCCTTTGAAACACTGATGCCATAGCCCAAATCTAGGGTGTCGGATTGGGCGTAAATAGCTGAGCCAAAGGCTATAAAGGCTAATATTGTTAGAACTGTCTTTCTCATAACTGCTACCATCCTGGGTTCTGTACAAGGCCGTAGCCCTTATTGATTTCGTCTGAAGGGAATGCACTTAGATACCATTTACGGCTGAAGTTTTTCTTCCAGTATCTTTCGGGCTCTGCCACAGGTTCGCTGAAGCTGAGTACGAGAGTGCTGTCTGATACGTTTCCGCTCTTTATACGGATACGAATACCATAAAGGTCTTTCTTGAAGATATCGTCGCGTTTCCAACGAATAATATCGAACCAGCGAACTTCTTCGAAGCAGAATTCCCTGGCTCTTTCGTCTAGAATTTCCTGACGTAGGGTGGCATCGCCAACCAACGAACATTCGGGATAGGAAGGTAAGGTCTCACCTTCGTGCAAGCTCTTCAGTAGCGTTTCGGTCATGCCTGGCAAGCCCACTCTAATGCGGGTCTTGTTAAGGTAGGTGATGGCTTCTTCCTTACGTCCTAGCTCGTTAAGTGCTTCCGCATAGGCCAGATAAATCTCTGCCAGACGAATATAGGGGAAGTTTGCGGGCTTGTAATGATAAGTGGCGTAGGTGTAGTCCCAGAAGAATTTGCGTATGGCAAAACCACTTGCGTAACGTGGATTGGTCTCGGCATCGTGCTCTCGACCGTCAATCCATGTCTCGGCGGGTCTATCTTGGAAGTGGTCTCCCGGAATCATAACGGTCTCGCAAAGTCGAGGGTCTCTTCCCGTGAAGGGGTTGTCGGTGATGGTACCTGTGCCATCATGCTCTGCAATCCAAGTGCGGTAATCGGCCTTGGTGCCGTCAGCATTGGGGAACATGTCCACAAAGTTAAGAGTAACGCAGCCTCCACCATAACCGCGACCGGTATTGCCGTAATCGCTGGAAGGTCCAAAATAGAATCTATGGTAGAGGTCTCCGAAGTAACGCATTGTGCGGCATGTGCCAATGAGGATTTCGTGATTGGCCCTGTCGGCAATGGCGTGGGCGAAACCCCATCTGTAGGCTTCAGTGGATTCGTTACCACCATTGTCTACAAGATAGTACCAGTTTCCGTTCTTTTGGTTTTCGTCGATAAAAGCTTGGCAAGCATCGGCAACATCTTGCCAGCGACTAGCCTTGTAGTCTCCAAGCCAGGTCATGAGTGGAACATCGGCGGAATTAACCTTGTCGGCATTGAAGGAAGTGGGGGAGTTGGGCTCCATAAATGGCTCTGTGGCATTGTACATAGGGCTTGCCAGCAACAGAAGCACTCTTACCTTAAGTGCCATGGCCGCTGCCTTGTTCCATCTACCGTCGTCGGTGTCGTCGAGTTTCCAAGGCAGAATCTCGGCGGCCTCGTCGCAAAGGCCCAGAATAAAGTCTGCTACTTCTTGAACGGTTTTACGTGAGAAGTCAACACTACTTTGGTTGGCAGCATCAACCGCATCGTAAAGAATTGGAACCCCACCCAGATGCCTTAGCATCTCGCTCATGTTGGCAGCGATAATCATTTTGGCCTCGGCCTTGCGGCGAATCTTCAGGTCGTCGCTCATATCGGGCACCCTATCTACGTTGTTAATGTAGATGTAGGCCCTTCTGATTCCACTCCACATACCCTCGGCCACGGGGTCATAACCAAACTTTGTACTGAAGCTATTTGCCTCTGTCTCAGCATCATAGTTGCCCGGGTAGTACATGCCGTACACGCCTCCCCAGGTGCAATGGCTCTGAATGATATCGGTAATTGCGTCGAGGTTATCCCAGCCTAGACGATTACCAGCATTCTGAAACTCATAATCAGTGGAACCGTCGTTGATGTGCATGGCAAATCCACCTCTAAGAGTGGCGTAGGCTGCGGTTAGAGCTCTATCCGCATAAACTTGGCTAGAGAAGATGGTATCAATGGTAACATCTGTTCCTGGGGCTTTCTCCAGGGATGCGTTTCCAAATTTTAGGTCGCTGCAGGAGAAGAGAACTGCTCCTGTAACTGCGGCTACAACTATATATCTTATATATCCTTTCATCTTAGAATGTCAAATTAATACCCACATTGTAGATTCGGCTGTTTGGATAAGCGTAGGAATAGCTGCTCGAACCACCGGTAAGTCCCTCTGGGTCAATGTCGATGTTGGCGAGCTCCGAGAACAATGTGAGAAGGTTGTAACCATTGATGTATACCTTTGCGGTGTTGATGCCTGCTTTCTTAAGCCAAGGCACGCCGTTGAAGGTGTATGAGAATTCGGCTGTTTTTAGCCTCAGATAAGAGCCGTCCATCAACCAAAGTGAGGAATCTTGTTCGTTGTGGCTCTTGTTAGAGAAAGTCAGGCGGGGGAAACGGGCATTTTCTGTATTTCCGCTGTAATATCTCCCGTCGGCTAGATATTGAAGCAGAGCCCTGGAGTTGGTTGTACCAAAGGAGCTGCGATATTCACCGGTGAGCATACGTGATGCGTTCATTGCACCTGTCCACTGCATGGAGAAGGCAAAGCCTCTCCAACTTAGGCCACCCACCAAACCAAATACATAGTCTGGTCTTGAACCATAACCAAACCAAGTGCAGTCATTACCGTTTATAACGCCATCGTTGTTAAGGTCTTTGAAAAGGGCATCTCCCGGTTTAAGATTACCCGATGACATGGTGGGAAGCCCACTAACGAGGGTTCCATCGGCATTGAAATCGCTCTCTTGCAGGAATCGGTCAAAGATATAGCCATAGTTCATACCAGTGCTTCTGCCTGTCTGGGCCATATATTCCTCATTCTTAGGAGATTCGTCCATATAGGCAATCTTGTTCTTGGAGTAGGACATATTGGCGGTCAGATTGTAACTCACTTCTTTGCCAATGCGGTCATTCCAACTTAGTGAGAGCTCATAACCATGATTGTCTACGATGCCAAGGTTGATTAGAGGAAGTTGAATGTCTGTAATCGAAGGCAGGGTGTTACGTGTGGAGAGAATATTGGTTCTGTGCTCGAAGAAGACATCGGCTGTGAAACCGAGTCGATAGTTAAACATCTTGAGGTCTAGACCATAATTCTGCTTATAACATTTTTCCCATGTTACGTCCGAGTTTCCAACGGTATTTTCCTTGGCATCATAAAGCATATTCCAAGAATCTCCTGTGCCAAATTGATAACTACCTTGTGAGATGTAAACACTATGTTGTCCGTCCCAAGAGTCGGGAAGATACAGAAAGCGCTCTCCAGCATATTTATCGTTACCCACAACACCGTAAGATGCGCGAAGCTTGAGGAAATCAATGAGATTTTGCTTCTTCATAAACTTCTCTTCGCTAATAATCCAACCCACTGAAGCTGAGGGGAAGAATCCATAACGCTTGCCGGGGGCAAAGTTTTCACTGCCGTTATAGCCTGCGTTCACGTCGAGAAGATATCTCTTTTTATATGAATAGGTTGCTCTAAATACATAGCCTACATAACCTGTAGGTATATCGGTGTACTGCGAAGGGTAATAGGTCTTCGACTGGTTGTATAACAGGAGCCCCGTTACATCGTGGTCGCCAAAACTACGTGCGTAGTTGAGGCTACCCTCGAGATACCAGTTGCGGCCATGACCACTCCAGTCGTAGTAAGACATGGTTTCTTTTAGACCCGATACTCCATCGGTACGATAGACTATGGTATTATCGAACATTGGATCGTCAATGCTAAGTCCCGGAGTTTTGATGCTGCCGAGATAAACAGGTACCATGACACTGTCGGAGCCCTTGGGGTCGCGACTTGCGGTGACATAGTAATTGGAGTTGTACGAACCTTTGATATTGGCACTCAAGCCCTTCAGGACCATATCTAGCCCTTGATTTAGGTTGAGGTCGAGGTTCAGCACATTGCTCGTTTGATTTGTGTATCCCCAGTTATAATAGAGGTCAAGTCCACTAAGTAGGTCTCCCAAGGGGATATATTTGTTGTTGGGGTTGTAGATGTATACTCCGTCCACGAATCCGGGGCCGGCGAAAGGTACACACCACATGATATTTTGCCAGATAGAGTAGTTTTTAGGCTCTCTGGTAACTCCTACACGTCCGCCAATGTTTACACTAAGCTTGGTGGTGGGAGTGATATTAGCATCAATGTTTGCCCTATAGTTGAAACGGTCGTAGAGGAAGTTGGGGTTGTAATTCTCATAGTAGCGTTTCATTAGACCATCTTGATGCAAGTAGCCGAGGGAAACGAAGTAATGTAGGTTCTTGCTTCCTCCCGAAATGGTCATGTTATGGTGAGTTTGCCAGGACAATTTTTTGAAAATATAATCTTCCCAGTTTACGTTAGGGAACATTATAGGGTCGGCATTTGTCCTGAACATCTCGGTGATATAGGGACTAAAGGTTAGGTTGTCGTCCGATATGCTTGGGTTGTCGCCACGCTGAGCTTCGGTGTAGAGGGTAGCGTAGGTGTAGCTATCCACGGTCTTTAGCTTACGAAGCGATTGGGTAAGTCCAAAGGAACTATCTACGGTGATTCGGGTTGCGCCTTCTTCGCCCCTACGGGTTGTTACCAAGATAACGCCGTTTGCGCCCCTCACACCAAATACGGCGGTGGAGGCGGCATCTTTTAGCACGGTTACACTTTCAATCTCGTTGGGGTCCATCTGGAAGAATGACCTTTCGACACCATCTACAAGGATTAGCGGCTGAGAGGCACTTTCAGTGAGGGAGCCTGTTCCACGTACGTATATTTGTGGGTCTTCGGCGCCAGGCTGACCCGACATTTGCACTGAAGAAATACCTGTCACGGCACCCGCCAACGCATTTGCGGCACTTCCACTAGGGGATTTGAGCAGGTCTTTGGTGTTAACCGAAGCGATGGAACCGGTTACGGTCATCTTGCTTTGGGTACCGTATGCGATTACCTGCACCTCATCCAATTGCTGAGCGTCGGTTTTGAGTTTTACAATCATGCCATTGACTGCCGAAACATCTTGGGTTTGATACCCGACAATACTTACCTCCAGCACTGTTCCCGAAGGGACGTTGAGTGTGAAATTACCGTCCAAATCAACCAGTGCATAGTTTTTTGTGCCTTTTTGCATAACCACGGCACCCACCATAGGCTCTCCCGTGTCGGCATCAAGGACTTTACCCTTTATATCATCGGCTGCGGCCAATGCTGCCACTGATGAAATCACCAGTAGCAGCATGGCTAGCAACCAATATTTGATTTTGTTTTGCATTTAATTTTATTTTGCGTCAAAGCAAAGTGCATAGTAGGCCTGTGCCGAAGCGTCGCCTGTTACAACATTACCATCAATCACAATGGTAGGAGTGTATTCATGAAGATTAGAGGTGTAAGGCTCATTGAAGCCGGCACCCATCTGAGCAACGTCTACCCAACCCATGTGATGTAGATAATATGCTGCTCCCCAGAGGGTTGCGCCCTCGAATGTTGCGATTGCGAAGTTGCCGCTAGAGGTCTTACCTACGAAGGTACGAGCTCTGTAGCCGTTCCAGTCGAGGCCATACATAGGATCCCATCCGTAAGGGTCGGAGCAAAGGAGCGCCCAGTTATCCATAGCATATCCGTATGAAATATCGTTTCCACCATCGTCGAGACCAGTCCTGTAGCAATAAGGGTGAACCGCAACCGCACAGTTAACATCCCAAGCAGTGCTTTCAGCCCATTTCCATTCACTCTGGTCATTCCACATTACGTTAACTTTGGATTTCTTAAGTCCGCCATCATAGTATACCATACCAAATTCAGGGGTACCATCGCTATAGAATCCTAGATAAGCGTTACGTCCGTAAGACCCCATTAGGGTAACATCGGTAGCTTCGTTCTCACTGTTGCTTCTCCAGTAGATTGTGTTGGTGAGGAATGCTCCATTGTAGTAGGTGGCAACGTCATAAGCGGTGTTGGAACCGCTGATGTTGATGAATGAACCAGCGTCACCTACGGTAACAGCCTCGCCACCATTGGCAACTGCCTTAGGAGTGAAGTATGCGGGGTCGATAGTGATGATGGTTGCACCTGTAGTAAGGTCTTCTAGATCGTAAGTACCAGCGGCAACACCACTCTCAATAACATTAGCTGTCATGAAAAAAGAGTCATCGATGTTACTATAAGCGCCTTCCCAGTTCCAAGGGTTGTCGGCAAGGGTGGTACCCCAACGATTAGCCTTTACAGGAATGCCCTTAACAGCATCAGTCTTGATAATGGTGATGTGCTCGTTTGTGGTGTAGTCGGAGGTTACAAGCTCCCAACCTTTCTCAAGAAGTGCATTCTCAAGGGATAGAGGAACATATTCAGCGCAAACAACATTGCCATCTTCTGCGGTGTACTCCAGACCTGCCATAGCGGTAACAATTCCATTGAAGAAGTCCTCGCTGAGGTTCTGAACAGATGCGGTTACCTCAACTAAATTTTCTTCTGCGGTAATCTTAGTGATAGGCATTTCAACCATTTCTGCCAGAGCTTTGGTTGCAGCATATGTAGCATAGAGCTTGGTGTTTTCGGTGGTCATTCCGGCAGCAGCGCTAGAGGGATATACCTTATAGATGATGCTTACCTCACCGGTGCTTGCACCAGCCTCTAAGGTGACAGCTACAGGAGCGGTCTTATCGGAGAACTGGGGAACATAAGCGATAGTTGCAACCGAGTATACTACGGGAACCTTAAGTTCTGTGCCGTCGGACAGGGTAAAGGTGATATACTCGTCGCCTTCCTCTACATCGATAATAAGGGGAGTCATGCCGCTGGCGGCATACAGATTACCATCCTCGTCGGTTACGAACTCGTCGTTAAGAGCCCAATAGTATTGGCCGTCATTAGCTTGTTTGGTTGTCCATTCTCCCTCGCCTACCAATTGGTAAACAGTTACGGAACCACCCTGTTTGAACAAGAATTTATATCCGCCGTCCACTGTCTCCACGGCATAGATATAGTCGTTCATGTCAAGAGCCTTTTTCAGGCTGTCCAGAGCATTGATGTTGCTATCAAGCTTGTTTTCAAGGGCAGTTACCCTTGCATCTAGGTCTTTAACCTTGTTCTGAAGGTCGGTGTCGTCATACTTCTTACAACCTGCGATTAGCACGGATGCAATAGCGATGACTGCTAATAAATACTTTTTCATAAGTGAATCGATTATATGGTTTGTTATTATTTCTTTTCGAATCCAAGTGCGTAAGCGGCTACCTGAGAGGCATCGCCACCTACGAGTTTGCCGTTAACATAGAGAGTAGGCCTGAAACCTGGATTTTCGAGATACAGGTCAGTTGCTATTTGAGCTGTGTCTGACCAGCCAAGTTGGCGAAGCACGTATGCGGCCTGATGTGAACCAATGCCTGTGTACCAAGGCCATTCTGCGATGCCTATGCAATCAAAAACAGCAATACCAATGCGCCCGTCGAAGGTCTTACCTACGTATACACGGGCACGTTTGCCGTTCCAAGCGTCGCCGTATGCAACCTCCCAGTGTGATGCATCGGTGCAGCACATATCCCAGCAATTCATTGCATAACCGGTACGGAATGCCCAAGGATTGGCGGTTGCGGCCGCTGTTACATTCCAAGCGCTAAAGTTGGATGTGTTGCCGGTGTAGTCTTCCATGTTATCCCAGCAAACCTGACGATAGTATTTCTGCCAAGAGCTTCCGTCGTAGTAAGCATTTGCAAACTCGATTGCACCATCAGAGGTAATACCCATAGTTGCTCTAGTTCCTTCGGGGCCTGCGGCGATAATGTCCGAAGGACTTTCATTATTGCCATCGGCCAAGTCGGCAATGGTGTTTTTGTAGAGAGTATTGTTATTGTAGATAGCAATCTTGTGAGTGCAAGCGTCACCTGTTACCACTACTGTACCCTGAGATGCGGCGTCGCTAATTGCAACTTCATTGTCTACATTGTTAATCATCTTGGCCTTAAACATTTCGGGGTCAAGGTATACAACATAAACACCTTCTAAAGCATCGAGAGTTTCGGTCTCTCTATCAAGGGACCAGTCTCCGCACTGGCCAAATACAAATGCGGAATAAGAGGATGCGCCATCATAGTTCCAAGACCAAGGAGTTTCGGGGTAAGCTTCGCCTGATGACTCGATTGTGTTTACAATAGCAACATTGGGTAAAGACGTCCCGCTCCAAACCTCAATGCCGCTATTCTCGTCGGCATAATTAGTGGTAACATTTGACATTCCCCACAGTCTTGGGTCGCCCATCATGCCAGACATGTCCATCTTAACCGTGTAATTGACCTTGGTACCATTGGAGTTGAGAACCAAAGTCTCGCTTGTGTTGGTAAAGAGGTCAAATTTGGTGTTTTCGACAGTAACACCCGAGTTGAGGGCACCATCGCCGAATACCAGCTGGGTGTTGCCAAGGAGCCTATCAAGGCCCTTGATTGTGGCATCGTAGCCGTATGACGGGGGAATGCTCTTCCAATCAGAGTAGTTCGAAGGGTCAAAATAAATGGTCAAAACACCTTCATCGCTGTTGAAATTAACCGTTCCCTTATAATTCTTTACGGTAATTTTAGATGCATCCGCAATGGGTAGGGAATTGGAAGTGATTGTTACAAAGTACTTTACGGTTGAGTTTGAGGGGCTTCTGAACTGAAGCACAGGAGAATTCGTAAAGTCTGCGTTGTTAAGGTCTGTAGGGAAGGTGCATGTCCATCCCGAGTTGATTTCAAATTCAACCTTTACCGCCGAGAAGCTGGTTGCCTCGGCAAAGGTAAGGGTAATTGTTCTAGCGCTGTGGTCCACAACGCCTTCAACCCTCTCACCCTCGGCAGTTACAAATATCTGCGAGAAGGGAGTGGTTGCATTTGAATTTCCTCCACTGTTGGAGGTTCCTTCTGTTTTGCCGCAGGAAACTACGACAAGGGAAGCAGCTGCAATGGCAGCGAGACTTCCAAAAAAGAATTTAGTGTTCATAATGGTTATACTATTCACTTAAATATTCTAGTATGGCCTTGCGGGTTTCGCGGAAATCCTTAAGGTCGGTGTTATATGTCTTATGGTCGGATGCTACCATTTTGGAGAATTCCATAGCCTTGGCGGCATCTTTCTTTTCAACCATCTTTAGAAGCTCGAAGTCATTGATGCCATCCCTCTCGGCGCAAAGGCGGATGGAAGGGTAGAGCTTGTGGTATCCGGGGTAGGTGATTAGACAGTCTCCTGCGGGATAACTGCCCCTCTGGGGATTTAACCACTCCCAGCAAGTGTATTCGTCATTTACCTTCCAGCGGCAGAGCGCATAATGCAGGTAACCAACTGTGTTAAGAGTGTAGTTGCACCAGTGCATAACCCTGGTTTTGAATAGGGTCTGGCGGACGAACCTATTGGCAAAATCACCCTGCGGCCCAACCGCTGTATACATCCAAACTTGTTGATTATCAGCTCGTTTGAGGTTGGGGCCCATGTAGTTTAGAGGATAGCAAGGCATGTCAAGAAGGTCGGGGTCAATGAGTTCGGTGCAGATAGGCTCCTGAATCTTCATCTCGGGGCAGCCTTCCTTCACCCAACCTGCAACTCGGTTGTAAGCCTCGCACCATTCATCTTCGGGCTCGTCCCAAAGATTCTGGGCCCAAAGATCAAGCCAGGTGCGACCGTCGTCCATCTTGTGACTCTTTAGCCAATCGCCCAGCTGGCGGAAGTAACTTACAAAGAAGTCGTGGGCCACCTTGGCACTGTCGAGGCAGTATTGCCAAGTAATTTCACCATCGTCATTGATATAGAAAGGATACACATTGGACATACAGGCTTCTTTGTTTACTCCTGCGGTGATTTCCTGCCCGTGGATACCCTTAATGTTCTTGGTATATTTGATGAAGTTCTCTATATCCCTTTTATAATAGGCGTCGAAGTCGAATTTGATGTATTTCTCTCCATTTTCGTCGGTGGACACGCTCATGTTGGTCTGCTTGTAGCTGCCGTGGTCCATCTTCCATACGTTCTGGCCATAATCATTCATGAACTCGATTACAATCTTCATGTAATCGGTGTATTGCGCGTCGGTCCAAGCCACTCCGTTATTCATCATCTCAAAGTTTTCGCCAGTCCAGAAAACAACTTGCAGATTCTGGTCTTCGGGAAGGGTTACGGGCCAAACCTTGACGCTGAAGGGATATTCGGCGGTAAGTGCGCCAGATGATGAGGTGCCGCTGAGTTTTACCGTGCCGGTGTATGTGCCTGGGGCAAGATTCCGGTCAATGGGGAATTCAATCCAAAGTCCCGCAAAGTCATCTGCATCCAGTGAAACATCCCATTCGTCAATAGGCATTAGAGGATCGGGATACATGTCGTCCTTACCTACAACCTCATCGCTAGGAGCACCTCCGGCAGGGATTTCGAGGCCGTTTAGCCAAGATTCCCACCAAGACCAGTTGGCTGTGGCTTTTACCTCGCGCTGCCAATAGATTTTTGGTGTTACGGCCATGGTCTCGCTGCCATCCAAAGAAAATGACAGAACTTCCGGTTTAATATTGGACACTCCGGTGCTGGTCATTACCAAAAGCTGCAGGGTGGCGGTTTCGCCTCTAGCAACATCCAGAGTCTGGATATCTTCGGTAAAGGTGTTGCCGTGGGCGGCTTTTACGAGAGCGTCAATTTGTATGGCGTAGAGATCTCCTTGAACGTGTACTTGACAAGTATCGGAGTATTCGCCAGCGCTTACAATCACATAGCTATATCCACCTTCAACGCCAGTAACCAAACCGGCATTGTCTACCGTAAGTATACTCTCATCGCCAGAAACCCATACTAGCGTGTCTGTGCTGTTGGATGGGGTGATTTCTGCGTTGAGATATGCTGTTTTACCCTTTTTGATGGTAAGGGATTCTGTGGAGATAGTAACGCTCTCGGCGAATATTCTGCTGTCGGTTACGGTTACGTGGCAGGCGTCTTGTTTGCCCCCTACCGAAACGGTAATGTCGACTTCGCCCTCAGCAATTCCTAGAACTACCCCATTGTCTACCGAAGCTATATTTTCGTTGGATGATTTCCAAAGAAGGGTGGTATCCGTTGCGTTTGTTGGACTAATGCTGGCTTTTAGGGATAGAGTATGGCCAACTTCGAGCCCCGCAGAGGTTCTATTGAGCCTGACCGCAGTTACGGCGACGCCTGTATTTGAATTGAGGTTTTCCTTCGTATTGCAGGAAATCAGTGCTCCCGCAGTAACAAAGAGAACGAGTAAAGTTTTGTATAATTTCATAGCGTTACCAATTATCACGTATTAGATGCACAAAAATAAATTATCGTTTACGGTAAAAGGTGGAAATTTTGCAAAAAAAATTCCCCTTTGTTGTTGATTTTTATATGGCCCCTATTCGTTTTGGAGTAATTTTTATTAAGTTTGTAAAAGTTTTAAAAAACACCCACATGAGAAACACTTTGCCACTTTTGGCGCTTCTTGCGCTTTCAGCCTGTATGCATACCCCCGATTTGGAGTTTCGAGAGATTTCGCCATACACGAAGCTATGTCCCGATGCGCAGCTGGAGACCCTCTATCGCTCCAAGCCCGAAGCGGCAAAAGGCACCCATGTCGAGTGGCAATTTGCCATTAGGCCTAGTGCCGATTTGAGTGATGTGCGAATAGAGGTTAAGGGACTAAAGGGGATTGAAGCAGAGCTTGGGCTTGTTGGCTACGTTGGCATATCAACCCCTACCGCTGATATTGGAGATGATGTAATTGTTTCTCCCACAGGGCTCTACCCTGATCCTATATATACTGAGATTCCAACTAAAATGGCTGCGGAGTCCCTTTATTGCCTTTGGCTTAGCGCCTACATTCCCCAAAATGCCAAGGCGGGAGATTATAGAGGGAGCGTTGTATTAACTGGGCGCCAGAATGGCAAGAAATTCAAAATTTCTCATTTTTTGGACCTTGAAGTTTACGATGTATCGATGCCTGAGCCCACGTTCTCAAGTGTGAATTGGGCTTTTGACTCTCCTTCGTTGCTTAATCTCTGGAACGGGGGTAAGAGTGTGGAACGCTATTCCGAGGATTATTGGCTTTATGTGCGTCAGATGGCCCAGGCCCTTAAGGGAGCATACCAGAGTACAATACAAATTCCAACTCTCGACCTAATTGAGCAGGGACCTGATGGATTTGATTTTGGCAATTTCGATAAGTGGGTGAGTATTTTAAGGGATTTTGGGGGCCTTCGTCAGCTTCAGGGCGACGAGCTGGGCCGAAGGGCCGCTCCTGTTTGGGATTGCCCCGATTTCGCTCTTTATGTGCCGAGTGATTCGGCCAAGTTGCTACTTGGCATAGATGACCCCCGAACGGTGGATTTCTATACTCGGTTTTTGCCTGCTTATACTCAGCATATCAAGGACTTGGGGCTATATGACAACTTTGTGCAGAGGCTTTGCGACGAGCCTACTGATGCCAATGCCGAGGGGTATCGCAAAGTCGCGGAGTTCGTTAAGGAAATTGCTCCTGACCTTAAAATAATTGAGGCCCTGCAAACAACTCGTCTTGATGGGGTGGTGGACGTGCAGGTGCCTCAGCTGGATGTCTGGCACCAAAATTACCACAATTTTGCCGCCATGGATGGGCCTGTTTGGTTTTATACCTGCTGTATGCCTAGGGGTGAGTATCCCAACCGCTTTATAGAACAGCCTCTGCTTAAGACGCGGGCGCTCTATTGGCTGGCCTTTGAATATGGGGCAGATGGATATTTGCATTGGGGTTTTAATTATTGGAACGATGCTCCATACTCTCGCACTGATGTTCCTGGTGCGGGAATTTATCTGCCAGGAGGCGATTCTTGGCTGGTTTATCCAGGGAACCGAAGTTTTGTGAAATCCCTGCGTTATAATGCCGTGCGTGATGGAATTGAGGATTACACCCTACTTGAGATGTTGGAAGCCCGAGACTCTGCCAGGGCGCATCAAATTAGTCGGATGGTAGTTAAGGATTGGCTCAACTGCGGCAAGGACGAGGCCGCCTTCACCTCAGCCCGCCACCTTCTTCTAGAGGCCCTTGGTGAGTAGGGATGTTTCTTACCCGCAAATCTCCGAGAGCATCAGCAGGATGCGGGTGGTCCACCAGGTGCCGTTGAGCCAGAAATCCTTGGTTAGATGGTCGCTACTGGGGTTGTACTCCCAGGTGGTGGGAATC
>Ga0181612_173948_pt1 | contig 22484 bp, 23 predicted proteins | sample HoacroProtozoa21_FD_119630 | JGI IMG/M metagenome (GOLD analysis project Ga0181612, IMG submission 119630) | Hoatzin crop microbial communities from Cojedes, Venezuel. Combined Assembly of Gp0051906, Gp0051904, Gp0051908
GCTGGACGCGGTGCCCAGGTAACGCGGCGGGGCTGCGGGCCTCCCCTCTCCCCTGTCTCCGCGGGAGGGTCGGCGCGGGCGAGGGCCGCCCTGGGGGTGAGCGGCTCCGCCGGCCCCCCTCAGCCACCGGCTCCCTCTCCGCCGCCGGCCCCCTCAGCCGCCCGCCGCCTTGCTGAGCGCGTCCCGGTGCTCCGCGCTGTCGCTTCTGCTTCGCGGGGGCCGAGCCGGGGTCTGTCCCCTCCTGTTGCGAGGCGCGTAGCCTCCACGCTCGCGTATGTTTTTTTAAAAACCGAGGGTTTTTTAGGTGTTTAAGAAAAGAAGGTGGTGTTGCACCCGTGGCGGTAGCTGTTCCTCAGCCCTGTCAGGAAGCCGGGTGTTGGTGACGGCCGTTCTGAGGCAGAGGAGCAATCACGGGTGTCATCTCCCCTGCCCGGGAAGGGGGAAGCGCTGAAGTAAATTTCCCGGCAGAGTCTGGATCGTTGCTGGGCTGAGACCGTGGGGTCAGCCGTAAGCCGGCCTGATCCTGCAGAGCGTCCCAGAGGCTGTGGACGGGTCAGAAGAATCAGCAGAGGCTTCTGTGGTTTTGTGCCCGATTCAGCAAAACAAAGGCGAGTGTAGTCATTGCGATGCTTCTCTGGTCTGGCAGACGTGTGGAAGGGACGGCTTGAGCGGAGGCTGTGCCTGGACTGTCTCTGGCCTGGCCAGGTAGGGCGGGACAAGGTGGTGACTAGCAAGAAGCGCAGCACTTAGAGCTGAGAAGACAGCTTCTTGCCTTCGTGTAGGGAGAGGCAGTTCCCACGGCAGAATCTAGCACCTCAAAGCTTAGACGTGCTAAACGGATGGAGCTGGACGCAAGTAACACTTGCAAGCGTAGTACAGTGAAAATAAAATCTTTAGGTAAAATGGATAGGAACCTGTCAGCCTCCTTTCTCACTGGAGCTTTGTGGGAGTTTTGCTTGAGACCTTGTTGTGACTTGATTTGCAGTTGTTCTTCTTTTATCCTCTAGACTGGTCTTACCGTACTGATCTCATTCTCAAACCAGAGTGAAAAAATAAAGATGAATACTTTATGCATTCACTCTCAGATGGATTTGATTCCTGATCCGATTGCTCCAAGCACGCATTTGGGATGAGAAAGGTTACGTTTTCATGGTAGCTATATGTATCAGTAAGCATGGAATTTAAAGAGAGTAGGTTTAAGATGATGCTACTGCTGACAAGGGTGGCCCTGTGCGCCTCTTTCCCAGCCTTCTGATTGTCCATTTTCGTTGCCTCTCATGTGCAGGTATAGGTGGTTGTGTGGTGAGCTGGATTCACCCACCAAACCAGCCGGCAATCCGCAGCGTACAGAAAGTGAGCCGATGGAGCTGACCGTGTGTCTGTACTAAAGGTAGTGCGTGCAACAGGGAGAGGCAGGGCTGCCCGTTAGGCAGTGTCACGGAGTGAAATCGGTTAAGCTGCTTGTGAAAGCGTTCCCTGAGGCTGCACTTCCCTGGACAGGTGAGCCAGCCTGGTGTTTGTGTTTCGCTGGTGGTTTTTTTGTTGTTGGTTTGTTTTCTTTTGGTATTTTTTTAGACAAAAGTTGTGCAGTACTGTCTGTCTCCTTGTTTGGTGGTGTGGCCAGTATTCTGAGTCCACTCCCTTCACAGGAGAAATGGTTTTCTTTTTTTTTCCTGATAAGGTGCACTTTTGGGTGATGACCAAACTGTTATGTGCGGAGCGTTAGAAACGTAGAACTGGAGAATTTTTCGAAATTCACCTGTGGTGATTATCACCAATAACTCCACTGGAATAACTGCTAAAACAGATGTTCAGTTTTAGAGAACAAAACCAGTTTTTGCTAAATGTAAAGATGGGAGTACTAACAATAAATAAAGAAATCAGATTTAGACTCAGAAAACAGGTGGATAAAGAATTGAAGCAGATGTAGTAAACAAGAAGGTAGTCTCAGTTGCTCAGTTTTGGTCTGAACTGTATTTTAACAGCTGTTTCTGACATCGGAAAGATCTCTGTCCAAAAAGAAGGTAAAGATGAGACGATTAGCAAAAATTTACATCAGAGGCATGCAGAGAGTTTTTCGGGAATATAAACGATTTGTTTAGCTTTGCTAAGACGGAGAACAATTGGCCTGAAAAAACTCCAGTCTTTTTGTGTATCAGATTATTTTGAAGTCTGTGTTAGTACAGCAATTCATAGATATTATTCAGATATTTAGTCTAGAATGAAGACTTCTCCTTGTAATGTCCAAGAGTTTTACATAAGCCTTTGTGACATAGTTTAAGGGCTTAACTGCAGTGTTAAAATGCTTCTTTCTGAAAAAAGTGCTGAATTTCCAGAACGTGGTGTGATTTAGTTTTAAATGATTTTTGCAATGTGGCTCCTGCCCCTGCCTTAAACCTGTTCTGTGGTCTACACATCATATTGTTCAGATCCCCTTTCATGGAAACATTTTCTTTTAGGTCCCATATTAAAGTTATTAAAGCTGAATCTAACTGCTATCCTTGTAGAATTTATCTTTACAACTTCTCATAAAGAAGATAAATTGCCTTTCTTTATTCTTTGTTGGAAAAGATAGTGTAAGATTTAATAAGTTACTATATCAAATACTCTAGGTGGGTCTCAACAGTACAGTGCGTAAGTTAAATATTGACTTGCTGTGTAGGACTTTGGTCTTGTGTAACCCTGGCTGAAGCTGCAGCCAGGAGAAAGGTATTGTGGCAAAGATAATGACAACTGAAAATTACCCCCTGCCAAACTGAAGCCAGCCTAGCTGTGCACAGAAGCAGGTAATGATTGCAGAGGAGGCTCAGCTTGGTGGTGCTTGTAACCAATTAAACGTAGAGTTGATTACTCTGTCTCTTTCTTGTCTCCGTGGAAGATAAAAATTCATTAAAATACCATTTAAGGAAAAGTGTGAAATAAGGATATAAAAAATGTTAGTGTTTTTTGCAGCGTAGTCTTTCTAACTACGTAAGCTTAAACCTTCCTGTCGTATACTCATGCCCAGCATTGGTAGTCCCTGCTGCACAATGTGAGTAGGTAATGAAGTTTGTACCTGGGGGTGGTGACAGTCCTCCTCTGTAGATAGTGAAATGACTAGAATTTGGGGTCGCATCGCTGGTGCCAAGTCTGGTGGTTCTTTCTAATCTTGCTCTTATTTATACTTACATATCCCTTTAGCTGGAAGAGACTTTGTGTGCCAGCTGTCAGGAGGTCTCATCTCTGGGACCGTGCCTCTCAGTATAGAAGACTCTTTGTGTTTTATATACACATGATCACTTGAAAAAATAAACAATTCTCATTCTTGCAAAGATTCACTTTCAAATATGAACGAAGCATAACTGGTTCAGTATTTCCAGTCTGCCCTGTGCCTCTTTCCTTGCTGTTGTGGTCTTTCTTACAAAGGTCTGAAATCTGGTTGCTAAACTTCATTGGAAATAGAAGAATTCATCTGGAACTGATGAGATAAATTTTGTTCCTTGGTGATGTGGCATGTATCATTCTTGAATGCTTTGCTGTGGAGAGCTCAGCATGTAACACAGAGCCGTATATTAAAGAAAACTCATTTTTCTTGTGCTAAGAGATTTTGTAGGTGGGAGGCATCTTAGACTTTCTTATCTGCCAGTGGGGAATAGGAGTTTCAAGCTAATCAGGAGGTTGTTAGCATTTTATTGGAAGAAGGTTGGGTATGTCATGTGTCATCTTTGTTTGCTGTAAACTGAGGTTTCGATGGAAGCAACATTTTATTTTGGATGTAGGATTGGGCTGATAAATCCTGCCTTTTTACTTCCTCATTTCGAAACCCGAATCCCTGAATGTGATGGGCATGAATTGCTCCTTGCTCACTCTCTGGATGTTCTGGAATGTGCATTTATAAAGCTTTCTGAAGAGCCCTTGGAGTAAAATGTGAGTCAGGTTTTTAGCATTCCTCTCGGTTTTTTCCACTTTGAATCACATCACGACGTTAAATTTGCATTCTCAGGTGTGTTTCAAAGATGCATGGATGTTTGGTGTGACTGAGGTCAAGGTTTAGGCTGAACTCCAGATGGTGGTCAGAGGATTACTTCGAGAGCTAATTACGAGTGTTCTTTGTGTAAGTCTGAATAGTTACATCACAAAGATTTTTCTTTAATGATTCATTGGGCAATTTAGTGGAGAAAAAAAAAAAGACCTTAGACTTTTTAACTTTTCAATGAAACGTGCTTTTGCCCTTCATCCATCTGGCTCATATTGAGCTGTACCCCAGCCCCTGCAGGTTATTTTAATGGTTATTCATGTCCTGACTCTGAAGATGAGACATATGATATCTTTGAAACCTGGATATCTCTTTTTCTCTGCACGTGTGGCCTACATTTCTACTTGCATCCATCTTACTGAGTGAGCGCACTGCTGTGGTGTGAGCTGTGAACAAAGACCTCTGCCCGTGGTTTATTCAGGCGTAGACTCCATTGAGTTAATGTGTGCTATTTTTGGAGTTCCCTCGGGCAGAGGGTGGTCAGGCTATCTTAACCTCAGAGCTGAGCAGTGGGGAGCACAGCAATGTCAGCTTTGGTGTCACTGTGCTGGATCAGCTGTTGGTGGTGGTTCTGTCCGAGAGGATCCTGTCATCTGCAAAGGGGTGTTAGTGGGGGTCATCCAGCAGCAAACTGGTGAGAAAACATTCATTTTACTCCATTGATTTGTTATTGTGGCCAGGAAACACCTTGTCTGCATTTCAGAGACTTGTGAGCCATGGCTGCTCCTATCTTAGCTCAAGCGATTTGCCCGACAACTCATAGATAAATGTGAGTGCCCCTGACATCCACAGCTCCGGATCACTGTGCCAGGCTGTCTTGTCCGGCTGCATTGTTGCTCTCTTATTTGGTGCCTGGTGCTGTGGCCACTACGGTTTTGGCCTTTGGTCTGTGGCAGGACAGCTTAGTGCTAAAGGGAATGAAGTTTCCTCTCAGTTATATCCCTCCGTATTTCTGGAATGCTCGGTTATCCTTCGAAGAGTGGTTTCCCACTGGTGCTGTTTAACCAGCGCTGATGCTGGCTTCAGAGCAGCCAAGCACCTGAGTGTTTTTGGAGGTGGAGAAAACACAGTGCTGGTGTCTCGGTGCTGCCATGGACCTCAGCAGGTAGCAGATTGATTTCTGAGTTTTGCTTAATATCATTTGTTTTCTACCTGTTTTCCTTATAATGACCTGAATGCTAAAGATCGCCGTGTTGCTTGGTGGCATTAGAACGCCCCTTTAGGACCAAAAATGTTTAAAAGTTGCTTTAGTCATGGGATTGCTGGGAGGACTTCTCTCTATTTCTGTCTTCCTAAGTGAAAGTTAGCGTGTCATATAGCTGACATTGACCTTCCTGGTTCACTTAGAAATAGAGCACTCTTTTAATGGGTTATTTACATTCGTCAAGGTACGATGTCCTGTATTTTCGATGTACTTGCCTGTGTGTAATGGGAGGAAGTCCTGGTGCTGGTTAACTGATTTGATCTGTTCTGATGATTAGAGACTCCTCCTGCAGCCTGATGGGCAGAAGACTGAACAAAGGTGCTGGCTGTGAGCTGCAAGTATTATTTTTGGGTTTAATCATCTATTGCCCCTTCCTAGGGCCAAGAGCTCTCTGTAGAGAGATAATCCAAACTGTTGATGGGCGCTGCTTAGTGCAGTGGAGTTCAGGAGCTCGGTAAGCTGACCAGGTTGACAGTCGACCGAGGAGATAGCTGTGTAGAAACCTCCTAGCGCTCGGAGCCATAGGGAATATTTGCAGAGTCATTTTTTCCCCTGTGTATAGGGCCAGAATGTAATAGAAGAAGTCGTCATGGTGTCCCTAAGAGATGAAGGGGTTTGTACGGGTTTTCCTTTGCTTTGTCAGGAACAGTTGACCTTGGGACCAGCACCTCAAGCTTGCTGGCAAGCTAACTGCTTTCATGTGGTTCTGAACACACTGAAGCGGCAAAGGTTATTCCCCAGACTCTGAGTGTGAGATTTGCTCAGTGCCCTCTTCAGAAGCTGGATTACCTTGAAGTCGGTCTCTTTTCATTTCCAACAGGAACTGTCAGTTCTGTTTTGAAAAATCTAAATCTAAGCTCAGGCTTCCTGATTCACGGAGTGGGAGACTATTCTATGTCTGACCCCAAATTGGCTGCTACTTAGGGTTCTGCAACACGTGGTGCCTTGTGTTGCATCAGATGATGGATGCGTGGTTTTGTTGATTCCTGCCTGACCAAGGCATCTGCCTGTCTTGTGGGAGGCCCATATGGTGGCAGGACTGAACGAAAGCCCTAACTTCAGATTTGTGTTGTATCACATGGGCTGGGTGCTGGGTAGTTTTTGAACTCACAACAGCCCGCTCTTCTCCAGTATGAGAATGTCATCAGTACTGGGAAAAATGGCGGTAAAGAACCTGCTCAGCCAAATGGCCAGTTTTCCCTCTTTGTGCTGAAGGAGTTCAGTGTTTTCTTTGAAGGTCACAGTATTTCATACCCCTTAACTTCTCTTCTGTCCTGGTAAGTCATGCCTCTGCCAGGTTGCTGCCTAAGATTTAATTTCAATCTTTTTTCTGAAACCTCACATCTCCAAGGCAGAGGTGCTACCACACCGGTGTGTCAAGAGAAGATTTTTTTTTTTTTTTTTGCATGGTTAGAGGATTAAATCTTCCAGACGTTCTTTGAAACTACTACTGAGAGAGTGAGGGTATTGCCAGAGTCACCTGGAGGTGCATTAGAGACTCCTAGGAGCTTGTTTATGCTTTCTGTGATGAGAGATGTTCCTTGTCCTCTTTTCCCCCTGGGTTAGCTCGGATTATGCTGATAGTATTAGTGAAGAACACTTCCAAGTCTGATGTCACTCTACAGCAAAAACCTGGAGGTTTGTTAAGATACTCACTAAGCACTGAGACTTTGCAGAGTCATCCAGGAATTAAACTGCATTTTGTGGAGCAAAATGTACTGAGATTGCTGTTTGCATGGAGGACTAGTGCTTGTTTTTAGATAGTTGCAAAAGAGTAGCTCCAAGCAGAGCTCTCTGCGTGTGTCGTGCGTGTGCGGAGTTACCTGAAGTTACAGCAGAGTTGCTTTTAAGTGGCTGGTTTTCTTTAATGTATATTGTCTGTATGACACTCTGCTCCTACTCTCTTTGTAGTTCTTTTGAATTCCAGCAGCAAGTTAGCAAGAACTGCCAGTTTGGGATATGCAAACCCACTATACCTGTGAGCCTGCAAAGAGGTGTGGGACTTGCCCTGCAGATATGGGAAGGGGGAAAAAGGTCTTGGGGTGACTGTGCATCTCAAGCAGTCAAGTGTAAAAGTGAAAATGGATAGTATATACTGAGCTGTAACTGTTGGGAAGTAGCTGGCTTTTCTTAGAGTTCCTGGCTAATGGGAACCTGGAGAATGTGACCCGAGTAGTCTAAAATAGTTGGAGGGTTTCACTGCCTTGAGTAGTGTTGTGACTCTTTCACGGACACTTCCAAAAGGACAAAATATTGATAACAGGAACTGCAGGATATATTGTGTTGAAATTTTATCTGCCGAAGTAGCTGCTAGTCCAATTCCATTAATGTTTGCATATTTAATAAACTTTTAATGTTGGATTTTAATGAGTTGGCAGTTATCTCTGAACATCCAGCAGCAGTCACAGAGTCTAGGTGGCTCTCAAATGCGGATTTCTCTCGCTTGGAAGGCATGTGGCCTTTGCTTGGGCAGTCAGTGCTTGACAGGCTATAGCATGCTTTGATTCAGTTTGTACTGATGTACATCAACAATGAATTCTTAATTTGGATGGAGCCCTAGGGTTAAGTGTTTGGGGGAGGAATCTTTTTAAAAAGCTGGATGTAAGAGAACATGACCTTGGTTCATCTCCTAACGCACCATTTATCTACTTGGGATGATTCTTGCTAGTGATCTCATTATTTTGGCTGCAAAATGGACCTCCTAGGGAATTTGTTTCTAATGTGGCGTTTGCTCATTTATAATCCCAGTGCGTTTGCTTTGCCTTTTCAGCCTTACTTTCCAAACACATATCAAACTCCTTAGAATCCCAAGCAGGCTAAGAAGTGCCGTTGTGATTCACAGTTGGAATCAAGTGTCTCGAAAGAGGCTAAAGAAGCTAATCTACTGTGGAGGGAACCTTGGCAAAATTCAGCAGAAAAGTTCGGTGTTCGTGCTTTTCAGATAAATCTAAGTGTGGGAAATGTATGTCAGTCTGTAAAATGTAGCAGGCAAGGTGAAAAGGGACTCTTGATAACACAGTGTAATTCTCAGTTTTGGCACCAGTGTGACTTTAAACAAGTCACTTCCCCATTTCCAATCTTCAGGATAAATTCTTAGTATGCTGCTCTAATATAGATAGTAAATGTATAAGCTGTGAGGATCGCAGGGGTGAAGAAAGAAGCCCTTACTGACTATTGAGATAAGGCAAGATAGTAATTCAGTAACTGGACAGATTAGATTGGTTTCAGGTGACCTTTCAGTGTGTCTGGTAAAAAGGAGGAAAAATGTGATGATTATGTAATGTAGTAGCTTTGTCTGAGAGCTGTATTTTAAACTGAAGTTATTTTTACATCTCCAGAATACCAGAATTCTGAGAGGAAGAGCAGAGAGAGTTAACGACAAAAGCTGATGGACCATTACATCTTCCAAAATGAGCCTATTCGCACTTTTCTACTGGAGAGGAACATGTCTTGAAGGTGAGTAGGCTTTGTATGCGACAGCTGAGATGCCAAATGCCTTGGGCTTTGACTGTCAGTCTTCGCAAAGATGGATCTGTCCTTGTTTCAGCTTAGTGTGTAACTGCTTTTCTGGGCTGGCACAGCCCATAGAGGTGTGCTGTGAAAATATGTTTTTTATAATTGGGAGAAATATGTAGGAAGTAGGTAACGTTTTGTATCATACCAATTAGTTACCATTAATTTGGATGCTCTTGAAAAAAGCTAGAGTGCTTAGTGAAAGAGGTGAACCATTTGGAACATGGATGTTTTTTGGCGAGTGGAGGAAATACAGGTGTTTTATTTGCAGGATGAGAAAGTTAAGTTTGTAAGACAAACTTTTGTTTAGTTTGGTGAATTTATTAAATTATGTAAGGCATTTTCAGGTTCTTACCTCAAGTGATATTATCGGCATTCAGAGTAGCTGAAGAAGAGTGCTTGCTATCAAAGAACATAATGCTTGAGTGAAATTAAAGCAAAATTTTGTTTTTTAGTTTGTGGTATCTTTTATGTTATTTTTGTACTGAGCCCCTTAGGGCTGTAGGCACTGACCGTACAATATTGTTTTAAAATCCTGTAATAACTGAAATCAAAATGGGAAATGTCATGTAAATCCTGCACTCAGCATTGAAATAAAACCAGGATTTCTGAGATAAACACTTAAAGTTTAAAATATCTAGTTTTAGACTTTACTGTCACTTTAATGAATAACATATAAAAGGAAGCCATGAGCCTGTGTAAGCCTAAGTGTGCCTGCTTAGCAGTGTTAGTTCTGATTTTTAATTAGGCTAATAAATTTGCTTTCCTGTTGGTTACTTTATCAATAGTTAACTTTTATATTTTTTGGTGTAAACAACCTAGCACCTATAAACTCAAAGCTAAGAGTGGAGTTTGAGTGGTAAAAAATAGGTCTAGGTGGTTGTCAATTGTCATTCTGTGTGCACAGAACTTGTTCTTAAAGTGTTCAGCATTGGAGTCACAGGCCTCTTGTGCGTATTTTTCATTGTGAGGAAAAAGGCCTGGTAGAAATTCAGCCTACACTGAACTCTGTTTTCCTGTGGTTTTGCACATTTGAAGCTGTGTCTCATTATCGATGTGTGTTTCTTAAATATTTGTATGTTTTGGTAGTGCTGATGAGCCTCTCATGAGCGTAATTGTTGACAGAGATAGGAGGGGATGCAGTGTCAGGGGCCCCTACTACTCGAGGAAGAAAAGCCTTAGCTGGAGACAGATATACTGTTTGCATTCATTTGTGCTGTTTGGTCTCTGGCATAATCTGCACAATTCTGCAAGGAAGGCTGGAAACCTGAAACCCCCAAACCAAGAAGTGTTGCTAAGTTATAAATGGTTCTCTTGTGTTGACTAGTTGCCTGCAATTTGCAAGTCCTCTTTAGATTCAGTAGGATGAGCTGTCGAAAGTTTTGGGAAAATGTACGAGTAACTTCATTTGCATACAGTAAGAGCCCTGGGACTTTTGTATGGATAATTAGTCCTGGAGAAAAGTGATTTGCAGTACTGGGTCCATGTTTCTGAATCAGCAGCTTTTTCTCATTCATTTTTCATTAATTGTAAGTTTGTTGCCCTGGATGTTCCTTATAGCTATGTTTGGGGAAAGGCAATATTGAAGTGCTTAGAAGTACAAAGTGAGGTCAATTGACTATCTTTCCTTGTGAGCTGGGACATCTGGATTTCGAGTTGCTTTTGTTATATGTAGTTAGACACTGAGAACTCCTGTAAGACTTTAAATAGGAACTTACTATTGATATTTCACACTTTCTGCCTAATAACGTGGAAGCTAATCTAATGCTGTGGAAAAAGTAGGATGTGTTCCAGGAGCCGCAAGTTGAGTGTTTTCCATGTATATGGAACAAAAGTAACAGTTTTTTTGCCGTACTGTGTTTGCAGTCTAAACATTTGGAACATGCTTGTGGATCTTGGAGTGCCATAGTTTCTTCTACATTATGCGTTCCTCATATGTAAAGAGGCTTTGAATGGTTACGTATTTGTGTAATGATCTTCAGTTGTTTTTTGGGGGAAGGATATTTTAAATGCAGTCTGTAGATTCTGCACAAATAACTGTTTGTATATTAATCTCCAATATTAAAAAGTTCTTGTGATGTTGGAGTTAGTGCACAAGTCCGTCGTTATACCACATGCTGTTCATGTGTGGATGAAGGATGCTTTGAAGATAAAGATGTTATCTGTCAACCCTTTTGCCAGAAAAATCTGGAAAACTAGGGAGTCTCACTTGGAAATATTTATTCTGGTGTAGTCTGTACTTTTCTGTTGCTGTGGATGAACAGAAATACCTCTTCTTTTGTTTTCTCCTCTTTCTTCTGCTTTCACATCTTGTGAAAAGTGAAGCTTTAATCCGTGGAGAAAGATTGTGCAACAGGGTAAAGAAAAAGGGAGAGTGAAAAGAGGCTATTTTGCTGCTATAAAGCTTCTTTGTTCTCTGAGATCAGGAAAAGCTGAGCTACCAGTGATTTCATAAGCTCTTCTTACCTGTTTACATGCTGGCCAGTAAGCCTAAGTGGACGGATCCTCCTCTGTATGAGTCATTAAGTAAATATCAGGCAGTGCTGGTATTCCTGATACTGTCTGCTCTGAGTACTTGCTCCTATTTTGTGCTTACTGTTGACTTGCTAACTTCTTAGCTGCTATCACAACCCCAAAAGATTTTGTCAGCACAGGGTCTCCTCATGGTGTGCAGTTGTAGAGGGACACCGCCACTGGAGCTAGTAGCTGTTCCAGCCATGTTAGAGGATATATTTTCAACGGTAGCTGGCAAATATTTGGAGATGTTTCCCGTAAAACAGTTGGTACCGATTCTTGGCTCAAAGCCTCTTCTTGATCAGAGGCGGCATCGTGGTTTGCCAGATGGCCTGCAGGCTGGATCTGGCACCTGCTCCGATTGCATCCCTGCTGCAGGACAGGGCACCGGAGGAAGCCGCATCTCCGGCCTCCCCTGGGAGCACAAAGCACTCTGCGTTCAGAGCTGTTACTGGAGCAGGAGGTGTGAGCCGTCCTCCCCTGCTTGACTGCCTTTAAGGACAGCTGGCTGCTGCAGATGGGGTTTAGGACTGGACGTTTGTGCTTCTCCATCAGCTGCTGCAGCCAAAGGGTGGCTGAGTAACAATGATATGTGGCTGTCTCCTTGAAGAGGAGATTTGCAGCTGACATAGGGGGACAGGGCACTCCAAGCGTTTGTGCTCACTGGGAAGCTCTACTAGGGAGGCAACAGGGCACATTATCCACCATCCCACCCAGGTACCATAAGACTGACTTCCAGTGTGCACATATTCAGATACTGGATAACCGCTGGGTTTTGCTGAGGCTCTGAAGTTGGGTCCATTTTTCACTTGGGTTAGACTGTAGCAGTCTTCTATCCTAAGTGTAAGACCTTGGATAGGTGTAGGGGTCCCTGTTAGCTTCTCTCCCTTGCCTGTCTGTCCCTCATAGGTCATCACTTGTGGCCTTATGGGATTTGAAAATGCCTCAGTGTTTCTAGATTAAATTTTCATCTGACTGGGAGATAAATTTAACCTGAATCTGGACTAAGTGTGGACAATTTGAACCTTGGGCAAAGACTCACAAACTGGATGATGCTGCCCAGCCAGAATCAGTTGCCATTGTTACTTTCTCTGGGAGAGGGAACATTTCCAGTGCTGGATGGTTGAGACCATTCCGGAGGAGCGATCCAGGCCACTAGAGACTAGAGCTGCAGAGGAGAACTACGTAAACTTTTCAGTGCTCCTTTGCTTTCACTGATGCTGTCTTCAGGGCATTGCTTATCCCCTTTTGCCAAGGGGAGCTCTTACAGCCATCTCTAGAGATAGGAATGCTTGAAGAAGTCAGCTAATCATAGGGTTGTATCTTTTTTTTCTTTTCTGGAGATCTTGAGGGTTTCATGTTATAAACTGAAAACACAATAGATACAATTCAGTTGTGGTACAAGTAGTGTAAGCAGCATGAGACACACCAAGTTTCCTAGAGGAAGATCTGTTATATTCATCCCCATGTTGAATTTATCGCTGTTGTCAATGCTACAGCGGTGAATTTGACAGCTTGGTTGCTAGATGTACATCGTCTTTTTTGGATGTTTCATTTGCTGTGTTGGGAACTGTTTGTTTTGCTTCAACTGGCTATGAAATATTACTGCTGGGCACTGACAGGATTCACTTAATGGCAAAGGAGGCTGTACAATCAACATCAGCCTGAGGCTCGCTGGTCTTAGAGTGGTTTTAACATGGCCGCTGCACTGAAATTAACTTTCTGTGAACAAAACTTCAGGAATTCCTGATCTGGGACCTTACTGTTCCAGGAGGAGTCTGCAGCCCGGTTTAGTTAGAGAATAAGTGTCCAGACTGAAAGCCACCACATGCTTTTCTTTTATTAAGATCTGCTATTAAGAAAGTAACTTTTGCTAAGCAGAGCGCATGAAGCTGTCAGTTATGGAAATAAACTGTAAAAACCTTTAATCACATTGGCGGGGAAAAGGAGGTATCGTTTCAGATTCGTGTGGTATTTTTTCCAGCTTCCTGGGTAAAACAATTGTATTTTTATGGTATATTTTTCCTACATTTAAATAGTGTATGGGTGTTTTTTAAAAAATGTTTGGTTACTTTATGATTGTGTTTAATGATTAGATACTGATTAGTGTGAAAAAGTTGCAGCGTTTAATTCATTGTAAATTTGCCAGGTAGCATGAATTGTCTGCGTGTTGCCTTGTCAAATAAGAATATATTGGTTCTCAAGCACATTGTGCTTGCCATCGTGAAACGGAATTACATTTCTATTAAAAGAACATTCACTCAGTGCTCTCAAGTAAAGAAGTAGTTTAGTGTTACTGATAAGCTCCGTGGTAAACTTTTACTTAGTTCATTTAGCATTTTACTTGGTTTCCTTTCTCTGGTGCGTGAGCGTTGTGTTACCTGTTATTTTGAAATAGCTGCGTTTGGAAAGGTGCTCAACTGTTGTGTTCTGATGTCCATTACCACAATTTACTTTTCCATTAAATCTAAACACTGTTTTTGAGTTGATGCATCTTTTTAATCTCAAGCAAACTGGAGCTCTGGTTTTACCTTTTTAATTTGCGCAACCTTGATAAAAGCAGCCAGGTCATGCTGGAGTCAATCTGATGATAATAAATTCCTTCTGTTCTTCTTGAAGCCACAGTGAAAATGAAATAAGCTATATTTGCTGGCTGTTCTTCATGCCTCTTCAGTGCAGAAGAAAATTAAGCTATTTTGACCTTTCTCTGACATGTGTAGTCAGTGAAGATGAGGGCAGAGAAAGGCTTGGTAAAAATAAATGAAGTTGATATTGGTCTTTCTAAAATTGTTATTAATGCACTCCAGTATGCTCCAATTAAAGTCACAGCCTGTGAAGGCAAGTGCAGGCAATCTCAGCTGCTATTTAATCTACCAACATGTTACTTGGTTTCAAGTTTTTTTGTTCCTCTTTGAAGCGCTGTGTCACAGAGGTTTCGAGGTAGTGGCCCCGAGCGGGTGCCGTGTCCCTGACAGAGAGCTTTGTACTGTGCTTCACCTAGAATATGCTGGCACCGCCAGAAAATCAGCTGTGCCAGATCTGAACAGGGCTGGCTGAAATCGGGAACACTGGGGTCTTGGGCATATCCCTGCCAGGGATATACATATGTGGATCAAAAAAAGGCTTGCAATGAACTGGGGGGTTTCAAACTTCGACACCGTATATAACTTTGCAAATACAGTTTTGTACTTTTTTGTGAGAGGATCCTAATTCTTCGTGAAAGTGTAGAGAAATGATGTCTCCTATAAACACTACTAGACACAATACTGCTGAGATAAAAAAAAAACAAAACCAAAATAAAGCCAAAACACTCCACCCAAACCCACTTGCTGATCCAATGGCTTTTACCAGTGTGGTTTACTGTGTGTTTGGTGATGGCAAGCGAGGCTGGAGAGAGCTTCAGTTGCCAGTCCTTCTCTGCATTTAAGTTGTGCTCACCTGGTCTTTATTCCAGTAAGGGCTGTGAATTCATTCTCCCAAAGGGACCTTGTGGAGGAGAAGGTGAGTATGACAGCTCACATTGCTGGGGACCATTTCATTAGTTCGTGACAGGCGTCTGCGTGCAAACTGATGCCTGCTTGCTGTCGGGTACCTAGGAATGTTGTTCTGTTCCTGTGCTGATGGTGGGGGATTTGAGAGACACGCAGATGGCATCAAATGGGTCGTGCTTTGGCATTGTCCGCTGTAGCTGTGACTTACGAAGTGAAAACTGAGTATGCGTAAAACTGATAGTGTGTGTGCTGCTGCTATGTATTCTGTTGTATTTGAGGAACTGAGCTGTGTGCTTTTAAATTGGTTGTGTTTTCTCCTGAGATGGCAGTTAAGGGGATGCTTTAATGTTAGCTTGACAAAATGTTGCAGCAGTGGCAGAGGATATTGTGTTCTCAGTCAGTGCAATTTCGGGTCTGACAGAACTCCTACTTATGCTTTGGTTCCTGCTTCTCTGCTGTATGTTTTCTAGACAGCTGTGCTTGCACTGGCTGACTTATCTAAAAAGTGATTATACTGGTATCTTTATTTGCTCTGCCCTGTACTGGTATCAGACTTCATCCAGTGCTCTCCGTTTCCACAGTCAGGATGGGCAAAGTGGAGATGGCAAAATGAGCTGGTGCTTAATTCTTTACTTCTGGGTGCGGGAGTATTGTACAATGAGAACCTGAGCAGCGTAACCTTGAGCTTATACCACTCGAATCATGGTTGGTTATTCCAGGTATAGACCGCAGGAAGGTTGAAACCAGCCCTGATTTTTGCCCGACAGAAGAGTTTCAACACTTGGGTAACGTGACTCAAAGGAAAGGCTTTTCGGGATGCACTTTTCTTCTAGAAAGTAATAATACATTTATCTAGCATGCTGTCTCTTGCAGTTAAAATGATTGGCAGTTTATGAGAAGCACCATCTGAAAAATGCAAGGGATTTGCTTGCTCACAGTATATAAAAGAAAGCTTCACTTTGCTGTTACTGCATCAGAAATGGCACGGCTCTGTAACGGTGTTAGGATGTGTGCCACTGCAGGTTCTCATTTTGGTTTACTCTGAAAAGAGCTCATATCTTCAGAGGTTCACGTGTTGTAGTTTGAAGACTGCTACTGCTATAGATGAGTCAAACCAAATTTTTAATTACATTGCTGTGAAAAATCTCTTAGAAAAAAAAATTAATGTTGGTGCAATAGTATTGATAGTGGACATTGGATGATACAAAGTTAAGGTCAGAGTCTGAGAAAAGTATACCCTTCCTACTTAAACATTCCTCCCCTTTGTTTTGGGTGCCTGGATGTGCTAACCTGGACTCAGACAGGCTGAGGGAGTGGCAGTGTAGCCAGCTTTGGAAAGTCAGGCCTTCCAGCTGCATGTCGAAACTAGCGGATACAGTTCTACATTTTATTAGTGTGTAGTATTTACTAAGACTTCTGTTCTTAAGTGTTAGAAATGCTTCTGCATGTTGCTTAAAAGAATGGGGAAAAACCATCTTGCCTAAGAAATAGCTACGTTTTAAGGTTGGATAGAAATGTAGCTGGTTGGGACCTCTTGGAATGAATGCTGTTAAATGAACTTTGCTATGCGTAGTAGTGAAGAGAATTTTCTGAATTTTATTAACACTGAAGGATTTTTATGCAAAAAGTACCTATATATATATGGCTGTAGATATATCCAGTAAAAATGGGCAATTTTATTAAACCATGAATTTAAGGGAGTGTTAGAATGACTGCCTGGGGCTTCAGTATGATTTTTCAGTGCTTGGTATGGTTAATACAGAGTAGCCTAACTGCTAGGACAGAGAAGCCCAGAATAATTTTCCTTGTCCCAGTTAAGTCAAGAACTATTAGGGCAGCGGAAATAAGGTTTCAACAAGAGGGGAAAAATGGGTGAGGGAAGTGTCAGCTCTCACTCTTGCTAGTGATAGGGGAGAGTACACAAATGTACCAGAAGTTAGAATGGAAGAAGGGCGAGTAGCAGTTACCAGTGAAAACAGGCTAATGTGGCCAAAGCATGTAAGTGGATTAGGAATTATTTTCACTCTTCCTGGTGCTTTAAAAAAAAAAAAGCAAACTGTATGAGTGTCTGCAGTAAGATGTGCAGGTCAAAAGAATAGGTGATTTTCTTTGACCTGCATGTTTGTCAGACAAGGCTTCTTCCCTGTTACCAAGCCTGATGCTTGAGCCATTACAAGTGATTTCTAGTACCAGAGAATTGTGCCACGCTGGCTACACAGGAGACCTACCATCATCCGATGGCTTTGCTTCCCCTCGTGCTGGGAGCAGGGAGGCACAGCAGCCCAGAAACTCTAGAAAACCCCTTGCACTGTCTAGCTAATACTTACATGTTTGAAGGAGTGACATCAAGCACGTGTTTAATGCACCTTTCTCACCTCCTTTTCCTAAGGTATTATGTTTTTCTCCTGTCATGTCTGGAGATACTAGTGATACTGCAGTAGAAGTAACATTTCTGAGCTGCGTATTCAAGGACTGGGAGCTTGAAAGGTGGGTTTGTGTGAGAGGTATCTTTAACTTTCTCATTGCAACAGCTGGTGGTGATTGACTGGGAATTATTCAGTAAGCAGAATTTCTAGTCTCTTTCTGAAGTGCAAGTGTAACAAGACAGCTGGAAGGAATGAAAGGGTGTAATGCAGAGGGCCGGGGTTAGACAACAGTCCCATACGTGGCTGCATGTGTGAAGGCTGGTTGCTTGGTAGCCATGACCAGTAGCCATTATGCTTCTGGACTGTTAGTCTTCTAGTCTTCTAGTCCAAGCTGGCAATAAATAAACTGTCAGAAGAAATAGGGCTCTTCACTAAAGGAAAAGATATTCTGCTCTACTCCTCTTTGCAAGGAACTCAGCATTGTGCTTGAGGATTGATCTTTGGGAGTGATTTCTGATAGTGGTGTGTCTTTATTCTCCTGTCAGCAGTCTGACTGATATATGAAGCTATGAATTTGAAAAAATGGATGATCATGGGTAATCAGTAGCCATACCTTCATGGCTAGCTCTTGTGTCTTACCCATGCGGACTGTTGGTGTGTTAGGACCCACACAAAAAGGGTCGAGGAACTAAAGTGCCATCTTCAGAAACCACCGTACCTCGTGACAAATGGTTTTGAATGTAATACTCCTGAGCAACTCATCTGCTTGTTCTGTCCTACCCTTAGCCCATCTCTGGGATTATCTGTCATGCTCTTCGCAGAACAGGATGATGCACCAGTGTGTTTAGGGTGCAGGAGGTACTAGAGGGCCTGGGGAACAGACTTCCATTGCGTGTGTTTCCTCGTTCTGCACTGACGATCTGTCTGGAGCATGAGAAACTGTTCTCACACTTGGGTAAAGATACAGTGCCTTCTCTTGCGCTCCCTGGTCTACAGTTTTCAACATCAGGGTTAGTTTCTGTGGTTCCCAGATTAAAGTAGGTACGTTCATATGTTGTGGAGATTCATTATCCGTACCACACGTTTGCTTTTGAACTATTCAAAGCAATGAGGCTATTCCTGTATTGCCTCTCAGTGAAGCATGTGGGAAGGAAGAAGTTTGATCAACCTGTTTCTTACACAAAGGAAGATACCAGGCAAACCCGAAGGGGAGGCAGAAGTGAGCATTTTTCTTTGCTTCTCAGCAAGCTCTTCTGCTGTGTGAAAGAAAATTGTCCTTCATGTCATCTCAAATGACATTCGCAAAAGCCAACCTGGAAAAATCACACCTGTATTAGGCACTAACCATCTACAGTCAAAGTCGTATTTTGTGCCTTTATCTTGATTACCTTTGGTAGCTTGGGCATTGGCAGGAGAAAAAAGCCGCATCATTCTGATTGCTTGATGTTTCCAAGATGTTTTTTGAGATAAAAATGTTTCCTGAGCTTTGTTCAACCTCTGAAGTAGAATTTGGTCTTCCATGTGAGATCAAGTGATTGCCTGGGGCAAGAGAATATATACTGAATCTGCAGCAGCAAAGACCTTGATAGCAAAGGCCACCTGCTATTGCTCTCCATCTCTTCAGCCTTAAACTTTACCAGGTTATAAATTCAGCTTGTCATCTCCCTAGATAATGGCTAGCAGTTCTTCAGCAGATAAACAGGACAGTTTCTCAAGGATTATTTCGTATAAATATCCCAACCTTAAATCTCCTGTGGAAACCTCAGTGTAGTCTTAACAAGGTGTAGTGAATTGGCTTTCAGCCTTCTTTCTGGATGTTCCTTTTACTGTTTTCGTGGTCTTCCTGGGGACAGTCAACAAATCTATGTCAGCACGTAGTTTTGACCTTCAGATTTGCAACCCAGCTTATGCAGATACCTTGTAGGAGTGAAAAAAATGTCCCACAGTAGAATTTTAATAGTTTTTTTCCAAAACTTGCTTTGTATTGATCAGCTTGTGTGAAGAATTGCTTATAGAAAATATTAAACTCCTGAACACTTTCTGGTTGAAGAAAATGGGAAAAAATGTCTGACAGTCTGTATTGATGTGGCTGAACTTCACGTGCACACAGAGCATTGTTTAACCTGTATTTTCTGCTCATGGCGTTTATTTTATTAACTGTGCTCAGTCAGAAATGCAAGTCTAGCAAGCTGGCGATTGCATTTATGCAGTAAACTTTACCAGTGTTGTAAAACTGGTAGAAAAATCTTGACTAGGATCACTGTCCATCTGCAGGCCTGCGATTCACCTCTGATGATTCCGTCACGTACCCTGAGGTGGTATTTCCTCACCCCTGAATCTTCGACAGAAAGGGCAGAGCACCTTCTTGGTCACTTTGCTTTTAAGTATCTTTAGTAGTTGAGTATAGCTGTTCTAAAATATGTTTTTGCTTTCAGCCTACACACAAATGCAGTGACTCCTTCAAGGCTACATAGGTTCAGGTATTGTGGTATATGCAAGGTGCAATCACTTTTTAAATTTGTTTTCTTTTGTCTGCTGTTTGGCACAAGAGAGACTCCCCCGGCCCCCAACCGCTGCCAACAATTAGACAGTTACCAGTCCCCAGTGGGAATAAATGTTTCCAGCCAATATTTACAGCCGGTTCTGTCCCGGAAGAATGGAGCTGCTGCTGCTGTTGTCAGCTGGGGTTGTAGGGAGGCTTCATTCTGGCTCTGCAGTGAGAAATAAGATGTAAAATACAGCTCTGGTGGTGGCTGTTAGCTTTACTGCTTGCCCATGAAACACTGCAGGAGCTTTTGCATAGCTGTGGCTCAGACTGCTTAACGTACCTGTGTCGTCTTCTGCAGCAGAGGGCCCTAAGGTGGGGAGTAACCGTGGTCACCTTGATCCTAGTCAGGAGGGATCCTCCCTGTAGTTGTATGTCACGAAGTGTGGCTGAAGCTGGGTCTCCTGGAGGTGTTTTGTGAGTGTATCCCTGAACTGCTGCCTTGGAGTGTTCTCCCTTCTGCAGCCTCTCTGTGAGGGCAAAGTCATCAACCAGTTCAGTAAGACAGAAGACAACTGGTTCGCTTATGTGGTGCTATCTATCTTCTATTGAGGGTAAGTGAGATTTTCTCGTGAGAAAAAATAGCATGATTGTGTCATAGGAGATTGCAATTATGGCAGAATCGTATCATAATGTGTCAATGTAAATATTGAATATTTTCTGTCATTGCAGTAGCGTGGCACACAAGCATTTTGGTTGTCATCTGTATCTTTTTAGTATTGGATTTGGCTTTTTTCTCCAGAGGCCCGCAAAGGTCACTGTTCTGCAAGGAGAAATGCCAGATGACATCAGCTTTTGGGAATTCAGAGCAGCCAGGAGAGAAAATTGAGGTCCTGCTTTATCAGTGGTGATACCTTCCTACCTAAGGTGTGTGTAGGAGAGCCCAAGGTGCTGTCTTGGCTTTGCAAGTTTGTTGCCAGCAGCCAATTGCAGTGAAAAAGAGGCTTCTGATGTGGGTGTACGTCCAACATTTAATCGTATCCTTGTAGGTTAATTGAGGCTGTGCTGTGGCTTTCTGTTTCTTCTTCATTTTTTTTTCACTAGCTCAGGAGAGAAGAAAAGTACTTATTGGAACTGCTGCTGAAACTCATGGCCACTTTCTAAAATATATTCCCAGCCTTGAGGAGAGCGCAAAATGTGAGAATACCAGTATATGCATGTTTAAATCTGTTCATGCTTTTAAAGAGAAAACCTATGCTCATTGGTGACCTGCCGTTGTTGTGTGGAGGATTTCCAGCGGCTGGACAGTTTTCAGTAGGCTCCATGGCATTTGTTGTGTGCTATTTCCTAGCTTGCCAGTGTGCTCAGCTGTATGAGGGTCTTGTACTGGGAGTGACGAAAGCTAAGCAAAGGGCTTTCCTGCTCTTATCCGATGCTTGTCCATTCAGTACTTGGGTATAGATGGCTTGGGAGAAGTGACATAATTCTAATGAAATACGATTTATGCTGCTGGGGTGAAGCCTGACTCTAACTGAACATTTGCCCTTGATTTTGGTGAAGTCACATTGCTCTTTAGGATTGGAGATAGGGAGGAAGACTAGATATGCTGGTGGCGATGGTAGAGGAGAGAGAGGTAGTTGTATGAATTTCAGCAAGTGGCCATAGAAGCAGGAAAAAGAATTAAGTCTGAGATGTGAAAGAGATAAACAGGGAAAGGAAACAGGCTTCTCTGAAGGTGGAGGGGAAGGAAGAAGATACTGGTGATCATGTGACAATCTGGGGGTGATAAAGAGCAGGAAAGGGAAAGAAAATGGAGGTGGAGATCTCATAGGGGTCATGGAATGCACTAATTTCTCTTTTAGGATCTTCTTGTATTTGAGACAGGAAGAAACACTAATTAGCAACTTTTCTTCTCTCACAAATTTGGTTAACCAGTCTGAGCTTCCTTTTTAGAGTGGGATGGGAATAACTGAAGGAAATGGTGGGGAAGAGATGGTCCCTACTGGCAGCTTTTATTTGCAAGGGAAAAGACACAAAGAGAAAATCAGCCATTCTTTTAGGGGAAGTGTTGCGAGAGGAAGAGTTCCACGTGGGTCCCTTTGTTGCTCCCAGGGGTCTGTGGATTAATTTTCTTCACTATTTCTACATGCATCTTATTCTCTGGTTCTACAGTTTCACAGTTTTCTTCGCAGGCAATGTGCTAACTTGAATCAGAGATTTGCAGCACTTGCAGTTTTCTAACGTGTGGTGCAGTAGCTCTTGTTCTCAGGTGATGTTATCCCCAGCGTTGTGTTGAACTGTCAAAGCTGTGACATTGAGGTACCTACTTCAGAGCTCTGTGTGTTTCTGGCCCTTGTGCTGCTGCCTTCTGCAGTAGTGAAGGGAGAGAGCCGAGTAGGTTACTGGCTTGTGCATGCTGCATCTGTAGTGCCAGGTATAAAAATCTCCCTGTTCTTTTTGTCCTGGTTTATTTTTATACTTATGTTTTCACTTTGTGTCATTTAGAAACCAAAGCAGGAGTGTGCAGTTCCACGGCGGAAGAGCTGTGCTTACTACGAATCTGCTGCTTTGCTGAAATTAAACATTCATGGGGCCAGAAACTCCTCACTGCTCCATCTCAAGTCTTTCAGCCACTTGGTGTGCTGACTTTTTTCTTTTTTTTCTTTGCGCTTTGACACAGCTGTTGCAAGAAATACAGAGAAATTATCCTCCATTTGCCTCTCTCCCTTCTGTTCTGGTTTCGGCTGCCGCCGGCAACAAAAGCGCCACGCGGCCGCCCCTCCCCCCGCCGGCGTGCGGAGGAGAATGGAAAGAAACAGGCAGAAACCGGTGGGTCGGGATAAGGGCAGTTTAACAGAACAGCAAACAGAGGGAACAGGAACAACAACGATACAGA
>Ga0181612_122298_pt1 | contig 22477 bp, 13 predicted proteins | sample HoacroProtozoa21_FD_119630 | JGI IMG/M metagenome (GOLD analysis project Ga0181612, IMG submission 119630) | Hoatzin crop microbial communities from Cojedes, Venezuel. Combined Assembly of Gp0051906, Gp0051904, Gp0051908
ATAGTATAGACTTAAGTTTATGTATGCTGTAAGGGTTAATGTCATTAGAAAACAGTGCCTGGTTTTGGAAGAAGTACATTGGAGTTTTTGATACCTGCTGCTCTGATGTTGCTGTTCTATGTAGGATTCTGATGGTAGTGCTGGGGAGCTCAGTGCAGGTCAAAGACCGAGGCTGACCAGAGCAGCAGAAAGAATCCTAATGGGACGTTCAGTTTATATGGATCATCCAACTGCTCGGATCTCTGAGAACAGACCACACCAGGGGTTCCGGTCTCCATCGCCAGGGCTTGCCCAAATTGGAGGTACAGTTAGACTGTTATTTCTTCTCTGTGATAGTTATCTGGGTTCTGAGTTTTCTTCTGTAACAGTATCTGAAATAATTTCAGAGAGTATGTTCAAAATCCAGTATTAAAAATTTACAGGCAGTTGCTGAAACAAAATGATTAGCATTCCTATTCTGAGAACTGGATTTAATTCAAGCTATGTCTTCACTCTTCTTTGTCTGTAGTACTTTACAATTTGAACAAAATTCATGCCAAGTACCCACTTGCCCATTCAAGAGTTGACTTGTAAAGTATGTGTTTTATTCTTTCAAGTAAAATTCAGAAACACTTAAGTTTGACTGTTCTTCAAGTTGGTTTCCATGGGACAGATATTAACACTGGCAGTTCAAGCTGCTTCGCTCTGTCCCCTTACACAGCACTACTCATTGTTTTCATCACTACATCAAGGAGTCTCGAGTCTGCAGTGTCTCATGATCGGTAATGTATTTTAGCTCCATATATTCCTATAACAAAATGAAAAATCTTTTTTTCCCAGATGGGTAGTTGAGGTGCACACGTAGTGGCTTGTACAAAGTATTGTAGGTTGCTGTGGTAAAGCAGGGAAATTAATTTGTTTCTTTTCATTTGAAACTAGTGCTGTAACCAATGGCCCATCCTTCCTCTCCCTTATCTTTTTATCCCAGTTTCTCTATTGTTATCTGAAAATGTACTTCTATACTTGCTTAATTAAGCTGCTGCAAGCATGTAGAAACTCTTCATTTTGTAGACTGTGGTTTTAAATATGATTACACTAAACACTAAACTGAAATAGTTATTAAGCTGTTACAACACAAATGTGGCTGCACTGATTCATCAAAATTTGTTTAAAGTGATTAAACAGCTGGTTTTCTGTCCTTTTAATTTTCACTTTTATCAATTTGACAAGAGAAGCATATCTCACCCTTTGACCAGTAGGAAGTGGATTGAAATTGAATGTGTTCGACATGTGGCAAGAATAATCTCAGAGGAATAAGAGTTTGCTTGGTTTTGAACTGATTCACATTTGAACTGGTTATACAGAGAGTAAGCTTTTTAAGCTAGCTGTTACCTAACATTCTGGACCAGCTACACAGGTGGCAGTCTTGAAAATAGTTCTGGTACATTATATAATATCAAAATTTTACTTGAAAGTCGTTTGTTGAATGTTGTTTGAAGATTGGTTACATTAGGCTCCCTGGTTTAAGACATTTCTTGAAGTCACTTGTTTAACACTGTGTTGTTAGAGGACAGTCAGCACTAGGAACGCCGTGATGTAGGAATAAATTAGTGATCTAGATCAATCTGCGGTAAATCTCTAACAGTGCTCAGGACCGTACAGAGAGTTAGAAGATGCGCGTTAATTGGTGAACCTGTCTGCTAGGAGTATTTCCTTCTCAGCCAGACTATCCCTAGCTGTATCTGGCATAAGATGTTTGCATCTCCTCTGTATCTATTTTAAAAATTTATTTAATTTAATGTAGGATGCCCTTTGTCCTGTAAATACCTAACATTTTTCAAAACCAGATCCTGTATATGATGATGATGATCTAGAAACAGTGTGTTTCTCTAGTAATTTTTTTATGCTCATCTCTCTAAATCTTGTACTATTGTTTCTGTTGTTGCATTTTTTTCGGAGGGGGCAAACACCCTGGACTGACTACCAGAGGGGGAATGCCCTATGCTTTTACATAATCTGTAATAATCCCAGGCTGAGTTCTTTTGCATTCTAATGTTTTTTAACTTTGCTTCCCTCCCTGCCCACCTCTGAACACACAGCACAGCGTTCATTGACATTGCAAAGGAAATGTCATTGTATAAAAGATAGGATCTACATTTGAGACAAGAGTGTTTTCATATCAAGGAGGAACACAAAATCTTGTTTCCAGGTCCTTTTGGTAGCAAAGTCAGCATTGAATAGGAAACCACCTGTTCTTGTGGGGAGGTGGAAAGGGGGAAGGAATGGTCTGTGATTGTTTCCAGTTTTCTTCCAGATGTTTTTTGTCCGTCCACTGGTATGTGAGATTGCATGTCCTGCAAGTCAGGACAAAGTGCTATTTCTTGGTAGCCACAACAATTACAATGCAGGTCCATAATTTTATTTCAGAATGATTTTTAGGGGTAAAATTAAATAATTGTTGCACCAGTGGGTGTACAAGTTCATACATTTCAGAGTGTATATCTCTGTACATATAACCTTGCAGTGTGTACTCAGTTTCTCTGTCAGAATGAGTCACTCAGATATATCTGTACTAATTCTGGGGATTGTGTGTCTATGGGTATCTTCAGTTTTGTGACCAGTTTTTATTTGTATGATGGAAAAATGATGTCTGTTTGTAGGATGGAGAAGATGTTGCTCAAGTAGGTGTATGACAGCATCCTGATAATCAGTCTTTCATTTGTAAATCCTTGTTTTCAGTGTTTAAAGTCATGGATATAAAAACCAACATGCAAATGAAATGTGGCACATGTAGTCTTAAAGTGAACAATAATTACAGTTAATTAAGAAATAATTATAGGTAATTAGGCCTAAAATTCATTCTTTGGCTCTGTGTGATAGCAGAAGGCTAAAGTTAGTTCGTGAGCTGTCAGTACATTTTTCATAAACATACTTTACACACTTGCAGGCTGCAAAGGCATGATAAATGCTGGATTATATAGCAAATTATCCCTTTAAAAAAGACTCCATACAGGTTTCTTTTCATTCAGACAACAGTGAAACATTTTCATGAAGAAGTCTTTCCAATATCTTTCCAATACACGTGATAAGCTCATTAAGCATATAATGGTATGATGAAGTATACAGCTCTGAAGCTATCGTAAATGCTTGCCATGTTAGAGATCTACGGATGATAAACTGATTTATTTTTTTCAATTTCCACAGGCATGTATTTCTTATTTCTTTTTTCCCCATAAGAACAATTTAAGGGATATACAGTAAGCCATGTAGGGAGGAAATAATTCTCTTTAATGTTGCATGTCCCATTGCTGAATCTTAAAAGGCTCTACAACCTGACACATGGGTTGACTGGGAGATTATTGCTCCAGCTCATCAAGGAATTTTTTTCTCATTATTTTTTTCTCTCAGCAGAAATTCTTGGAGATGGAGATACAAGTCGTGGTCCAATGCTTATGGCCGAACTGGAATCGCAACCAGTTTCAGATCCTGTTCTGCAAGCAGCCCAGCCAAGCTGCAGGGGGACATCGCTCTCAGAGGATCTGTCCCAGGTAAACTCAAAAGATCTTTTCTGTGACCGGTCAGAAAGTGCAAACTGAAACCTAGGAAGAGAAGTTTTCCTGCTTCGCTATGGTGCCTGACATCACAGAAGTCCAGACCAAAGAGTTTCTACAGCTCGGACCTTCTCTTCTGCTTTTTTTTGCACTTCCTCACAGCTTCACTGGTCTCACAGGTTCTGATACTATTCATACTCAGTTCACATGGGGCATTCCAGTGTTTTAGGGGCACAGTGCTTCAAATACTGAAGAATAATGTGAGGGATATATGGGAGAGGAAGCAACAACAGAGGCTTGGCTTCACCAGTTGTAACCCACTGACTCAGCATTTCAGGAGCCTCAGTTGTCCTCGTAGGGGCAGGGTTGGAAAGGCGGTAACGATGAGGTACCTCAGAATACTTGAAGGTAGAGAAAGATCCTGTTGATTTCTTCTTGAAACCTATAGAGTTAATCTTGCTACTTTATGTATGTGCTGTTGCCTAGAGATGATGGTTTACTCACTAACTGAAGATAAAGTCAAATAGCAAGTGGCAAAAGCTAAAAATGAGGTAGCAGATTGCTCTTTAATATGTTAAGCTTCACAGCGTGTTTGAAAGTAATAATATACTTACCATGGTTGCTATGTTCATGGATGCATTCTGTCCTTCCCTGATGTTCTATATTAAAAATAACCTGAGGTATCTTATATTAACCTGTCTTTGGTTTAATGTTTTTGAGCCTCGATGTGTATTGTGCCACTGGTGTCTGAACAGTTCTTAAATATGTCATCTGAAGTGATGTGTTGCATCTTCAAAGAGGATTTTAAATGTCATACCTCTTTCACTTTGAGATCACCGGAACATGTTATTTCTTGGAATGACTGTTCACAGGCAAGACTGGATTCTGTTGGGGTGAAGCTCGTATCGTTGTTATTGTTTCACTAGCCAGAAGTAAAAGGGACAGAGAGGGTAAAACATGTTTCCTTCTTTTAGCACCATTAGCTGTGATAAAGAACCCAGTGATACCTGCGTCTCATGCTCTGGAGAATTAGCTGATGGGGTTAGGGTTGATTTTTGCTTGCCTGGGTACAGGCAAATGATAATGTACCACGTGTAAGATTACTCATGTACATAGTCTTACCTATGCAAGATATGGAATGTGTTCTGATACAGTGTCTTGCATAGAAAATAAACAGGTAGTTTATATATTATGTTATCTTCAGAAACGTTTTCTTGCATCTGACCCTGTGGGGTTTTTTGCCTGCTGACACGTAAATCTCACCCTCCCTCCAAACCAATGAAATCAGCCCCTGAGCTTTGTGTGAGTGTTTTTTTCTGGTTTGTTTTTTACTCCCCAAACAAAATTATGTCTTCCTGTGTGTGGATGTTCCTCACATACAACTCCAAATCACTGTTTCTCATGGGCTGATTTTTTTCCTTTTCTATGATGTGACCATACCTGTAAGCAATAACCACTGTAAATGTCTGTCCAGGTTGAGGCAAAGCCATGCTCCACAAGACTCTCTACTAGATCTGTACATCCTTCTCTGAAAAAAAAAAAAAAATCCCCGTACCAGATGATTTGAAAGCTTGTTTTGACAGCGTCTATCTACTGTGTAACAATGATGAACCTTTCCCCTAGTTTCAGTTAGGGGTGGCATCTGTATTCAGATCTGTGGCTGGATCTGCTTTGTCACCTGCCTGTAGGAAGCAGATTTTCTGGTAACATAATATTAGCTAAGAGTGCAAGAGATACTCAGGCTTTCAGAATGATTCATTCTATGTGATGTTTAAGGCGATAATCACTTTAAACTTCTTAAAAGATTTTCTCCCAACTTAGTCACTGACACTCACATCAGCTGTTTCACATCTTGTTTTTCATCCCCAGGCAGTGTTTTGCCTTCATTGAAATGAAGATGTATCAGCTACATACAAAGCAGGAAGACTAATCTGTTTAGGAGCAAAACTAGGCTTTTCATGGTGTTTGCTGAGAGGCCAGAGAAAATACACAGTATTTCAGATGGGGTCCAGCTGGGCCTTGGGTTTGGTAGAGCTTTGCTGTGATTTAACTGGGAATGATCCTCCTGGATGTTAGGGCTTGTTATGGAAAAGCTTGGGTGGTTTCTGTAATCTGTCTGAGCAGGACCCTCTTCTGAGAGAGGCTGTGGGCAGTTGCATGGAGCTGCTGTATACGTGCTGCTTGTTTGCTCCCTGGCACGGGTGTGTGGATCAGATTCTGACCAACAGAAAGAGCATTGTCTTTTCATGTAGGGCAGGAGCAAAAGCCTTCTTTTAGTCACGAAAAGTGAAGTCTCTGTAGTCACTCACTCCAAAACAAATGGCTTAAGTCATACAGGAATTTTCTTATCTACCCAAATTCTTTGGCTGCTCCTCCATTTCTGGCATTGGATTTTTGTGAGATTTATATATGCTTTTAGCCACTGTTAGAATGCCAGACTGAATGCCTCTTCGGTTTGACCCCTTCTGTCCATTCTTGTGCAACAATACAGGAATGAACTGTTATTTGTGGCCACTTTGCCCCTGTGCTCTCAGCTGTAAGAAGTCAGAGATGACTAGGAGGAAGCTGGGCTTTTCCTATTCTAGATAAATCATTTTGATCGGGAGGGACGTGAACACTGAAAGTCATGTTTGTGTGGCTAAACATTTTGAATATGATAAATCTAAATAATTTGAAGTCTCAAATCCATTGTTAAAATCTTAGAAAATCAGTTGTGAAAAATTTTCGTTATGCTCTTATATAAGTATGAATATTTTTATACAATCAACATTTTTAAAGTGGGATTGTCACTTTGGTATTCTCATTACCTTTCATTTTTTCAGTATTTCAAGACATGGGTTTTTAATCTTCTAGGAATACGTAATTGCAGGTTATGAATCTATGTGTTATCTCAACTTCTGTTTGCACCTCAGTTCAGTTTAAACTGGTTTTTGGTTTGTCTTATGAAAAATCCAAAACAGACCAAAGACTTCAAATGGACTCATGCTTACGTTTAATGTTCTGTAACGTTGGTAGCTTTCGGTCACATTTCCATGAGAGCTTCCTGCTTTCAGAACACCATCTCAACTCTTTCTTACCTTGTCAGCGGGGAACAATGAACCGAGTTGGTCAACATGACAGTGTGTAGAGGTACCCGAGTTAGTGCCAATCCTAACTGGTCTATCCATGACCATAGTGCCTTGTGAAGATGCCAGCTTGATCTCAGATGTGTGCATATTCACTTTTGTCAGCTTAAGCTCACTGCTGTGCTGGTGAGGTTCTGTTGGTGCTTGTTAGAGATGACAACCATAGGCCTCTACGCTTTGTTCACTGGGGAGTGTAAATGTGCCATGCAGCCACTGAGGAAAAGACAGTGACTGAACAGGTTCTCTTTTTGTTCCCGCTGTTTTTTGCAACACTGGCTTAAATGATAGTTGAGTACATGAGAAGCAGTATCATTATGGTTGAGATTTGTGTTACTGTAGGAGACAGTTGTTAGCTGAAAGAAATGGAAAGCCCTGATTGCGTAGTTGGCACCATGCTTATTGTTTGCCAGACATAAACATTTTCTTCTTTTCGTTTATATTTTTGGCTGCTTGTGGCCCCCACAGTAGTGGAGGGTTTCTCTTGCAGAACTGAACCATACTTTCCTTTTCTTCCTCTTCAGCTTTTGAGGAGTAAAATACTGTCATCAGGTCTTCGAGAGAATATCCATGCCATTGCTTCTCAGGGAAAATAATTTTCACAGAAGTGATACGGCAGTTCTGTCCATAGGCTCCAAATGCAGTGAGATATGCAAACATTTATGATCTTTCCCATGTTCTTCCTTCTTTAAGAATCTTCCTCAAAAATGTTACATTCATCTGTGAGATCAGCAGAATAACTTAAGAAATCAAATTTATTTGTCTTAGAGAATGCTTAAGCCTTGTAGGTCGCCATGACTCTGTTTTTGACTTTTCATGTTTCCTGTCTACACTTAGTGGAATGTCCTTGGCCACAATTCCTGCTCCAGTTAACGCATAAGACAACAAGTGTACTTGACAAATGTGGTGTCTCCCTTTTTAACACACAAAGTGTTTGTTTCTTCTAAGAAACTGTTTTTGCATAGTGCATTGCTGCAGACCTAGGTCCTGAAGCGAATTTCAGGAAGAGTGGAAAAACATGATGAAGCAAATAGATTTTATACTTGGCGTGGGTTTTCCAACCTGCGTGCTGAATTTTTTCTTTTTCTTTCCATTTTCAACTTTCCCTTTTTACTTGGGAGGATAATACCTAGGGAGAAGTCCTGGGTATAGAAGAAAGCCAGAGAAATCTTATGTTCTTTCTGCCACATGCTTTGAGTAGAAATTGAGGGTCTCATGTGTCTTCAGATTTAAATGGCACTTTGCCATACCTACCGCTCCCAGGATGTTTGTCTAGAGGAAACAGCATTGCAGTAGGCTAATTCATGTCTGCGTTCTTGTGAACCCAAAAGGAAGAAGAACAAGTGCATATCCTTTAATGAATCTTTAAAAACATCTTTGGATGTTTCTTGAAGCTCCACATAATTTTACTGTGCTTCTACATCAGAAGTCAGATTTGTAACATGGTTTTAATGTATGATATGTAGGAGGAGAGCCGAGGAGCTGCACAAGTTGAGACTGTGAGACCCCGAGTTATTCATGTGAGAAGGAAGTCTGAAGAGATGCAACAAGAAGGTAAATCAGTATCAATAAGCAAACATAGTTATTTCAGTGAAGCCTGTCACTCCTAAATATTTTTTATACTCATGTATAATAGCATTCTGATTTTTAAAAAATTTTGTGTTCATGACTACCAAATTCCTGAAATTTCCAAACGTTTATATACAGTGTGTATAAATCTGTGTACATAGTTATGATATTGTTGGGGTGCACTGAAAGGATTGGAAATGCATCTGTGTGTAAGTCATCAGAATCCTTGCAATTCAGTATTTATTTAAATTTTTATTTGCCAAGAGCATTACAATGTGCGTGTTATGTAGTCAGCTGAATCTTAATTGCTTTATAGAATGCTGTTCAGCAAACAAAATATTCATAATGTAATGATAGATGGCAGTGGTTCATACATGTGAGAAAATGCAAGGGTACTAGAGGAGAACTGAAAGATAATACAAAGTTAAGATCACGCAAATATGAAAGAAAGGTACTTCTGGTGTTAAAATGGCCTGGTTTGAGATGGGCTTCAAGCTAGTGAGTAACAGTGATTTTTCTTTTGTGAAGGACACTGGGTATTATCTATACATAACCATGCTGGTTTTGGAGATTACTTAACAGTGTTTGTTGAAAGTGTTAAGGATACTGCATGAGGAGAAATTTTTCCATTTATTTATTGTAGCTCAAGTCAGTGTTGGAATAACATAAACTGTGCATGTTACTGCGATATAATTTTTTTTAGCAGATAATGGGTTTGTGGAGGTGGTACAGTGAGATATGGAGCAGTTTTAATCATGCGTGCTAAGAATAGAAATCTAAAAACCTGGGTGTCTACAAAATATGCAATTATAATTGCTCCACCCTAGCATAGACAAATTCTTCCTTCAAGCCCTTTTAATCATTCTTTGAACTTCTTCCATTTAATTTTTTTAAAACATATAATCAAATTATAATTCTGATGGAATTATTTTGTTTCAACTATTTATAAGTGGTAAGAAGAACCCTAGACCAATGTTGCTGGTTGTGGGAATTGGAACCTAATTTTATATATGAAGAAAGTTACGAATAATCTAAAACTTAAGCTTCTGCGGACAATTAACAGAAAAGCTTACAAAGCTGAAGTGGCACACCGTAGTGCATGCCTGTGTTCTGTTGTAGGGACATTTATCAATGTGAGTTTTTAAAATTGGGATATAAAAACTTAATTTATTAAAAAATGGGGGTTAACTCTTTTATGTAATACTCGTGGAAAATACTGCAATGTTTTTTTTTTCCAGTAGTAAAAATGGTGTTTTTCCTCTGGTGTTCAGAAAATGCATATTGCTTAAGGAAAGTGAATTTCCAGTAAGTTGAGTATGACCTTTAAATTTCCAAAAAGGAAATTAGGTGCCTTGCAGGGTCAACTTGTTTCCAACTTTAAAAGCAGTTTTTCTTAATAGTGGTTATAGGAATCTTCCTTTTCTTCGTCTTCTCCAACATTTCCTATCAAGCATCAGAGGGAAGGAGGAAAGGAGGGGATACGCTTCCTAACACTTCATGCTTTTACACCTCGACTCTGTCTCAAAGTGTTGACAAGACAGCACTTCCAGCCTTTATCATTGAGTGGGGTGTTAGAGAGGGATGGAAATGGAGTAAAATATTTTTTTATCTAATCTGTTGTTTTCTGGAATATTTATATTAAAAAATAATTTGCCTATACTGTAATACAAGGTTTTTGGGCACAGTCTAGCTATGCCTGTGTGTCAGAGGAAGATGTTTGACCACGAGATGGCAGTAGTCAATTTTCTTTGAGAAGAACATAGGGAAAAAAGATGATTTATATACCAGGATAATTTAAATCTCACTCAAAGTATACATATTTAATGAGCCAATAAAAATCTATAGGATTTGCAAATGGAAACAACTGTCTGTCAGTTTTAACCAGAAGGTCTTGTCTCCAGAAGCTTCACCATGGTGAACTTAATCAGTCAAAAAGTTGAGGGTAAAAATTAATAGCAGTCATTTGAAAGAAAAATGAAAACTTGCAATATGATAAGTATACATAGGTTTAAGTAAATACAACGTTTTAAAATTATGAGCATCTGTTACTGTAAGTTCAAAGCACCCCATTTATAAAAACTTCATGTCAGACGGTTGCCTTTACTGCGATAGCAAGGGACAATGAGTACTTGCCTGAAAACGGAGAAGCATTTCAGAGGCAGGATCAGTTAGGTGTTTTTTCAGTGTTTAAAGGGTAAATGGTTTATTGGTATTAGAGCTTAGAAAATCTGGAGCCCTGAAATGAAGTGTGGATTCAGGGTGTTTGGAGAAAAGGGAAATTGTTTTGGCCTTAGTGTTGGATGTGAAAAAAGCACCTTTTTTAATTTAATTGATATATACATGACAAGATTTGATTCCTCTTCTGTCTATGGTGGCAAATATATATATGATAGAGCTTTCTCTTGTTGTTTTAGAAATTTTTGTGGTCTATAGTGAACATGTGTTTTTACTGAAAGAAAGTTGATTGATGTCTTCTAATGAAAGTTGAAGTTCAGTAGGACTGTTACAATATCATGCCTGAAAGGGTAATGTCTCCTGAAAGTTACAACTGAAAATAAAGCCTGAATGTATTATTAATTGAAATGTGTGCCTTCTCTAGACATAGTGGAGACAGTGGTTTGAAAACATATATTTGTAGTATATAATATGCATGCATATATATTTTTGGCTTTATAATACCCTTTAATCTTTGTACCATTCTTTCATATATCTTCATAAATTTAATGTGATAATAATTGTTATGGTTGGTGAATGCACATCTTTCCAGAATACAAGCATTTTCAGGCTTACATTAACATGATTCAGAATTTTTTAATTAAAATGAAAGAACAGGTGGCAATGCTTGACTGCAGAGCGTTTTTAAACTTTAATATGAGCAGCTCAGAACCAAGAGGTAGGTGTATCTTCACTTAATTATTTTTCTACAGCACAGACTCTCAAAACGTGGCCTAGAGAGCACGACTTCATGATAGTAATTCCTTTTTATCTCCAGCTAGTGAATTATATTCAGGCAGCCATAAGTACATGGGAAAGTAATATTGGGACACTAAGCAATTGGCTTTGTTGCCACAGAGAGATTGCACAATTGCTCGTGGGAGGAGATGATCTGTGCAATAAATAAATAAGAAGGCAAGAAACCTTTAAAACAATCTGTATAAAAAATAAAGCTTCCAGAGTCCCTGTTTGGTATTGAAAAAGGGCTACTTCTGTGTTAACGTTGACATTATGCTTTATTGAAAACTGTAATACTGAAGATATGGGTATAACTAAATAACTTCTTGGCCTCTCTTCTTCAGCCAGGGATTGCTCTGAGTTAGGTTTTGGGTTATTTTTTCTTAAAACTATTGTGGCATGAGGCAAATCTCTAACAGATGCTTCAAGGAAGGAAGAAGATTAGGATAAGGCTAAAGGTCTTTATTTTTTTTCTTGGAACTGGAACTGTTTTGGTCAAATTCTTAACAACTGTTCTACTGAAAGTTTACGGTCTCCTTAATATCCTGCTGGTTCTTTTTTTGGACTGAATTTCGCTAAAGGCTTTTGCTAAAGACAGTCTATACCACCCTGAAAAGAGCAGCTAGTGAAGAAAACAGAACTATTCTTTCACACTGTAGACAGAGTACCACGACAAACTGAGAGGAGAGGTAGGAATCGTTTGCATAACCTACATTGCTTCCTGAATTTGACTAATTTCTGAGAAGATCTTGGAAATGGAAGTAATGAAATCACTTAGCTTTAATTAGGGCATTTTACAAGCAAATGTGCTGTAGAGGTTTATGTAAGTTTTTCAGTGCTTCCTGAGAAATCTTACTTCTGGTCTATTTTGACGCTGTTTTTCCTATACAGTCACCTCTCCATGATATCAGATGGCTCATTGGCGTAATTCAGTTAATATATTTTACATTCGGGCCAGTAAGGAAATGCAAAGCTATTTTTCCCACAGAAACGGTCTTTTCTGTAAGCAGTCATTAGCTTTTAGGTACTCCAGGTGGTTTAGAACACCAGTTCTCAAAGAGTTTTCCTTTGCTTTTTCTGCACATGTGGCCAGAGCAATTATGTGATGGCTCATGCATTAGAAAACATGCATCTGAGTAATAAAAATGCATTTTGCATACCATCCCTACATAAAATCCTCAGTAGCCACACTTGAGAGTTTCTAGTTTGAATTACTGTAAGTCAATATTGAGCTGTCTTACAGTACACTTGGAATGGGAGTTTTAAATTTTTTGACTTTTTGTAAATATTATTTATCTGTTAAGAAGTGCCATTTATAGCTATGATTGCTTTTTTTCCCCACTGAGTTACTTCAGTTATTTTTCAGACAGAATGTTAAAACAGAACTTTGATTTTTAATAGCTTAAGGCAAAGTCATGTGTAGAGTTGTTGTTGTAGACAATGATGTTGTGCTGCCGAGGGTGTGTTCTGCTGCTTCAAGTTTTGGTCCTGAGAAACTGAGCACCAGGAACTGCTGTGGGTTTCGTGGGACTGTGCACATCCTTGCACCCATTCCCAACAGAACTCTTTCTGGGAGATGATCCTCCGGTCTCCTAGACCTTTCTTTCCCTTGCTTATTTGTGCAAAAGGCGCGAACAAGAGGAACTACTAACAAGTTCAGAGAGCACATGAAGCACAAATCTCCCCGGTATGTTTTTTAGACTCCTTGAATGTCACTTGGTTGTTTCAGACATCTTAATTGAAATCCAGGTAATCAGGTGGAGAAGTGAAAAACTAAAAAACCCAGTTTATACTTGAAAACTGTGCCAAGCAGGCTTATATTGCCTTGCAGTCTGAGGATTTCCTACTGACTGGCATGCTCAGGTAGAAGTCATTCTCCTCTGTAGTCCAGTGCCACACCCCGTATTACCTGGCCCTTTACTTACTGATCTGTACGCATGAGGTTTTTGTTCGCTTGGCAGTTTTCTTCTAAGAAGCTGAGAGTTAGTTCTCCTCTTACTACATGCCTCCTTAAATGGCGCAGAGGTATACAGTGCTCTCCCTGCTGCAGTATTGCCAAGACATTTCTCTGACCTTGTGCCGAGGCTTTTGCTGGGGGAGGTATGTGCACAGGCAGAAAACTTCCCCATTTAGTCTTCCCTTGGTGCCAGTACAGATGATGCGTTACACCCATCGTGAAATCTGCACAGCTTTGTGTGCGTTCAAGTTTCCCTTGTACAGTCCACATGAGAATCAGCTTCCGCTCCGTGCTGGATGTGTGTATGGTTAGTCATTGGAGGGAAGATATTTTGCACTTTTCATGCAGTAAAAAGAATAAAGCAGGATAACTTCCATTGAAGGAGTGTTTCTGCTCAGAGGTTTTAAGTTCAGGAGGTGAGGCTGGCATCTATAGCAGGTGAAAGCAGTTCACAGTTACTTCTTGCTCCCATTTGGTCAGATCTTTGTGTTTAAAGTCCATGTATTTTGCTGAGGTTCAGGGTGTATTCCTGTACCAAGTCCCTCCTTTGGTCTGTACACAGCAGCGATTTTCACTGAAATTCCAGCACCGGTTGGTTTTTTTCTGGGGAAAGGGAAAGAAATTCTTACTCAAACTGACATGATCACTACTTAAAGGATTACTTCCTCTGGAGACTGTCAAATACTTGGATTTTTACTTGTCTTTTTTCAGATTTACTGGGGCTCAAGGTAAATATCCAGAAATCTCATCTGATTCCCTCTTCAAGCCTAGATTTTAAAGGATTGCATGTGATCTAATCCAGTGACCTGTGGCATCCCTCAGAGTCCATTTTATGTATCATAAACCTGAAGTTCAGGGCAATGACAAAATTAAGCCTGGTATTTCACTCGTACATGGGGGTTGTAATGTGCAAATAATGAGGGACTAGTCCTTTTTTTAAGCTGAAAACCCAAGGTACTGCTGCATCAAGCATCCAGCGTACATTCTGGAGTTTGTATGTTCTTTTTGCCTCAAAATATCATGTGGTGCCCAGTATGGGTGACTGGTGAGCATCAGCCGTCTGTTTCGCGTCACACAGACAGCAGAGGCTTCTGGGGATCTTCTGTTCTTAAGTATATCTTAATCATGTAAAGGATTTTTACTTCCAAATTTATTAAATTTCTTAAAAAAAAATCGATTAGTAAATGCTTTTAGAACACCGGTGGCTCTCTGCTGGAACCAAAGCAGTCCAGACTTCCAGGCAGTTCTGCGAAGCTGCATGCGGCACCATTGCCTCATCCCTGCAGCGTGGATTTCTCCATATTTTCCATTTTTCCCCCTTTTTTCCAGTTTAGGGGTTTTTTTGACAGTTGGTTGGGTTTGTTTTTTGTTGGTTTTTTTTTTTTTTTTTTGGTGTGGGTTGGGGTTTTTTGTAGCTTGTGCCTCGAGTGGCCAGGCAGATTCTAGGCAGAATTCCCATTAAGAGGAGAACACCTCTTGCTGCTGCGTATCCCCTCTGATGAGTTGGGATGTACTAGCTGGGAGCCCTAAGTTGCTATTTCCCCTTTGGCAGTCTGCCTTTGATCTTTTACCAGTTCCAGTTTCCAGCTGTATAATTCCACCTATTGTCAGCTTGTCTGGGGGCTGGAATGTGATGCTTTTTCTTTTGTGTGAGATTCTCGTGGGGTGGTGAATCAGCTGGAGTCGCTGTGCATTGCAAGCAGGGTATGGTCTTGATAGCAAGTGTTAAATACAGTCTCAGATCTCCTGGACACTAACACACTCCTCAGTAGTCTATCCAAATTGTTGTGCCAAAGCAGTCTTTCTCACAGCCTGGGTAGGATTCGTAAACACGCTAGGATCTGACTGAAGCAGCATTGTATTGTGTATTGTGATTTGTATGCACTTTTACAAACTTACAGTAATTGCTGTTGCCTTCATTGTAAAGAGCAAAAAATAAACACGCACAATAAACCCCCTAAATGGGCACGGATCCCACTGGCACTGATCTTGAGTGACTCTGAATAAAAGCAGATGGTAGCAAGCTGGCTAGGCTGACCTGCTTTCCCCTTTCATGCAAACATTGCTTATATAAATGGGGGACACACACAAAAAATTAATGGGCTTGGGCAAGCCACCTAAGGACAGAGACTCCCCACGTACTTAATGCTTACATCAGCCCGAGGGCTGTTTCCAGTTAGCTCTTCTCTGGAGGGAGAAGTTTCTCACAAATTAGTGGTTCCACAGCTCTGAGCCCATGGTTTAATAAGAAAGAACTGATGCACATCTAGAAAGTCAGCGTACTTAGCTGTTTGGTGGCCTGTGTGTTGTGGTAGGTCATGGAAAAAGATCAGAATAGTCTCTCCTGAACCTGCTACTCATTGATACACATATAATTGAGTCTGAAGTCCCTTTACACATCATCTTCTGTCCTAATGTTGTAAAGAGGCATTCGATTTTTATGGTCTTGTACTACTTTAATTCACATGCCTATTTGCTAGCGGTGATGGCAAACGCATTTAAATTGAGATTCCTAGTTGTTACAAACGATGTGCCTCAGTATGTCCCTATAACAAGATGTGTTGTAAGAAATAGCATTGTCTTATTCAGCAGAGCATTTGGTTGGAGTTACTACCTTCGGGAGTATGCTGCAGCCTCTGCCAGAGATTACAGCCTGCAAAGGCAGTTTCCTGAGCAAGACGTGTTGACACTCCTCAGTCCCCATCGCTTTCAGCCTGGTACATCAGTGCCAGCTAAGCTGGGGTCGGGAACCATTCCAGCTCCCTCAGGTGGACCTGCTGCCGACTCTGTGTTAGTTCGGTTGGCAGATGCACCACAGGATCTTTTAGGGTGACCATCCTTACTTGGATTAAGTAGGCCTCTTATCTCACATTTCTGTTGTAGTGTGAAAGTTGTGTTTCTTTTTATAAAAGGCATTGGTATCAGACCAGGAAGTCTTGATGCCTTTGGGTGCTGGCAACACATTGTACGGATACTGTATGGTGACAGGTGAAGACAAGGAGTATTACAAACACATATGTCAACTTGGAGAAACATATATAGCACTGCGATAGGAGAAATGTAGGCTTTCTGTCTTCAGTATGTGCTGAGTTTGTTTTATTTTTCTAGTTGGCAGGGAAGGCAGATGTTAATTCAGTGGCTTGTGCATGTTTGAGAGCAGCGCAACAGAAGGAACAGCTTCTGCTTCCCCTGCTGTGTTGGTTTTGGTGATCCTTGGGCAGAGGCAGCTGGATTCCCTGCAGCTTTACCTGTTCTTAAAGAGCTCTCAGTTCAGCTTTTTAAAGCACTGCATAAAAACTGGAGGGAGCCAGCTGTTTGTGTGGAGGGTGACTGGGCAGAAGAGAAATTACTAGGAGGAGAGTGTACACGCTGAGTGGAGGTAGCTTAATATGAGTGATGAGTAACCCACAGATTCTGACTGTCTGCCCCCAAAACCTCTTTTATGAAGGAGATGGGGGATTTACAAAAGCTGTCATTCTCAGCCATTAAGCTTTTTTCTTTTTTAATGCTTTGTAAGTTTTTGCACTGCTAGCAGAGGTGAGACATAGCTGTAAAGTTATTAATAGAACCGAACTAGCCAATGCACATATTTAGATGATTGGTGTCCACAGTCAAATTTTAATGTTATTTTTTTAATTTTACTGCTTATTATATTGTGAGAGGACTTGGCTTACTGGCATTTTCCATGCTCTTGAACAGTGTTGTTACCCAAGTACTTTATTTGCTTATTTTTCTAGATATTTTAGGAGTAAACAGACCTCCTTCATGCACTGAAGAGAGGCCAGGTTTTTCCAGCACCACCTTCTCAATACAGTGATACAAAGGCTGCCTGTAATTAAATATACATTTCCAGTGCCCATGTGATTCATTTCTTAAGACTAGGAGCCCAGAAAACTTTCAAATAAGGCAACAGCATGGAGCAAGTGTTATCTAGGATGTCTTCGAAATGAAGAATACTATATAAATAATGGTAATGCTACTCTTTGATAACATGCTGATTTTGAGAAATGTGGCCTGCCAAGGTAGCTTTCTTCTTAAAAATAGGGTGAGGACTGGTGAGCGAAGATTAAAGTGGTCATACATGACCTCTTGCTCACTGCTGAGGTTGCATATGGGACTGCATTTTGTAATAGTGTTGAAGAACATCTGCAAATGTCAAATCGCTTCAAACACTTTTCCCTAAAACTAATTTTGAAAGTAAAACACAACAAATCCTCATCTCTGAAATACCAGTGGCAAATGTGCTTTTGGTGATTGCATTTGCAAGGAACAGTAGTAAATGATGGAGATGGGTTAACTTTTGTCTGTGGACTATTTGTGTTCTGGTTTTTATCAGGAGTGCTGTCATTCAGGGAGAAAAAAGTACACCTCGAAAAACTTAATTTAGATTTAGAACCTTTGTATCTGCATTGTCATTCTTCTCTAATCTAAAACTGATGTTTTGCTTTTAAAGAAGAAAGAACTGGTGTTTTGAGCACAGTTCTAAACAACCTGAGTAAGACTTGTTGAGTGTGACACAAAAAATGTAACAGTTCTGTAAAACACATTTTTTTCCCCAATGCTTTGGCCATAGGAAGATAACTGTTAGTGTATGGCACAACTTTCATCGACTCTTTCAATGTCAGTGAGGCAAGTAGTTTTAGTACAAAATAATTTTCAACCGTGTGCAAACAATGAAAATGCGTATCTCACATTTTCTGGGTCTGGTAGAATTACATTTATGTTTTGGCTCAAAACTATGCAATCAGAGCAGGTTAGACTTAAAAACGGTCAGCTTGCAGCCCTCCATCCTAACTCAGGTTGCTACAGTACAGTAATAATCTCAGGGTTGCATATCGTGGCCTTGTTTTATGCACTGTACATATTGCAAGACTTGGGCAGAGCTGTGTTTATTTAAAGGCAGTGTAACAGCTGCAGTTTCTGTCCTTGTCAGGCCATTGTATCTTCCGTAGAAGTAAAAAGCGTGGAATTTGCTGGCAGTTGCTTAATTTCTGATTTTTTTAGTTTGTTTTTATAATCCTGAAACCATAATTACAGATCTGGAGAAAATAGTTTTATTTACTTAACAGCTGCCATTGTGCCCTGTTACGTAAATCAAAATTATAAATGAGAAATATTTACTAGTTGGAGTTACAGTGTAAATACACGATTAATGTCTTAGAAGTGCATGTTGCTTATTTCAGTAATTGGATCCGCTCCTAGGGACAGGCAAGCAGGGAGATTACACAGGGAATGCTGGTTTCTGGAGATGAAGCTTCCTTCCTGATTAAAAAAAAAAAAAGAGAGAGAGAAAAGCAAGGGGGGAGCAGTTTCCTGCTGGAGTCCTCGCTGTCAGGGAGGCTGGGCAGTCCTGCCTCCCCCTGCTCCAGCTGGCCTTCACATGCCGTCCTTTGTGGAGGCGTTCTCTGACCAACGATGTCCAAAACCATTTTTAGAAGAGCACTTGGGGTTTGTCTGTGCAGGCAGACCTGGGATTTAAAGAGAGTTTTGCTCCTCTCTCATCTGTTTTTAAATATAAGTCTGTGACAGCCAGTATCTCTGAGGTTAAGGCTTGATAAAAAGGCTGTTCTGTTCCGAAGATTCATAACCTTCTAGAAACGGCCTAACGAAGAGACTCGTCCTGCAGTTTCAGCTGCATGTAAAAAGTATGTTCTGACTTCAATACATATGGTGTGAAAAATGAATAATACCAGCACCACAGGCAAAATCTTCTCTGCTACGATGTGACAACCCACCCCTTCATTGGAGGTTTCCAGAATTTGGCTGCGCTTTTGGAAATAAGCCGCATGATTCTGCCGGAGAGATGGTTTAGCACAGACGGCGTGCAGCACACACCGGCTTTGTTGGAGTGTTGGCTCTGTGCTTATGGCCGGAAACTGCAGTAAAAACCTTACTCTTCTACCTACAATATGTGGTGGTTCTTTTGAATGCAGCCAAGGCTGCGTTTTAGTCTTTTTTTAAGTAAAACTCACAGGCTCACAGGCTTCAGCACCCCAGCAGCTAAAAGCTAGAACCATGTAAGATGGCAATTAGGACCTGACTCTACACTTTATTAATTCAGTAGGTCTTTTTCTTTCTTTAAGGACAAACTCCCTTGCTCTGTCTGTCCAACGTGGGCTGTTAAATGAGAGTCATACCTTCAGTTCTTTAACCCAGCTGCTTCCTGCAAGTCTGTGTGGAAAGTAAAGCGCTTATAAAGAAGAGCAGGGTTCGTATGTACCCATCGTAGGTCTGAGCAATGTCTTTAGGACTTGTTTACATCATGCAACACCGCTAGCTCAGAAATCCGTGAACATCAAGCAGTCTCCAGAAGCAGTGACGCTCAGGGGATGTGTGGTGGTGTGCTGAAGCTGATGGGTCCCGGGACAGTGTGATTTTATAAGGCATCCAGGACATCTGCGTGCCACTGCATTTTGTAGACATATCTGAGTATGTGACTGCCTTTCGGAATGTGCCATCCAACCGTTTGCATTCGTGTAGAGCACCGCAGTGCAGAGCCTGCCAGAGGGAATATTTTGAAGTATATGAAAAGAAAGTTCAGATGTTTTTCGTCTGAGAGTGAAATTGCAGAAGGCCCTTAGAGGTCTGACTTATTGTGCAATCTCTGTAAGTAATTTGTAATCAAAATACCTTTGCACATGTCACTTTTATATTTCCTGTAATAAAACAGCAAGAGCAATTAAGATTTTGGACCATAATCTTGTACAAGCTTCTAAAAATGAATGGGTTGGGGATTTTTTAAGTTATGGCTCTGAAATAGCCAATTTTTAAATTTTTGATTGCTTTAAAAAAGGCTTGGTAACAGCTATTTTAATAGATTTTTAACTGTAGCCTGACAAACAAAACTGTTATGTGGTAACATAATTGATCTGAAGTTTGTTTCTGAAAAAAGTTAAGTAAGAAACCAGAAGAATTCTTCACAAAACTGGAAGACATCTGTACTCCGGTAACCCAGCACGTGACCTATTGGGCTTTATGCATTTCAAATCAAAAAGAATCAGTAAATATACTGCCATATGCATGCAAATGTGTCTAATAACACACTGTGTGCTGTGTATCCGTAATGTTGTTCTGACACCGTTCAGAAAGTTGTCTGTGGTCTTGGCATTCTTCAGGAAAAGAAAAATTAATCATTAGATTAATATAGCTGCCTCTGTCATACAGTTTTGTTCTTGTTCAAGTAGGTGTGTGAAGGCTGGTGCTACATAAATGAATTATACGGAAGACTTTGGAGGAAGAGGGGGCTTGTAAATGAGACTGAAATTAATGAATATAAGAATTAGAAATCAAAACTATATGTTTAGTCTGAGGAGAAACAATTCCTTAAACCGTAACCACATGGCTGTTTCTTGTTTGCATCAACTCTGGTTGACTGTTATTGTCTTCTGTTAATTCTCTGGGGCAGTGGCCTGACTTTGTTGAATGAGCCAATTGTTTTCCTTTGTGTTGCCCATCAAGTAAGTCCCCATCTGGTTTGTATCAGACTGTTTTCACAGCCAACAACTGCTGCCTTTTCTATATCCTGACACTTAAGGGCCCCATGCTATCAAAGCATTGCTGTGATAGCCTGTCTGGCTGGGCCCATACAGCTGTGCCTTGCAGCTTGAAACTATTACCCAAGTAATGGTAACTTAGAACTTGAACTGGCTCTTATTCCCATTGGTGTCGTGTGTACAGTGAACAGAATACATTTTTGTTGAACTCCATGTTCAACAAAAAATTCTTTAAAGCTCTCAGTTTATATGATTAGTTATTTTGTATTTTCCAGCAGCTTCCTGTATCTAGAGGCAGTTTAGTGTTCTAAAACATTAATGAGTACAAGGCAAGCAATATTTATTTAAGGTGCTGTTGTTATTACTTACTTTTATGGTACATTAAAGCCCAATAAGTGAAAATTAAACAAGCAAATGATTCTTAATGAGGATTTTTCTTATCAGATTTCAAATATATTTCCAAGAAACTTCCTGTGTATGGTACACGTAGGTTGTGTGAATAATGCTACACCTTGGCTGCTATGCGACTCACTGTCTAAAAATACAGACCAATAGACAATGCTGCATTAACCTGTTGATTTCTCCTCTGAAGGAATAGGAAAGGCTTGGATAACTCTGTAACCTGGGCAGTATAACTGTATTGTGGTTTGCAGTGCGGAATCACTGAAAGGCCCCAGGCGTGACCCAGGGTGCTTTCTGGCAGGCTTCCTACCTGGCAGGAGACAGTCCTGTTCCGAGAGACCTTGCAACATGCGTGCTCTCTCCCTCCAAGATTTTGAAAAAACAGTTGCCTCAAATAACATTAATCTAGTGTCATTCTAGTGTTGTCTTGTATAAAGAAAGATTATCTTTAAGCATTCATTCTCTTCTGCTCTTGTGTAGGCTGTGTAGTCAAGTAACTCTTAGTGACAGAGTAATGATGAGGGGAAGTATATTCCCTGACTTGTATATGTATTGAATTTTAAGTATATTCTGGACTCAGTTCTTTCATGATACTTAAGAGAGGGAGAGAAAGAAAATAATGGATAATGTTTTTTAAATTTCACTGTGAGCGTGTGCAGGAAACAGCTAGAAAGCAGATTGATTTACCTATACTTGCAGTGTAAGCGTTCCTGGACTTGGGAGTGCATGTGTCTGTAAATAATGTGAATGAATTTGCTTCAAGTATAATACTGGGGAGCCATTAAATTGCATGAGACACATGAGATAAGATTTTTTTGCCTGTGTGCTTTTCATAGCAGTACACACTGGGTGTCATTGTGGCAGATTCCGATTGTGCTGAATAATTGGGTTTATGTCATTGTCAGGTGTATGGAGGGTTTGCAAAAGCTGCTTTCTTAAGGAGCTTTCTGTAATTGCTCTTCCTGTGAGTGCTATACAACTCCTATATTCAGGAGTTGCAGTGTGTGCTGTGGAGCGGGGAGCAGACCCAGGCGGCTGTGCCGTTCACCTGCACGAGTCGCGTCCCAGCAACATGCAGTGGCCCACACCTCTGCGAGGAAGCTGCTCCCACTCATGCCCGCTGAATTTCCATGCTTGCTCCTTTCCAGTGCAGTTTTCCCTGTACTGTGGCCAGGAATATTTAAACCCAGACAACTGATAAATGAATTTCGTTCAGGCTGCTTACAAGCTGTATTAATCATGCTTGTGGCCCAGAGCAATGAAGAAAGCTGTAGATGAACTGAGTGCAAACCAGCTTTGGCACCAACAGCTTGAACTGGGAAGAGGGAGTGTCAAAGTGCTGCGGTGCTTTCTAAAATGAGTTGGCAGTGGATACCAGAAGGAGTTGTCAACATCGGTTAATGCAGCCAACATCTTCAAAGTTTCAACTTGCGTGTGTTCTCTGCAGCTTCA
>Ga0181612_149146_pt1 | contig 22476 bp, 17 predicted proteins | sample HoacroProtozoa21_FD_119630 | JGI IMG/M metagenome (GOLD analysis project Ga0181612, IMG submission 119630) | Hoatzin crop microbial communities from Cojedes, Venezuel. Combined Assembly of Gp0051906, Gp0051904, Gp0051908
AGGCTGGATGGAGCTCTGAGCAACCTGGTCTGGTGGAAGCTGTCCCTGCTCATGGCAAGGGGACTGGAACTAGACGATTTTTAAGGTCCCTTCCAACCCTTACCATTCTACGATTCTATATAATTCTATGATATGTTCTCCTATCAGTTTAAGCATTTTGTCTCTATTTTTCTGGTGTGAACAGTCTTTTCTGTTTTTTGACAATGAACAGAGTCTTGGTTTGATTTTATTGAGGACATCTCCCTGGGGACTTTGCAGACCCAGAGAAGATGGGGCTATTGTTCGCTGGGACATGACAATAACAGACCAGTGGAGTATACAGCTGCGAGGCACAGGGCACTGCTCTTCCTGTGTTGTAATCTTCTCCAGTGAAGTCTTTCAGTGCACAGGGGGGAAAAAGTCACTCTTTTCAAAGAGGCTTAAGATTTTGGACCTTATGTGAAGTGGTCCTGTCTCATGGTGTACCAGATGTGTGCTGAGGGTTAGCATTGCACTGAAGTATCAGGCATATAGGTCGTGCTAGGTAGACCAGTGCTAATGAATTAAACAGTGCTGTGGGATGTGCCTGGACAGTGGCACTCAATGCTGTTAGGTCATTAGAATTGTCCTTATCAAGGTTTTGGTCCAAGACAACAAATACACTCCCAAAATTTCCTAGGTATGGTAATTTCCAGTGTGGCTATCACGTTTGGGAAGGCAAGTGGGGTTGATAGGCTGCGGGGTCGCCTAAGAGTGGCCTCTGTGCAAGATAAAAGATCTCTGTTATGCTTAATTTACCAGCATAGATGTAATCACCAAGTTGAGCTCTCACCTCAATGATTTCTGTAATTGTGATCTTCAGATTTTATGATTACAATAGCTGGTATCTACAAATGATAATATAGCCCCTAAGTCTGATCCAGAGGATGCAGAGCACAGCAGGTTAGAACCCATCACTATAATGCCTTGCTGTCTGCAAGTCTCCTGACTTAACACTGGGCTAAATCCAACTTTTCTGTCTTCCTTCTGAGGTTGACGCAAATGATGTGAGACCTTCTTTCCCTACCAGCACCTTCCAGTGGAACACCAGAACTGATGGCTGCACAGGCAGGCTTTCTGGACAGCTAACACAGGAAAATGGAACTTGCCTTTGGAAAAAAATAGAAGCAGTGACAAGTTCTTGTGCTGTTGGAATGAAATTTAAAACTCGTTTTTCCTGGATGGGAAGACAGAACAAATACAGCAGCTCAATCCAAAGAAGCCACTTGGAGGTTTTTTGTTGATATTTTTATGAGCAGACTGCATGTATGAAAAGAAACACTCTTATAAAAATTGGTTGGATGGTTGCTTTTTTTCAGATTTTACTCTTCAGATACAATTGTAGCAAACACTTTTTTAACAACCTGTCTTATGTCAGAATACAGCAAAGAAGTGCAAGTTTCAGAAAAAGTAAATAGCATGTGGGCAATCACCCTTAGTCATTGCATCATTCACCTAAATCAACAAGGGTCCTACAGAAATAATTAACTTAAAAAAATTAATAGAAAAAAGACTACCTTATTCTTTGTGCACTTTGAGAGTGCCTTGTTATTTAAGCTCTTGGGCAATTCTCTTTTCCTGATGTTTTCCACTCTTGTTTTTTCCTCCTGTGCTTCCCTTCCATTCTTTAACCCTACATCAGACTATGGAAAAAATAAAATTGAAAAGGAGAGGTACTTGTGGAACAAAAGGGAAAACAAAACACCACCGGTGTGGAGGATGGAGGGAATCTGCAACAGTGGATTCAACTGTAATTTAGTGCAGCTTGTAGCCTCATCTTCCTAGACTGCCCAGCAAGAGGCCACATTGCCCAACTTGTCGTGTTTCAGTGAAAGAGAAACCCATGACTATTGCAACCAGGAAATGTTGACATAACAGAGTTACTAAGAAAACCTGAATGTTAGTCATTCTCCATGTTAGACACTTTGCAGCCAAGGTCGCACAAGCTTTATTCACATTAATACCACTGCTCTTCTGTCTTGACAGGGACTGTGACAATCAGGCAAAATGCTTTTTTTGTCAGTGCACAAAATGAAACAGCGTTTTCCACAAACATGTTGAAAATAAACATGTTAAGCCTCTAGCATGGTTGTATCCTGTGCATAGAGAATGGGTTTATTGCATTGCAGAGGACTGGCAGAAGGACAGATTCAGTCACGTGTGGGTATCTTCCTCATCCAGTTGCCATCATTATTATGCTTCTAATGTCCCTGAAGAGACATTAATACTGTATTCAATGATTCTCTCTTTACACTGAAAAGTCTGGACAATGAACTGTCTATGACACTACATCAAGACTGCACCACCCTTTGAAAAAGTCATTACTGGAAGCAGCGGTAGCTGGATATATGGAAGATGGAACCAGTCAAATTCAGTTAAAGGGAGTTACAATCATAGGTGATTCCTCTGGCATGAACCAGGGAGAAGAAAGGCGGAGTTAGAGGTATAATTTGAGCAGCATGAACAAGGCAAGGAGAGGGATGGAAAAAGTATGAGGAGGTGTTGGACCTCACACAGTTGTGGTGGTACAGGTGGGTTCTTCCGCCTGCAGTGGGAAAGGAGGTGGTGGGTGCCACTGCAGGCCACGGGACCATCTGCCTGCTGCACGCCAGGGCGGTTCGCATGACAGTCAGTGAGAATGCGAGTGGTGGAGGCAGCACAGCTGAGCATGTACACCTGCGTTTGCACCCCAGACTGCTGCTAAGTCCGTTGCAGGGACCTTGGCTTTCAGACCGGTTTTCATTCTCACTCAGATGTTCCCCTGTTAGCAGCAATTCACTTTCCATGATCTCCGACTTTCCCAAGACCAGAACACGGCTGAAAATCATTGCTTTATTCAAAGTAAAGAACTCCAAAATCCTTTTAAAATCATGAATATATAAATCTTTGTGTCAGTTCAGTGAAGATTAAGATTATTGCTCAGAGTCAAAAAACTTCGGGCAAATGGAAGACAAGAAGTAGCTGTTTATGTAGACATTGTTTTTTGATACCTTCATTTTTAGGCCCTGAAAATGTGAGCATATGGTCACCTGACCAAAGCCCTTCACCTAATGACATGGACTAAGTTGTGCCAGCTGGGATTAGAAGCCAGGATTTCTAATATTTTGATCTCCATATTTATCTACCTCTTATTACCTTATTTCCTTCTTTCAGAGCAAGTGATCACAGAGGAACCACAGATCTACCCATTTTGCAAATGATGTTAAATTGTGAAAATATTTGGGGCTATATTGAACTGATATGGGAAAGTATATGGACATAACTTGAGTTGCTTCCCTTAACGTTCCTGTATGCCATTAAGCTTGAATCCTTGAATCCTCTGCTGTCTGAATTAGTATTAGAATACAAAATGTCCCTTGTGTTTAAAAAGTCATTAGTACATCACATTCAACTGAAGTAAGCATGAATGATACAGAAGCTTGTACTTTCTTGTGAAACCAGGTGTCCATCAGTAATTTCTGGGTAATGAAAGGGGTAGATTCCACGATGGAGAGATCTCAGGCAGAGCTAACCGCAATATGTGTCATTCATTATTCACTGTAAAGTTGAGAGGGGAAAGCTAGTCTGCCTTTAAGATGTGAAAGCTAAAGGTCACATTCAAAATATTTTCAAGTTATTACTAAAATCAAGGTTTTAAAATCTGTTCTACCGCCCCAAATATATAAATACTCTGCTTTGAATATGTCAATCAGAATATACAGTTCTTGCCATTACCAATGTAATCCGAGTATTTCTGGCTGTTCAAAAACATCCCACCTGGAGTTGCTTACCTTTCTAATTGAACGGCAAACAGGCTTCTGTTGGGATGGTATTATCCTCTAATGACTCTAAAAAGCATAAAACTACGAATTACTGGGTCTAATTTCAATTCCACTCAGAGAAAAGGTAGAAAACCCACTACAAATCTGTTCTTGCTCAAAATAATTTTTTGTTGTTAAATTTGTCATTAAAAAGTTAAAAGAATTTTCTAAAACCTGGTTTTATTTATTTTCATGATGTATGCTTATTAAGATACTGCATATTTTTATCCTTGGAAAGGTTCACTTTTTTACTTGTTAGACTGCAACGTAACGATGTCCTTCCCCAGTTATTTCACCTATCACAATAAATTGCATTGTTTTCACCCTAACAGTTTAACTATCACAATTCAAAATAGCAGTGTTGAAGGATAAATGAGCTTTTTAAAAAGAAATCAGCTTGGTTTTGTTTGTGTTTCTTCTCATTTAACTTGACAAATGCATTTATGTCCAGACTTAGAATCTCAGGACAGGCATACAGCGCCCATCATGTGGGGCACCCATCATGTGGGGCTTCATATTAAAATACAGCAACACTGAAATCTTCACATTAGGGAGTCTCACAAGACTTTTGTCTGAAAACAAAACAAAAACCAGAAACCCTCCATGATGTAATGGTCTAAAAATTAAATTAAGTCCATTCATTATGGAAAGGTTACTCAGACTGTATATCCCCCAGAGATTCTGGCCTCTTCACCAATTACTCTGGTAATTTCCAATGATATGGACACCTGTTCCCTGGATACACAATTCAGACTGCCATCCTCGTGTCATCAAGGACATTAAACAGCAGCCAGATGGCTGCTTATTATAAGCCTTTTAGGAATTTGAACCTGAAGTAAGAAAAAAGTGTGCCTTTCTTCATTTTCCAAGGACGTGAGCTGCATACATACGGTGAAAAAGCAGGACAAAACAGCTATAACAATTTCTTCCAGCATTGTAGGCATTCCCTAGCCTTACCCTTCAAGGTAAGATTAGAAGTTCATTCAGGAACAAACGCCAGTGTTATTTCCTTTTGTAAAGGAATATTATTTTCTTCTGTTTAGAAATGGGAAGGAGCTAAAGCACATCCACACTGGGCGGTAGGAGAACTGCTGTGCTTCTGGAGCACGGCACTGCAAGGGCTGCTCTTGCTGGGCTTTGCACAGACAACCAGCTGCAGCCAGATGGCTACTTGACTCTTTCAATACAAGTATTAGTTAACAAAAGCCTAAGGAAGTACAAGGAAATCCTTCCTGCTCTTGCTCTTTCCTTCCACCTCTTTAACTCCCATCCCAAACCAAAGCCTCACTAGACTTTGAGAAAAACATCTGCAATGACACAGGTTCAGTGCACTGGGGCCAACATTTAAAATCTAAGGTGTCTGTGGTTAGACTCCAAAATGCCTACCAGAACACTTATACAATAGCCTAGTTCAAAGAGGTGAAGAGCATACTTTAGCTGTTTTGTTCATTTAGGAGAACTTCAGGCATCAGCCTGCCTACCAGAGCAAGGCATGAGACAGGCAAGAGCCTAATGATCATCTATCACATCGTAAGTCCACGTATGCAGACAGGCAGTACCCACCACCCCTGGAGACAGAGAACAGACAGTTGGGATGGGAGAAAGCAGAGGCCAGGAAGGAGAGACTCCCTGTGCTGTGCCCAGGAGGATGCGCTCCGGCATCAAGATAGGCCAGCCCGTTCACTTCCCCTTCCCCAAGTAGACGAGGTGGGTAGGATCGCTTTGCTTTGCTGCTGGTGTTCCTTTTTCTCTGCATTCTTTCACCGGGGCCCTTCTGTTTGACCAGCGCTGACTTAACTCTTGAGTTCAGAAATTTTCAGACTTCAAGTCTATTTAAGCCTATTAATGTCTTTGAGTTACAATACATGTTTAAGAAAGACTTTCAGGCTTAATGTGAAAACTTCCAAATAAACAAATGCCCAATGATATTCCTAAGTATGTTTTTGCAGTAGTTCAGCGGTGCACTCAGATGTGCTTGCTGTTATTTCTAAATTTCTTCACAGTCAACATCAAAGTTCACTCTGCCTTTTTTTGTTACCTGTGTTAACGGTTACCTGTTAACCTTCTCTTGGCCATCATCAAGCCAGATATTGGTCATTTTTTTGTAAACCAAATTAATTGCAGATTATTAGTCTTCTCACAAAAGGAACAGGTTTGATTTCCTCAAACATTCCCCCTCACCAAGTCGCTCTGGTTTATCTTCCTTTCCTACTTCAACTACTTTTCCAAACGTGGACAACAGCACTGAAAAATCTGCTCCTTTTTGCTTCCGTCCATGCAGTACCAATACTTCTTTCTTAAACCACTAGAACCAAGGATTATCCTCTTTGATCTAAAGCATTGGACTGCAGATCAGGCTGAACTGGTTTTCTATTTTTATCTGTATTTGTAGTTCCTGTTCAGCAGTAGTGACTGTGCAGACTGCATGAAATATTTGAGCTGATTAAATTTTATACCAGCTTCCTATTAAATATTGTTCTCCCTTACACTGATGAGGGGCCGTTCTTTGTGCTTAGCAGGATTATCCCTAACCTATTTGCAGCTAAGACATGTGCAGCTGTTTGTATCACTTTCAGATGAATACAGAACCATGTTTTGATTAATGCCCTGACCTGAGAAACCTGATGGCAAATAACAAGCAATTTTGAAGTTGAACCCCGCACACTTATATTGTTATTTCTACCGTCTTAAAAGCAGCATTTAATAAAAGTTATTTCTGCGGCAAGTTCAGGCAGGATTCTGTGGAGGCTGTCTCCTGCCTTTTTAAAATTAAGCTAAAATACCTTCTTGTAACACAGTTCCAAAACAGCATGGGTTATAAGAAAGAGTGTGATTTTGTGTTGTACACATATGAGGAAAAGACTCTGCTGTGGTAGATTCACATCTGCTGCCAGCTGGGCTCTTTTATCAGATGTTAGAATAACAGTAGAAGCTGGAGCAGCAGCAGGGAAACAACTTGTCAAGACAGAGCAGACACAGATGAATATAACTCGTCAAAACTTGAAAACAAAGTAGTATTGTTGCAAGAGCAATGGGAAAATGTGTCTGTTGGGTAACTGCTGTGTGACAGCAAAATGTCAGAAAATTTGCTTTGCCAGAGACTGCAGAGAAAGACATGATGTGATTTCTGTGGGACCATCTATCTGAGAACTGAAAACCAAAAAATAAAAAGTTGTAAAACAATACCAAAAAAACCCCTTGTCGTTAACGTCTAAAGACAGTTACCTGAAGAAGAAAATTTATGCCATGCCTTTGTCCTAGAGGGTTCGACAACATCATGCTGGGAGTCAGTGGCTTTGTATTAAAAAAAAAACAAATATAAAAATTGCAAGTTAGTGAGTTAGACACCCAACCTCATCCACACAGTATGCAGGAGCATTAGATATCTGAAAAAGGTTTTCACAGTAGCTAGTGAAATGTGCCTGGAGCTGGCTGAGCCAGCCTAAAGGAAGGAGCCATGTCTGGATCAGAACAGTGAGGTTGGTTCCCAGCCACAGGCTGCAGGACAGGGCCAGTCTCCACTCAGCATAGTCTCCCAGCACGCCTCGGTCAGTGACTCGGGTAACAGCTGAGCCAGCCCACTCTTCTCCCCAGAAAGCCTGGAAAGCTCCCCAGCAGAGCAACATACTTTTGCCTTGGTCTTTACACACAGTAGCGGAAAGGGCAGCGCACTTGCCCAACTTGCTGTAGTGTTGCCTCCAGTTCTCTGGAAAGCACACTAAATGACGGTTTAGTCTCTGTCTCCTTGCTCATTTGGTATTTTTGCAATGAGCACCTAAGGCTCAGAGCTTTGGGATCTCTCCTGGGAGTGGAGCAGGACATCTTTCTCAGCCAGAGAGGAAGAAGGTTTAAACCTGGATTTCCCCAATATTATATGAATGTGGCAATCACCATCTCTACATGCCACCACTAACTCTTTCCCAGAGAATGTGGGGTTTGCAAACAGAGTGGCAAGGAAACGTATAATTTAGTTTATGTGCCCAGCCAAGGTGTAGGCTAGAGCCAGATCATTCGCTACCCTGAACTGCCAGCCCTGGGCTCCCTACTCCATCACTGAGGAAAGTGTAAACACAAGGCAAGCCCAAAGAATCGCGTTTGATTTAGATATCTCCCAGTCAAACCAGGCACTGGCAGGACTCCCGCTACTGGAAGTGTTGAAGGTTTCACAAATGCTGATGTATGTTATCAGCTAAGCAGGTGCGGTGACACCCTGGTCCTTGCTGTGATTTACCTCAGAGTAAAACTGCTCACTAGATGTTCTTCTTTTTTATCAGTGGCTATGGCGAACACACTGTATTTCAAATGCTGAGTAACATCCTGGTGCCAATAGTGTTTGCTTCCATTACACCCCCTGGTAGAGATCCCTCTGAGCTAGGTTTGAAGGAGCACAGAGCGGTCCCTCTGAGCTAGGTTTGGCGCAGAGCGGTCACTTGCAACCAGCCAGGCTACAGATCGCTGTGTAACTGTCTGCGTTTCCAGCACTTGTGTTATTTTCGAAGGATGTAGTAGTCCTGTGTGTCTGTCCCAAAAGCAAGAGAGGCTGTGCCGTTTCCTGTGCCTGGGGAATCTTCAAAGGCAGACTGCAGAGACTTGGAGTTAGGCATCCCCTTCTCTCCGAACCACATGCTGGTGTGGAAGCTATTAGTCACTTGTGTTGTCCATTTTAGCATCAGACAAAAAGTTGAGCTCAGTGGAGTACCTTGTAAATATAAATATTTCCTAATAGGAAAATAACCACTTCCACTCCTCTGCGGAAACTGTAAACAAGAAAATAAAATACCTTCTTGAGACGCTTGCCAGATCACCTTTGGTATTTCTTAAGCACGTGCTATCCATGTAACCAGTTGGATGATTTCCCCATACATCATCCAAAACACATTTCCACCTACAGCTGCTCTTCACTTGCTAGAGAAAGGCAGTTGTAGTCTCAGTGGACTGTGCACTGGCCACACAAACAACTGGCCTCGTCATTTTTGCTGCCTTTTGTTTATATCAATAGCTAAGAAAGAAAAAGGTCTGTCTGTCACATCATCAGAAAAGGGTGTGAAGAAGGTAGGGCAAAATATATTTTGCTGTTTATTTTAAACTAATATACAGAGTTATCCATATGTAGCAGGGTTGGTTTGTGTATTCCCAAAGCAATAAAAGCTGGAGAAGTTGCCAACAGCAGCCATGCTATTCCTTGAAATACACTTATCTGCTCCAAGAGCTTTGGAGTTGCAAAGCCTTTCAACCATCTGCAGTACCAGAAACTTTCTGTTCCAAAATCTATGTACTGGAACAGCTTCTTGTCAAACTTTCCCATAAAGTAAAGAAACATGTATTGGTGACTTGTGACCAGTGAGCATTAAACCATGTACCAGGTCCATAACAGAGACAAGTAAATCTCTCAGGCAGTGAGATTTGTCTGAAGAAAATGACAACATCCACAGCTGACGACATAAACTGTCACTGAGGTAATGGGCAAACCTGGTTTCAGGTATGTACATCCATCCTACATAGATTCTAACTCTAACACCTGGGAGGTGATGCACTATTTACAACTAAATTATTACAAATACTTCTGGCAGAGGCTCTGATTTATGTATGTACTTATATATCCTTGTTCTGGATTTGTGTTTCTTAAAAAAGAAAAAAAAAGGAAGTTCAAACTGTAAAGCAGAACATGGGTATGTCTAGGTTTCTCAGCAAAGTACTGCTCTCTGCTCACAGCTGCCAGCCTGAGAATTTCCCAGCAGGGTGAAGTGGGGAACCAGTGAAACCAGTGCAGAGCTCCACCACCGGACAGCCCCTGAGCACAACTCCTCCTTCTGCAGGTGCACTCACCAAGATGCAGGAGAGGACCTATCCCTGAGGGCTGAGAGGCCGAGCAGAGTGAAGGCTCTCGCCCTCCGCGTGTGACGCAGCCTGGTGTGACACGGAGCAGGCTGCCAGGCACAGCACGTGCTGCTGCTGAGCTGGGTGTTGGGGGAACAAGCAGCCGCTTCCCCAGCTGTGGCATCACCGAGGGGCATCACGAACCCAATGTTTTAGAAACTCAGGCTTTCTGGGGACTCAGAGAAATGGAAATAGGTATCATGTGTCTTTAGGTGTAACTTGTGGGTTCAGACTAGAATGGGCCACAACACAGGTCAGCGGTGACCAACCATTACCACCCTGTTCATTCTTGAGTGGCACACACAGAAGTACTGGGCTTCTGGGGGCAGATACCATACTCAGAAACAAGGACTGCCAAAGAGACATCTCAGAATCCCAGAAATTGCCACAACAAGGAAGGCTAAATGAAGCTAAGTCCTACAACCAGCAGCAAGGTGATTTAGGGAAGGAAAACAGGCAACCTCTCTCACTGATCGTTACACTGCAGCATTCCTAGCAGCATGTAAGACCTGGGATGGACAATACAGATTGACTAAGAGATGCTATGAAGTAGGCAGTTGTTTATTCTTCTAGCTGATTCATCCTGCTTCTGTTTACTTCTACACCTGGTCTAATCTTAGTCCTAGAGCTGCTCTTCACACAGTATTTTGTGCAGCCACGTGTAAATGAGTTCAGTCCTCAAGCCACTTTCATTTCTTTCAAGGACTAAGCTCAGGTCCATCTTTATTTGCATTAGTTAGTGCTCAAAATCAAGACCTCTGTTGCTTTACTTCGAAATACCTTTCAGTGTTTGTAGAGGGATAGATTTACCATTAAACATTAATTGCGATTACAATCAGTCAAAACCTCAGACAAGTTCACCCTGTTCCCTTCTGCACTTTGACCAAGACACTAAGAACATTTCAGCTCTATTTTTAAGGCAATATTCATGCCAACAGACTTTCACATCAGAGTTCCACCCTAGGCAACTCGGCTCAGCCAGACTGGGCGATGGTTATATAAGGAAGGATTTTAGTGATCTGACCCGATGAATCCCCAGAACTGGACTTCTTGACAGGCAGCCAGCCACCTTTGTCAGCCAACATTCAACATGTTCATGCCACAGGAGATTTACTTCTACTAGATCTCCTGCCAGCTGCAGAGGGAAGCAGAAGAAAAAGCAAACAGAGCTTCTCAGTCTTGCCACCCACCCCAAGCACAACTCTCCCCTACAACGGGAACCAAACTCACCATCTTGATTCTTCCCCTTCCCTCTCTCTGGCAGCGAGGTGAGCTCCCCACCAGCATCATGGATCATAGCCCACTTCCCAGAGTCACAGCCCAGCACATCACCTCTGCCTTTCAAACAAGCCCGTGGGTCTGCTTTCAAATGACCTTCCCTTGAGTTTAGAAACTCCATCTAACCCCAAAGCACTTGTCTGTCCCATCGTCCTACCTTCCCCTGCCTCTCTAACCAATCTCTGCCTCAGCAGCTCCCGCTAGCAAAGCAGCTTCCCTGGTGCCTTCACATATCTCAAACCGATTTCAAATGTGCCTCTCCTTTACGGACTCAATTTCATTTACATGTACTTGAATATGTATTTGTATATGAAGTACAAACTTGTGATTCCTCCAGTGGTTTTTTATTCTCTTGAGAATTTCCTCATCAACGTGCTTTCATGTACCACACATAAAAGTTGCTATGCAAGGTGAAGTTGTACAGTGCATCAGCTGGAGCAAATCCCTGTGATCAGTCACACACTATGAATTGCAAGTATTTGTTCTGATCTATTGCCTGCATTCTTGCAGGAAGTTCTGACGCTCAGTCCCATCCCATATCAATGCTCAGCCTGCTCAGTCCCCATTTTTTTCTAACAGCTTTATCAGACCTGATGCCCCTCTCACTGTGATGGCATGCAAAGGTTTTGCAGCTAAAACCTTAGTTTGTGAACAACTTCATGTCTAAGTAGTGGTTACCAGCACGTATAAAATAAAGCATTACCCCAAAAGTAATCAAGCAGCAAGACTGGAAATGAGGAAACGATCATGTAAAGCAAGCATTTCACCATAGTCTCCCTACAGATGTGAAACTATGGATTTCACCAGTTGCAAGGAAAGAACATTTTGTTCTGGGACTGCATTTGGGATATGCAAGCTCTGGCAGGAATTATTTAGCTTGAAACCAGTGAAGATAAATTAACAGAGTTTCCACTGAATACGCCAGGACAATTATTTTCAGCCCATTTAAAAATATTCACTGAATGTACTTCAACATCAGAAGGACTGACTTGAAAAAAATGGTACAAGCAGGACGGAGGCCTGTGGCTCAGGACACGTGAGTAGATTCACTGCTGCATTTGGCCTTGCAGATAGTAACAGGCTACTGCAGCAAAGGCTGTAGCTGGCCCTTACTAATATCTTAACAAGAGGAAAATCAGAAAAAGGTTTGCGACCATTTCTGTCCTCTTTTCTTTTCTTCCCAAACCAACGCCTCCCGAGTTGCTGGGGGACAGGGACACGACCCCAAGACTGAGCGCCGCTACTGCTGACAGAGATTTCTGTGCTCAGGATGCCGAGTCACGGCGTGGCGGAAGCTGCTCCCCCCAGGCCACCAGCATTTCTGACATCTCAGGAAAAAAGTTCCTCATTCAAGTTACAAGAACAAGTACAAACCAACCAAGTTCTAACAAAAAATCAAAATCAGGTCGAACAATCCATTTGGCGTGAAGCTGGAGTGTGTATTTTTGATTGAGAATAAAAGATGATCTGATGAATTTTAGAGATTAAAAAAATCAAAGTTCTTTTAATGACAAAACAGCACTATTGTATTAACATTCAAGAATTTGAAATTTTAAAATCTTCTAAGCACATGCAGTTAAATAACGGAAAAACATACTGCAATAAACCCAGCACAGTCCTGTTTGAGTAGGTTCAAACCAATGCACGTGTTCTGATGTTACATTCACGCAAATGCTGAACCATTATGTCAGAGGCACAACACTGGGCACACCACAACAGCGATCTCAGTCCATGTGCAATTTAAAAAACAAACACCAGAAAACCTGGAAGAATGCCATTAATGACAGTGGGATCCTGTTGTGTTTCTGCACCAACTGCAGGACTTTACAGGTTTTCAAAGAAAGCACAAAAACATAAGTGTGTGGATTACAAACAAAACACTTTATTGATTTTGTACATGTTTTCAAGGCACTTTCATGCTGCAGTTTAGAACTCCATCTGGTGAGAAGAGGAATCCTTCATAAACGCCATCGTCACTAAATAAAACACACAACTTCAAGGTTAAGTGAAACAACCAAAAGATTCAAATCAGATCCTGACCATAAAATACGTACATTCCTGGAATCACAAAAAGAATCCGTAAGTACAAAATGCTTTTCTTGGAGATTTTCTAGATTGTTATTTAGGAAACCCAGGATGAGGTTCATCCCAGAGTGTTTTTACATCTCAAAGCTGGACTTCCAGCTAAGCCAGTGACCTCAGCTCATCCAGAGACGACTCCTCTCGCCTATATTAAATATTTATGTAAGAACACGATGAACTGTCCTCTGCCAGAGACTATTCTGTGTTGTCCACAGGGAAAGCTCACATTAATGCACACAGATTTATTTTTTTTTACTAGGGAGTCAGGGTAGGATACTAAAGCAAAATCCGTATGTAGTTATCAGTTACAATATTACCTCTGCCTGTTGTATGAAACCCAGTAATCGTGGATACAATATACTTATATCCATACAAAGTTCTCATCAAAGTATTTCGTAATATGGCAGGCATTTTGGCACAGTTGTCTCACAGCAGCACTAACTGAGGGAGAAAACTGAATGCTGGCACACTTCACTGATGAACTAGGCACTTAGGCAGTTCTCATTTTAAAAAAAAAAGAAACCAAAACCCACCAAAACAAAAGAAATACCCCTGATGCTTTAAAAACTGAGCCTAATGCTCAAAATACAATTCCATGTACATTATCTAGTTGAAATGAACATCTGTTGTCAGACAAGAGCATTTTGGCAGCAGATATCAAGAGTTCAGCTGATTACACTGAGGCCAAAAAAGCCAGCGCAAATTCTACCACCTTTTCTATACTTTTCATGTACAATTTCTTGCTCAGAGCATGCAAATGCTGAAACTCAAGAACGCCCATTCAATTGTGGAGTTATAATTGCATTGCTGTTTTTTTTGACTCAGTCGCTATTAAGTCGTGGTCTTTTTTTACCGTTGCCAGCACTACACCAGCCCTGTGCTCCACCTCCACTGCACACTGAGCACCGCAACTTGGGGCACACCTGTCCTTGTAACATGTTTAGCAAAATCTCATTAAGCACACGTTTCACTTCCATATTTCTGCTCAGCCTGTCACAGGTCCACAGTGTGGATTTTGTCACCAGATTCCATCAGCTTTCAGCACTGCAGTATTTTGGTACCAAATTCGAGGCTTATCGCTTCGTCTCCCCACAGGTACTAGGGCATGCTGCCTCTTTTGCTGTTCATAGGAAGGTTTGAGTGCAGGGAAATGCAAGACAGGCTTCTTTAAGTGTCAGCAAAGTGCTGGATTATAATTCCTTACTCGTCCTTGGAGCAAGGCCTTGGAGAAGGTGTATAGGGATCAGGCTCCTGCTGCCAGCTACACGGCATCGGAGGCAGGCTGTAGCTTACAGCTGGGATCTGGAGGAAGCTACTGTCTGCTTGGTGTTCATAGAAGAGGTCTCGGCAAATGGCACGAGATGTGCAGCTGCTCTTCCACAAATGATGCTGGGGTATCCCTGTGGTGACTGGCAACACCACCTCTCTGGCTCAGAGTTTCTAAAAACAGTCCCAAAGATTTTCTTTGGAAAAGCAGAAAAGGTCTGCAATGCAGGTCTGCATCCGTCCACCTGAGACTCCTGAGGACCCCAACCTTTTACTCCAACCGCACCACTGGCATTCAATGTTGCTCACGCTGGCAGCAGGGAAAAATGGTAATGATAGAGAAATAAAAAATGTCTATCAGGGTTCAAATACACTTTAATTTCAGTACCTAAATGGCTCGTCTCTTTAGTCTCTAGTCCTCCACTAACTTGACTAGCTGAAGATGTGGCTTGCATATTTTCCAGTGACATGGGCTACTGTCCTTGAAGTGGGCTCTGACAAATACATTGCTTCAAAATGCACCACAGTCACAGCTGACCGCGGCAGAGGTGGCAAAGAAGAGAAAGATTGCCCCCACTGCTCCTGTGTTCAGTTCCCAGAACACAGCAGTAAGCAGAGACTTAGTCTGACCCCCCCCCCCAGGTGAAAATTTCCCATAATTGAAATGAGTAGCCCCGAGGATGCTGAGGCCCACACATCCGTTCTATGAAAGTGAAAACTGCAGTACCCAGGCTCAAACAAAAACGGTGTTCCAGCGTTAACGGAGTGCAGTGCTGAGACTGCATCCTGACACTGAGCACAGTGTTTCTGCTGAGAAGCTACCAGGAAGCTACAGCAATACAGAAGTACAAAAATAGCTGAGAGGTTCAGTGGTTAGTAAGACACTGGTTATGATCACAGCACCATTCCCTTGAAGTCAGTTCATTCTCTGAAGTCAACAAGAATTTTGCTGTTGTCCTCAGTGGAAGACTGGACCTCAACCGGAGACCGCATATCACTATTGAGCTTGGATTTCCAAAAATATAAAAATATTCCCTTTACAGGGAAATTATTGCACATTTTACCAGAGCAAAATTAGAGTAGGTACTACTTGTCATAGTATGTAAGGTACATGTGTTCAGTGTTCTGGCAGATGAAGGGTAAACTGTGAAAATCCAGAAGGGATACGTACTTCCTTGCAGGATTGTTTCTGTCAGTAGCTCCACAACACACAACAGGATGCAGCAGAGGACTTGATTCTACTGTCATCTGTTTGAATGCCCAGACTCCAGAGAGAGTTGTGTTTGCTTCACTGAAGGCAGAATTTAGCCCTTTGTCAGGAGCAGGAAATTTTGATATGCACTTCCAAATATAACCTAAGCCTAAAGATAATTCAGCAGACAAGCTGACTGGCAAATACACAGTTTTTGCCATGTCAATCAGAGGTCATGGATGCATTTTACCACTCTGCGGACATTAAAGACTAGAGTTCCGTATCAAATGAGGAAAAAGAAAAACAAAAGAACAAACAACATCTCGCAGTATTTTACCAGAATCGCTTTATACTGTCACTGCTGTACTACTATTGCTGAGCTGAATCCTAGATTTCCAGTTCAGCAACCTGGATGAACACCTGTCAGAATAATCACAGCTTTGTTTCTTTAGTACTGGCCTCTGAACAGCCTCCAGGTCAACACGACATTATTGAGATTAGTACCTTGGCAATTACGTATAGAAACAGTTGAAAGTTCTTCAAACGAAGTGGTGGCTCAGGAAAGAACACAAGACCTTTACAGCAAACTTAGTTCTTCAAGAAAAGTAATTATATTAAAAATATATAATCCATGACAGAACATTCTATTTAACCCTTGTCATGGGAAATTAAAAATATTGCATACACAGGTGCACTCAAAATCTGCAGGGCCAAATCTTGCACTGAATCAAGTGGGAATTTTGCTGAAGTATCAACTGGAAATCTTATTTTATGGCACCGTAACCAGTAAGATATTTCTCATTATTATTATTATTTCACAGGTATTTGGATTTCATCTAATAAACAGTGCATCACTTGACCTATAATAAATAAGTGTAATAAAGAACAAATTATATGTCAACAATGCATATTCTCTTTTCCATACTACATCAACTAGCACGACAAAACTGGCCATAACTACACCCAGTACTGACTGCGCTTCAAAGTTGGGTTTGTTTTTCTACAATACTGGATTATTTCAGGATCAAGGTTTAACCAGCTGTTTTGCAGAGACCGTTCTACAGTCGGAGAAACCACTGCAGGAAGCATCTGTTCATGCCTTGCTGCCACGGATGTTGAGGCTGTACTTCTCTCAACCCCCGTCAGGAGTGGAGTCACTGTAACACTGGGTACAGTCAAGCTCCGTTCCAGACGTCGATCTGGACTACTGAGGACTGCATCAGTTTGACTTTGGACAAGCGGTTTTGTCTTCTCTTTCTTCTGACACATTAGCAAAATGCACACAGAAATAACAGCCACAATGAGCAGCACAGACACCAGGACCAGGGGTATAATGATGTACCAAGGGCTGCTGCTTTCACCTGCCTGCCCTCTGGGACTCCTGGCACTAACCTGGGTTGTGCTCTTAGTCCCTGCAGATCCACTTGCTCCCGTTCCCAGATCTATCAATGGATCTTCCTCATGCAGATTTCCCCAGCGATTCTGCCCTGGCCACATCGTTGGTCCAGTCTCCTGTGATGCTTCTGTAGGCTCTTCATTCTGAGAGGAGGCTGGTGCCTCATCCTTTGAGGTAGTGTGAATCTTTAAAGTGGTCACGCTGGTAATGGAAGGCACTTCGGTTGTAAAACCCTGCACAAGTGAAGGACTGTATGGCACGATGGAATACGGAAAATAGCCGACAGCAGGCTGCACAGCATCTGCCCTGAGTATAAATGTGAATGAGTCATTTAACACATCGATGCCCGTCATATTCGTATCTATGTCTAGAAGCACGACACCACTATCGATGTCAGCCTGGGTGAATGTCTGAATATCGTCGAACACTGCATCATTCACAAACCTTTTCTTTACAATCCTTCCATGAGACGGGGGCACTATCACTTCAAATCTAGGATTACTATTTGTCAAATTAGCTAGCTCAGAAGCATCCAGGTCACTGCTTCTGAATTTATAAGCTGCATGATTTGAAATCTGCATGTCAGGTACAACCTGTACTAAAGGCTTCGCTGTGATGTTCAGCACTTGTCCTGTTAGATTGCCTTCTGAAGTGAAAAGCATAAACTCCAGTACTTCTTTGGACGCAGTGAGATTTGTCAGGTGGTAAGACAGCCTTCCTGAGCACAAATCTGTCTGCTCAAATTTAGTAACCTGCTCATTCCCAATCATCAGGTACCCATATTTGGGCGGCTGAGTTAATTCATACATGATATTAGTGCTTTTTCCATTTGTGACAGCTGAAAGCTGCACACTAGTAATGGTGACAGATGTCTGGCCCTGTGGAAGTGCAACATTGGTAAGGTTGACCAGGACAAGAGCGATTGGTATGACTTCAAGACTGAACAGTTTGTATAAAGGGCGATGTTTACCATCAGTCACACAGAAATAAAACACCCCAGAAGATGGACTTCCATCCTGTACAAACCAAACTTTTTCACTGTCGACATCAGCTTGTGTGAAATCCTTTATAGAGACACTGAGATTGCTTTTCATTGCGAAATAACCATTATTGGGATTGCTAACAATGCTGTATTTGAGCTCGGCTGGGGCATTATCTAGGTCTTCAACTTTCAGATTCTCTGACCCCAGCACTGACACATCTCCCTGCAGGACTTTCAAGTGCAGCCTTTTAGTCTTCAGTTCCGGAGCTTGGTCATTAACTGGAACAACACTGATATTAAACATCTCTTCTAAAACTTCGCCATGGGGCTTTGTTGCTGACTTGCTCTTTAGGTTTAACCAAACAGCAAAAGTGAAATTGTCGTTAAGAGATTCAGAATTATCATGTACGTACACAATTCCAAATTTGTTCAGTACGTATTGGGAGAAGTTAGGTTTTTCTTTGGTGATGTTTCTTTCTCCAACAACAATCATGCCGTGTTGGGGTAAAGACACAACCTGATACCAGACTTCATACATGGAGCGCTGTACCTCAGGTAGCTTAATCAACAGATTTGAAGCATCTAAATTTGTTTTGTTGATTAATACTCTACCTCCTTCCTGGACTATGGCACCTAGCAGAAAGGAAAACAGAATGTTAAAAATTGACTATTTTATAGTTGCAATGTTTACAAAATTAGATATCAAACATTGATGATGCTCAGAAAAGTTTCTCCTTAATGAGAAATCCTTGATTTCATATGTCATGGCTAAAAATATATTACCACTATTTTTAAAATACTGTTACACATGAGTGACAAGACCTACTATTGATGCATACAATGACATTAAAGAAGTATCAATATCTCAAAGCTTCTGACAATATTTCCACCTACTATTACAGGAAAATGGAGAATACTCGCTACAGCAGCAGGAAGGATCAAACACAGGTAGTTAATCTCATTTTCAAAGATGCAGTGATGCAGTTTTCCAAGCTACTATCTACACTACTTTCTGTGACAAAAGTATTCTGGCCATTTGCTACTGAAAAGAAAGCAGCCTTTGTTTTTTCACATTTGTTCATTGGAACCCTGACAGATCCAAACCAATCTGGAGTCTAAACAGTACAGCATCTTTACCTGTATTTGCCAGAAGATGACTGTTCTGATCGTGCCTGGTAATTTCGTAAGAAATGACAATACGGAACATCTGGAGGTCCAGAGCTGATGGTGGAGAGGAGACAGTAAATGTAAAGAAATCTTCTGCACTCCAGCCAGCTGACTCGGCATGTAAGTGCTCATACATGATCACACCTTCATCCACCTGTTTCAGGTAAAGAAAAGCCATAGGAATAAGAGGAGAATTATTCTAAACACAGAAGTGTAAGGAGAGAAACAAATCTTAAGAACACTGTTCAACAGAGGCCTCTGTACTTATGTCCACGCACAGTGTATACGTAACTTACATTGAGATTGTCTTGCATTTCTCTTTCTCTCAAGACAGACTTTGTGTTGCCAGACAAGCTTAGTTGAAGGTAGGTGAAATGTTACTGGGCATGAATATGCAGTAAAGGCCTTATGTGAAGAACAGAGATGTAGAACAATGAGAAACTTATCTCAAACTAGCAATGGTAATGGTGAACAGGAGCTCAGCTAGACTGTATCTTTAGTGAATCGGAGTATCATATGTCTAGGGTTTTTGTTTATAGGGATACCAGTGGACTCATGATCTGGAAAAAGCATATGAAATACTGAAGGCTTGAAAATTACTTTGATACAGGTATTTCATGGTGAATAGCAAAAGATACTTGATAAGAGACTACGGAAACCAGAATGAGGTGCAGCGACCATTGAAATATACTCTTGTTTATAACCAAAGACCTGATGGGATTACTTAATGGAAAATTTCTACATCACAACAAGAAGAGGATTCCTAAGAAACAGGAAGGAATCTGTCTCATCCTATACCTGCCTTCACTGACCTTGCACATAATCATACTCCAGAGAATCCTAGCCATCCCACCATGAGGATTTAAACTTCAAAGTACTGCAAAATACTGTAATAAATCTTCAGAGAAACACATACTTCTACAAGATACAACCATTTATCTCTTTAGGCCCCAAAGCAAAATGCCAAACTTTCAGATTAGTATACTCATCAGCTGGAACTACAGACGAACTTTAAGACCAATACCACGACAGATTGGAACTGCCATAGGATTCCTCATAACTGCAAGACTAGAACACTTACTAAATCCCATCCAGTAGATTCAGCATCTGATCTGCTTGAGAAGACAGCTATACCTCTTCAATCTTTGGCAACTTTCCAGGCAACTACTGACCTGGCTTGCATCTGTTAGTTTATAATTGCCAGAGGGATTCCCGTCTGAGATGGTGCTGGTTCTAAGTTTACCACTTGTAACACATTCCACACAGCTTGCAGATACCCTGAATGAACTCATTAGCACACATTCCTATCACATATGGTTGAAAGGTGCGAAAAAAGAAAACAAAAAAACCCCTGCCATTTCACGGATGAAACAATTTAGCAGCATAAAATCTGAGCTATGGTTACAGAGAGAACTGATCCTGTAATTACTGCAACAGCCCCCACTGAGATCACTAGGGAAACAGGGCTTTCAGGGTTGGTTTTCTCAGTAGCCTCAAACCATTCCATCTTACTGTCTAAAAAATTCCGACTGATGTGATAAAATCCTATATGCACATCTCCAGGTTTATGCTTTCTCTATACTGATTTAATTCTTAATGGCTATCATAGGACAAAACAAACAAAACTGGCAATAGAAGGATATGCTCATTCAGGATAACTTTCTAAAGCAAGCCTCTAGGAATTCAAGTTAGAGAAAGCAAATTTTTCTAACAAGAACCAGCACAATATGCATCCTTTAAATTCAGCAGTGTTTTCTATCCATCTTAACAGGATTATTTTTTTTCAACTGCAAGATATCTGGGCTAAGAGAATGGAATTGGTGAAGATTTCTGTGTTTACCTCTGTAATGACTTTAAATATAATGAAGAAACTGTGGCTTGCTGCATAATGAAAACACTTCTAAGATACCATAGAAAACTACCGGCAGAGAAAAAAACCCTAAACATCAAGTCAAAAACAACTGTGTTGTTCAAGTGTGTTTAACACACAGTTAAATTTTCTTATACTGGCTGAACAACAACTGTCTGTGAAAAAAATTCTTGGAATGCAATAGTGATTTCAATTCTTCTTTTTCTTTTTTCTCTTTGGCAATGAAGCAATGAACCACAGGGCACAGGGAAGAGTTCACCACCATAGCAAAAGTGCTAACTACTTTTATTAGCTGGCTGCATAGTACTTTTCAGAAGCGAAATTTCAAGTTCCACAATACAGAATGAAGTCAGTGAAAACCCAAAGAATTAAAATAACAAAAATATTTTCAATTCAAATCAGATTTACAAGCTGCTTACTACAAAACAGAAATTGAATGTCTTATTCTCCACTACTTGGAGAATATACAATGTTTCTAATATCAATGTCACTTTCTCACTGATATTTAACTTCATGTGGCTACAGCACTCTACACAGTGAATGTTTATTTAGGATCTACTTTCTCTTCCTCATATCTCATTTTCTACCAGAATAAATAGCAAGCTGGTTAGCTTAATTCTATCTTCAGTAAGTCACTTGACTCTACTTGTTTGAATTGAAAATGGCCAATACAAATACCTCTGACAAAGAAGAAAAGCATATGCAATAGTACAGCTCAAATCCTTACACAATTTGTGAAGTTCAAGGTAAAGTTATCTATACATTAGTAAGAACTAAAGCTATAGAGAATGTGTCATGTTCTGACATGGCGCTGTCTGATAAACATATGTCAAGACCATAGCCATAGGCAAAAAGTGTAAAACTTCAAAATCTTAGCTGAAAGATTTTCTGTCTGATGTGCTTAAATGTTTCATCTAATGCTCACAAAAATCACACATTTTAGGAACAGAAGGGAACAGTGTCATTATACAGTTCCTCTCCCTCATAATGTAAGACAAAACTCAGCAACTATTGCAACAAGACCAATAACAAAACGTTATTAGAACATAGTTTTAAGAGAAACATTCTGTGTTCATCTTGATTTATAAAGTTCACCACAGTTCTTGGTCAGGTTGTTTCAAAGTTTGATGGTAACTAATAAAAATGTCAACTTTTTTTCCAGGTTTTATTGGTCAAGTTTCAATTTCCAGCCAATAGATTTTCTTATTCCTTCATATACTAAATCAAATAGCCACTTTAAAAATCTGTAAACGTAGATTCAGACCAAATTATCTCTTAATCTTTCCTCCAGCAAAGCTGGAGCTCCTTTTTCTCCCCTGCTTAGATTTTCTCAAAATAATTTACTGCATGCAGAGCACACAGTTACATTCTGATTCTGCACACAGACATAAGACATTTATTTTCAGTTGCAAAAGAATGTTTTCCATCAAGTTACATGAGCTGCCACGTTTTAGTCATTCAAGTATGAGACTCTGTATCACAGTTAAGATTCTTTAAACACTTAATATCATAGCCAATCAATATCACACCCATGTGGACTGTGTACAG
>Ga0181612_140120_pt1 | contig 22475 bp, 8 predicted proteins | sample HoacroProtozoa21_FD_119630 | JGI IMG/M metagenome (GOLD analysis project Ga0181612, IMG submission 119630) | Hoatzin crop microbial communities from Cojedes, Venezuel. Combined Assembly of Gp0051906, Gp0051904, Gp0051908
GCAAATTTTCTTTTTGAATCTAGCAGCACAAGATTCCCCCCCCCCCACTTACTCTGCTTATTCAAAATTGTGAAAGATCATATGCAATGAGATGACCTGCTGCTACTAGCAGCAGCGAAGCCAACGCTACAAGAAATTCCCACAAATCAAGAGACTATTGTTTCATGGGCACCGGTTCTGTGGTAGTCTGAGAAGCTAAAATACCACGATGCAATCATGACATGACAAAAATGCTCTGTGGATTCATGCCATAGAAAAGGAGACCTAGAAGCAACAGCTGCCTTGTTTATATGCCAGTAAACAAAATTTAGGTGGAGCTGAAGAATATGCTTTTTTAGTACCATCAAAATAGCTTCCTTCAGATTCTCAGTACTTTGCAAAACACAGAACTTTTACCATAACCTAGCAAAACACAGTTTTTAGCGCTGACTGCCACATTTTGACTTCATCCAGACTTTAATTTCACCTGAAGCTCCTATGTCTCTGCTGTTGGAGAACAGACTCAATTCACACAAGGCCATATGTATCTAAACAATTCCATGTAAACTACTGAAATACTTTTTCAGAAAAGGTACTTCGCATTTTGGGCGAGTTCTCCACACTGCTATACATTTAAGGTGGACATTGAAGCTTCATTCAGCCCATCACAGGATTCACAATGAAACCCAGAAGAAACTGCTGGAATTCTGAGAAAGGAGAACAAGAAATTCATAAAACTAATTACACTTTCCATAACTCATCTTACTCCAATCAGCATGAAGAAAGCAGTGCTTCAGTATTGCACAGCTGACAAGTCATTAATGCACAGAAGCAGCAGTGGAGATTTTAACAGTGGGTGGCTTTCGAAACTAGCTGCCAAGTAGATTTGACAGGTGTAAAGCCCAGCTGCTCCTCCGTGCCATCACAAGAAAAACACTGACCAGTGGCTTGGAGATAGAAGTCTTCTAGCACAGCTTTCCTCATTCTGGACAGCCACCATTTGGATGGAGGACAAGTACCATGTTGGCATCCTTCCCTCACTGTACAGCCTCTCAACAGGTATAAGTCAGGAGATCATTTTTTAAAATGTTTTTAATATATAAATACTATATTTGTGTGCATATCTCTAGATACAGACATATCTATAAATACATAGCCACACATATATTATGAATACATACATTTTATAGAAGTCAATTTCTATAAACAGCAACAAAGAGACTGTGAGTGACCAGACAGACAGAGATACACAAAAGGCCCTGCAGGCATTCAGTCATTCTTCCAAAGCCCAAGCTCTGGAAGTTGAATTTCCAAAATACTGTGGTGAAATAACCAACCGCATTCACATGCCTGTATTCTGCGCACCACTGTATCTCCAAAGTTGAGCTGATCCTTCTAGTTCATTGAAGAAGATCTAGAGAGCTACACAAAGAAATTTGTTTTCTTGAGCACAAATGGAAAATTTCTCATAAATAGTATGAAAAAATATCAAAGACTTGGGACTTCCCAGTCAGTTCCAGAGGACCCAGCATAGCTCTTTGCTTTTATACCTGATGAAGCTATGGAGTAGGTCAACACTGAAGCTGGAAGCGTGAACGCAGTTCAGATAGATCGAAGTTACTGTAGGTGTAATTGACATGGGTATCAACAGGAGTACAACCGTATACTGAACAAATACAGGTTTCAGCACCAGTTATAAAATCAATACGCAAGCAGTTACCCTGCACTGTGCTCCCTGCACATGTGGCTTCTCTGCTTCAACTGACTAGCTTGAATATGGAACCTCAAGAAGCTTTATGTCTACTTTTTACAGAAATATCTAAAAATTATTACCAGTATTTCATTGCTGCCTGTCTTTTGAATAGGTGCAAGATACAGCGGCACACTCAGCTGGGGGTACTGCTTACTGTTCCAGCTGAAGGACGCTAAACAATATCTAGTTATTTAATTTGCTCAATCCTTGGAGAACAAGAAGTGCTTTACCAGCAGGAAAGAACCTGAAGTACAGAGAACTCCAGGACTCTGCAACATACTAACACAGCTTTCTCTAGATGAGCTGCCAAAATGGCAACTCTCAGGCTGGCACGATCAAAACGACTTGTACTTACTGTTATTTTAAGGCTGATGTCTAGAAAACACTCTATTTTGTTTGGAATTCTAAGACCCCTGTAAACGAATTTGACATTAAAACCAATTCTTAGCATAGAACTTAACTACAAAATATATTTTATGTATTTTATATATGGAAGCATGCTTTTACAGAACTAAATCCTTTCAAATAAAAAGGGTCTCCATTGCTTAGAAGTGCAAGTTTAACTAAAAAACAAAAATTAAGCACAAGCTTGCCATTAGCCAACACCTTGAGACAAAAAAAATCTGCAACAAGCAATGCAGTAGCGTAAAGTGCACAGAAGGTACCAGGGCCACATAAAAGTCAGCACTGGAGTGAGGCTTTCCACTCCGTCACTCATTTTCTGGGTGGGAAGCCACTGGACAACACCCACCTTTCACAACGGAGCATCCGGGGACGCAGATTTCAGTTTATTGCTGTTCATTTGGGGCATGTCCTGGGAAGGTAATGGCCTCTGCTTAGAAGGCTGTATGGAGAGCAGTGGCTCCCAGCCAGCAGGAGTTTAAAAAAAGCAAGTGCCAAAGTACACAGGCGGGATGTGGTACTGCTTGAGATGTTTATGTTCTGTGGGAATATTACAGTAATGTATTCTCCAGAAAAATAATCTTTGAACCATCTCCAAGTGCTGTTTCTGCATGTTACTGTCTTTCACAATGCAGCAAAAATCAGGTCATTTATGCTCTGCTGAGTCAGTTACTTAAATTTTCTCTTCCCCAAGCTCTGAGGTGTCTTAAGTCTTTTCCAAGAAGCTGACAGTTTCCAAGCATTTTCTCCTCTGTTGTATATATCTCATCTTTACCCCAGATTAGCAAGGTATACAAACACTAGAACTCTGATGCAGGGAATGAAGAAGCTGAAAAAAATCCACTATTAGTTTTTGATTGTTTTCCCTGGAAGCTATAGCACTTCCTCTCCTCAAATTTGAAATATCCTCAAAGTTTTTACTTATTTTTAGTACTCAGGAGACTGAGTCTTCTCTCTGCCTTGCTTTCCATATACACAGTAATACTTCATGAACTTTTTTTTTTTTTGCTGCTAGCATATTTTGAGTGTCTGCTGAGGATTTAATCACAGTATCTGGCAGCATATACCTCTGTTTTTCATTGTGTAGAGGGCGAAGTACAGGTTGCAGTGAAGTAACTAAATACACAGTGGGAACATTAGAAGTATCTAAAGAAACTCCTGACTTTTAAAAGGATCAATCTGATCTATGGGACCAACATATAAAAGAGAAATTTACTCAGAAATTAGACCATAAAGACATGGAAGAAAACAAATCCTTGAGGGAATGAAAAAGTGGTACTGCATCACAGTATAAACAGGAATGAACAAGGGACCTGTTCTACTTTCCATCATCATGCCAAAAATAAAGAATCTGATTTGTCTCAGCAATCTCTGGAAGCTCTATCGAAGCTTGTTCAATCTGCACACTTTCTTTAATCGTGACACAAATGCCAATGAACTGGCACTTTATAATTATTTGCTTCACAATCTAACACAATCAAGCCAGCTGAAGCAGAATGCGGTCAAGCAGAAGGATTCTGCAGTTGACAGCTGGGACAGAGGGGCAGGCAGGGAGGGGGGAAAAGGCTACCTAAGGTCAGAGGACAAGTCTATCCTCCATATGTCCATCAACACTTCTACTCTTATATTTTACCACCAAGTACCCTAACGTGCAGTTAGCATATGAACATATGGGCTCATTTACATCTAACTAGAACAAACGCATCCTCCACCACCCAGAACAAACCTCATCTCAATCATCTGCAAGACGACCTCCTCATTAGCATGATAGTCAGACTGAAGGTCCAGAGCCCCACAGGCACTGTCCGCCATAAATCAGCTCCAGATTCTCACAGTGGAAAAGAGCTAGCCATTGCCAGCGAAGACCCACTCTTGCTACAAGCCTGGCTAAAGCTCTGTATTCTTACAGAGTCCCAGGAAAGATTGTTCTCAAGCCACTGGTTTAGCAATGACTTCACTTGTTCCAAGAAAGAGAGACAGGCAAACACACTGGTTTTTTTACTGGCGGTGGGAGTAGAGACTGAGTTGCTCCTGCAGCCACCCTACCTTAGGAGACACGCATATTCAGGATCTCCTCATGAAACACACTTTAGTTTTCACATATACATTCTTCAGAAATACACAATTGCAGGATAACCAGTTCTTGCTGTATGGCAGCACCAAAACCGGGAGGGATACAGTTATTGCAGACCTTTGATTAGTTGAGACCATAGGGCAAATCTGTTGATTTGACAGGGTGAGTACTGTAAAGCTAGTGAAGCACTGTCTCCATATTCAAACCATCAGAGAATTAGTATGGATTCTTCTGATTTATTATATACGAATTCACACTAAGTTCACAAGCAGCACTGTTTTATTTATACCTATAATAACAGGCAACACGTACTTAACAAAACAAACTGTACTCAGTACAACAAACAAAACCCCTGACCCATCACCCATCCCTGTATGTAACCTTCCCTATGCACCCTGCGCTGCCCTGCCAGATCAAGGTACCATACCCCAGTCCTGTTTTTCATCATACTGGAAGAGTCAAAATGTTCCCTCCTTTGACATCCACCTTGCACAAGACTGCCAGCTTCTTCCACAAGCAAAAGGCCAAAAAAAGATAATATTTTTCCTTCCCCTGTTCTACAATAGTCTCCTCCTTTCTTTTTGCAAGTGCAGACGTTTCTTATGTGCACTCCCATTCAGTGCATTCACTTTTCATCTCCAATTGCCAATTCTTTGTTTTCCAGTCTCTTGTATTCTCCTAGAAGTACAAACTTGCCATAATCTATCCATCTTAAACTCCTTTAATCTTAACTGCATTTTCAATTACCCTTCTTCCCTTCTTTTCTTTCCAAGATGATGGAACATGCCCCTTAAAATGTCTGTCTTAAATTTCCTTCTTTCATTTCTATGTAGACCTTCAAAGATCAATTTTCATTTCAGTACACTGTTGAAGCTTCCAAAGCCCTCTCCCCTAAGAAAATGATTAAGAAAAGACACTCAGTCCACACCTTCCTATGCCTTGAACATAACATTGATGCTGTTAAAAAGTGAACTGCTATCCAAATTTCTACCATGGTGGCCTCTCCTCACTAGTCTACCACCTTAGAACTTTTCTTCCACATTATTCTACTATTCCTTAAAATGTCTCTAGAGGAGTCTGTCCTTAGTCCTCTCTTCTCCCTCTACACTTTATTTCTAGATATTTTAATATGCAATTAGAGAGATAGTAATTAAATTCAAACTGACAGCTCACAGAAGCATTCTGTTCTATGCATATTAAAATCTTGGCTCACATTTGTCACCCTGCCGGTCACTCACTTCCATCTCCCTTCTTGGCTGCTGATGGGATACTATCAAACTCCTAAGACTTCTGACTGAACTGTATCACAGACATGATTTTTCACTAATCTCTAACACCCTAGTACCCAAACTATTTCTACATCAGGGAGATTACTCCCCCTAAAATACAACTACAGATGAAAAATTTTTAACCATCATCTCAATTGCTTCAAAGCTGTTTCCCAGGGAATTAAAAAAATCAATTCTGCCGCACTTTTGAAGTACTGGTAATTTTCCTAGCCCATCACTCCCCTTTTTTGTATTTTTGTGACACATACAATCCCTTGTTTACCAAACCAAGCTGATGCCTTCAATTCCAACACCTTATCTAGTCTACTTTTCTTAAACCCTTAATGTGGAAAGACACACCACTCACTTCCACTACCTACTCTTTTTAAGTTTTCAAAATCCATACTTTTTCCTACGTTGCCCCTTTGATTGAGAAGTTTTCTTTCACACTGACATCTGTAAAGCATTTCCATTACTTGAGGTAAACAACAAGCATCTTTTACCAAACACACTCTTCCTTAATATCCAGGCTCCGTTCACACTGACATCACTTATCACCATTGCCATTTCTTTATGCTTCTTGATAGTCTTTTCTTCTATGCTTGTAAATACCCCACATGCAGGGTGATTTCCAGTTATACCGGTCAGCTGGGCAGCCAAGAAGTTCTTCACCCTTTACAAAAAAGACCATCTCACAAGAAGGAAAGCATTTGATTACAGCATGAGCAAGCTAAGGCACTACACTTACTCCCTCTTTCACAGGCTTGCACAGTGGCCCAGAAACAGGTATCTAGTCAATGCCAGAGTGACCCTGACACAATGAACCATGTTGCTGCTGCCAGTAGGACTCCAGGCTCATTTACGGTCAACTTCTCACCTTCAGCATGAACAAGGCAGGAACCCTACTACAAGAAAAGACAACCTCATCATGAGAGAAACCAAATTCAGGGGATAATCTATCCTTCCTCTGTTACTGAGTTTCTAAACAAGGAGAAAGACGCAGTACTTCTTACTTCCTCACTTTCTCAGTGCCTGACATAAGAGCCTAAAATCTTAAAGCACAGCTGCATGAGGTCAATGGATGCTCTGTTTCCAATAACAGCTACACCTCAGGCACTCAGGCATTTAAAAATAGCAAACGTTTGTGACCAACTTGCATTCTAGCAATTCAATCTGTAAAGTGGAGATTATTTGTATCAGACAACTGAGTAATAAACGAAATCAGTAATTGTGAAGTACACAGATAGTAGACTAACAACTGCCCATAAAAAGCCCCACAGGAAATTACAAACCATGTCTTCTGATCAGGTTTGAATACCATACAGTAAATACAGAGCATGTTGATCAAGGAACAGAAGGTGATAACCACTTACATAAACAAGCACTTTCCACTCACTCCACTAAAGGCAAAGATTCTGTAGAACTACTATAGAAAATATACTTCAATATTGCTTTGTTGTGTATACATCAGCATCCAAAATGAAGTTGTACCAGAAACTTTTCTTTTGGAATTTAATATGAAGACAAGATGGTCAAGTACACAAATGATTTTTTCCAGTATAATTCACATGCATGGGAAAGATTGAGACTTTTCCTTTTAATAACTACAGCAAGACTCAACTTTTCCAAAAAGTGTGCACTATCACATCCGCACTCAAGATTTCACAAAAAAGTACAAATATTCCTACTGCTGTTTGGAAAACGTCATTTTTTACCATCTTTTCCATTGCTTTGCCATTTTTAGTAAGTCTTGTTTTGACAAAAAAAAACACAACACCTCAGACCTTCATAGAGGTCATTCAGTCCACTGCACCTGCACCAGAGTGTTCAGATAGTCTGCAAACAAACCCCAAAAGTATTATGGCAACTTGAGCACCCTCTCTGTTCCCCAAGACCTGGTGTGCTCAGTGCAGCTATTGATACAGAGCAGAACTTTGGGAGGTGCCTGTGGAAGTAACCTGCTCTAACTAGAGTTAATATCCTGTATCCATACTTTCACCCAAATACGGGTTTTCTGGAATGGATGACTAGAGCATTTGACTCAGAAAACAATTGCTAGAACATCTGTATACAAGCCAAGTACAAATGCTGAGAATTTGTCATCTTTAACACCTGGAAACTGTGACCTGACAAGCTATTTGAGCTCTATTTTGGACTATATGATTTCAATTTAACTGTAAAAGTAGGAGGTGGGTCTTTTGTAAACCCTCCTTCTCAGGCCTATCAGCCACCTCAAGAACGTGAATATTAAAACAAGGAAAAAAAATGTTTCTGCCTTCTGCTGGACCAGCACAAGTTTGAAAAAGTCTCTACTGAGAGAAAGATGTGACTAAAATGTTTTCACACATTAGGAAACAAAAGACACACTTTTAACTCAGGGACAGGATCAACAGCCAGACTGGAATACTTTCCAGAAATACACCCCTTCTAAACCCAAGACGCATCTCCATCCTAGAGGGCAAGATTAAAAGCATGTAAAATAGCAGAGTACTTAGATCCTAAGTTCCAAGTCGCTAAGAGATTTTAAAATGCCCATCTCAATCAAGGAGAGATGGGTGACTTCAAAGCACAAATGACGCGACTACCTAAAACTAAAAATTCTTGCTCAAGGATATACTAACAGGAAACAGAAAATTTGCCTGTACAAGCAAATATACAAAGCAGCCTCTACATCCAGAAAGATAGCTTGTTTCACTCAAGCATATTAGGACAAATAAACTAGGTGAATCAAGTAAGAACATTAACTGAAGAGGAGGTAAGTCCATCCTAAACCACCTATGTATCTTTTCCACCACTAAGCTTTCTTGAACAGTCTGCTTCATGACTTTCAGCAAGACTGTTCCAACCACAGCCCCAGAAAAATAATCATGAGACAGCATTTCAGAAAGTCCATCAAGTGCTCAGAGATGAGAATACAAAGGGAATACGTAAATGAAATACAGATACAGCTAAAGTCCGGAGGAAGAAAAAAACCGCAATCATCTAAACTCATTATGATCCAAAATTTCTGAAAACCCAAGACTGAAGTTACAGATACTAAGCTTGATATCAAATATACCTAAGACTTCACTATTTTGACAAACTTGTTGGAGCTTCCTTTCACCTTCCAGTCTGTGAGAAATCTTCCCCAACTCTTTGCAAAGCAAAAAATATCCTATATAGTAGGTTCCTGAAATCTTGTATCTGTTTGGCTCTTCTGAAGACTTTGACAGCACTACTAGTTTCTTTGGAGGAAAAAAGGAATACATGTCTAGTGCTATTAGACTGTCTCATCAGATCCTCAGTATTTATCAGGTCTATCTAAAGTCGTGTCAAAAACACACACAACACACAACCTCCTAGCAGTGCTCTCAGCAGCTTTAATGTTTGGGCATCAATCCAGAAAGAACGAGAGTCACAAGTATCACCTCATAAACCAGGCAAGCAATTATCACTTACTTTATTCGTCTTCGCTCAGTCTTCTTGTCTTTCTGAACTCTGACCTGAATTCTAGATACACTGGACTCCCACAAAGAAGGTATCACAAGTTCAAGGGTTTATTTTTCACCTTAGTTTCAATTCTCCACAGAGCAGTAAGGCGTGTTGCTAACAAGTTTATATTTTTAAGATGCTTTGACTACGTGAAGTGCCATTAGTTCCCTTATGTCACTCAGACACTAGTTTTGCAGTGCTCCAAGTTGATTCAAAAAGGAAGATGAGTGACTATTATCATATCACTCCCACCCTTTCAACACAAACATGCTTTATGAGTAATTTCTTATTCTTTCCTTACCCTTCTTCCCTCCATGCTTACCACTTTCCACCATCGCTTAACTAACCTAGACAGCTTCCTATGAAGGACAGAATTAAAGAGATTAAAATAGCTGAGTAAATGCAATTGCTCAAATATCTTACCAATGCAGGCCATTGAATTTGTTTGATCTTTGATCCCTGAGTCTGGCTTGGGTCCTTTCTTTTCGCCCAGACCAGCTGGTACTCCACCAAGAAGGTTGCAAAATCTTCATAAACTTTAACCCATTCTCGCTTTTCCCATTCAAGGTCATCAAATTCCACATACACCTGGGGAAATTGAAGAACAGGAAAGGACATACATTATTACACATACACAGCATGTGAGCATCTACGTGCACTTTTGAAAGCATGTATTTTAAAAGTTAACACAAGAGCTTAATATTACCCATTTGACTGTTATGGTACTGAAATTATATAATCAGTTCCTGCACCACAAAAGAAATGTTTCTTGGCAGTGTATCTGTGCTGAAGAGAGGAGGGTTACATTTGCTAAAACACTTCCGTTAACGTTGGATATCTTCTCTCATGAATGAAAAGTATAACACTGAAGTATTTACTAGTATCATTCAAGTAACACATACAGCTATTCACATATCAGTTATTAAGTTTTAAGAATACTTCCCATTCTCTGTTCAAATAATTGTCATATAATACAAACCAACCAAAGAAACACTGTTTCAAGGAAAAAAACAAAAAACCAAAACAAAACAAAAGGCCATTTGGAACAGAACCAGAAAGGACATCCTGAGCCTGCAGACCCTGCTACTACAAGAAAGCCCAACACACAGCACCAAACAGAAGCAGCTCAGTTTCTTGCCACTTCAGTCCTTCTGGCATCCCGACCCTTCGGAGGGGAAAAAAACCCCACACACTGTTTCCAGCTATTTTAGTTTGGAGCCAGTTTGCAACTATTCGATCTTGTGCCATCCCAGTCCTGTATGTTATACAGTTCTCCCCGACACATCTTAGAGACCAACCATACTCTCCTCCCTCAGCTGCTTTCACTCAGCTAAATATGCCATTTTGTCTCCTCTTTCGAAAAGGGAAATCAGAGCCAAAAAGCGATCTAAAAGCTATCTACATTAGCAAACACAAACTCTTCTAAAACCATTACAAAAAAAAAAAAAAGAAATCAACACAATCAATTGTTTTATCTTCCAAATTATGAGAAAATTCATAAGAAAAACCAGCTGGCAGTATAAAAAAGAAAGTCACTGCTTGTCTCACAAACTGGAGAAGAAGGGAAGATGCTTTGCTACCCTCCTGAATTTCAGCCCTCAGCCACACCCAAGGCAACTTCTGAAACTGGAGTTTCTTCCTCTATCTCCTTCTGAGAACTTGAATCACTGTCACAGAAATATTCTTGTCTTTTTAACTTTGGTTAATTTTAGGTCTGCAACATAGTTTCTCGTCTAGACTTTCTGTCTCATGCTTTCCAAAGGTGTACTACATAGTGCTCCTTCTCATCTTGTCCTTCTCCCTTCTGTGTACACAACTCAAATTTGCACCAAGCCTCTTCTCACTCCTGTATCAAAATTCATCATCCTAGTTTCCCCCCAAGATACTCTTTTTTTATCCCCTATTACTCCCATTCTGTTCCTACACACTCCCTTCCTTTTCCCTTCCCTCTTTAAAGCATCAGACGAAGATAACTTACTGCAGTTAGTTTCTTCTGTGACAGCCCATTATTGCACCTCCACTTAAAAGTCCAAATAAAAAGGAAGAAAGTAGTTTCGTCTCCTGTCAAGCTACCCTGTCTATCCATTTATTTCACTGTTCCTCCTCCTCACAATCTGCACAACTGCTCACTACTCTAACAGCAGCTATCGCTTGCTGCACACCTGACTCCTTTTCACCCACCCCTCTACCAAATACCGACACCCTGCTGCCCTTGTCATCGTGCACGCTCATTATCACCAGCACCATATTCACGGTCAACTGGTCTTTCCACCTCTCATCTCACATCTCATCTTACTACTCATTTTCCTTCTTGCCTGGGCAAGGTAGAATGTGCGCAAGGCAGTTGTCTGCATGAAATACTCTTTCTTCTTTATTGCCTTTATCTCTACATCACCTTGTCATCAATGCCAACTCTCTTTCACCTTTTCCCTCTGCCCATTTCACTCACCGAAACTGTCAGGAAACTACTGCTAGTCTTTGTGGTGGGCTTAGAATCTGCCCTATAGTAACAGTTTGTACATAAAACTATCCTGTCTCCCTAATTGTTCATTATTACAGCTATTGCCTGCTATTCTAACACAGCACGTAGAAAACAGCAGCAAAACCTCAAAACTAAAAATTTAAAATTGACATCTTTCATTAAAAAGCACTTTTTAATAAATTAATTTCTACAAATTAATGTTAAAATACATAATAAAGTTCCAGAATAATAATTTCTCAGTCAAAACAGAGTTAACAGTAAACACAATAATGCTTTAAAGCACTGGCAGGAAAGCATGTCATATCTCAAATCATCTTAGCAGCAGTATCTTGCATTTGCAGCTACTTTGAACACTTCTACAGAGACATTTATTTCTGCAGTTGATGAAATGACAAAATTTATAAGACAACCTTCAGTGACAGTACAGTCAAAAATCATTCTCTAAAATTACCTTCCTCCTGGCCCCCCCTCCTGCAAATTCCACTCAATTATTCCGGACTGGTCAAATAATTTTATTTTAGTATGTGGAAACACATTTTGCTAACTATTCTTTAACAGGGTATAAGAAGTTAAGCACTAGACCCCACAGAGCAGCAAATCTTAAAAAACAGGAGGCAAGGGGAATCAATCAAGTGAATAAATTTTTTTTTAAAAACACAGATAAGTCTAAACTGGAGTTAGCAGTTTAGAAACTGCTGCACTAAAACATACTGTATCTTCTAGACACTAGCCAAAACTTGTGGATAAGTGTGACAATCTTGTGTTTGTGTGCAAGTTTTGCACCCCAAATAAACCACAATCCGGTGCAACAACAGTGGGAGTTCTTGCTGAGCTATCTGCAGACTCTCCTGGCACCACATAATTAGATCTTCAAAGGAGCAGTTCCAAGAAAAGTGGAGAACGGAGCATGGTGCCGAGCCAGTCTGCCATTGCCCAGGGCACCATATTCCTCCTCCAGTACGATACGCACACAACCTTACTTGGGAATTACTTCTGTCAGCTTCCACCACATTGAGGTTTCCATGCCAAGGCGATTAACGATCTGCTGGCTTTTCAAAGTTCATTGTTGAAAGGCAGAAACAACACGGATGAAATACAGAGACCAATCCTTCGCGCATTCTCTTTTTTTCTAGGAAATACTTAAACCAGGAAAATCTACCATTAATTTTTCTAAGGCAATAGTAAACCTCTGAAGAACGCAGGCTTCCTCCTCCTCTGCACACTGACCTATCGCACAGAGAAGAGTGGTATCCCAAGCAACACGATTTATGTAAGGGGGCAAAAAGGGGAGAGAAGGAGGAAAGGAAGCAATCCAGCAGCCTATGCCAACAAAATAAAATGTAGAGCCAAAGTTAGACCCCCTAAGGAGTGCAAAGGCTGAAAATATTTAATCTTTCACTTGTTTCACTAACAAAAACTCTGTACAGCAAGAAGCTCTGTAACATTTGTCTCCCTAAGAATGAACGTTGATTTTAAGATTTTTCAGCCAAATTTTGCTTCCTTGCCTTGTCAGCTGTATAGAAGTTTGTGTTCCCAGAGTGAAGTCTTCTCACCACATATGCATTCACTTGCATAAAAAGGAGAAATTCCCACTGGAATGGTATTATATTTATAATTGGCATTAATGTGCTAATTTTGTAACTCACTACTATTTTCCAACAGGAAGCAGCATAAGCTTTTAGCATGCTTTTCCAAGTAAAGCAAGACAACAAATTAATTTCCAATGCAGTCAGCCAAACAATTGCAGTAAAATATTGCTGTTTCAAAGCCAAACAATCATGGTGAAATTCTCTACATGCAGTGCTGTGATCCAGAGTTTTCCAGTCACTTCTGCTCCAAATAAATACGCCTGACCAAACAAATTCTGAAATCCTTTAAACTGTCACGAAAGCAACGCTGACTTTCAGCAAATTTGACTTATAATGATAAAAAGCACAGTCCACGCACCATCCACTTTGTCGAAACCACCGGAGTGCGTGGATGCTGTTTGTAACTCCGCCACACCATAGCAGTGTATGCACTGCACACAGGCTGTCAGTGCTGAAGACAACTGCAGCGCTTACAACCCAAAGGCTGACTTCAGGTTACATGTGCCCTGGCAAGAGCTCCAGGCAATGCAGCAACAAGAATCACTAAAAACTTGCATCACTTTAAGACAAAGTACTATCTAGTAACAAGGAAACAGAGCGCTGTATAGCATTTATTTACTAAGTTTCTAACTCAGTGTGTCAAAATGATCCATACACCTGATTTGTATTTAACAGAACACCAGTTCTGTTCTCCCTCCTAAGGGAAGAGTGTAGTTTCTCCTTTATCGCCTAAAGACTGCCAGCAAAATATTTATTTCTAGGGAAAAAAACCCCACAACCAATCCTTCCTAAGATGTTTTTAATAAGGCAAAGAAAAAACTTCTACTTTTGTACCACATCAAAGAGTCTTTCATTAACACAAATTTGGCTACTGACTTCAAGGTGAGTCTCAGAGCACATCCCACTGGGTTTCATTCATAACATTTTTAAATTAAGAGACAGAACATTACACCATGTGCAATTATAATGCATATATATTTTACACGTTATTTGTAAGAGTTCATAACTCAAAACTCAGGTGCTAAAAATTACCTGTGGAATTCAAAAGTCTTAGTTACACAACTGAAGAGACAGACCTAAAACTCTTAGCAATGTAATCAATCATCAAAAATTAGCTGTCAGTTTTCCAACCTCATGATGTATGGTCAGGTAAATACAAAAACATAAACCTTTTATGTAATTTGGCAGAAATTTACCTGAAAATATGCAAGCATAAAAAAAACATGTTTCAACAGCAATAAATAAAATAATTTACAAGTTGGGGGCGTGTGTTTTGTCTTTAAAACCTATGGCACCATCATCAGAGGAAAAAAAATGATGCCTCCAACTCACACACAGTAACTAAGGGAATCAGAAAATACAAGATGTCAAGACAAAATTCCCAACTTAGCACATTAAAATGCAAGTCCAAGTTGGTTCTTCCCTCCCCATGTTCTCCAGTTAACTGCAGCCTGCAAACTTTAATTCTGGGGCACATACATTTTATGGTATGTTTAAGAATGGCTTATTCTTGGCCCAGTAAAGAGGGTGCTGGGAGTTTCTTGGTTTTGAGAGAAGAAAAAAAAAAAATCTACCTTCAGAAAAGAAAATCCAAGGAGCCAGGCAAGCAGCCAGTGCCGCCTCCTGCTGCCCGCAGAGGCGGAGGGAGGCGGTGAGTCCAGGTATCCCAAACCATCTCTGGCAGCGACGCAACTTGAAATTGGCAGGAAGGTTTCCAGGGGTCTGAACCCCACACAACTCTGACAGCGTGGTTAGCTCCGGTGGGCTATTTTAGCATTGTATGTAGCTGAAAATTAAAACAAAGTACACTAGGCTCCAAAAAACTTCCGTCTACCTACTGAGATGGATGTGATTGCCAAACATCTAACTGGTACAAACTAAAGCTAGTTGTAACTGCACAGGGAATGGAGCCAGTAAGAGTGTTTTTATAAAACTTGATTCTTCCCATCCTGTTCCCAATATCCTTGCCTTCTCAAGTTTTTACAGATTGTTTCTCTGATGGAAATGGCATTACCCAGCAGTCAAGTCTTTCTAAATATATCTTTAACTAATCAAATGCAATCAAAGCACAATTTACTATAAAGCAAAACAGCTTAACACAGTAAAATTATTGCCGTGTTATACAAATGCTACCCATTTCCGCATGGAAAAGTGGTGAAACAGCAACCAAAGACAGCAGTAGGGTTTTCTATTTGATAAAGGGCTTGCAATGTTGTTCTATGCTACCAAAATTTCCCCAGTTCTTCATATTAGCATCTCATAGTCACTCTACATTAAAAAGAGCTCATAAAAAAATCACCATGCCCTTTCCGTTATATATAGAAATGCTATACATTTGCCTTTTACAAACTCTTCAAGCAAAACAGTACAGAAAAAAAAAGAGTATCTGAAAATACACTGGCATCAGTCCGTACAGCCTAAAAACATCTGAAACAGCTAGAATAAATGGCAACACATTGGCCTTAAACTATTAAATTATTTAGGATTAAAAGATGGGCTTTATTGCCTCCATGTATACTTAAAAGCAGCCAGCATTTTTACTGCTAATCAGACATATTCATTCCCAAATACAAAAATTTCACTTGTATTTGTAGCCAAGAAAGTATTTACTTTCTTTGTAGACACCCAAAATGCCACTGTAAGTCTTCAGAACACCTGAAAAAGTTCTTGACAAAACTGGTATATGTTCATTAATCAGACTTACAATTCTTCCACCATTTAAGGAACACACCAGCTTGTCTCAAAAATGCAAGAGCTCTGCATTTAACTCTTGAGCACTAGAAAAAAAGCTGTAGAATCTGATACATGTTTTACTGGAAAGAACACTGAAAGCACCTTAGAAGATAGGACAAATTAATAATGTTGATTATTCTATGCTACTACAGCACTTAAAGAAAAAACATGAAAATTATTTGACTAATGTTCAAATCTGCGTATCTGTTTTGATTATTTGTGGAGATTGCAAGTAGTAACAAAATTTTAATGGCAGAAAACTTAATTTTCTCTTAAATGGACAGAGAAAGTCATGCTACTTTCAGATGAGCTGTGGCAGTCAACAGGACAGCTCCTCCAAGATTAAATCCCCTCTGACACACCCTACTCTCATGAAACATCATACTCATGCTTCTGAAGTCTTAAATTCTCTGTTTATTGAAAGGAAAATGGAATAGGTGTATTATCCCAGAAGCAGTCCTCAGTTATAACCTGGGAAGTTGCAATGTACAAAAAATAGGCTAGTTCATTATCTGCAGGGTATTTAGTCTCTGTTGTTTCAGACCTGCCTGGAAATCTCGTTTTTGCAGCATGATGGTTCTGGGTCTGTCCAACAGGAACAGATCATTTTTCTTGAAAACCACTGAGAGACGCTGGATAACAGCATTCATCTACAACTCCTCTGAAATACAAAGAGACAAGCCCTTCAAAACCACCGAGACAAAAATAATATCTGCAACCTCAGGATCATCTGCTCAAAATTTATAAGACTATACAGAGGAGCCTTGCTCGAGACACACAGTGACAGACACACTCAAGCTGAGGACATACTTTAACTGCCAACATTGCTCAACACACTTCATACATGGAAGAATAAGCAAGACAACCCTACGGTCTAAACAGGCTTCTGAATAAACCAGAGATACAGCTTGCTGGAAGACACGCCAAATACATGCTATGTGCCGGAGGGAACAGGACCAGATACAGCAAATACATGCTTCAATAAACATGAATTCTCCAGGCAGCTTTCTTGTATCATGCTTTAAAACACAAAAATCCTACAAACAGGCTTTCAGATAAAAACAATTCTTTATTTCAAGCACAAACAGTAGTCTCAAGATACATTATGGGGGAATAAACAAAGAAATTATCATCGAGTAGAGTTTACGGTTAATTTTGAAATCCTAATTCTGCATTCCCTGAAATGCATGCTTGAATACCAACAACAAAGTAGCTGTTGCAGAAAAAACGCAGAGAAAAAAGCTTGCAAAATAGAAGAAAAATACCAGTACTACTGCAACAGACTGCTGCAGTCTGTAGTCTGGATTGCTAAGCAACCAGCACATCACAGAGTACGAAGTAAGACTGCAGGGAAGGCAACAGCATAAAAAAAAAAAGTATCCTACTTGGATGCCCCAGTACCATCTTTGAAAAGTAAAAAAAAGAAAACCCAAAACATTTACAGGCATATGTCTTTCATCTCGCAATTTAAAATGCATATCCTATAGAGAAAGCTGCAGGGAGAACATACGAACTACTCTGAATTGCAAGAAAAAACCCAATATTTCCTGTATGTGATACAGAGTTTTAAGTTAGTTTCTCAAAAAAGACTTGTCCCTGATAAAAAAGATAATTCACGGGAGTGTCAAATTTTATTTTAAAAGCTGTCTGAATCACTTCGGTATTTTAAATATTTGACATATCTATTTTGCAAATCTTCTTCCAAATTCAGATCTTAAATCATGACTGTGTTGACTTACACACCAAAGTCAAGTAGCCCCATTTTGAAAATGTTTTAGATGCCAAAAATACCCTGAATTACTCATCCAAATGACAAATAGAAATGCCTTACAATTTTAAGAAAGCATAAACTATTAAATCATAGCAACAACTAGTTAAAATATAGACATTACACAGAAACTTCCTGCTCTTTCAGGCTTGAAAAAAATCTTTCAAATTCTCTGCCTAATACAACATAAGAAACTTTTCTTACTATACCTAAATTTCTAAAAGTTAATTGCTAAAAACTATTGTTAGGAAGCATACAATCTATAGAAAGCCTATATATTCAATTTAAAAATGGAGTCATATACGCACATTTTTAATGTCACACTAAAAAGACCAATACCTGTCATTTAATAAGGAAACATTATTGCTAAGTCTCCATTCAAAAGTTTACGCTGGTTTTAATCTGTATACATCTCATATTTGAAAATCTAACTGCAAAACAACTGGAGACAAGACCATTTAAAATACTAATTATTAATTGTTAAACATTAATGGCTTTCAGTCAATTTTTACAGTGCAATGGCTTGTCAATGAAGATAAAGTTTGTCTAGCAGGTTGTCAGTCGACACAAAGCACTACAGGAGGCTGAATTAAAGCGCACAGCAGAAGGAATGCATTCCTTTCTAGCCAGAATTCGTGATTTACAATTGCTCCTCATCTCCAAAATTCAAGTTGGCTACAAACAGAAACCTACCTCTCTTGAGGTAGGAAACTTCACCAAATCACCTGGCTGCAGCCTTAGCTAACATAGTCTGGCTTTAAAGCCACTCACAGAGAAACAGGACAACTTCAGTCCTCCCGGGACAATCTGAATACACATAGCTGGAACTTAAGGAGAGACCAGGACCTAAGCAAAGAGCTACAATGATTACATGAGTAGTTCTGATGTCTCACTCCAGATGAATAGCCCAAACCCAAACTGTTGCTAGAGGGAATCAACAGAAGTCCTAAAAGCACAGGGCTTTCCCCATTTCTGCCAAGTCAATCCAACTAGTTATCTTTAATAGGTGAGGAACTGAAACAGTCATCTTTCCAAGGTTCAAAGGACTAACCCCTAGATCAGACCTGGACCTAGAATTATTTACCAATATCTATACAGACCGAGGTTCAGCCTGGTTCGTATGCTGGCACGAAAAGTGATACCCTCCCAAAGCCACAGTGCAGAGACTGTATTAACACTGTACGTTTCAACAGCAAATCTCTGAGGTCAAAACAAAAGAGACCATAACAGAAAATCAAGGGTTCAAGTTCAACTTGGAATTCCTGACCAAAAAAATTACAACTCTAAATAACATGCAAACTATAAAGAAATACAGCACCACCATAAGTAACTTAGGCAACTACCTTTTCTATTTCACAGTCTTAAGGAGACGTTTGCATCAGAATGAAGGTTCATTAGTAATGTGCATAGACAATTTGGTCCCAACTTAACCAAATAATTATCTTTTGTCAATGTATTTCAAAAGTCTTCTAACAGCTGTTTGTTTGTAATTAAAAAAAATAAACAACAAACTTCAGACATTGATATTTAATTGGGAGTTTCTGCACTCAGTTGATGACAGCAGGCAAGTCACAATCTCTGTCCTTTAGTACCCATACTCTAGAAAAGGAACACAATCCACCATCATGTCAACCCAGCGTTGCTTGTTTTGATCACAAATACTTTGGGAACTGAGATTATATGCTTACACGACACTACATGTAATGGAGATCTAATGTCACTGGGTTTACAGGTGTGACTGAAGCGTTACAATACAAACCATGCTGGATCACAGAAATATAAAGACAACTGGCTCCTCGGAACAACTGCTCGCTTTGTTGTTACTGCTGCTGCAGCTACAGCACCGGAAGGACTGCTTCAAATAACTAGAATCAGTGATGCGTTAAGGCTTCAGGAATATCAGGGTGGAAAGTGCTTAAGGTTACAGAAATCATTCATCATATCTACATGAAAACTCTCTCAATATGCTCGTCTACTAGTGTTTTCCGTAAGATACACCTCTGCCCTCTTATCTAACATTATTATTTGTCAAGTCACAAAATCTCTCAAGTATGTGAGGAAAGTCATTCAACCTTTTGTAACCCAAGTACCAAGTAATTTATTTCAGTACCACAATTCTCCAAACTACAGAGAAATGTTTATGATTTTCACTCTAATTGCAGGGAGGGAGGGCAGAGCTTACAGCATACCTTTTTATCTTTTTTTTTTAATTAGAAGTGGTCCTAGAAATCTTCAATGTACTACAACTCAAACAAAAAAGTGAAGGCAACATTATGTTATGCATTTTTTGCTCTGCTAGTAATTTCTTGCAGACAAGGAAGAACAACAGATCAATTGATAACACCAACAGAACAATAGATCCAACAGATAACACAATCAAACCCATAATGCTTAAGCCCAGAAGTAAAGACATAGGAACAAAACACTGGCAATGAGCATAGATCAAAAGCTGCCTAATGAACCAAATTAATAACCTTAATTACTGCATCAGCTATGTCTGGGTAACTTGCCAGTGAAAAACTCAAACAGATAATCCCTGTAACCCAGCAAGGATAGTATTTTTGAATAAATGGCATTTTAAAGATGATGATAATAAATGAAAGTTTATAGGCTGTAACTACGAGGGCTGTGCCTGGGATTAAAAGAAAAATCCTCCTTGCAATTCAAAATGCATGCTGCAGAGAAGAGAATAAAAAAGCATTAGTTCAGAACTGTACATAATTTGCTCACCATCTGTGCAAGTTTCTGGAACAGCAACAACAAAACAGGTTTGCTGTATGTCCAAAGCAGCTTTTCAAGGTAGAAATGATACATATGATAAATGTACCCACTGTGCTGACTCTGGTATTTTTAGAAGTTACTTGTATCTTTTACGGAATTGAACAATTGTGAAGCCTGAAGTACAAACACAAGAACTAGTGCTCTTCATCTTCTCCTTTCTCCCTTTTATTTCCCCACTATCATCTTGCTGATTTAAAATTAGATAATAGTTTATGTATCCCAATTCAACCATTGCTATACAATAAAAATGCAGAACAACTTCCCTCCAATTTTTAGCACTCATTCTGCATTTGCAAGTTTATTTTCCAAGCAGCTCCTTATAATTCTGATAATCACTTAAATTTAATCAGAATCTTTAAACAAATGTATCAACATAAGCAAATTCTTTTTTGTAACAAATATTAACACACCTCATCTACTTCCAAGTTTTCTGAATGATGAAACATCTTGAAAACCAACAAAAAAATCCACAAACTGTAATACATGTTGCATCTACTGTTAGTTATACAGAATACAGACACGACTTCTAGAAAAAATTCAAGTAACTAAGTAGGGTCTTTATGACCTTCAGAGGTAACTCCAGCAACCACGGCCTTCCCTGAGTGAATTTGCATTTGACAATTCTATTGTATTATGATGAATCAGTGCAAGAGAAGATACAGCATACATCACACTTGTTCCCATTCCCCTTGGGAATGAGCAATAAAATTACTGTTCAAGTTTAAGGGACACAAGTGGTCCCTTGAGGAAAATGAACACACTGTAAGAAGATATTTTCGACTGAATGAGTCACCAGCTGCAGATCTCTTAGTGGTGCAAGATAGCTGAAGTATTCACCGGTAATGATGAAGAAGTGAATCTGTTTTCAAAACTTGTCGGGGAGTGACAACTAAGGTTTCTACCTTGCTTTACCAAATGCCTTCTACGTATGGACTACTTCAAATGTGGATGTTATTTCTAGCAATCAGTCTCATTTCCTTGTAAATTGTACATATAATATACCTTATGCTGCAGTAAACACTGTGAACGAGAAAGGAACAATTCTCACTCGTGTGAAACTTCACTTAGTATCCAAGACAAAAATGCTAGAGGGAGATGTCTGTCTTCTGCTGTCAAACACTAATACTGCAATAAATTAAAAGAATATGCAATAAATTTTTTTGAAAGTAATGTTTGGTTTTGGCTTTCTCACAGCTTTTGATACATTTATTTCACTGTGATACAAATACCTCAACCTATTGCAATCTGTTAGGAGTATTGAGCACAGCCAAGGCCTGCAATCATGCAACTGCAATATACTTTGACTAGGTAAGAGTTCTCTACATCGCAGACAAATACACATACCAGTATTATTCAGCGTATGTATGATAACTAACTGCATGGAGGAAAGAAAAAAAAAAAAAAAAAAAGGCAGCCATGTTGTTGTTCTCCCCTGCATTCCACTTTCCACAAAACCAGTAAGGCCACAACGCTTTATCCCCCAGTCACTGCACAAAAAAAGAGGGAGGAAGGAATGCCATAGCTCAAACCCGTTCTGAAGTCTCTCCCTTAGGATGGGAAGGAGGAGATCACTGACAAACCAGACAGAAACAAACACCTAACCCACTGAGAGAATCAATAAGAGTTGCTACCATCTCCCACTATTTCATGTTTAGATCAGGAGATGAAGGCGGAATCTAGATTCAGAAGTAACAATAAATACAGAAGACACAGGCAAGCAAAGCTTTTCTAGTTTTGCTTATAAGAATGGATCAGAAGATCGCATATATCCAAAAAACCTTAATATTATTTGGTACATAGATTATTAGATACCAAAACAAGCTGCCAAGAAATTTTGGCACAAATTCACGGGAATCAAAAACAAAGAAACATACCTGACGAGTCCCATAGCATTGAAAAAATTAAGTGCTTTCGAGCACTGAGAGCAAAGGGCAAAGATTTCCAGTCTTTCTAATGAGTATGGCTTCTTCTCTTATCATCGCATCACTTCCTTTCTAACCTTGATTAAAAAACCTATATATTCACAGGATACATTTTGCTCAAGAGTCCACAATAGCAGGACTGGTTGTTCAGTCAAGACTACCTCTTGCTTTCAGTACAGGCTGGTTCCTTAACATGTTTTCCACACCCAAGATGTTAATTAAAAAAAAAAAAAAAAAAAAAGAAAAAACCCCA
>Ga0181612_159486_pt1 | contig 22475 bp, 10 predicted proteins | sample HoacroProtozoa21_FD_119630 | JGI IMG/M metagenome (GOLD analysis project Ga0181612, IMG submission 119630) | Hoatzin crop microbial communities from Cojedes, Venezuel. Combined Assembly of Gp0051906, Gp0051904, Gp0051908
CCTGTCTCTAGTTACTTGGGAGAAGAGACCAACACCTGCCTCCTTACAACTCCTTTCAGGTAGCTGCAGAGAGCAATAAGGTGTTCCCTCAGCCTCCTTTTCTCCAGACTAAACAATTCCAATTCCCTCAGCCGCTCCTCATAAGACTTGTTCTCTAGACCCTTCACCAGCTTTGTTGCCTTTCTCTGGACACACTCCAGCAACTCAATGTCCTTTTGATGCAGGTAGTTGTCTCAAATGATTTATTATCTTGTTAGCAACTATTCCTGGCATGTTGGGGTTTTTTTTGTCTTTATTTTTTTTTACGGACTGTTTACAGTTCTTACAGTACAAATCAATGCTGTACTTTATATAATGCATTTATAAAATTAATTAATACATATTTCTAGTCTGTATTTATTTACATGAAGTCACAGAACTGTTTAGGATGTAAGGTATTTCTTGAGGTAATCTAGTCAAACCCTGCTGCTCAAGGAGGGTCAGCGGCAGCAGGTTGTTCAGGGCTGTGTCCAGTCAGATTTTTAATGTTCCCACAGATGGGCACAACCACTCAGGGCAGCATGATCCAGTGATATCTGCCACTTTGACCTATTTCTGATACACAGATGTGTACATCTTGTGTTCTTGCTGACTTTCCAGACTCAACATACCTAAGAATCTTTATTTAACTTTGTTTCACTATCAAACACATATCAAACATAATGTTTGTACCACCAATGAACATCAATGTAGTCTACATTGTTTTATACATACTGCTAAAAATTCTCACAGTTTGAAAGAATCGAGCTATGCCATGAACAAATTGTGACGGAACTGTATAGATATATTTTTACAGTATTTCTTACTGCATTATTTGTAAAAATGGACCGAAAATTGGAGGTGAGGGGAAACACTGCAACATCAAATGCACTCACGCCAATGTTTTATTTTTCTTATAGATCAGGACAAGCTCTACTCACCACTGAATTTCTCCATGTACAAACTCCATGAAGAGAAGCTGGTCCTGAGGGCATGCAGCTTGTAAAACCTACTCCTGAGTAGTAAATCCCTTCTTCATCTAATTCTCTATAAAAATGGGTTTTTTTTTCTTCCAAACCTTTGTTTCTTCCATTAAACAGAATATTTTTTTTTATTTACTATGATTTATTATTGTTCATTTTTATTATTACTAGAGATTCTATGGAAGAATAGAACAATGAAATCAAAAGAGGCTGGCGCAAAAGTTTTATTCTGTAGTGCAGGCAGCTGTGTAATTGTTCTTTTTAAACAAGTATAACAATTTCAAATGTATAAGCTAGTCATTCAGAATGCTATGTCTGCTGTTCTGTCACGTAACTGTTACGGCATGGTATAAAGGCACTCAGTGTTTTCTTATCAAGGTGTTACATGTGATTTTCCATCTACTCTGTGCTTCCTCTTGATTAAATTTGAATTCTTGCCTACTAAAGACAAAAGAGTAAACGGAAACAATACTGCACAGCTTTGCCAAGTTTCCATAAGTAAGAAAGAAAAAAGGAGACAGAGGCAGGAAAAGAATAATATGTTGACATGCAACCTCAGTCTCGGGATTCTTTTCTGCCTTCTGAAGAACACAATAAGAAGATCAAGAGGCAATGATTCCAGTATTAAGAAAAACCTTTACAAATTCACCTATTCTCTGTAAGGCACAGAAGGAGGAAATGATGAAACCAAACTTTTCAATGATTTACTATTAAAGGAATATCTTCCAGTGCAATGGTAGCCGGTGACATTCTTTTTCATTAGGTAGTCTTTTTCAAGGCAAGAGAATGTGGTTATCTTGTGCCATGTAGAGGTATCATATAAAGCTTTAAATTGGTATAAAGGCTGTAATCTTTGATGAGCTACTTTGAAAGAAAGTGCTGATGTTGCAGTCTCACATTAACAACTAAGTTCTCCAGGTGTTCCATGCAGCCATTGTTCACACTATTTTCTCATAGCTAATACAGCAAGAATCTTTGAGTGCTTTTAACCACAACACTAAACTCACACTTGTCCTCTCATCCGTATGCCTTCATTTGTTACTGCATTTATCATTTCTCCCCTCCTTCAATCTACAAGGACGACTGGTAAGAAGGATGCTGTGTCTCTGATTACTTTCTGGTTATTTATTTTTTTTCCTCAGGCCTCTGATTCTAGCTGGGATTTTTGTACTAATGTAGTCCTGTGGCTTCAAGTCTGAAAGGAAGACAGGTTTTATAGATTTTACTAGTTTTTTTTATAGTTGCTACACAGGTTGCTAACATTGTTAATATAATAAAAAAATTTTCAAAAGAGCAAGATTTTTGAGGTTACAATGGATGAGTTGTGGATCACAACCAAGAGATGTGGGGGATTCTAGGACATGCCAGGAGACATTTCTGCTGGATCCTACTTGGAAATATTCATAAAACACAAGCAGAAAAGTTTTTAATTAGTTAATGCTCATCCCACCATTTAAGCATCAGGATTATGAAAATGTTGGGCAGTTGAAAAGTAATTTGCATTTATATGTACTATAAATGTTAACCCACTACAGAATTCAGTTCTCTTCAGTTATACCTTAACTGTGATTTCTTATTTGTCATTTTTTCCAGAAAGCTGCTAAGTGAAATTCACTGAAGAAACAGACATCATAGTATTGAATTGCGACGACTCCATTTTTAGAAATGTAATTATAGGTTCCTTAAACATGCACAGTACATGCTGAGCCAAAGGCTCTTATCAGAGCATTTTAGAAAATCTTGACACCAAGCACACATAATAATGAAGGAACACAGAGACAGATCCAGCTGACAGTACTGGCAGAGTAAATCTGGAATTTTTCTGTTTAAATAGCTGGAGTTGTTCCACATTTGCACCTTCTAATTCTACAGCAGAATCTGGCACTGTAATATACCATAAGGTTAGGCTGAAACCTGAACCAGCCTTCACTTTGCAAATTGAAATACCGTATTTCCCTAACTCGAAGAAGCCACCATCTCCTCACTCTGTGAAATCAGAGTACAAATTATTGTTGGTGTTGTTTTCCTTGGGAAGATAATGAATCATATTGGAAGATACCATTTGGGTTTTTTTTTTAAAGTAATTAATCATTCATGCTCAATAACATGAAATAAAGTGTAAACAGTGGCAATGGAGGAGGAATCTAAAATACAGATACTCTTGTGGATGAGGAGGTCCTTGTTTGTCTCAGTTATTTTATATGGAAGGATGCTGCACATTGCTTGTTAGCAACTTTAGACTTCAAGAGTAAAGGAGAATAAGCAGGCTATAAAAGCGAACTTGTCTCTACCCTTTGACATAAGGAATCTTTTCATGAAAGAAGTACAACATTGTCGATTCAGCAGGTTTTTTATATTATTTAGAGGAGCATAACTTTAATATATTTACAAATATAAAGTTAAATTGACATTCTTTTGCAAAAACACATTTTAAAGGTCTGGTAAAAGTTCAGAAAAGCTTCCACTAAAAATCTTTTATTTGGACTTTCTATAAAATACCGTGTTCCACCCCCCCTTTTTTTTTGGACATTGGTATTTGTAACAACAAGGCATAGCAAATTAAGAAAAACATAACATCTTGTTTCCCAGCATAAGATTTTTCTTACAATCACAAAAATAATTTATTTCCTCTTGTCTCAGAATTTAGGCACCAAGAGCATCCTGGATGCGGTAGATGAGTGTCCTTCTCTGGTACCACAAAGCTTCCTGCGATGAGATGCAGTGTACAGTACAGAAGTGCCTCTGCAAAACCAGGTAGTAGAATTTGTCAAGCCAGAAATTCAGCATGAAAAGGAAAACATTCCTCCTATACAGACACATGCATACACATTTAAATACACACACTCCCCTCCACCAAAAACTAGGTAGCATATTAGGTACATGACTGTTAATTACCTCATGTGGCTGTAAAGTTAAAATCTTCCTTTGTAAATATTTTACATTGTTTTTATGCTCTGCATACAGCTAAAAATTTGAAATACAGAATTTTTTATTCTCTCCTCTGCACTAAATGCTACTAAAAATACTGCTTTCTTAAATCATTCCCTGGTTCTGGTCATACCAAAATAAACAATATAAACAATAATCTAATAACAGATTCTATGGTTCTACCACATAGATTACCTTTTTTTTCTTCCATAGTTTCACAGCATCTGATAAAAGATGATCTTGATACTTCTTCAGCGTCTTCCACAACTACTTCTTTTTCTTGTCTTAGAGAAGGGTAAAATAAAAAGTTGACAAATGACCAAACCTTCACTTCTCCACTCTTCGCATTAGAATTTTCTTTTGTCATTTCCCACGAAGAAAAGCACTGGGGGCAATGAGACTTCAGTGGTTTTTGAGGGTGGCATGGGAAAGAGAACTTGATCCCTTAAAGGCTTACTTAAATCATCCCTGCCAACCTGAATGAGTGGTTTTGTGGCTGACAGGTGAAACAGAAGTGTATGGTTTCTATGTACAGTTAAGACAAAGGACACACGGGCCTTGCATTATGGGAATTATTAGTTTTGAAAAACAATGTTTAGAAATGGCACTGTAAAAGAAAAACATTGTGCCTTTCCCCAGACAAATGACAGTAAAACAGGAAATAAAGGTAGGATTCTTTTTTTAAGGGCCAAAATTCCCTGATATGCAAATGTTTTTTTTCTTAGAAACTACAAGGGTGAGCTCCAAATCTCTAGCTTATAAATATAACCAAAAGTAGGGAAGGTCTTACGCAAGCTTCAAACATGGCAAGTCATCTCTTTCCACTTATACCTTGTTGGAGCTAGCTAGGAAAGGACTGCCCTACTGCAAGATTACAGACTAACATATTGTCTGAAGGTTCAGGCTTCTTCTTTACGGCGCTTGACAACTCTGTGGCATCTCAATGCTAACTCTGATATCACACTTACATTCACTAAATTAGGGGAGTAGCCACCACCAGAAAGCAGCTCTTTCCAGTGGCAGACAGCAACGATACACATCGCAGAAGTGGTATTTGAGGAAACCTCTGACAGAAAGTATCAGAAGTGATATTTGATTATCTGACAGAAAGAAAAATAGAGAAAAGGAAGTGAACATGAAGCTCAGCTTCATGCTGGAAGAGCAAGTGCACTCCAAATGGGGTATGTGTATGCCCATCACCTTGCAGACACCAGGACGAAAAGGGACATTACTCAGTAACAGCAAATCAGCTCCACCAGGCAGGGCTGCTCCACTAGGGAGGATGGGCAAGGCCATCACCCCCCGGGTGCAGCCCTATAGCATCCAAGCAGGTCTGGGCTGGGGATGGTGACAGGACCTGTGACAGTCCCAGGTGGGGTAAGAGGGTAAGTCAGAGCCAGGGTCCACCGAGCAGGGGAGAGGCCTGCAGACAGAGCTACAACGTGCGTCCATGGCCCATGCAGGAGACAGGGCTAGAAATGGAGAGGAGGGAGGTGCTGACACTGCTGATACTGAACTTGCTGATACTGAACTGCACCTAGAAGAGGCTTCTGTGATTCATCTGACACCACCCTTCATACAGGCTCCACAGCTACCAAGCCAGATCTGTAACATCAACTGCCACTATTTTTGGAGCACAAATACAAAAATTTTAAGATGTACCAGAAGATAGCTTTTATGGACCTAACTTCTTTCCAGTCTTGACAAGAAAAAATGTTCATGCATTTGATTTACAAGAGGATGCAAAGTTTACTCATTGTTAAGTATATGGCTACATAATAGGACCCTGTTATTGTATCTCGTTATTCAGGCTGTGGACTTTTCAGGGCAGGGAGTAGTTCACTTCAGATTATTTATGCAGAGACCAGCAAAACCAAAATTCTGATTAGTCCAGCCAAGCACAACAGTTTGCTAAACAATAATACATCATAATAATGGATATGTGTGTATGTGACATTCTCCATCACATGAAGGGATATGAATAAACATGAATTTTCAAGCATTGCATGACATAAAATACAGCATGTTTGAAGTGACTTCGCTATATCATTGAAAAATGCACACTGCCATATCAGAATTGAGAACTTTCACATTTGTAGGAAGAACTGTAAGTACAAAATCTGTGGTAAAATGAACAAAGAATGGATATAAAGGATTATTTGATATAGCTGTATTTCTGAAAATGAGATTTTCCTCTTGTAAAAATAAATTCTGGGTAAATCCCAGAAGGGATGCACACCAAAGCCCATCTTTATTCCCATGGATGTCTGATGGGAACTAGTTTTCAAGTACCCTATAATATTTCTTTATGAATTTACAGAAATATGGAGTATACAGTGTAAAATTAAAAGTAAATTTCTTGAAGGCACACAGCAGTGTTCAACCCAGCCCATAACATAAGGGTCAAAATTTTTGCCTGCTTGCTCCATGTATAATCTTGAGCAACTCACAGAAATAAAGAGAATGACTCCTAATTTAGAATACACAACTACAGAACTGAATTTTCACAGAAAACATTTCAAATTGCTTAAGCTTTCTGGAAAGTGAAACAGCTTTATACTACTGCATTGACTATGGTACCTAAATTAAGTCACCATCATTGGAGGTATTTCAAACGCATGTGGATGTGGTGCTCAAAGACATGGTTTAGTGGTGGACTTGGCAGTGTCAGGTTTACGGATGGACTCAATGATCTTAAAGGTCTTTTCCAACCTAAATGATTCTATGATTCTGTGTTTCTGTAATTCTGTAATTTGGTGCTTTTCTGAGCATTTATTTCTGTATTCCATTTTAACTTTTAGGGATGCAGTTCCTCTGAGTAAAGCTATAGTAATTCACTCCGGTTAGAAATGTGGTTCATGAATAACTTTCAGAAGAAATGTTTTCTATAATGTTTGACCACAAGATTATTTGTTCTCGCTTAGTAGTAACAACACTAAGAATATGCCAGCAAAACTAACTTCTTACAAAAAGCAGGGGATCAAAAACCATTCTAATCAGTAAAGGTGCATTAACTGTATTATATCAATTTACAGGAACACTAAGGAAGCTGAAGTATCCTCCACTAAAGCGCTTGCTCCAGATCACATGATAGTGCAGAACAGAGCAGTGTTCACCTATACCATAACGTACCCCACTTCAGAAAAAAATCAATCTAGTTTGCAGTTAAGCTTGCTCTGGGACTCAAAGCAGTAGTGCCATACAATTTTCAGCTTTGTGACAGGTCTAATGAAGTAAGGGGGCACTATTAAACCTTTGGTCTGCTGACACTCTGGAACCCACATTAGTAGATCTGCATAGAACTGCACTGCACTGTTCTGTGCAGACATAACATCTTGTCTGAAGCTAGTTTGAGCATCAGCGTACCATGCAAGTATGTCCTAGGACTCTGCCCATATCATTTTATCAGTTCCCCAGCGTACACTTATCTAATTATTAAAAGTATATGCAGCTACTTACAGAAAACTGAGTAGTTTTCCCACAACAGTGTGTATTTGAGCTGTGTTTTATTAATGTCTATTTTTTAATCTCCATAACTTGGACACAATCATGTAAAAAGCAATGTGAGCTCCTAATGGAATAAATTTAGACACATGTATTTGCTAAGCATTTCTGACTTTGCAATAAAGAGTTATTAATTAGGAGGTCTCTGAATTTGTCTGACAATATGTCAGTTTTTAACTGCTAATAATTCAAGACTCTAACTGACATTTCCCTGCCACGCGAATCTGTAAAGTGCTTCAGCTAGATGATAAAGCTCAAAAATGAGAAAGCTGTGCCCATCTAATAACTTCTCAAAGGCTCATAAAGTTTATCTAAAGTTTCCTAGAAAATACAAGTTCAATTTCTGTGGAAACAATTTTTCACTCGCATTCCTCAGAGTCAGTAAAACCCTTCTTTCAGAATGCAATTGCAGACCATAAATGCAATACTCTGAGCAACTTTCCATTATGCTGATTCGTATTTCAAAATTTGCATTCCACCTTCCCAGCAAAAGAAGTGTCAGGAAATACAGGAGGTTAAGCATGAAGTTAACTGTAAAATGACAATTATGGTTATGAAATGCAAGGTGTGAATCTGATTTATAAAGGTGAAGTTGTGATTTGTGTGGGCATTTCAAGTGGCAGCTAAGGCTCTACACTGCTCCCAAGGGAGCATACCCTGCCACGCCATTTTCAGAACTTCTAATAAGTCTGCAACCTAACATAGATATCTTTCATGCATTTAAAACTGCTACCTCCAATTTAATTTTAAAGAATATTAATATTTACAAACTGATTTTAAAAATCTTCAGAGGAAATGTCAGCATTAATTAACCTTCTTCAAATGCTAAGTGGACTAATTCCCTTAAAAATTGCAAGGATCACAAAGTTTGATGAGAAAGTACCTTAAATTTCCAAGTTACTGGCTTATTAGCAGAGTTTATCATTATACAGATTTGGCTGTCATTCTTCAGTTCATACAAATTGTAACTGAGTTGATGCATGGTGCAATACCAGGATGTGTTAAACCCCAAAGTAGCCTCAGAAAATTCCTCCCACTCAAAGCAAGAAAATTGCTCAGCTTCCAAAAGAAGCTGCAAGCAAATATCAGGTAGTCCAACTGGTTGCTGATTCATTAATGTAATATGAACAGGTCAGTATTTTGATATATGTATGTTTCAGCAAGTGATGAATAGTCACCAAGTTTATTGGGAAGCATTTAAATCTAATGCCCCTGACTACACTGGATTTGGCTAGTCTATCAGAGACTTCTGCTATTTGTCAACAGTGAACTGTTGCTGTATATGCAATAATATGAAAAAGAATCATGAAATTTATACAGAAAATCTGTAAGTCATGGAAGATACCAATGCCACGCTAATCTATAGCAGCCAGTCAAAGACATAAAACACAAAATACAAAATAAAACCTACTAGTTAATCAAGTAGTTCAGAATTCTAGACAAGAAGCATGGAATTTTCCTGTTCTACCTCAGCTGCTCTCAGTTATTCTCTCCACTGCTTCATGAACTTTTTCTAACCACACAGTCATGATGAGTTCTGTCCGACTGCAATCTTCCCATGACTGTATTAATAAACTGCTAATAATAATTTAAAGAGTATGCTAGAGCAATTGCTAGGGTAATGAACTTAATAACCTGTCTTTGTAATTAAAATCACATGGAAACTGCACTTGGAGAAAAACTGCAGTACAGCTCAGGACCACACTGATCATACTTCTGAAAACTGATGTCCTCTGAGCAAGGTTAATCTAAATCTTAAAACCCTAACCTTAAAATCTTCAAAAGGTAAATGACTAAAAAGTGTCACTCTAGTGTCATCACACTGGTTTCCCTAAGGAGAGGCAATGAATTGTTGAATAGTTACTTTCAAGCATAGGAATCACGGAAATCTTAGCACTTCGTCAAGTAACAATGATCTCACCAGTGAACAGAAAATAAAGAGAAATCAACAAAATGATCCTGCAACAGTGAGACTTGAAGAGATTTTGAAAGTTTAATACTTGAAAATCAAATCAAAGGATTAAAGGTGTTAGAGGAACTTAAATGTCTCTATTGTTGTGTCCAAAAATTACCACTCTGGGGGTCTCCATAAGAATCATTTTAGCATAAATGCCTATGTTTTAGTAACACTTGTAAAACACGACATTTTGAAACTACTGAAACAGCTTCTTATTTTTAACTACCCACATCAAAGGAGGCATTAGACTTTTCCCACTTTTTATTTCTCTTCTAGCACCTGTTAACAAGGTTTTACAAAGAACAAAGTATAATGGAGTCTTAGTAGGAAATTAGACTCAATGCTTCTTTTTAAGAGCAATGCATTTATCAATATATCCTTATCTTTTGATTTTCTTTATCAAAGTAAAAATGTTTCAATTTAAAGAAAAAAATGGTTCTCCTTTGACACTTTTTATTTTTTAAGAAATAGATTAGATTAAGCAGGAAATTCATACTTAAAAGTTACTGAATATGCAGCAGGGAGTTTTGTTCTTTTTCTTCAGGGAAACAATATATTGGTATTATGAACCATAAAAGACTTTGCTTTGCATGGATAATTTCATATGCAAGAACAGGCAAATGTATTACCTCTTTGAATAAAGCTCAGTTTTCTTTAACATCTATAAACCACTTAGACTCTATGACACAAGAATGGACTACCAAGTCTTATACGGAGGTCTTACAAGGGTCTTTCGAGAAAAGCTGAATGCTAATATACCTCATATAGATTTGGTTGTCTCCACAGTACAACAAATAGTGAAAAAGAGTTGGGCAACAGATTACTGGCATGGGCCAGCAGCATACAGCTAATGTTCTGAAGAAAAATAATTACGCCCACCCCAATCCTACAGTATATCAGGGCTCTTAAATGAAATTTCTTACATAACTACATCATCTTAATTTAATGTGGAAATTTTCTTTTTAAAAGATAGGAAAATGTGGAGATAATGGAAAGAAGAATAAGAGAGGAATGCTCACTGTTGCTTTGAAAAGCAGCTGAGAGTTGGGTAGCTTTGCCTGGTAGAAAATGGAGAGAAGAGGAAGACCAGAATGTTCCGTCTCCCATAAGTATTACTGATGTTATGAATATATTGACTGCCGAAAATCTCCATCATATAGGCTCTAAAATGAGTTGTTTTTCTTACAACTGTTGGATGAGGACAGAAGATCAACTCTCAGTGCCTGGTACTGGAAGAAACTCCCTGTATGACTTTAAGCACATTGACAACTTGATCATGAGGTCTCCTGACTTCTACAGAGAATGAATTATGCTCAGCTTTTAGATCACGTTCTTAGTTTCTGTGAAGTTGATTGCTCATTTTTCAGATCTCTGGGATTTCACTTTTCTGATGTTTTATCCAGTCTTCCCTCTTTATACTACATCTAAGGTAGGAACTGGTTCTTACTATAATGCAGAAGGACAAAGTACTGCAAAAGGTGAGTAACAATTATTCAAACTTTCTACTGTAATACAGGTAAGAAAATATATTACATTATAGTATTTCTGCCCCTTATTTCTTGATAAAAATCTGTAAGGGATTTCTTCCTATTATTTCTGTCCGCAGCTCAAGGGAGTTAAGTAAGAAGACACATACAAAAACCAAGCCAGATAAGGCATCACTAATTTTTCCCTCAGATTTTGCTTCTGCTACACTTCTGACATTAAAACAGAAATAGTGTTTGTGCCCCAAAAAAATGATTAGACTCAAGAAAGCTGGTGGAAAAATGAAAAGAAAGGAACCTGTTATGGAATTCAGGGTGTCATCTTTTTCCTCTTGAGTTCCAAATGTCTCAAAATCAACTTTTGGATTTTTGCTTTTTGCCGTACTCTTCATACTAGCCTCCGTATATTTACGAGAGAAAGTAAAAAACTATTATTTTTCTGTGCTGCTAATATTTTCTATTCTGTTTCAGAACTTCTCCAATGCTAAAAGGAAGAAAAGATGGAAGTCTAATCATGATAAAAGGCTAAATAGTACCCCCCTCATACATGAAAAGTAAAACCTCGAATATTTAGGTCTAATTTTTTTTTTTTACCTCTAATTTTTAATCTCTTTTTTTTCCTCTCTGATTAAGGAAAAAAATAAGAACAGATTCCAATGGTTTCATGATTATTAGATTTTATTACATAACTGAAAGACAATATACGGTGAACAACTTCGCAATTATTCAGGTCAAGGAGAGCTATTCAAATAATTCAAAAACCACTACTAATAACATACAAAATAAAATGCAATTCCACCCGTAGGGAGCAGCTAGTCCCGTGAAGAGAACACTCAGGTCCAGAACAGCTGATCCCAGAGAGACAGCAAAAGAGACAAGCAAAGCAGGAAGGCCAATTATATAGAAAACAGTTTTACTTCTCCCATACAAAGGAAATATGAACATTTTATGTTGTAATCACTATGAATAGATAACCTCCTTTCACGAATTCACAGGATTGCACTCTTGTTACTGTATTTTAGGCAAAGACCCTTACACCTCAGTCACCTTAGCTTCAAAAAGGAGAATGCAAAGTGTATTTTGTTCTAACTTGTTGCCTGCAGCGAGCCACATATTACTCACTGGAAGACTCTAGTGCAGCCTGGCCGCAGTTCGTCTTCCTCCTACGAGACAGAAGAGAGAGAATGAACCCAAGGAGCCTTCTTCCCTTCCAAAAGTAGCATGAATGGTAGTAAGAAGTTGTTTTTGCCCTTGCATAGCACTACGGGACTGGCAACAGTTTTAGCCCCAAATACTACATAAGTAGATGTAGCAATCTTGTTCACTTCGAAAAAAGAGACTTCCAAGAGTCATCGCTTACAGCATCCACCAATACAAAACTCCTGTGACACCAGCACTTTGGATATACTTCTAAGTGTTGACAGTTCTTGTGTTGTTATACAGGACGCAATTTGTTTTGGAGTTAGCTTTGTTTTCACATGACTGTGATTATGCAGTAAATCTACTGTCCAGATTGCACTAAGTTATTAATGCATGTCAGTAAATTATTAATACCGTAATACTAACTATAAGAATCTGCAGTTCTATTACAAAAGCAATAATAACAATGACTTTTACCACAGCAGAAAACCGACATAAACTTGGATGCATTGCACCACATGACAGAGGGCCAAAGGCTAAGCTTTATACAATGGAGAAATAAAGGAATTTGTGTAAAAAAAATGTTTTGAGTGTTACTACTTTTGGAGGTGACTAACTACGATGTTTTCTGTTGCTAATGAAACGCTGAATCAGTCAGATTCTACATTTTATTAAGAATTACTGTATTTATTGGAAAGCCGTTTTACATGCACAAAATATTGAATTAGCATCCTTCTCCACTAAGATACAAGGCCAGATTCTAGCCCCACGGTAGTGTCACTATAGCATAATAATTACTGAAAAACCCCGGTGAGTCCTCTCAGTTGACATGGGAGAGTATAAGGTAGGAAAACACAGTGAAAGCACAGTAGTGAAGAACAGCATGGTTACAGCCCTGCATCTCTGCACTGATGCTAACTTCACTTCTTGTTGAGAGTCATCATTCTGTTCACTGTAGAAAGATTCCTGCATACTGCTTATTCCACTAATCTTGAAGACATTTCTGGTATAAACAAAATATATTTGCACCATATGGAACAAGAAGTACTGAGTATAGAACAGGATCCTCACCATACTTTACAGTAGGAAGGGGTAAAATATTTTATTACTAAATACAGGCCTGAGATTTTAAAGGTTACATTCCTGACTCAGGAATTATAGAAATCAACAGCAGAACTTCCACAGGTTTGTAGAATCATGCACACAGAGCATGCAGACATGTAAGCTTCATTCGCAGCTCTGCCATGGGTTTGCTCATACTGTTCTCGGTAAAGTATGTGTCTTCCCTGTCTCCCTGATGACGTGCATTATGTGGGAAATAATGCACTGCTGTTCACATCTCTCTTATACTTGCATGAAAAGGACAGAGTATTATTGATGTTAAATATGTATTGGTTTCTAGAATTTTGAAGCATACAATAGTTCTAAGCATGCTCTTTCAAAATATATTTCTATTATAAAACTCTTTCTAATGGCAGTTTTAGAAAGATCAAAAGGAAGAGACTTGATTTTTTTCTATGATTCTGTGATTTTTTCTGTGAACAAAAGAAATACTTCAATACTAGTATCTAAAGTCACATTTATTGTACTTTTTCACAAAAAAGGTCATTAATATATGACAATATGATTTGCAGTATGCCATGCTTTACTGAGTTTGTTATAATTGAGTAAAATAATGTATATTCCTCCCTGTGACTGCTATTTCCTTGCATCTACTGAAGAATGAGCATAAATTTAACTTATAGTTTCATTTTGCTCTGATCAGAAATGGTGAAACAGATCATTGATATTTTTCCCCCAGTCTTCAGGTTATGTGTTGGTTCATCAACCCTTATACTACCCCTGTACAGTGGCTGCAACTATATAATTATTGACTGGAAGAACAGAAAATAGAGATTTCAAGTTAGGTAACATAGTGAATAAATTAAAATTATTATGACCCTGAAAAATATGAGGAATATTTTGACTTCATATCTGTCATCCAAAGTAGTTCACTACTTTTCATAAGTCATAGATACAATAACTATTTCACAGAGTTGTCATGCAGTTTATGTAATCTTCTAATAAACTAATAAACCATGATAAAAATTAAAATCCAAAAAATTTTCCAAACTGCAGTGGTAGCAATCTGTAAATCCTGTAATCTCTGAGAGATTCTTTAGCATAAATTAATAGTATGGTAAAACCCAGCCACTGACTTTGTTGTACTGCAGGTATAACCGGAGTAACTTGGAGTCAACTTAAGTACGTTTATTTAAGAACTGGTATGGTTAAGAGCTAAATTTCAAAAAACTTAGGTGCAGTAGCACTGTCCTGGTTTCAGCTGGGAGAGACCTAAATTTTCCTCCCAGTAGCTGCCATGTTTGGATTTAGTCTGAGAAGAATGTTGATAACACTCATATTTTCAGTTGTTGCTGTGAAATCAAGAACTTTTCCAGTTTCTCATATTCAGCTGATGAGCAGATGTGCAGGAGCTGGGAAGGAGCACAGCCAGACAGCTAGCCCAGGCTGGGCAATGGAAATATTCCATACCATAGAAGTCATGCTCAGTTTATGAATGAGGGTTTGTCGGGAGGGCCAGAAATTGTTTACTCACTTCTGTGAGTTCAAATCCTCTCTTGTCCATGAGTTCAAACTTTTCCAGGACTTTGGTCTTTCTTGGGAATTTGACAAAATTTGCAAAATCCACAATTTCTGGGTTCTACGATCACTGCGCGGGGACAGACTGTGAATCGGTCTTTGAGTGGTGAGGAAAAATGTGTTGTATATAGTTTGGTTTGCCTATTCACTATTAGTAGAAGTATTGTTAGTATTAGTATTTCATTTGTTGTCTCATTAAACTGTCTTTATTTCAACCCATGAGTTTTACGTTTTATCCATTTCTCATCCCCATCCCACTCTGGGGGGAAGCAGAGGCATGAGTGAGCGGCTGTCTAGTGCTTTGTTGCCACAACAATCACTTTCTCTTCTTTTCCTTCTTTGGTAGGGTAGCCAGGAGAAGCATACAACATGAAATATTTTAAATCATGAAAAACCTCAAATACAGAAATTCCAGTCCTCATAATAAACACAAAACAGTCCGTGGTATGTGGATAATTTAGCAGCTATACTGTAAGGAGTTACAATAATGCTTAGGTGTCTATGTACAAAAAGAAAGCACATTCTGAAGGAAAGCAGAACTCGCTATGTATCTATATCAACACTTGCTGTACTGGTAGGGCAGGTACTCTTGACGTGCCTTCTCTTCTTCCTAGCTGAAGGCAATGTAGTTTCAAGGGATGATAGATTCAGACCTCATGTAACAGAGGAATCTGCTAGACAAATTTACTGCTGTGATGCTGCTGTTTCCTGCCTTCCTGCTCACTCTAGGGGAATAGCTCAACACTGTCTGAGAAGCTCAGTGATTTCAAGAATGCTATTGCTATAAACAATCAGATGTAGTCCAGTCTACAAAACAGATCTTCTCAGTCATATGTAAAAGCATACAGAACTTCTGAGCATGTTACACTCCCTGCAGTGGGACACTGGTAGCACCTTGGAGGCTTTGACACTCAAGTTCACTGCTAAAGTTCAGATGCATCCATGTTTTCATTGGACAACACTCTTCCTTTTCTCAGTGCCCATCATGAATCTCAAAAGCTTCCATCACCTTATCTTTCCCTCTAGTAGTCAAGCACCAAGGAGCTGTAGAACTACACTGAATCCTAAGCAATGGCCTGCAGGTCTAAAGAATGCTGGCTTAGCTCTGTCCTTTGGCAAAATACAAAGCAGACTCTGATGACAGGTGCTCCAGGAGCATTTGTGTAAAATAATTCAGTAAGACTTTAATTACTATAATGACAAGTAATGTCATTGAATAAACTATGAGAGAGATCTGTGATTAAAAAAAAAAAAGGAAATATAGTAGGGGATAAGAGAAAAGGAAACGTAACTTGGAAATAAAAATCACAGAGAAGCACTAGTAGAGCTACAAAGTGGAACAAATACCTTAGGCAGAATAGCTTAGGAGGCTGCTGTGAAAATGGTGCCCAAGACTATGCTTAACCCAGGGATGCTACAGCACTTCAGTACTAATGTGCATGTGTTGGCCATGACCTTCTTAGAGCAAAACTCAGGCAGGCACCACACTCTCTCCTCAACTACCCTGGTTTTCAGAGAAAACAAACTAAGCATCCAGACAGCACAGGAACCACAGAATACTCCAAAGTCTTGCCCTGCGTGGACGTTCAGGAGGCTAAGACCTCAGGGCTTGCCAGTGGGCATACAGGAGGTGAGCTTAGGCATAGTGCCAGTAAAAGTGCTTGCCTCCTTCATTTCCAAACTGAACTTGCAGCACAGTGGTAGTACTAGCCGCTTTTGACGATCCGGAGCACTTGTGGTCCTGTCATCTCTTGTGCAAAGTCATATGTGATGCTATTTCCAAGCATAGATTTTGATACATAAATGGAAAAATAGCAATGAGGCTGCCAGAGCATTGCCTGCTAAGCTTTAACTAGGCAGCATCGTCTGCAGTTTGATCTGGTTGACAGCACAAAATCCTTTAAAGATAAGAAAAAAATGGGTTGACTTTGTCTGTTAGGAGACTGTGGAACTATTGTTGTTTGTATTATGCTAAGGTGAAAGGACTCTAACACAGGAATAACTGTTAACTTGAATACTTGCAGAGGGTTGAGGCCAATAAGCTTGATTCTCTATTCCAGGACAACTTAAGAGTAACAGCAAAGTCAATGAACGTCCATCAGGAAAACAGAAGTTTGACTAAGAAGGGAATTAAGTTTAATGAGAAACCTCACAGTCTTATTTAAATGTTTTTATCTCCACTGTTTCTATTTATCAATAATATCAGCAATAGATAAAAGAATGGAGCTTGCGTAGTTGCGAAAGCTATTCTCTGCTTAACACATAATCAAGGTTTTCAGTAACAAAAAAAAAAAGGTTCTGAAAAGTAGCTCTCACCCCATCAGTAATGAAAAAAAGCAAGATGTCTTTGAAAAACTGCACAGGAGCCACACTGTATAGGTTAATAGGTTAAGACACTTTGATTCACTGCCCACCAGTGTTCAGCGGAGCTTGTTAACTACTTTATTTTTATCATATGTTAGCTGTCAGTCTAGCATCCTTCATTTCACACAGCATTTCTTCACGATGAGAACCAGGCAAAATATGTTTCTACAATTCAAAATCTTGCTTTCCTGGAAATGCACAAAAACACAATGATGCAAGCTCTGCAGAGGAAGGAAAAGGGAACACTGCATTTTCTAGCTCCACTGGAGTCTATTTCTACTCTCCTACTCTGTTTACTACTTATGTCTATTATCTCCTCTTTTGGTGTGTGTAACTCCTACTGACATTAATGGGAGGCCTGCTCATGTAAGGAGAGAGGATGATCAAACCTTAAACATGTTCTTTGACAGCTAAATCCCTGGGTCCAGGAAATTCTACTTTTCGTGACAACATGTTCCAACATATTTGATTGTCTCATGATACTCTAGTCCATTTTAAAAACCAGTATTTATCTATCTTCTTCCTGTAATGTCCAAAGAGATCTCTTACATATATCTGATAACAGGTTATATACTGCAGAAATACATAAAAACTAATGTAGACTGCAGTAGAAGCTTTATTGCAAAATGTTTGTTTCTTAATCCAAACCTTCTCCCTGACATTAAAGACCTTCTTTTAGTGGGAGAAAAAAAAAAAAGAAAAAGTGATTTTAGTGTGGATATTTGTGGAAATAAAGATTATAGAGTGAAGTTCTCTATTTAAAAATATCTTTTCAGACAAAAACAGTCCAAAATCAAGCAATGCTGCAGTCATCTCCCCAGCAAAGGACAGCTGACACAATGCTAGTTCTGCAGGTCTTTTGGTGTTATATTGTCTTCAACCTGGAATGACATCTAGTGTCTATCACCAAGACCAGTACTGCCTCAGTTTTCCCTTATGTAAAATGGGACATGAATTGCATGATAGTAACTCATGCATGATATGAATGTTAACAAATTAGCTTCCCAGTGGAAGACAATATGTAGTACAAAGATCAGATGATGAGTCCATAATTAAATACTCCCACAGCTAAAACTGTTTTACCTTCTATTAAGGTTTTGAGACCTTCTGTTAAGATTTTATTAACCTATGCAAAAAAATTGCAAGACTACATATTTGGTATTTTTAGTTGGACAGATTTCCTTGGGATTGCTTTACATAAACTGTTAGTGGAAATATCAGCACAAATTTTCTCTTTCTTTTATTCCCTGAAGACGAATGGATAGAGCTAAGACCACATGTAGTTCTTTAACATCCCTCTTCAACCTGATAGACTCTACCCATGGTTGGGATTAAGAGCTGATAAGAATCTATTAAAAACTGTTTTTCCATTCCTGTATGAAGCAGGAGATAAGAATTCACTATCTACCATAGCTTTGGGGAAGAAGGTTGAAGAAAGGCAGCAGCAACACCAAGGTATTCCCAAGCCACAAAGAGCGGTCTTGAAGTGACAACCTGAAAAGGAATTGGTTTGGTTTGTCTTGGTTTGGCTCAACCCACCTTCTGTCTCCCTCTCTATTCTCTTTTCACCACACATACCTCAAACACAGGTCTACTGCCTCTCCCTTCAAAGTACTTCTTCCACTCACCCCAGCACCCAGGAGACTTTCATCTCTCCAACAGATAGATCTGGGAGGGTCCACCACCAACAGCTGAAAGGCAAACAAAATGCAAAAAAACCCCTTAGTGTTGGCCATAGATGTCACCAGTTTTAACTTTAATGGCAAAAACCAAAGATCAGATTTTTTGTTTCAGATTTGCGCTTGTGCAAGGTAATCTGGGAAAACATAGAATAGCCTGTCTTCCCAAGGCACCACGAACTCACCGCCAGGAATCATATTCCCCTGTGCTAGACCCAGATCTGAGGTAAGCAAACCATGTTTATATTTTATTGTCTCTTGTAGTTACCAATCTTTCTTTTCAGTCCTTGTTATTTTATTTCTATGTATCAAATATGAGTCACTGTGATGCATTACCTTTTGAAATGTCTGAGACACCTGATGGAGAGAAACTTCATTTATCTGCCATCCTTCTTGACCCTAATTAAGTCCTCTGATGTTAATCTTCAGCACTGTAACTCTGAAATGAATCCAGACTACAGACAAACTTCTGAGGCTAGACATTAAAAACACAGGAACAATCCTGACCAAAGAGTAAGTGCTGACACCCGTGAGCTACACCTCTCTAGATCTTTCTACAACTGCACGAGCACATCACCATCCCCAGATTAATACAGATTATTATAATACCATCTCTTTGGACAACCTGCAATACTCAGAGTAAGAGAACAATTTAGGTTTAAGGAGGAGGCAATGGAGGAAATACAGCTTTGGGTAATTTTTCCTTACCATGCCAGCATGACCTATGCTGCTGCTCCACTACAAGACTTCTGGCCGACAGCCTGCGTGATGGCCACATGCAAGCCTGCTAGTAACAGAGCATATGTATTCAAAGATCCAGTAATGGATTAATAAAGAGTGTAAAGCTCGATGGAAGTTTAGAGACTGGTTTCTCCTCACCAAACTGAATGACTTAGAGCTCCAGCTGGAGACCAGTTTGGACAGGTTCGTAGAAGTATTTTAATTTGGCTCAGGAGTGTACTTCAGTAGCAGTTGTCCATGCTTTGTGCGCTTTGTTTTGCATTGTGGAGCATGGTGGTTTCTTTTCTGAGGACAATAAACTGAAATATGCAGTCTGGGAGTCCACTTAATGCGCACCGGCACCAATTGGACATTCAGCCTGCGCAAGCTACTCTGAGGTAAAAAAAAAATTTATAGATGATGGATGTCAGGTCCTCAGTATCAACTGTTTTGCTGTATGCATTTGTTCCTATCTGTGTGTGCTGCTTCCTATCCAAAATGCACACTAATAAACACAATTGTTATGAGGCAAAATGATGCGCATCCTCAATCTTGCTGAATATAATTCTCGCTAAAAGTAATTTGGGGATACTTCATGGCTTTGCCTTTCCTTGCCCCATTCAATGCTTTGTGTAACAAGGAGAGTCTGTTGCAAAATTAAATATATATATAAATATATTTTTTTCCAGGATAAATTTTCCCAGCTTCTTTGTGGTATTCCTGTTACACATTCACTCTCCAAAAGCACGAATCCTGCAGTATCCTTTTCCTCAATCTAGCAGCACTTGTCTGAGTCTCTCTGTATCATTAACAGATTTGAACTCTGTCAAGAAGAAAAATATTAACCTCACTTGACAGACTGGAAATTAAAACACCATTAAGTTTATATGATTCACTTGAAATTCTATGGGAATTTTCTGAAGCAGACATTGCATCTCAGTTTCCCCAACATCCGTCTGATGTCCTGTCTTCTGAATCAGCCTTCAGATAGTTCCTTTCCCATTTGTGGATGCTTTATTTTCTCAGTAATTCAGCTTTGTTGCTTCCAATGCCTGTTATCCTGCAGTGGAATGAGTGGACCACTGGTAATCAAGGGAATCAACAACAGAGCAAACATACGTGCTGAAGAGTCCCCATGCTGAACTGGGACCAGGAAAAGCAGGAGCTTGTTTATTTCGCTGTGTAAGAGTTTTGGTTGGCAGGGGGTGCAGTGGATTTGGAAATCATGAGAACTGAAATACAACCAACTGGCACCCTTGAATGCTAGACTTGTCCTAGAAGGAGCACTGTGATTTCCAGCGGCAGTAATGCAAGCCTGTGTTTAGCTGTGTGAGAGCTGTACATCAAACACCGACAGTAAGTCTAAGAGGGTGTCTTCTGCTGCTGTTCTTTCAGTTCTGTAAGGCCAGTAACAACCAGGTGAGATTATGCTTTTTGTACTAAAGAGCACACGTCTACATCAAAGTGAACCAAGACCACCACGTTCAACCCCAGTTGTATTTCTTGTCGATTTTTAGCCTACGTGTCAGGTTTTCACTTCTGTAAAGCCCTGATAGTGTGACAGTGAATATATGCTGTTAGTGTGCAATAATTGTCCTTTAGCTCCTTGTTGGCTGGATTTATTACCTTAAATAATCATGCTGCAACAGAGGAAAAAGTAAATAAAATGTTTATGATCATAGCAGATCTTGATTCTCCTTTAAATATTGAAAGGGTTGAATGATCTCAATGGCCAAAAATGACCTCAAAATGTATGTGTGTGTGTTTAGTTTGGCTTGACCAACTTGATATGATTTTCACCATAAGCTTTCTCTGCAGCCAAAAATCACATCACATGAGCCAAAGCAGATAACAGACACACATAATTCTGAGGTCATCATTGCCTGAATTATTGAACAGGTTTCAGCACCTCTTCTGTCTGAGCATTGAGATGGGAGCTTGCCAATAGCACCTCTTTTTCCAGCCATACATAAACACAAATACATATATTACAGGGCTACAAATGTAGAGAAATAAGGGGTGTTGCTTCCCAAGATTTCATTCTTCTTCCTCACCAATAAAATACAAACAGTAAAAGCACCTTTTTTCCTCTTTGACCAAAACCTGGCATACCCACAAGGCAATCCAAACTTTGACTCATCAGACCTCATACAGATAACAAAGAGATCTTTGTTTAATATCTCACAATATGAACATGAAGATCTCCAGCCTATTTTGAAAAGAGACACCTTAGATGCTTAAAGGTATACCTGATTTTTGAAAACACTAAAGTTCTATTTCTAATACATGTGCGGTAGGAAACAATGGAAAATAAACTGACTATAGAATTAATGTGTCCAGTTTCTGAGCAGCAAACAGAGCCTGGTCCAGCAGGATGCTTAATTATGCTCCGAACTATAGGTGTAAGGAGACCAGTGAGAATTTTTTCTTTTTTGGTTTGCTGACTGAAATAAAAGTCTAGTGTGGAAGATTTTGTATCAACGCAAAACAATTTTCAGTGTTTTAATGGTTGTTATTGGTTGACTTCACATTTTTTGCTGTTCTCTTTGACCTGAAAACAGAAAGTTTGTTTCAGCATGATAAATTTCACTTTTAATTGTTTTTTTAATCATGTTAGTTAAATTTTTGCAATTCTTTTCAACGAAATGTTCATTTGAAAATAGAAAATCAAACCATTGGACTTTGAAAATATTCTGCTAAAACAGATTGGCTTTTTTGGACCCTTTCTTTTGTTTAAAACCTTGTTCTGAGTTTATGAGTAGTTTAGTCAGTCCCTGAGCATTTGCTGCATCTCAGAGCAAATAAAACATTGTTCAAAAAATGTTCTCCCAGTCCCAGTTTGGAGAGTAAACAGCCCTACTGACACCAGCAGCATTAATCACATGTTAAAACAGGGTGCACTCCAGCCTGTTCTACCAAACGCATGTGAACCATATTAGTTTTACTCCTCTGTCAGTAGGAGACGATCAAAACTTGTAGCGGCAGGGGGGGTGGGCCAGATGACCCACAGAGCGCCCTTCCCAACCCCCATCTTCACTGATTTTTGGGTTCTTCTCAC
>Ga0181612_177435_pt1 | contig 22474 bp, 7 predicted proteins | sample HoacroProtozoa21_FD_119630 | JGI IMG/M metagenome (GOLD analysis project Ga0181612, IMG submission 119630) | Hoatzin crop microbial communities from Cojedes, Venezuel. Combined Assembly of Gp0051906, Gp0051904, Gp0051908
AAAGAGTTCCTCACTTCCTCCCTGCCTTTTCTTTCTTGCTCGCCTTTTTTTTTCCTCTTTTTGCTTTCTATTGCCAATTGTATGTCAAACCGGTGTTTCTTTTCAAATATTATGTATGAATAGTTTAGCATAGTTGGCTTCCTGCAGTCTTTTATCAGCGGTTGCTTCAAAGTGTTCATTTTTAATTGGGTGACAACAATAAGAACCCTGTTCACTGCTTACTTGTACGCATCGTGTAGATGGCTTGCTGTTTTTTTTTTTTCTCTCTCCTCCCTACCTATACTCCACAAAAAAAGATTTGTCAGATTTGTCAGCAAGGTATTTGATTGATTTTAAAGCAAATAATATGAAAGACGACTTATCAAGCTTATCAGGTTTCTGAAAGTATTTTTTGGTGAGTTGCATGTGATAAAACTGAACTATTGAGAGAGTCAGAAAGTCCCTTCATTCAATAATAATGAAATTATGTATTTTAGTTACACATTGTCTATTAAGGAAAAGTCACTTTGCTGCTCCTAAAGCTTTTTTTGATGCACACTGGTTTTATTATTTCTTTGCAAGGACGTTTTTTGTTGAGACATTATTAAGCAAGAAATGCAGTTTTGATAAGAGGCAATAGCCTTTGTACAGTGTAAGGCTCCCAACTTTCCCAAGTTGTGAGAGATACTGAGCTCATGCTCGAGTGTTACTGGATTTGAGCTCTGCTAAAGAAGGCTAGAAAAGTCAGTCCATTTAAGAAGAAAAAAGAGAGTTATGGGAAATATGAAGGGAAGAAAGAGAGGAGACCTTAAACAGAAGAGACGCTACAGTATATGGAAAGTTATTTAATAGAAAGGACAGGGAAGAGTTCAAACGAAAAACTAAGGCTTGTAAGATCTTTAGATCTGCTAATATTAGTGAAGTACCGCCTGGTGGTATAAACAGACAAGTCACATGCAGGATGATGAAACAGATTTTAGAATAATGATTAAAATTGTTAGTCTAGCTAACTGCTAGTTTATCCTGCTGTTGGCACACAAATTTACAGAGAGCTGGTGATTATTAAAATGATAATAAAAATCATGAATCGTGAGATGCTTAGTGAGAAATTTCATGTGAGATGCAAGTTTGCCTTCAAATGAATCTCCACATTACAACGAGTGAAAGGAGTAGCCTGACATCACCACATTTGTTGGAGAATGTTAGTTAATGAAAAGACACGGCACAATTCTGAGCATGTGGTACGATCTTGCTTATTGCAATTTAATTCATTGTTACGTTGGAAGGAAGTCCCTGTTTACACCTGTAGAGAAACAGCAAAGAAGGGAAATCTTTCAGTGTATTCCTACCTTCCGTTTAGGAGACCTTAGTCTCTCCACCCAGCCTTTGTATAATGTGCTATCTATGTTTTCCTCCTCTTAATGTTATTGCATTGCTTTTAATTATGCCAGCTAGAACTTAAATAGTTTTTCCTGCTTGTTTATTCCTTTGACTTCTTCTTTTGTGTAAAATTTCATGTTCTTATTAAATCGATTTTACATATATTTCTCTCTTTTGAATTCCTGATTACTATGACAGTCCATTTTGGAGGCCCACACCAAGAAGTGAAAAACAAGACAAACTTCTGTCTTGGAGAGCAGACACCAAAGCTATATAGGCTCTCATTTTCTGAAATAGTTTGTGGCAAACAGAAAGTACTGCAAGTCTCAAGTTAAAAACATTAAATTAAAAATAGTCCTGGCTTAATTAAATGATTGAGGTCTTGGGAAAGCATCAGGTTGCTTTAGCTCACAGAAACATAGTCATGCTGTTCTTTAAAGAATACATTAGTCCACATTCATGAACAAGTTTCTAATCTTCTTTAGTGGGGTATTTTATCCTGATCCTGAGAAGTGCTGATCTGCCAAAAAGTCCCAATTATTTTACTGGATTTTGATAATCAAAGTTCATGTCAAGATTAAACTTTTTTGGTGGTGGAATGGCCTTTCCATAGAATACGTACACTTGAATCGGTCAAGATAAAAAAAAAAAAATAAATCCTTATGGAGTACAGAAAAGTCCTTATGGAGAAATTTCGTCCACTATTACATGAGAGGGACAAGCAAATGTGTGTAAGAGACTACCTCTTCCTTTGATTTATGGAGTATTTGTTTTCCATGTTAAAGAGAGGATACCCATTAGAATATAGTCTGGGCCAGTCATTATTTATAGATAAGGTAACGTAATTATTGTTCCTAGTGCAGAATCACAGGAAATAGTTGGTTCCTGACAGAAAGGAAGTAGATTTACAGATTCCAAATTATGAATGCCAAATGATTTCTATAGGGTAAAAAAATGAATCGCTGATTTCAGGAAAAATTGCTTTAGGGAATTTTTAGATCATCCTGCAGTGTGTGGGTCTGTGAAAATACTAAGTGCTTTAGAATATGTGTTTTATTTTTGATTTCTTTGACATTCCATCATATAATCAGGCATGCTGCTGATTTTTCAGTTATTGTATTTAATAAAACCTGAAGACTCCAGCACAAAAAAGAATGCATTCCTTAAATAGGAGATTCATTTAGAAGCGAGTAAGAATGCTTTTGTAGTTGTGGTCAATAGTCATTAGCAGTAGACAGTGGCAATTCACTAATGCTTCATTGTTTTTTTGTTCTTTGGGGTTGTTTGTTTGTTTGTTTTTTCTGTGTGTTGGTTTTAAATGGTGACCAACAGCCACATAAATGAATTGGGTGTATTTCTATAATTTGTAGAATTGGTCAAACTCCTGTGAAGATTCCTATATTTCATTAATTTAGGTTATGATTTCAAGCTGAGAAAAAAAATGGAAATATTTAATAGTTAGCCCGAGTCTCCGTGAAATATTGTTAGAAGTTTTCGTATATTTTGATTGAAATTTTAAATGAGTTCAAAATTCAGAAATTGTTGTCTAGTTTGTATTTTCTGTTCTAGATATTGTAAAAGTACTACTGTTTCACCAGTTGCATTTGGTAGGAGTTAACAGATTATTTTTTCCTAGTGTTCAATGCTCTCTGCTACCCTCCATCCCAAGATTCTGCTTTCAGAACTGCTTTCACAATTTAGCTGACAATAACACAGAAAGGAAGCTTGGTAAAATGTACTTTACTCTTTATTAATGATATTTGCTATGTAAAGTTCAAAGGAGCAGAAAATTATTGTTAAAAATGGTTGAGATCATTCTCTGAAAATAGAAAGGGAGCAATTCTATTAAATGTCGTATTTTCTGTTATCACTTTTTTGAATATGACAGCACTGTAGAATACTGCCAACATATGTATGGTACCATATAATATATCTAACAACTGGCCTTCATCTTCTTTTCTAACAAGACATGAATTAAGTATGTTTACAGTTGGCAGCAATCCATTTCAGTACTAGAATGTAACACTGGAATTATGTGCTTCTCCCCAGCCCTTTCTCTTCTACCTTTTAAAGAGCATGATGACATTCTCACAATTTAAAAAGTATTATATGGAAGAAAATTGAAAGCATTTGTCTTCTGACAGCAGAAGGGAATTACTGACCATCTAAATAGCCTATGAGTTTTTCCAAATAAGTGATTTGTATTTGAGTTATCATGATGTCTTTTGTTAGTCTCTGTGAAAGTGAGAAACAACATGCAAAATATGGAGAACCAAACTGGTTAAAATTGCTGTTAAATTATATGTTTTAGAGTAAGAGCAACCATCCATCTTTGTTCCTCCTTCTCGACAGTGTTTCTGTAGTAATTCAAGCCCAAAAGAAAATAAACAAAGTATTAGTAGGTAAATGTCTTCGTTTTTACGTTGTTATTCTTATACATTCATGTTGTACCATTGTGTTGGTGTTGGCTCACATAATGAAATGCATATTTTATTTAGGTGTTTATAGTACAACAACTTAATTAAATCTGCAAAAATTCTGATAAAGTTTTCATCAAATATCTACTTACTGTAAAAAATAGGGGTCAAATTATGATGTGATGACTTGATTAAAATGTTTGCCACTTGAGGCATGCCATGGAGAGACTGGTATAATCTGTGTTGAGAAAAACAGGAAAAGGTCCGCTAGAAATAGTGTTACGCTCTCTGGATCAGTCTGGATCAGTCTTGGCTGAGACACAAAGGAAGACGCAAGAACTGGTGACCTACTAGGCTAATGAGTAATACCCTGCAGCAGCCTTAATGAGGTGCTTGGTGAGTCCTTGTGGGCCAAGCGGGGAAGGATCAGCTGTTGCTGCTGTTTGAATCAGGATGATCTGTTATGGTCCTGAATCGTCATCCATTCCAGCTCTGGTTTTCCCCTTAGATTTTTATACTTTTTTTTCACATCCTTAGTTTTACTCTTGAATTCTTGAGCTGCTGACAGTGTTTTTCTCCTCTATTTTACCTCTGTCTGCAGTTTTACCTTTCATGTCTTGCATGGCTTTAGGCTGTGCACTTTGTCACAGTTCTTTCCTGTAACATAGTGGGTTTCTAAAAAGTCCTAGCCAATGTTATGCACCTGTGCTCTGTCAAAACTAGTGTGGGGTCACAGAAAGCTGAACCCCTCCAGTGAGACACAGAGGAGCATTTTTTTGCCAAAGCGTTTAGAGGCTGATCCACGGCTCAAACCTGAAGTGGACTTGGATCCATTAAGACAATATTAATGTTACTGTTGAACTGAGGAGGCCTAAAATTTCCTCTTGAGGCTCTAGATCTCATTCCTGAGACCTTTCAGCAATTACTCTCCTTAACTGCATTTTAAATTAATAATAGTAACTTTATTTTGATATGTACTTAATATGTAATGCTGCTTGTTCAAGGAAGATGTAATGCACAACTTTTTAAAAACATGTACATTTTGTTACTCATTTGACCAAGAAAAAAGGAGACCATTTTGTCCCAAGTACTAACCTAATTGTTAGATGCAGGATTCTGTAAACATTTCAGATTCTTGAAGAGTCAGAGGAAAGTAACATAGACATAAACTTAGGTTATAGTGAAAATGGATTGATGCATTTGTAGACAGAGGTTTGCAGTAGCTTTTGACTAGGATGAAACATAAGGATTCTGGTTTGCATCTTTCCCTTCTAATTTCCAGAGCACTGTAACAGGTGCAGTGGTAGTGTTGCCAAATGGATTAGTCTTTTCTTTGCCTTTCATTTTCAACTCTACGCATCTCATCCATTGAGTGTTTCTTCAAAGTTTCTTATGATACCTTTCCTATCTTTCTCAACTTTGAAATGGAACTGAAAGAAGAGGTTGAAGAAGACAGAGAATTGGGATGTTAATGACAGAGTTTGTAGCAGGATGCAAAATTTTTTCAGTCTCTCATCCAGCCATCACCTGCTGGTCACAGTGTAATGCCCTTTTTTTTTGCTGGATGGATTCCAAAAGCAGAAATTAAAGGTTTTTTTTTCCTTCTTTTTTCATACAGTGGAGTCAGCACTGATGCTGAGAATTGAAAATGCTAAACGCAAATGAGTGTACTTGGTAGTATGTGGAAAAGCTTGTTATTTATTGGTTGGGGGGGGGGGTTCCCCTAATTAGAACGTGTTAAAAATCAGTCAGGGAGAATAACATACATTTAATGTGCCTCTCTTTCTGTTTAGCACCTTGTGTGTATGTCTTGATGTCAGAAAATTGTACCTCTCAAACCTTTTTCACATGCAAATCTTGGAATCACATACGAGTCTTCCACTTCCTTTGTAATAGTTTCAAGGTGTTTCTCCATTGCATATCAGCATGTATGAGTATATGATACCTACACGTGAGTTAAAATTTGAGCATATACAAACAGTAATCAGAGGTATTTAGATTTCAAATTTGGATTCATCTACAAATTTAAGAGGTTAAGCTGGATTTAGAAACATGACTACATGCCAGCGTCACTCTATTGAGCTTAATAATTGTTCCTACAAAATGCAAGGAGAAGCAAAATCAAACATTTTTAGAATAAGAATTTTAACATCCATTTATCATGCTCATCAGGTTAGTATTCTCCTCCTTTACTATACTAAAATAAAATCCAAAGTTCTTCCTAGTGACATTTTTCTTCATTGCTCCGTATCTTTGTCAGAATTTTTCATAAAGGGCCTAGGACAACTAGTTATTAATTGAAAGTTGAAACCATACTTGCCCTGTGCCACTGTATGTGACAGGCATCAATACGACAAAACTAATATTCCAAACTGATACTATCATATCTCTGAGCTGACTCGGTAGGCAGAGTAAGTTTTGAATATGGAATTGGTTTGACTTCCACTTCACACTATAGAGGTCTTGTTAAAGGCAGGTGCATGGTCATTTCATATGTTTTTCTGAGAGCAAGAGGAGAAGACTTACTTCTGATTTAAGGGTAACACAGTAAAAGCACATCAAAAGAATGAGAACATTACTGCTAGTGAAGAGGACTAAGAGTTACCGATCAAGGAAAAGTATCTGATTTTAATAGTGTCATTAATATGTACTTTAGAAAGTAAGTAATAGCATGTAATATGAATGAATGTTTCAAACTGTACTAGGGAAATGGAACAAATTAATGGTTAAGCTATTCCACAGGTGTTTAGAACATCCTCTTTCTTTAAGATGGTCTCTGTACTTGAGTTTCTCCTATTTCCCATAACAAAGTTTCTGCCAATTGGGTAAAAAGAACACACTTGATAACTGACATCCTTCCTTTTTCCCAGTTTTTGCTAAATTTTTCTTTAGGAGGAAAAACAATCATGCAAGTATATTTTGTCATTTGAATGTCAAGAATTCTTGTCTAGAAGTCATGTTAGTTTTACCCAGACAAGGTTATATATAAACAAAACATCTGGTCCTGGTTATTTTTACATTTAATCTCTGTAGTCTCAATGAGAGATTTTTGTTATTGCTGTTTTTTTTTTTTTTTTCTTTTTGTTTTAAAATTACTGGAAATGATGGTCTTCTAGTACAACAGTTGCCAGAGACTGTTGTCCCAGTGTATGTTTGGGCAGTGGCAAAACTGTAACTCAGCTAGCCTTGACACAGCAGGGCTTTTTGACATCTCAGCCAGTCTTATTCCTTGGAAGAGTACAGACTATGCCGTCTTATCATTCTAGTTCACATTCTTATTTTCCTTCAGAAAGATTCAGCAGCTCCTTCAGAAAGATTCAGCAACTGATTATACTGTATTTTTGGGAAATCTGCTTCAGACAACTCTTTCCGTTTTGGTATTTAACCAAAATGCAGGTGCCGTATAGGTGAGGAGATCGAGGTCTGAGGAGTGGAGGGGTTTGTCAGTGTTGCTATGTTTTTGTGTTAAATCTCATTAATGCTTAAAAGTGAGTAATTTTTCATTTAATTGAATGGGTGTGTTTTCGTTTGACCTGGGGAATCTGTTCACCAAACAAGGTTATTACATTCCCTTCCCAGCACCAGCCCCATCTGTTAAGGAAAAAAAGTACTAGAATACAACAGTCTAAGATCCTTACCATGATATAGTGAAGCTCTCCAAAGCTATGTTCCGACTTTTCCTCCACATCTCAAGGATTATAAACCAGAGCAGCAGAGTGGAGTATCTTCTCAATGCCATAAACTGCAAGATTTTCACAGTACTTCAAAAGCTAGTTATTTTTATAGCAGTATATAGTTACAGGTGGACATATCCTCTTCTCTTCGTCATCCCCTTGGTTAACTGCTCATCAAGAGTCCAGAGACATTTCAAAAAAACTTTGATAACTTTTTGAAACTATAATAAAACTGTCACTATTTTATATATATATATATCAACAAAAACTAATAGAAAAAAACATGACAAGTTACATTTTATATTTCTTGTCTCTGTCACATACATCATTATCTAATGCAAGTGATTTGGAAAGTCTTCTGCAGATGAATGAATCTGGTGTTTATTTGTATATGTTAATGGTGGCATAACTGGTGGAAGGCCAGTACATACTCCTCAGACCTACTGTTTCTGTTTCTTTGGAGAACTGACCAATCTTCACTGCCTTGCTTATTTGTTTATCCTACCATGTATCCTATAAAGTAACAGAATTGATAAGAAAATATAAGCTGAAAATAATTTAGTAAACAATTTATTAATACACTTGGTAAGGTGTTGGCTAAATTCTTCAGATTATCAGTCTAGAGAATTTAACTGTGTCTATAAATTCTCCAGACTCTTTTTGATGGATGGTGAACTTCCATCCATCCATCTCTTTTAAACTTGATTTTTGGCTAACTAGGTGATGGTCTGAATGAAAGGCCAATGAAGTTTTATATATATATATATGTATATATACACACATATAAAAATTATTACATATCAGTAAAATGTTAACTTCTATTAATTAAAATTGCCACTGATATCATTGATCATGAAAAGGAGCAGAATATGCTGATACACATTGTCAGATTTCAGGTTAACTGGAACCAGATGAGAGAAAGACACCTAAGTATTGCCGTAGACAGAGAGTGAAAATATGGAAAAGCTTGATCTGCAGCACAGAAATGAAAGCAAATCACAGAACCACAGAATCACTGAATGGTAAGGGTTGGAAGGGACCTCTGTGGATCATCTAGTCCAACCCTCCTGCCAAAGCAGGGCAGCGACGATGTGGAGGGAGAAAGAGATGGAGGCAGGGACGGGGACAGGGATCACCAAGTTTAGTGATTAACGACAGTTGAAAGCTCAAGTCATTTGTGTGCTGTGTGCCTCATGAGGAGGAAGAGAAAGAGAACAGAGGAAACAGATTGGAGGAAGACAGAGGGTAGTCTAGAATCAAAATTTTTCATACTGTGCTGTTGATTTCAGGTGTTTCTGATTTTAGCTGCCCAAATGATGTCTCTCTCAAGAGTGGCTGCCTTTTTTAGAATTGTTGTGGACGCTTGCTCTGGAAATGAAGCATCTTGAAGTTAGCATACAGTAATTGAAGCTGAGGAAGTTCTAGCACACATAAGAATAAAGAAATATATTGAAAATGCTATGCAATTATATAAATCAACAGTGCAGTTGCCTTTGGCTACTGGATTCAGACAGGGGTAGGTATTTACTTTTGCAAAGTCAATAAAGTGAAGCTCTGAGATGGAACATAAAATACTTCTGTTGCGAGGAAAGGAAATGACACCCTTGTTTCTATCCGCATGTTGTCTCTGGGAAATTACTAACATGGCCTTCATAATATTATCTGTGCAGAAATATTTAGCTGGATAGATTATGAAGTGCTGTCTTTGAAGGTTGATATGGTGACACGTCTGTATTTAATGTTCACCAAATTATGAGTGCAGCTCTGAATACTTTTCCAAACGCCATTCTGTTTCCTTCCTCAGCCAATTTGTTGTTAAGCAGAGCAGTACTATTCATGTCCTTTTTACTATGTGTTAGAATTGCTCATATAGTTCAGCTGCACTATTATTTTGAAACATTTAGAAGAAAATAAAGAGAAAACAAAGCCACAGTGAACAAAATCTAGTAAGAATATGTTTCTACATTCAACTTTCAATGTTTGTCAGGTAATCAGTAAAAGAAAATGCCTAGAGTATTGCAACACCCACTCAGTGTTCATGCATATTATTGTACCCATCCATAACAACTCCATCAGTAAAGCAGGGGGTGATGAGAAACGACTAGCGGTAGGAGCTACTGAAGTAAATGATCATATAAGTAGGAATAATTGTAGAATCTCATTTCTGCGTGTATTCCAGACTGGTTTGAGACCATTTATATTTTAATGTGCCTGATATACCACTATCTCTAAACATTGTTTTGTTTCTGAAGGCCAAATGAGTATCAGAAAGGTTCTTGATTTCAGAAGTGAAGACTGTACTTTAAGGATAATCCTGTGAGCATCATAATGGAACATGAACAGAATTTTGTGAAGTGGTTTATGTCACTGACCAATTCTCAAACTGAAGAAATGCGTATTTCTGAAAATTACTCATGGGGAATAAGTATCTGAACATGGTCTGTCAAGTCCTACCTTGTGTAGGTATATCATATAACTGACCAGAGAATAAAACAAAGTAAAACTATGATTTGGTTGTTGTTGTTGTAATACTCATTGTTGACACCAGTTCCCCCTTGTACAACACCGCCACATCATGTAGTCCCTTTCTTAAAATTAATATAGTCTGTCTTAAGAAATGAAACTCTCTGAATTTAGTTGACTGTAGATTGGAACAAATGGTTGTCGTCACTTCTCTGAGTGTAGGGCTATTACAGAAAATTCACCATTTTAACGTTCAGAAACCTTCTCCTGTTTTTATAATTAAATGGGTTAGGGTGTGCACATCTGATTTTATGACACTGTCCTTTACATTAAACATTCCCTGTGTCTGTCTACTTTTAACTAGTCCAATATATTTGTAGACACTAATTATATCTTCTCTTAACCTTCATTTTGCTATGGTAGATGAGTTAAGCACTCCCAGATCCTCTTATAAGATCGGATTATGTTCTTTTGATTATGATCTTATTATCTTCTACAGCTTTAATTAATATTCCTTTCACATGGATGATCATCTGCTGAAATCCACACGAGGTTTTGTGCAGTTGCATTAGAAGTGGAATAATACGACCAGATACATTATGGCTATGTTGTCTTCGTTATCTAGTAACTGTCTAGAAGCATTAAACTTTTCACCTTAATCCTTCCATATGCAATTAATAAGATCGAACTGTAGAACTGAAATTCTTTTTAGTCAGTGAGTGAAAGATCTTAAATGTACCATTAAATGTCATCCTATTTCATTACTCCTTTTTCACGTGCTTGAGTGAAGACAAAAAAAATAAACAGACTTTATATGCATAGAAAAAAAACAGGTGTTTTCTTATGAAAAATATCTGTCAGGTTAGGGATGGATAATGTACTTTTAATCAAACTGCGTTGCATTATATTACATTTTTCGGGTATCCTCCTCTTGGATTAATTTTTTCTTCTGAATTTGCTCTGAAAATTCCCAGATCTGAAGCTCTTGGGAGCATTACTCCCACTTCTTTTGAGTAACTTTGATATTCATTCATCTGTAGTCAAATAGATATGCCTGCACTAGTAGATTATATAAAGATCTTTGATCTTCCTTCCTTTTTTTCCTTTTTTTTTTTCAAAGAGCTTGGCATTTGCTATCTCAAAGTCAGAAATCATAATAATTATCACAAAAGAAAGTTCTGGTTTTCCAGCTGGATCTACTTAAATTCCTATAAAGACTGAAATAAGAGGCTAGAATGATCTCCTTTCTTCATCAAAGGGATATCCCGACTACACAGCCCATCCACTTCACCATCAAATATCCCTGACATCTATGCTCCTGATTAATGGACTCAGTGCAAAGAAACAATGTATAGTTAAAATTTTTATCCCTCTGCAGGGCTGTCTTGCTTTCCACTGCTGTAAACACCTCTCCACAGCTTGTTGTCTCACTGGTGCAGTGATATAAAGACAATGTCACTGCAGTATTGATTATTATGATTAGAAAAAAGAAAAAGCTGCTTTTATTTTCTTTCAGAGTTACTATATTTTAATACAATTGAAATGATTTCTAATGCCCTACCAAGGTTAAGTTTAAGGCTACTTTAAGTTTACTTACACAGAAAAAAAGTGATCATTGTCTTTTATTCCATCTAATCTCTGGATATGTTTGTAACAGTTTCTCTCTTTGTTGCTTTGCATCTATCTCAGACAGTGATTTATTATTCTTTTTTTTTTTTTCTTATGCAACGTATGTATTTAGAAAAGTCGCATGCAACTGGCATATTGGTGGTTATATAATACTCATGGGACCTTAAAAGATTTAAGTATAAATTGGGACCAGAAGTCCACTGTGGATTTGCTGACTTCATCTGGATTTAATTAAGAAGTGAAGAGGGGTGTAGTAATATTAATTATTACAATAAGCTGTAATACCATGTGACAAGGTAGAATCATTTTCTGTTGAATGAAGTGTCTTCATATCATCATTGGCCAGAGGGGCAAAGAAACTACTGTGATCATAAGTGACGTACCATCCTTGATCTGTGGCCATCTGGCCAGGTATGCGGCTGAAGGGGTATGATTGTGTAAAGCAGACAGCAGAGGTGATAGGGAGATGATTTTCATCATATCTCCATCTTTTTATCTCTCTGTCCACTTAGTTGCAGAGGTTGAACCTCACTGAGATTGTCAGCAAAGCCATTATTTCACTCATTGGTCAATGTGTGTTCATTTTCTGCTGACTGCTTCAGGGATCGATGTGCTATACGCTGATCTTTTTCTCAGGTTCATTTTCCAGGCGCACTTTGTGTAATCCTCAGTTCATCTGCATCATGAAAATGTCATGATTAAGAGGTGAAAAATGTTGAAACAATAATTCACCTGTGGGGAAACTCAAGGACAAAGGAGTGATAAAATCTTGCACCTCTCCTGTATGAAACTACTGTCGTATTTGTTATCGTTGTTATGGTCTGTGTGCTCATTTTTGCTTTATTTTTATTTGTCTGGCAACTTCTTTTTTTGGTTATTTCAAAATTTATTAAAGAGGCTCATATTTGTATTTTGACCCTCTTGAAAGTGTTTCTGTTCGTAGGTGGATCTGGGAAGAGAATATGGAAGGAAAGTAAACCAGTAGGGTCTCAGGAAAAAAAACAAGGGTTTTTTTTTCTGTTTAACCTCATCTGTAGCCTAAAGGGATGCTTTATGGCTGAAAAAAAGAAATGCTGTTAGGAAAATATCTTGTGTCTTTCACCAGAACTGTTTGATGGTATTTTATGATATGAGAAAAGTCTTTTAATTTAAATGGATCTCTGGAGGGTGGGAAATGACCTAGGGCAGTATATGAAAGAAGTGCCTTCATACGGCACTGAACTGCATATTATGAAATAAATGAAACTGTACTGAGCATAAGCAGAACCACATGGCGACTTTCTGTATAATGCTGCATGTGAAAGGCTCATACAGAAGATAAGATATATTGACTCTATCCAGTTAGAGATCACATTTTTGGATCAAAAGCTTTTGAGAAAACTGAGTTTTAAACTGATGTTTGCTTGATGTATGCTATTTCTAGTACACACGGATTTGTTTTACTAGGAAGTGTAAAGAACTAAATCTGTAAACCTACAAATGAATATAAGGAAAATATATTTCTCTGAAGTTTAGGTTACAGGTTTTCAGAGTGGTTTGCTTGTTTGTTTGCTTCCTTGCTTGTTTTGTTTTTAATTTCAGTCATATCTAAGTAATAATGATAGCACGTTTTCTTTTGACTTTCTCAGGGATAGTAACCTGTCTCATATTCAGAAACTGCAGAATGTGTTTCAGCGTGTCTTTAATTCTGAGCGTGCACTGCTGTAAGGGAGGGATAATACAATACTTTTTACAGTATCATCCTACTACAAGACTCAAATTCTGTTTCCAAAACATTTGTAAAATACAATAGCAATTCCTATAAACTCAGGATAATCTGATTGTACGATGTTGCTTATTTAAATAGCATTTATGCATATCCATATATTTATGGTAATAGGATAATTCTTTTTTACATGAATTAGCTATGGACTAAGATTTTAGATGTTTGTGATATGAGTGTATACAAATAAATTCCGTGACATAGATTGTTCCATTGTTGATGAACAAATACAAACCTTATTTTTTAAGCAACATAAATACAAAATCTTTCTGGTATAGCCACCTTTACTTTGATAAACCCTGATTAAAGTTAAATATTGTCCTCTCTTGACACATTAAATCATTTGAATTTGTTGATGACGGTGTGAGAAATAGTTTCTGTTTCTGCATATATAAATAGTAATTATGATATGTCTTTTCACTGGGTCCAGAAGTTGCTTTCCCTCTTTGTGATAAGGGAATTGATCTATATTGCCTTTCCTAAGTGAACAGCACCTGTCCCAGAGTATAAGAAAACAACTTAGGTCCAGATACAAATCTGTACTGAAACCCAGTAATGACATACAGCTTCAGTTCTTTCAGTATAAGCCCCAGTGTAGACATTCATATTTCAGAATGTGTCATGTTTTGATTTAGTTTAAGTCAGCTGAAAAGAACTTAAATCAATGACTTAAAAAGGACTTAAATAAGTAGAATGCGGTGTTAAAGTTAGGAATGTTCACACTGAGACATAAAATAGCATTAGTCTGCACATTGCGATTTCATGCAAACTGTATATGTGAAACATGATTTAAAAGCTTTACAACCAGTAGAAAAACTCTTCTGCGCTGTCCTGTTTCCCAGTCTACCTCAAAACCATAGCATCTCAAGCTCTTTCTGTTACATTTAGGCACTGAAGGGACAGAATTGAACATGGTATGGGAAAGATTTCCTCTGAGGAGACCTTTTGTGCTTGGGAGAGGGCACTGTGAATCAGCTGGTGCTGCTTCTGCCCATTTGTTTGGACCATGTGGCTTCCCCTGCAAGGGTGAGGGGGAGGCTTTCCTGCTACAGTTGTCCTTTGGAAGCACACACATCCCGGGCTGTAACTGGATATACCCATAATGAAATATAGCAGTTTCCACTCTGCCTTGCAACATATGTGGACTTCTACATCTGTGTAAGACAGGTATAAAATGTTCCTATTCTGATTTGCTTGCAGTGTACACTTGTACAATATTCATTCTGCACAGGTGTTAATGACTCCGCCAAATGCCAGACACTAGAGAATTAATTAAAAAGGAGTGGTTCATAGCAGTGAAAGTTACCTACCCTTGTGTTGACATTACTGTTTATTTTGTTAGGAATGGAGTGGTAGCCAAAATTTTATAGAAGGGGGAAATGAAATTATCATTGAGAATGAAGAACCCCCACCCCCTCAAAAGAAATTGGGTAGTTTAAAGCAATGACAAAAGGGAAAACATATTTGAAAAAAAGTGCCTAAAGTTTTACCTATACCCTATGCCATAGTGAAGAAATGGTTTATCAGCCTGTCTTTAATTAATTGTTTTTACATGGCTGGAAACTATATCTCTAAAAGCTATATGGTGGTTCATGCATGCAAGGCATTTTTTTTGTGTGTGAATACATAAAGGTTGTTTAAAAAATAAAAAAATAATCTTAATCTAAAACATTTTAAAAAATTCTTATAGTTGAGTGGTGAGTGATCTTACTTCAATGAGTGTACTAGAAGTCCATGCCAGAATTACAGTATAGGAAACATTTTAATCTTCTTCCCCCCCCAGGGAATAAGTAAGAAAAATACATGGGCATATTTTGTGCCACGTTCTGCAACTGTGACTATGCCAACAGGCTGCATGACTTATTGGCTTCATAGGGACAATGGAGTGATTTCCATAAAAATCCCTAGTAGAAGTCCAACCAAGATTCCTACAATGTGATACTTTGACCTAATCTATTTAGGAGTGTAGTTATTTTCAGCATAGAACCATCATAAAACAAGGAAATTGCCCTGCAGAAGGTGCTGAAAAATTCATGCCATTTAGGAAATACTGGATAACTACATGAGCTTGCAGAATACATTTTGTTTCACAAGTACACAGACATGCATAGCATTATGCAACGGGACAGAAAATCCAAATAGTTCAGTCTGTCACCACTCATCACGCAACAATAATATAATGGATTTTTTCTGGTTTGTCCATAAAAATTATAATGTGAAATAATTTGACCTTGTTATTTCTAGGAGGGATGATCAGGACTGTGAAAATAAGGTTTTATTTCAATACAACATGGTGATAGATGAGAGCATTTGTCACAATCAATCAGTAGTCTTTGCTGTATAAACAGTGGCAAGATGAGCTCATCAGATTGAGACATAACATTTATAACACAAAATAGGATGTAGTGATACATCCTGTCAAACTACCAGAAAGCAGAGCGCAATAAGAATTTCTGAAGTTCTGAGATGCCAATAAGTTGTTGAAATACAGTAGAATGGGACAGATGTTATAACAAGAAAATATTGTGCAGCTGGTGGATGAAAGACCAAGCCTTTTTTCAGTGACTGTCGTATTATAGGAACATGGCCAGGAAATAAGATTCCATGACATTAGAGGAAGTCTGACAAATGAACAAACTAAATGCTCACTTTAATAGCACCTTCTTAAAATATTATAGATGTCTTTGAAACCTGGCTTCAGGGAAGACAGGAGGCAAAAGGCACAAATTGAAATACAAAAAATTTCATTTAAACATAAAAATCTTTTACTGTTTGGGTGGTCAAACAAGGAAGGTTGGATTAGATAGTCTTCACACATCCCTTCGAACTTCAAAGATTCTGTCAGTGATTCCCAAATATAGAATGAAAATTGTTTAGTAATTAATCATGTATGTAATTCTATTTATACTCCAGGCAGTTCCTCAAATGCAATTATAGTGTAATACTTGTTTAACTATGAAAAGATTACTGCTCTAATTACTTTTATTGTGAAAACATCAATGTCAGGTTGTTATCACTGTTATATTCATGGTACAAATAATTCTATTATTTACAAATAATAAGATAAAGTAACTAGTATGATGATTTACGGTTGCCTTTTTACAGATGGGAAACATAGGCTGAAAGATAAAGTCTTCAAAGCTTTCCTATGCGTAATGCCCATTACGACCCTTGGTGACCCAGTTTAAACGTATGAGTGAATTAGAAACTGAAGCTCAGTAGTCAGCATCCCAGTCTCATCAGTAATCATTGCACCCTCCTTTCCCTGAATTGTATTTGAAAGCAGAACAGGAATTGAGAGATGATAGTACTTGCCAGTATATACAGTGCACATGTGAGTGTGAAATTTGTGTTGTTTTTGAAATACCTCAACTCACTTTCGGGAATCATTGTACTGGTAAAGCTGGATTATTATGTGCTAATTATTTCTGTGATATAGTAAAAAAGACAGGACAGATTAAGAAAGTTTTCCATTGAAGCAATACCTTAACACGTTTAATAACAAGTGGCAGTTATTTCTGTAGTAATAGAATAATATTCACTATCTTTGTGCAAAGAGGGAAAGTATGTGATCTGGCTTGGGGACTGGAATGCCATCTGATCTGTTCCTGTACTGCTGCCAGAGGTAGTTCATAACATCCTTGTAAAGGGTAAAATACTGATGGCAGGTAAAATATTTGACATTCATTTAAAATTTAGTAAAGCAATACTGTAGGATGAAATGTACCCCCTGTTCTCCTTTTGCAGAGTGGCTTTCATAATTTTAATGGTAACATTAGGCTAAATTCTGATCTTCGTGCAGCACAGGAATAAAATCAATTCCTACAGGGAAATTCTTGGAATGGACCCAGTGATTGAGTTTTAGAATGGCAGTAGTCTCTGTAGATTTCCCTTATATAATAGTGAGATAAACTGTGGTATAATCTGTGGCTGTGAATGTATCAGATGCATTTTTGTTTCTTGTATCTATTTTTTCCCCCAATTATTCTAATTTGTTATGGAAGATGAATAAAATATTAGTGGTGTAGGTGTATGTATGGAGGGTTTTTTCACACTTTAAAGAATACTTTTTTACTTTTATATTGTATTCCCTATATATTGTGCTAAGATATTTTTTCTATGAATCAAATGTTTCTATTTCCATTTTTATATTCTGTAAATTTGATGAAGAATATATTTATTTTTAATATCTGTGCCCAGAAGGAAATTCTTTCTGATGGTAATAAACTACTAGATCCCTCCAGTTAAGTTTGAAATAACATTTTATTGCTTTTCTAAATCCTGCAGCTATTTTTTCTTCTTTACATAGGAAGCAGTCAGTAAAGACAAGAAGCTGACAATAGAATAATGTAATTACAGTTTATTAATAATTCCACTGGATCACAATAAGTTATTAAAAGCAGGTGATAATATATCTTTAGAATAGAAAATCACTGTTTGGAGAAAACATATCTGATATGATCAAAACATTCCTTCTATTGCCATACTGCATATTAACTAGATACGTAATTTTCAGTTATTCAGGAGTATTATATATAACTGGCGAGATATGATACACAATGGCTAGTGATGTGCACTGTTGTAATTTCTGAAATTCAAAGAGAAACTGGAAATGCTACAATATCTCAAATTAAGCTCAGTATTAGTTATAAATGAATGTTACCCCGCTTTTCTCCCTGGATTTTCCTTCACACATTGCCTTCAAGCATAGAAAAAATGAGTGTTCGGGAATTCAAATGACTTATACTAAGCATGGTTTCTGTGGAAGTATTTGGGTTTTGGCATGAACTTTTCAGATACCATAAGTCTGTGATCTGTTGATTAATTAGGGATCACCATTATATTTACTACCAGATGTTTTTTATTTCAAAAGAGAAATTATATTTCCAGGTATTTGAACAGCTGCATCATGTGCACAATTAACGTAGGTTAATATAGTACACACCTGTCTTAGAATTTTGGTGTTCTTCAGTGAAATAGCATGAAGTAGTTTCAGATGAATAAAATAAATAAGTAGCCATTAACAACTGTCACATATATATAAAACTACAGGCTGATGAAAAGATTGTCCTAGGGGATAAAAAAAAAAGTCTTTTTTCAGATCTTCAGTTAGTAGGGAAGATTTATGCATGTCATGGGGATGCCTGGCTTTTAATTCATGTCAGGAAGTAGCTAAACTGTGTCAGAGACAGTTTCAGCACAAAGAGTACCCGAGTTCACAGGTGGTCCCTACCATTGCACATTTGGCATTGTTGAATGTACAGCTCCTGCAAATGCTGTAAAACACTGTCAATGCTGCAAAAACCCCCACCCCACAAGAAAGTAACTAACTGCATGTCTATGTATGCAATTCAGAAAAGGATGATGATTTTGCTGTGTCATTGAGTCGTGGTGTGAGTTGGCACTACAGTATGCAGGTGTTTTGTCTGGTAAATGGGAGGATGGCTGTAGTATAGACTACCTTCTCTGTGGTGTCTCAAGAACAAGTTCCATATTATTGTGAATATTATTGTTGATGAAGATAAGCAGAACAGAATATAACCTCTCGTCAAAACCAGATGAATTCTCTTTTATTTTCTACATTTATGAATTGTATATTTTAGGTGGCCTGCCTAAGAAATTTTAAGTACTTCTACTTCAGAGGTGTTTCTATTTCATAATTAATTATGAGATTTCTAAATGTGTTCATTATAAAGTACATTATAATTTGGTACTCCATCAGCATGATACACACCACACCATAAAATGTTATTTTTCCCCCCCCAACACACACAGGTTGCCAGAAAAAAGGATTGGGCAAAGGAGATTGTTAATATGGAAGTATCCTAAGAAATGGCATACCATTTGAGAAAATAAATACACTACACTTTGGCATGGGGATAGTTAATTGTACCATGAATTACTGAAGACAGGTAAACTGAAAATCACTTTCCTTCCATTCTTTCATTCATGAATATTGTGTGTCTACTAAGGTCTGCTGTTAACTGCTTTCCGAACATTATCCTTGGCTTTTCATCTGTATCTCTTTGTATAATCATTTATGGCTCTATAAGAAAAGAGCGTTCAAAGGAGTGATCGGTGTTCAATTTTTAGGACAGATCTCAAACTGACTCTTAGATTGGTGACTGTACACCCTCCATTGGCAACGGAAGTAAATTATAGGGAATGGATTTCAAAGTCTGGATGCAGTACAAGGGGTGTGGGGGGCAGCAAGCATGGTTCCTTTTACTAGAACATCGAAGTATGTTGATGTAAGCATAGTTTTTTGTTTTGTATTTGTACAGAGGAATACTGAATCATGAGAGAAATTTAGGGTACAGATCCTTCTGTAATGTGGGTCTGTTTTTTTACTTCTTCGCATCTTTGTACAGTCATGGTTGTGAAAAGCGAATTCTTATGGCTACCAGCACTGGAATTGGCATTTTACATTTTCATGTTTCAGAAAATTAAATGGATTTTGAAACATTTTGGTGGTGAACAATCAGTTCTGATTTTGTTTTTCCTTCTATTAGAGCTTTCTGAGATATTTTTTCCTCCATGTGAGTATGCTATTAAGTGACAATTATTTTGAACTGTGAGTTCCACAACCATCCAGGTCTTAACAAAAGCTTTCCAGATAAAAACTGATAGAAGTAGAAATAATGATATTATAAGAACATCGGGGCTTTTTCAATTGTCTCCCCCCCAAAAAAAAAGAAATCTGTATAAATCAAGGAAGAGCATTATTTTCTTCTGACGAATAATTTTTTTATTTTTGGTACTTTTCAAATGTATGGAAAATCATTTTACTGAAGAACATTATTTAGTATGCCTTGTAGTAGAATGTTACTATATTCTGTGCTGACACTATTAGAAATAGATGGGCAATGATGAATGTCACATGTTTTCGAGACTGCTGAGAGGTGTTTTATGGAAGTTTTTGGTGTGTTCATGCAATACTATTGGAGAACTTTCAAAGATGTGATGAGCTAAATTTGAATAAATTTGCATTTGTTAGTATTAATTTAGAGGCAAACTGAAGAAAGATAGAAATTCTAAATGAATTTCTAAATCTAATAAACATGAAAGCATGATGGATGTAGACTTGTCTGATTTGATATTTTCTGTTTCTTTCTGTTCTCCTTAGGAAAACAGAGTTAAAACTAACTTTGTACTATAGGTATTTATTCTGTTATTGCCACTTGTCTTTGAGAATTCTTATCTCCAATCTGTGTACCACCTTCTGGGTGTAATACTGCTTATTTATTTGTATGTGTCTTACAGCTTCAGTGGGGTTTTTTTGCGTACTATTTACTGATAGGTCGTATCGGGAGTTTTTTTGTCTAATATAGAAAATTCCTCAACTTGTCTGAGTACAGATAGTACCATTGTTGGTCTCAGACTTACAGAAATATTTAAAAAATACATTCTAGGATTGCTTTCTTATAGTGCAGGAGAGAATTGTTGTCTACCTATTAACATTCATAAAAGTCTGCTTGAAATATGTTTTTTTTACATTGCTTGAGGAAACACAAATGGCATATATGGTCTTTATCTTCTAACTACCGTTACTATTGCCTTCTGAATAAAATGGGAAAGTTTCAGGCTTGTCATGAAGATGTAGGGATGTGTTTCAGCAGTTAAACTTTTTTTTCCCCCTTCAGCTCAAATGATAGATTTGAAGGTTTTTCGGAATCAACAAAACCTTGTTATCTAATATTGGACATAGATTGGACAAAACTATAGCATTTAAAGTAGTGTGCAATAAATACACTTGTTATGGTGTTGCCTTTTTTTTTCCATGGTTGGCTTAACTTTAAATAATATCATAGTGTTTAAAGAAGTTTTGTTGTAATGGAAACATGGAAAATGGAAAAGTTTATGACAGTTTTTAAAGCAAAAAATGTTCAGGTGCATTACCTGTACGTTAGCAGTTAAGGATTTTAACCACATCCCTTCGTGAAAGCCTTAACAACAAAAAGTAAGTTGATCTTCTTCAGTGGGTGTAACTTGAGAAAATGGAAGGTTTAAAACTTGAAAATTATCATATCTTTTGAACAGGAAGGGGCTTATGTAAAATGCAGTTACCTTCTGAATGAGTTGGCCCATCTAAAGTTTATTTTGAATGCAGAAAATCTTTTCAAACATGTCTCAGAAAGCTGTTAGGCTGAGCTATATCTCTGTCTTCCATCACCAAAGAAGATAAATCGATGTGCCTTAGGCATTTTGCTCTTGTGGGTCAAATTCCACATTGCATCTTGGAGTCTGGACAACCACCCTTTTCTCAGAGAAGGCAAACATTCCAAATAATTTTTGTTATGAACTACCAACAGGTGATATGTCAATAGCATTTATTTTCAAACCTTCATACTCAGCTTGGGTAATGAATTGGGCCTTCTGAACCTGTGTCCTCTCAGACTTTGACATTTGCATCAGCAAAATTTCCTTGGAGCTTTTCCCAAGGAGCGGGATGAGAACAAACGCACTGTGAGAAAAGCAGATATGCTTGCAGCTTCTGCAGGCTTGAAGTACAAAACATAAATTGAAGGTAATGGCTCAATACTTAATTACTTTGTAATCCAGGTAGTATAGTCCTCAAAATCCACTGCAATAAAATGATGAAAATAGAATGTAGATAAGCTTTGCTATGCCCCAGAAGGATCAGATTGATGATGAATGTACTATGCTTAAAAGACTGGTGTTTGAAATGGTGGCCTTGCAATCATAAATCTATATATCCTGACCTTGTTGGAAAACTGTCCTTCCTGCAAAAAAATTTCTAATTGACGAATGAAATTTAAAAGGCTGTTTTAGAAACAGCTTCTTTTCTTATGTTAAACTTCAGTATTAGAATATTGGTACTCTCTAACTTCTCAGACTTAGAAGGTGGAAGAGACTAATTACTGTGAGACTAATGAGGGAGGGCAAAAAAGCAAAGGACTAAGTCCAAATGTCAAAAGTTGTCACAGAGGATGAACCGGACCCGACACGACGATCAATGTGATCAGGTACAAGCCGTTTATTAGCCCCAGATAGCTCACATTTATATCCCCCATTACATACGCGGCGATCTCCCATTGGCAATAATCAAATTAAATCACATAGCAACCCGATTATGTGTGGTGTGCATTACTTGTTCACGCGCTGTGCTCGTGGCTTTCTTGCCAGGTGGCAAGTTCCGCTTCAGTATT